>ENA-UOXK01000510-UOXK01000510.1-mixed-culture-metagenome-genome-assembly--contig:-NODE-510-length-29625-cov-72.636490_pt1 | contig 29625 bp, 23 predicted proteins | sample MGYA00238160_ERZ761638 | MGnify/ENA primary metagenome ERZ761638 (study PRJEB28912, sample SAMN08777098) | mixed culture metagenome | isolation source: Freshwater growth medium | place: USA...
GATTAATATCTGGATTTGCACCCCTTCCTCATACCCTGATTACAAACTGAGTGAGGTGGCTTATATAAGGCACTTCCTTCGTTAATTTCCTTCTAGAGTTCATGCCTATTCACAGCACCGGAAGAATGTCCAAACGACCAATTCACAGCCAATGTTTAGAATTCGACACCCAAGACACCGGACCGGCGTACATACGGATGCGGTTAACACTAATTCACACTTAGAAGTCCGCGAACGCCCGGTCGATCGAGCGAAAGCACTCCTTTCATGCGTCTAACTTTACTCGTTGGCTACTTGTCGGCCGCGGCGCTGAATCAGCCTTTGGCCCGGATGGTCGCTGGTGCTGAAGGCGACCTGTCAATGTTGACGGTCGTACAGCTCAAGGACAAATTGCGCACAGCTGGCTTGCCCGTGTCGGGCCGCAAAGCGGAGCTTATCGAGCGGCTCTCTGCCACCGCCTGCCCCGCCGATGCTGCTAGTGTTTCAGAAGGTAGGGCATTCCCTCTCATTGGGATCGAAGCGTGCACGCAATGATCGGCCTTCAAGACGCGGGCGAAAAAGATCGCAAGCGGTCTGGAAAGTATGCTCGGTGGTGGAGGTGGAGACGTGCAGGTTGCTATCAATGCGGACAAGCCACGAAAAGGTGTGTTTGAGGTGCGCGTGGGCAGCGTGGTGGTTGTGACGACTGGCCCAGAGGCGCGCCCGTTCCCTGCGCTCAAGGCGCTCGACATTGATGACGTCATCCTCAAAGCAGCCAAAACTGCCCAGGGCACATAAGAGAATCGTAGGAGGGAGAAAGACATGGCTTGCGGAGGTGCTTGCTCCACACTGCGTGCTCAGTTTTGCATGAAGGTTCGACCGCGCAAACGCAAGGAGAGATGCGAAGTGGCCTTGCCTGAGTAAAAGTCGAGCAGGCTGTGGAAGGCTGGAAGCTAGTGGAGTGCTTCAATACTGTAGTTTGAAGACCGGATCGGTCTGTCAAGTCAAATCAAGTCAAGTCTGTTCCAATGGCGGAGCGCCCGATGGAGGTCGACGCTGTCGCTGCTCGCTGGCAAGGGCCGTCGGCGGCCAGAGCAGCCCCGCGGGAAATAAACATGAGGAACGCTCGAAATCGCACAGGCGTAAGGCGCAAAGTTAAGTCCCTCATCAAGGCGAGCGCCTCATGTCTGCGCCTCCGACACGGTGTGTCTCCACGGGACCGGCGGGTGTGTGCGTCTTGCCGAGATGACAAAATATCGTGAACGTAGTGGAGCGCCTCCTGGGGCCGCAGCTCGCGGCAGGGCCCCCGCTCTTCTGTGGGGACTGAACTGAAATGAACTGAACTGAACTGAACTGAACTTCTGTGGGGAAACGAGAAAGGTTTGGAAAACGCCGGGAAGCAGAATCGATATCGCGGTCAACTCCTCGGCGACAGGGATGGTAGATGATAAGGCTCACCAACCTCTGATCAACTCGGGGATTGGAGGCTGCTACCTCTACACGCTCACGGCAGTTTCGTGTATAGGTGGCTTCTTGTTCGGCTACGACACCGGTGTCGTGAGCGGCGCGATGGTGCTCATCAGGGAGGAGTGGGAGCTGGATGACGTGGCGCACGAAATGATCGTGTCGTCGACAACGGGCTTGGCGGCCGTCGGCGCGTTCGCCAGCGGCAGCGCCAACCGCATCTTCGGGCGCAAGCCCGTGCTCGTCGCTTCGGCGATCATCTTCACTGCGGGCGCGCTCGTGATGGCCTTTGCGGTGAACTTCAACTGGTTGCTGGTCGGTAGGATGACGGTAGGCGTGGCGGTGGGCCTTGCGTCCTCGACGGTGCCACTCTTTCTCGCCGAGCTCGCACCTCCGCGCCTCCGCGGCTTCCTCGTCGCTCTCAACAACAGCTGCGTCGTCATAGGGCAGGTGCGCCGCCGCCGCCGCCCACGCTGCCGCTGCCCAAGACCACCACCCGCGCTCACGTCCCCTGACATGGACGTGCGTGCGCGCAGGTGGGTGCGGCGATCGTGGCCGGACTACTGAGCGGCGACAAGGTCCACGGCTGGCGACTGATGCTCGGTCTCGGCGGCGTGCCGTCTGCCATCCAGCTCGTCGGCTTATACTTCTTACCAGAGTCGCCGCGATGGCTGCTCTCCCGTGGGCGTGAACAGGAAGCTCGTCAGGTGCTGCGACGGCTGAGGGCGGACTCGCACGACGTTGACGATGCCGTCGAGGCGGAGGTGGCGGAGGTGATTGCAGCGCTCGAGGCGGAGGGAATCCAGCCGCGCCGTCGGCCGCCGCCGCCGCTGCTGCCCGCCTCTTCCACCCGCACTGCGATGGGCAGCGTGCCGCCACCCACTGGCCTGAACGGTGCCGGTGCCGGGTACGAAATCGCTGGCGGCGGCGAGGGCAGCAGCGAGGGCAGCGGCCCAGTAAGCTGGTCCGAGTTATGGACTGTACGCCGTCAGCTTCGACTGGGCGTTGGGCTCCTGATGCTCCAGCAACTCGTCGGCATCAACACCGTCATGTACTATTCCGTCACCATCCTGATGGAGGCCCACGTGGCGAGTGGCTCGGCCGTCATCTGGCTCGCCGTGCCAGTGGCAACGTCCCAGCTCGTCGGTTGCCTCATCGGTGGCAGCCTCATCGACTGTGTCGGCCGACGCCCTCTAGTGCTCACGTCCCTCCTCTGTGTCGCCCTTGCTCTGGCTCTCGAAGGATACGCCTTCGTGCTGAGCGACGAGCATTGCCCGGTGGCCTCGCCGCCGCCGCCGCCCGACGCGCCGCCATCGCCGTTCACGCCGCCGCTGCCGCCCTGGGCTCCGCCGCCGCCGCCGCCCTCGAAGCTCTGTGAGCTCAAGAGCGCGCTGACGCTCGGCGGCCTGGTCCTGTACCTACTCGCCTTTGGCATTGGCATGTCGCCGATCCCGTGGGCCCTGAACGCCGAGCTCTATCCGATGCGCGTGCGTGCCACGTGCGTCGCCCTCGGGACCACGGCCAACTGGGTCACGAACTTTATCGTGGCGGCCACCTTCCTCTCGCTCCAAACGGCGGTCGGCTCACCGGCCGCCTTTTGGCTTTATGGCAGCGTGGCACTGCTCGGCGCCGTGTGGCTGTACATTACGATGCCGGAGACCGCCGGCCGCTCCCTCGAGCAGATCGAGCGACTCTTCCACGGCTATGGTACCTTCCCCGCCGACGCCGCAGCGCCATCGGTGCAGAGGACCTGATACACCCGCACAGGCTCGCCGTCCTGGGACGTATAATAGCGACGTAGCTGGCCAGCTCTTTATTTGTGTGTTGATGAGAAAGTTTGGAAAAAGGAGGCATGCTCGGTTCTCGAACGCTTCGAGGAATACCCACACGTGAACGTATCTCAGATAGTTTTCCCATGCACATTACTCGTGTCCGCGCGTCTTAGATCCGAGAGCATCGAGTCAATGACGTTCGTGTCCAGCTGCGTCAGCGTCAGCGCGCAGAGCGGCTCTTCAGCAGAACCTAGGCCCTCCAAGTAGCGGCCCAACTCTGCACTCGTTGCCCAACCTTCACGCAGCGGCAGCGCTGCTTTGGCAACGAGTTTGTCGAACGGCTTGTAGATGGCGGAGGCGAAGGCGTCGAAGAGCGCCTCGTCCTTCATGAGCAGGCGGCGGATGGCGAGAGGAATCTCGAGTTGCACGGCGGTGATGCCCAGGAGCGCAGCCTGGTGTGATATGGTCATCACGGTGCCACGCCCCCAATAGCCATTCAAGATCGGGTCAGCCTCGATTGTTATCGGGAAGGGCTTCTTCACCTTTGAGGAGACGGCAATGCGTCCTTTGAAGGCTCTCCTGAGCTCCGTCACCAGTATTGTGCGCAGCGTTTGGACAGCTTCCTCCGTCAGACATCCTTCCTCCTCAAGCGCCTGCAGCCCAACGTCGATGTCCATGTCGGACTTCCGGTCGTTCTTTCCGTGAATGTCGACATGGAAGAGGCGTGGGCACGCCTCCGAGGAGCCGAAACCATGGAGCGATTTCCAGGCGTGGAGGCAAGAATGCCAAGGCGAATGGCAGAGCGAGCGTCGATCTAAAAAGTTCGGGTCGGCGTGCGTGGGGTCGTCAATCGGAGCCGTCTTGTAATTCCAGACCATCAACGAGGCGATGGACGGCGAGGCATTCGATTGCGGCGACGACACGCCGGCGCGTCCCTTACCAAAGCATGCAGCGAGCTTCAGCACTAACTCCGTCGTGTATCTCTCGCGCGCGTGGTTGCGGGCGCTCTGCCGCGGCCCTATGCCTCTCTTGAGCTTGAGACCGTGGGGTGCAGTGAAGAGCACGGGGGCGCTCAGCGAGCACACATACGGCTCGGTCGGGGTCGAGTACCCGTCGCTGACCGTCGAGGCTGGCGCAGGTGCACGCTGCTTCGAGAGCGGTACTGCGCCTGTTGGCTGACGCTCCGATGAGGCAGCAGAAGCGGCGAGGCTGCCATCACGCCTGGATGATGGCCGTGATGAGGCCCTGGATTGTGATGAGGCGGCAGGTTGCGCAAGCTCGACGATGCACACCGGGGCATACGGGTTGGCGCCGAGGCCAGTGCTGGGGCTGGCGGGTACATCACTCGTGGGTGGCGAGACCGGCACGAAGACAGCCGTCGAGGCGGCGTCTGCAGGCTCATCCTCGGTGGCATCCTCAGAGGCTGGCCGACAAAGTGCGAGAAAGACGTCTCCATCTTCGTCGTCAGACTCATCAGCCTCGCCACTGCTGTCCTTGCTGTCATTGCTGTCACCGAGCTCGTCATCGTCGTCGTCATCACCGCACGTACACTGCCGCGGAAGCCAGCTCGGCTGCCGGCTTACGCTCGCGGTTGTTGGAACTGCACTTTCGTGGGCGTCAACCACTGCCTGCATAGAGGCCAAAAGGGAATGGCCTGGGCGCGGACCTTTTCGTCTGAGAGGAGGATGTCATCTGAATAGCCGACCTCGAGCACATCGGAGTTTCTCTCAATGCCTCGTGAATAGCGGGCGTCCTTATACAGTCGCAAACACGACCGCTTCTGCCCCCTGAGGGTCCCGCGGGCGATCGAGTGCCGCACATGCACACCGTCCTGTGCGGCCTAGACCGACGGCCCTCCGTCGAGGCCCTCGAGGGAGAGGTCAGCGCGCTTAGGCAGCAGATCATGGAGCTCAATCGACGTGAGGTTGAAAACCTCCAGGAGCTCCGGCAGCAACTTCAGCGGCAGCTTCAGCAGTCGCCGCAGATCGACTGGCACGACGAAAGCTTGGAACCGACGCGGCTGTTTGGCACCGATCCTCTCAATCCGGCCGAGAAGGTAGTGGACGAGCACATACGCACCACGTGCCTGGCGGTCATCGCGACAGCCGTCATCTTCGCCGCGCTCTACTACCTGCGCTCGATCTTGGTGCCGCTTTTCCTCGCGATCGCGATCGCGCACCTGCTGCTCCCCATGATTGATTGGCTCAATCGGAAGCGGTACATCCTGTGCGTGCCGTACAAGATACCGCGAGGGATCGCGGTGCTGATCACCGTGCTCTTTGCCCTCTTCATCGTCTTCAACATCGGGCTCCTGATCGCCGAATCCGTCGCCGTCTTCGCAAAGAACGCGGAGCAATACAACAAGCGCGTGTCGCAGATCCTCGATCTCGCCTTCGAGCTCTCGGACGAGGCCCAGATGGAGCTCGAACGTCGCACGGCCGAAGCGAAGGCGAGCGTCGCTGGCACCTACAATGCGGCGGCTGAGGCCGTCAGCTCTGTCACCGAGGACGCGACAGATTTGCTGACTTGGGCCACAGGCAGCGATGGCGAGCTCCCCGTCAATGACACGGCGGCCGCCAACGGCATCTTCACGCCACCGAGCGCGCCGCCGGCGTTGGCAGCTTTGAGCTTCACACCGAGCTTCACACCGAGCTTCCCACCGCCGGCGTTGGCAGCTTGGGGCTTCGGGCACCATGTCGGGCGCGCGCTGCGTGACACGACGACGAGCCTCCTCAATGACACCTTCATCGCGACCGCCGGCGTCGCAACCAATGGCACGGCCGGCTACGCCACCGACCACGACCAGCAAATCTACCAGGCGTTCAAGGAGGCGTTCAACGAGATCAACCTGTCGTCGCTCATCAGCGATTTGCTAGGGAGCGCCGTCCACGTCATAAAGGACCTCGTGTACATTGTCCTCTTCCTCATGTTCATGCTGCTCGGCTCCCACGGCGTCCCCGACGAGGAGGAGAAGCATGCAAGTGCCCATCACGGCGCCGACCGGCGCGGCCCCGACGACGAGGAGAAGCGCACGCAGCGCGAGCGCCGCGCGGTCAGGAGCGTGGACACCGTGCGCGCGGATAGGAGCTTGTACCGAGAGGCCTCCGGAATGGATGGCGTGGCCCTGATGCACAGCGCCGCACAGGCGCAGGTGTCCAAATACATCCAAGGCAAGGTGATCATCGCCCTTGTGGTAGCGGGCGTTCACGCGGCTGTTCTCTTCTACGTCGGTCTCGAGCTCTTCCTTGTCTTCGGGCTGCTCTCATTTGCTCTCAACTTCGTGCCGGCGATCGGCATGTACATCTCGATCCTCCTGCCCATGCCGCTCGTGGTGCTCGATGATGCTTTCACGCCGATGGAGGCTCTCCTTGCCTTTGTGCTGCCCCTCTTGATAGGCCTCGCTGCGAAGGACGTGATGGAGCCTCTTTTGATCGGAAGTGCCACGCGGCTGCAGCCCGTCGCGATGCTTCTGGCCACCCTCCTCTGGGGCGGCATCTGGGGCATCACCGGCATGGTGCGCGGACCACGTTGCGCTCAGAACTGCGCTGCGTGACGCGGAGTGATACAGAGCGCCCTGGGCGACGAGTTGGCTCTCGCTTGTGCCGGCTGCTCGTGACCTCGATCGTATCTCGATCGTGCCTCTCCCCCCTCTCTCGCCCAAGCTCAACAGCTCCCTGACTCGTGCTGAGCGCGTGTCCATCGACTCGCGCCCGCGCACAGGTGATCGCTGTACCGGTAACCGCCGTGTGTCGCGTGTACTTGCAGAACATCCAGCACCCGCTCACGCGCTACGTGGCTTCGAAACTCTCGGGCGATGACGCCCATTCCCTCGGCGTACGGCTGCGAGTGCCCTCGTCCCCCGTCCACCGCCACTCCTCTCACCACTCGTCACCCATGCATCGCCACTCGCACGCGTTCGATTCGAACGAGCTGCTCTGAGCATCGACACACTTGTATACGACTTGTCAGCCGCGAGCGACGGGGCTCACCTCAGGCTCCCCTTGGAGCTGCGGTGCGTGATCGTGAGGCGTGGCACTCTCTCTATTGGGGCGGGCGCCGCCTGGCTCACAGCGTGTCGAGTCTGGTGCCCTGCCCACATCGTTCAGCGTCGAGTGACGGAACACCTCAGCAAGACTCTTCCCAATAGACCGAAGACGGCAAACTATCGGTTCGTGTATCGTACTTTTATCTTTTCATTCGAATGTATGCAACGCTTGTACAATGTCGTGACACACTAACAAGCCGGAGCTGAGGCCCAACCTTCTTCTCCCCCTTGCTGCCTCTTCAAGTGCAGACACACTGTGTCTGTGGACTGTGCGCCTGTGACTCTGCTGTGACTCGTCACAGTAAGTCGAAAAAGTAGTCCAAGCCGGTGCCGAGTTCCCAAAGCGCGACGCCCACGCCGAGATTGCGGAGCATGCCGAGGCGTTCGGCGACGCCCTTGAGCGAGGGGTAGTAGACCGCGTGTCGCGTCCCGTTGAGCTCGTACGTGAACGAATGCTCAGCCGCCTCGTGCAGCCACTCGAAGCGCGCCGGGCGGTGAGCCTCGAGCAATGCAAGATACGAAGCGGCGTCGAGTGCGCGTGGCGAGCCGCGGGGCAGAGGGAAGTCCCAGCCAAGCATGGGCAGGGTGGCAAGCAGCTTGGGTGTCGTCGCCTGGTCGGGTTGCAGCGCGCCCAGCGCCTCCCTCATCCAGCCGAGGGGCGACGACGGCCCAGGGTCCCCCTTGATGGCGGAGTAATTCGTGGTTGAGACGATGATGCCGCCAAGCGGCACGGCGAGCTGTGCGAACTGCTCAGGACTGAAGAGGGCAGGGTGCGGCGGCACAAGCAGCAGAAGCTCCGCCGCATTCTCGAGCTCTGAAAGCTTCGCCGCCAGCAGCTGCACGAACAGATGAAGAGCGCGCGCGCAACGGCCTCGCACCTGAGCACTCTGGACGGATGCGAGATGCGTGTGTGCATCGAGGACGTAGCCGTCGAGCGAGTGCGTGGCGGCGGCATGGAGGAGTGCGACGAGCAGCCGCCCTGCGTGCTCTGCGCCCGCGTGCTCCTCCGCCTCGTCCGCGCCGAAGAGCAGACTCAAGTCCGCACCAGCCAGCGTGATGAGCGGAACAAGCCGCGCGGGAGGTGGACACGCGGGGCAGCTCAGCCCTTGTCGCAGCGTGGCGAGCCACGCTTCGTCCTCGAACGCAGTGAGCCGGCCGCTCGCGTCGACGCCGTACAGCATCGGGCTCAGGTGCGTGAACTTGCTCGCGAAGCGCCAAGAGAGCTCCTCGCCTCGCTGGCTCCACGGCGACACAAACCCGAGGACGAGACCGCTGGACAATCGTCGCGTGACGTTAAAAAAGAAGGCACCGTGCTCGCGGAGTACAGAGTTTGCGCCCGTGTTGCGCACGACTAGGCCGCGCTCATAGACGGTCTGAGAGACTGCGCCGACAAGCGGGCGTGCCGCTTCCGAAGCTAGACGTTCGGCCTGTGCGGCGGCACGCCGTTGCTCCCAAGCGTACGCTGCTCCAGCGACGAGCAGTGCGGCAATTGAGGCAAATGCTCCACGCCGCAGCCAGTAATAAGGAGCAGGCGGCCGTCGTCGGGGAGGGCGGGCAGGCTTGGCCATGCGCGGAGACTCGTCGGCGCATGAACCCGGACACACAGAGGTTAGAATAGTCCCTAGGGGTCCCCGCCGAGCTAGTTGTAACCGCACACGTATGTACGCCGGTCCGGTGTTTTGGGTGTCGAGTTATACACATTGACTGTGAATCGCCATTGAATCGGCCGGGGTTACGGTGGACACTCGGAACCTAACGCAGGAGGGGCGTGGGCCTCCAGGAAAGTAGCATACTGTGTATCTCGAGCTGCACCAAATAATCAAACCGTCGTCCACCACATCGCACATGTACGGACAACGCGCCGGGTCGGACGCGCATGCGCCGCAGCGCCCGCGGTGTCTCTCTCTACGTAATCCTTTCCTATGTGACATGTAACATGTAGAGCATCACCCATACGGTATCGGTCATCGCCATCGGGGGTCACATCGCGCCCGGGTCGGACCGCATACGCCGCGCAGCCGGCGCCACAGCCCGCCGGTTGGTCAATTGTGGTTGGTCTCTCTCACGCTACGTCGCACACAGCTTCATTCACCGCAATACACACTGATGGCGGGTAACTGACTGACTGCTGACTGTCTCGGACACCCCTGATGCCTTACTATCTTGAGCGAGGTTATGGCCTTTGCGCGGCCGCCTTACCTCTCAGAACCCTGTCTTCCATAGAGATGCGTGGCTAAAGGCATTTTTCATTCTCGTCAGGCGAGATCATCCGGGGCACGTATGTTCTTCTCATGAGTTTTCTTTTCCTTCCCAGAGCCAGCCTTGCCGAGCTCCAGCGTGTAGAGCTTCGACTTCTCCTCATATGATTTCACAACGGCGGCGTCTTCCGATCCGTTGCTGCGTTTGACGAGCACGCTGCTGCCGACAGGGAATTTGATCTTAGGCGCGAATGGGCGGAAGGTGTCCGGCGCGGTTTTCGCCGGCGCGTCTCGTTCAGTCATAATGTCGGGGGCCTCCGCTGCAGCTGAGGCCAACAGCGTCGTCAGGTCAATCTCCTTGGCGCTTGGGGCTCGCTTGGGCTCCGGAGGCATTGGTTTGAGGCCGAAGGTGTCCACGACCTTGGGCTGCAGAGCCATCTTCTGTGCCGCCCGTGCCTTCGTATCTGACGCCTTCGCCTTCGCCCGAGTCAGCTTCGCCTTCGCCGCCGCCACCCTCGCCTCCGCCTCCTCGACCTCGAGCTCCGCCTGCGCCGCCTCCTGCTCCGCCGCCGCCACCGCATCCGATGTGTCAGATGGCGGGGCGGCAGATGATGGCGGGCCGTCCTCCTCGTCGGACTTCTTGCCGCCTTTGGGCGATGCAGCCTTCTTGCCCTTCTTGGGCTCCGATGTGGGGAGGAGGATCGAGGTCATCGGCGTCTTGAGCGCAAAAGCACGCCCGGACACCTCGAGCTCCTTCACCTTCGCCTTGAGCTTCTCATTCGCCGCGATGAGATCGCGCTTCTCGTGCTGCTCGAGCATGCCGATGAGGTAAGCCCTGCGCATCTTCGAGTCGCCCGCGTACACCATGTCCATCGCCATCTGGAACGGCGTCTTGTTCGCCGGTGGCAGCCCCTTGTCAATCTCCGCGCCATACTGGATGCACAGCTTGACGCACTCCTTGTGCTTCTTGCGCATCGCGGTCTGCAGGCCGGTGCTGCCGTCGAGACGCGGCTTGTTCACGTCTGCGCCGGCTTCGCAGAGCATGCGCAAGCACTCAACATTATTCTTCGAGCATGCGATGTAGAGGGGAGTGCCACCATCCTGCGAGTTCGGTGTGTCCAAGTTGGCGCCGCGAGCGATGAGCAGCTTTAGGCAGCTCGGGTGGTTCTCCTGGCACGCGAAGAAGACCGGCGTGATGCCGTGCTTACCCGCGACGTTCGGATCGGCGTTGGCCTTGAGCAGCACGTCCACACAGCTGGTGTGCCCGTAGCAGCAGGCCATCAGCAGCGGCGTCGCGCCATCCTCGTCGGTGACGTTCACGTGCATGCCGTTTTCGAGGCAGGCCTTGAGCTCATCGAGACGGCCATGCCTCGCTGCTGCACGGAGTGCCTGCGCGTCGTCCGCCATGGCGCAGCACCCGGGTTCCGACGGGGCACAAGTTCCAAAACACGAATCCGCGGACTTACCGCAATTGGTAATCAGAAACGTCAAACGCGCCGTTTTGAGTCTTATGTGTATTGCAACTACGCCGCGCGTGCGTCGTGGCAAGCGAGTGTGAGGGTTTAAAAGATTTGATGCCGCAGAAGTTTGAGGGCGAATTTGGAAGTCTTGTAACTTGCAAAATGGAGCACGCCTGGAGCGACGATGGCGGACGACGCGCAGGCACTCCGTGCAGCTGCGAGGCATGGCCGTCTCGATGAGCTCAAGGCCTGCCTCGAAAACGGCATGCACGTGAACGTCACCGACGAGGATGGCGCGACGCCGCTGCTGATGGCCTGCTGCTACGGGCACACCAGCTGTGTGGACGTGCTGCTCAAGGCCAACGCCGATCCGAACGTCGCGGGTAAGCACGGCATCACGCCGGTCTTCTTCGCGTGCCAGGAGAACCACCCGAGCTGCCTAAAGCTGCTCATCGCTCGCGGCGCCAACTTGGACACACCGAACTCGCAGGATGGTGGCACTCCCCTCTACATCGCATGCTCGAAGAATAATGTTGAGTGCTTGCGCATGCTCTGCGAAGCCGGCGCAGACGTGAACAAGCCGCGTCTCGACGGCAGCACCGGCCTGCAGACCGCGATGCGCAAGAAGCACAAGGAGTGCGTCAAGCTGTGCATCCAGTATGGCGCGGAGATCGACAAGTCGCTGCCACCCGCGAACAAGACGCCGTGGCAGATGGCGATGGACATGGTGTACGCAGGAGACATGAATATGAAAAAGTCGTACCTCATTGGCATCTTCGAGCAGCAAGAGCGGCTCGATCTCCAGGCAGAACACACCAAGCTGAAGGCGAGGCTGGCTGAGATCGACGCTGCCTCGCCGATCGTTCCGCATCTCAAGAAGCCCTCCCCCGTCAACGTTGAGGATGCTGATGGCATCACGACTGAGCGAACAAAGAGCAAGAAGGGCAAGGGCAAGAAGGGTGCTTCGCCCTCTGAGAAGAAGGGCAAGAAGGCCGAGGACGAGCCTAATGAAGAGCTGGCCGCTGAGGATGATTGGGAAGCCGCGGAACGCGGGGTGGCGCAGGCTGAGGCGGAGCTAGCCCAGGCTGAGGCGCAGCTGACAGAGGCGAAGGCAAAGGCGGCAAAGGCTCGGGAGAAGGTGGCCGCAGCAAAGGCGGCCGGCGGTTAAGGCTCGGGAGAAGGCGGCCGCGGCAGACCGGCCGCCTGAGGGCATCGACATCGAGGCCGACTTGGCCACCGAGGTGTGGCCTCAGCTTCCCACAGTGTTTCCATTCTGTGAGCCTCTGTCAGACTCATCATCGTCACACGCAAGTGTGTGTGGGGGGGGGGGGGGCACTGTCGTCTGACCGGGGCAAGAAGTCATGCCGTGCCGTGCATCTCGTTGTTGTGTGTGTGGTGTCTCTCAGGGTTCCGCAATGACCAATGTCGCGCAGCGTGTGTGCGCGGCGCGCGCGACCGAGTCATCGTCCCAAAATATGCAAATAAGTGGAGCAATCTCGTGAAATCATCTCCCTCGCATTTCAATCATATTTTTACGTTGGAGGGTGACAAATCGTGAGGGTAAAAGTTCAAGTCGAGTCTCTCAGTTCATAGTCGAGCCCGGTCCTACGGAGAGCTACAGCACGAACATGCGTGCGAAAATCGTGAGCGCCAGCATCAAGTCTCAGGTGAGGGTATCCTGGCTCATCGTGTGGTGACTTTGATGGAGCTCTGCACGAGAGCGAGAAAAGAGTGAAAGTCCTCGGCAGCGGCCAGGAACTCGGTGCATGGCCACGGCTGCCCGCGCTCACCGGCCGCCTTGGCCAACTCGAACACCTCATCCACGGACGATCCGCTTTCGGCAAGCAGGATCTCCAGGGTTTCCTCCAATAGCTCGATGTACTTTGGGTACAGTTCCTCGCGGAGCAATTTGTATTGTTCGTGCGAGAACTGAGTGCTAGCATCCACACCTGCATGAGCTCCGGGGCGAGTGGCTCTATGAGCTCTCGCACGACCTGCTCGAGCGACGGCAGTTTATTCTCGAGTACGCGCTGGAGCTGCACCTCGCGTGTCTCTTCCACACTGAGCCGCGATATCTTTGGCACGCCTCCGGCTCCCAGCGGAGGCGGTAGCGGGGAGCAGTCCATGGAAAAAAATCGTTCACAGTCTCACAAAAAGAAATCGGAAATAGCGGTCACACAGGCAAGAGTCTCACGAAGCGCAACCGACCACGGCGCGAAGCGAAACCTACGCGCCTACGCTCGCAATCAATCAACTTACAGTACCGGTACGCGAACCCTGCATTGTCCGCGTTCCCACGCGGCAGGTCTCATCAGGAAGATGGCGATGATGGCCTGCTCCCTCATCTTGCTCGGCGCAACGACGGGCTTCCACATGCCGGCGGTGCGCCCGTATTCCTTGCCCGGCCAGCGACTAGCGCTGTCCGCGCAGATGATGGCCGGGATGCCGCTGCCGGCCGGCTCGCTCGTTGCCCTCGTCACGCCAATGAAGGATGACGGCACCGTAGACATCCCGTGCCTGCGTAAGCTCTTGCAGTGGCACGTGAGCGAAGGCACGAACGGCATCGTCATCCTCGGCACAACGGGTGAGGCATCCACCCTCTCCGATGACGAGCGCGCAGAGGTGTTGGCGGCGACGCGCGACGAGATTGGCGGCAAGCTGCCGATCATTGTCGGCACCGGCACGATCAGCACGACGGACACGATCGCGATGACGAAGCAGGCCAAGCTGTTTGGCGCGGACGCCGCACTCATCGTCACGCCTTACTACGTCAAGCCCACGCAGGCCGGGCTTATCAAGCACTTTACGACGATCGCCGACGCGAGCGACCTGCCGATCGTGCTCTACAACGTGCCGGGCCGGACTGGCGTCGACCTCTCGGTGGAGACGACGATCGTGCTGTCACGCCACCCAATGATCCGCGGCCTCAAGGATGCGACTGGTGACAATACGCGCGTCGCGCCCATGCGCGCCGTGTGTGATGACGAATTCAAGTTGTACTCAGGTGCGAGATTGTCGCCGAGATTGTCGCATGGAGGCACCGGCACCGCACCGCGCGATTGCACCTGCACCGCACAGCGCCGAAAGGCCACTGGAGCGGCTCCGACGGCAGCTCCCTTGTCGGTGGGCCGCACCCTAGCTGCGTCCTTGCCGCCACGTCCTGAGCTTGTGCGCTGTGTTTGACAGGCGAGGATGCGATGGCGAGGGACTACGTGCTACAGGGAGGCGATGGGGTCATCTCTGTGACGGCGAACGTGGCTCCCAAGAGCGTCGCGAAGGTGCCTGATTGCATGCTGATTGCATGCTGATGCCGCGGGACTTAGGCCGCGGGACTTAGGGGACATAGGCCGCGGGACTTAGGGGACATAGGCCGCGGGACTTAGGGGACATAGGCCGCGGGACATAGGCACGCCCCACCCTTCGTGAGCCTCTCGCACACTCGACTCGCGCTCGGCAGGTGATGTCCGCGGCCAAGGCCGGGAAGCGAGACGTGGCGGAGTTGGAGGACAAGCCGCTGGCGGCGCTGCATCGCGATCTCTTCAGCGAAGCCAATCCTATCCCAGTCAAGTGGTGCCTCCATCAGATGGGTCGGTGAGAGCTGTTTTGGAGCGAGATTGTCGCCGAGATTGTCGCCGAGTCTGTGGCAGATGGACCTCTCGAGTCCATCTGGCGGCCCGCCTGCCGGCCCATCTGGCGGCCCACCTGCCGGGCCATCTGCCGGCCCACCTGCCGGGCCGCTGTTGGAATGCCTTGTTCGGCGCTTGGGAGGACTCGATCGAGGCTGGGTGCCTGAGGCCCTGATTGCATGCAGGTTGGGGCTTGGATGCCTTCGGTCCGATCCCAGCCCCCAGCCATTGCCGTGCTCACGCTCGCGCGCGCGCCGATTGCATGCAGGGTACCCGGCGGGATCCGTTCGCCTCTCGTCCCCCTCGGCCAGAAGTTCCACGAACGCCTTCGGGGTGCCCTCACGCAGGCGAGTCGCTGTCGGATCCTGTGGGGAGTCGACCTCGCACGCAACCCTGTGGGGAGTCGACCTCGCATGCAGGTGCTCACCGCAGCGTCGCCGCCCCCACGCAGGCGCACTGCCTTGGCGACGAGGCAGCCGCAACGCAATCCAAGTCGGGCCCGAGCAGCACGGGCTGGCCCTCTCGTCAGCTGCTGCTCCAAGGTCATCTCTTCGACTCCGGGCTCATCAACCAGGCGCTCGAGATCATCGAGAAGCGCGGCGGTGACTTCGAGATCACAGCCTTCTCGGTGCAGCCCAACGACCAGCGCGGCGAGTTCTCCTTCAACTTCAAGCGCACGTCCTCCGTCGCGCTCACGGTGATGGCCGTGAACACCGAGGGTCTCGACGACATCACGTCGCGCCTCCAGCAGCTTGTCAATGTGATCGAGAGCGCCGAGGGGAGCTTGACCGTCCTGCAGACGAAGACGGAATGAGCGACTTGTGATTGCAGCGTTGAGCTTATTTCGTGGCGAGCGCGCGCGTTGCCCGTGTGTGCATGTCTCGTGACGCCATGGAGCGGCCGCGGGGCGCCCGCCATGGGGCGCTGCGCTGCCGCTCGCATGTGTGGGTGCCGGGCACATGGCCGGTGGGTTCGGTCGTTTCGGCGCGTCGTATCGGGCGCTATAAGTAGCAAATTAATGCACAATGCCCGAGCTCTCGCGACTCGAGCGTTCTCCGCCCTGCAAAATCGCCGTGGCTCTAGCATATCTTCTGCTCAACACGTCCCTCAACATGCTCAACCGATGGGCGCTTGGCCAGTACCATTTCCGATTTCCTATTCTGCTCACTGCGTCGCACATGATTTTTGGCTCAGTCGCGTTACTCCCGCTCATGCTTCTGAAAGAGGGCTACAAGGGCACGCACTTGGACAATTGGCGCAGGGACTGGCGGGCGCTGCTCATTATTGGCGCCGTCAACGGGCCGCAGATTGCGCTCAACAATGCGTCGCTCGTGTCGATTGAGCTCTCACTTAACCAGGCCATCCGAGCCGCCATCCCAGTGTGCGTGGCGTGCTTCGCGTTCTGCCTCGAGCGGCGGGTCCCGACGCCGGTAGGCGCGGCATACCTGCTGCTCGTGACCGTATCGCTGATGTGCGTCGTCTTCACCGGCTCCGAATACGGCGAGGCGTGGGGCGTGAGCATGTGCGCGGCCTCGGTGCTCATGTCGTCTGCCCAGATGTCTCTCTCGGGCAGGCTCATGTCCTCAAAGCACGACTCGTTCCAACTGACGTTCTACACGGGCCCGGTGGCCTTTGCCGTGCTCATGGCGATGGAGGCGGTCGCCCAGCAGGAGATGGAGGGCTTGCAACGCTTTGCGCTGCACAAGCCCCAGGCCACGGCGGTCATCGTGCTGGGTGGTTGCATACTCGCTGTCATGTATAACGTGGTGCTGATGCAGGCGGTACGTACATTCTCGTCGGTGGGCACAGCCGTGCTGGGCAACTTCCGCATCGTCCTCCTCATCCTGCTCTCCGCCATCTTGCTCGGCGAGCTGCAGACATGGGGGCCGACGCGCTATCTCGGCTGCCTCACCATGTTCGTCGGCGCCGCGGCCTACGCGTTGCATCCCATGCTGCTCGGGACGCCGGTGAGCCGTGAGCTGCCGCGCACGCTTCAAGCCGAGCTCGACGACGTGCGCACCGACCCGGCCCTCGCGCGCCAGGGTGCTGCCGAGGAGCGCTACGGCCTCGCCACCCCGAAGGAATCCGCCGTGTCGGAGGGCGAGGGGTTTGACGAGTTCGAGGACGACGGGTATTTGGAGCAAGCGCGGGGCAAGGAAAGGCTTTCACCACTGGAAAACGGCGCTGAGAGAGAGAGACAGTGTTGAGTGAAATAGAATCTGACGAACAATATGTTTCCAGCGTGAATCCGCCGCGCCTGCTTCCGTAAATGGTGCTGTACAGATACCATAGACGGCGAAGACGCCGACGGGCGGCTTCGGAGAGGGATCTCTCAGTGAGTGTCGTCGCAGCTTTGCAGCGACACGATCTGCGATTCGCTTTGTCGCTGCACACCCACAGATCCTCGAGTTTCGGCTGATCATGGCCGCTTACAGAGACTCCATCGCGAACGGCTCATACATCAGCGAAGCTACCTCCGAGGAAGCCAAGATTACTAAGCGCATCACGCGAGCCTTCTCCTTTGAGAGCAAGAAACCATCAAGAGCGGTGTCTGGTGCATCCAGCACTGATATAGTACCACCCCCATCTGCGCCTGCATCGCCGGTGACCCTCTTCGCCCGTAGTCTTTCGTTTGGCAAGAAGGGTCGATCCTCCGACAACGCCGCTGCTCCATCCGAAAACGCGGTCAACGGGGATACAGGTAGCACTGACTGCACCCCCGGGATGAGGATCCTCTCGTTTGGGAGAGCCAAGGGCCCGCAGACGCTCGAGGTGGACGTCTTCAAGGCGACGCCGACCACTCGCCTCGGTCTCACGCTGCAGCCGCCCGAAGACGAGACGGTCGCGGGCGTAGTCATCGCGCACATCGACGCGAACGCGCCGCTGCGCGAGGCGAAAAAGCTCCTGCCGGGCGACATTGTGACGAGCGTGAACTGCGTGCCAGTAGCCTCGCTCAGCGCCGTGTCGGCGCAGATCCAGCAGGCGAGTGGCGTGCTACGTTTTGAAGTCCTGCGCCGGCCGCTGCCGGCAGGCTGGCGCACCAAGTACGTGGTCGTTGAGGGCGAGATACGAATTCGCTATCGGAACAAGAAGCTGGGCCTCTGGATGCTCTCGCATCCGCACGCACGCCACACGCATACCAAGGAGACGATGGAGGGGGCGGTGGCGGACTCGGACTCAGAGGACGAGGCGCATGGCGCCGAGCCACCGACGCCACGATCCATAGGCTCGGCAAGACCGATGCCGCATGGTGGGGAAGGCGCGGCGTGCGCCAGTCCCACCGATGTCGCGTCCTGTGCCGCTGCAGGCGTCGCCTTTCGTACCGAATCCATCTGAGCATGGATTCCCCACAGCTCCCTCTGTGCATACTACGTACGAAACTCGAGCATAGATCAGAGTGCTTCGGGCACTGCGCGCTTCATTCTCGATTCCCTCAAAGCAACACGATACGGGTCGGTTGCGGGGGTCGCTGCAGTGTCGTGACACTGGAGTGACACGTCTGTCGATACGCCCAACCCCACGCTACTTTGTTCTTTTTTTTATATTCAATTAAATATTCGCTCCGAAAACCAAGAGATTAAAGTATTCGTTGTTCAATGTGCTCAATTGAATGTGCTATGATCAATCAGACTTAGTCTGAGCTGGCCCGCTCCTCCCGTGCGCGTGGCACGGTCGCGTCGTGGTCATGCACATCAACATCCTTATCGGTCAAGCCTTCGTGATGATGGGGCCTCCATCAACCCCTTTGGACCTTCCTAACAGCAACGCCCAGCTCGACGAGACTCTTGGCCATCTCGAGCGCAGCCTCCATCGGCGGTTGCAGAGGCCGACCCAACAGTGTCTCGGTCGGCTTGCAATCGTAGTACGTCTCCTTGCGCCAGCTTCCAAGCACCATGGCCGCTTGTTTGTCAACGAAGGAGTAGAGCCACAGGCCCACATACGGGATGGCCATCGTCTTGATCGGCCAGCCATCGGCTCCGTACGCCTCCTTGATTGCCACGGCGAGCTCCGTCATCAGCAGGTTGCCGGCCGCGACAACGAGCCGCTCGCCCGCCGTGTCGTGGGCGAGGAGCGCCTTGACATGGGCCTCGGCCACATCGACCACGCCGACGACATTCATACCAATGGCGGGCACGGCGGGCATCGTGCCCTCGAGAATGCGCTTCGCCATCGCCGTACTGGTCGGCGCACGCGGCAGCAGCATCGGACCTTGGACAAACGAAGGATGGATCGTCGTCATCTTGAGCCCGAGCTCTGCGGCAAGCGCCCACGCACCCTTCTCCGCCTGCGTCTTGCTCACAGCATAGCTCGATTGCATCGAGTCGGGTGACCAGTCGGCGCTCGTGTACGGATTGGCCGCCGTGCCCTTGCTCTTGTCCGGGCTGCCGCCGATGGCTGCAACGCTCGACGTGAGCACCACACGCATCACGCCGGCCTTCTTGGCCGCGCGCAGTACCTTGGAGGTGCCCTCGATGGCAGTTTTCATCTCAGAATCGCTCACGTCGGAACCCGGAAAGGGTGACGCCACGTGAGCGAGGAACGTGCACCCGGACATTGCGTCCACAAGCTCCTGCTCGCTGCTGTCGAGGAGATCGACATTGACCAACTCAATGCCCGGCACGGCCTGCTCGATGCCATAGTGAGCGGTGCCGCGCACAGTGCCGCGCACAGCCAGTCCGGAGAGCTGGGCCACGCGCGCAACGTGGCTACCAATGAATCCGGTCACTCCGGTGACGAGGACTCGCTGAAGGGGCTCGGCCATGATCGCCTAGTGCCGGGAACAACACGAGCACAATTTTCCGATTCCCCTGACGAACCTTCCGGCCATGAAAGCCGAGCGGCTAGCGTTCATGTTTCTGGAAAGGGTGTCCCAGCCTGTCCGGCCTCGGAATTCAATTCCTCAAATCGCGTCGTTCTGAGCGTTCGGCCTTCATGAGGTGCCGAGCCTTCGTGACTCGAACTCTGTTCACCATGATGGCCGAAAGCGGCAATCGCCCGCACGAGCGCCACGCGGTCACGACTGGCTTCTACTCGGCCGCTGCACGCGCCGCCGGCCAGCTCACTCCGGATGACGCGGTGGTTCATGCTGTCGACGCTACCAGATTGCCACAGTTCCAGAACACGCTTCATCCCACGCTTGATTTCGGCTGCTTCGATCTGTGGCCATCTTTGACAGGCGCGCTGCAGGAGCTGGCCCGCGAGATTGAGCTACGGGGCGTGCCTGAAGAGCACGAGCCGCCACGGCCGTGGGCACAGGCTTGCGAACGCGGGGCACTGCTCTTCTTGCGATCAGTGCTCCTTTCGAAGCGCTCGACACTCGGGCTGCCACTGTTCGAATGGCCTGTTGGCATGACGCCACAAACGTGCCAGCGATTCGGCGAGGCATTTGCCGCATTCGCCCACACAGACCTGCGCGTCGCCGAGCGACCCATGTATAATCTATGGGTGCCTGTGGCGAATGTGGATTCGGAGCCGCTGTTGCTCTTCGCCGCAGGTCCAAAAGTGGACGAGTTGGTCGATTGGAGAGCGGCCCGAGACCGCGCACACCACCTCCCCATAGAGGGCGCAGGTGAGGGCGATTGGTACCATTGGCCACGGTTGCCTGTGGGCCGGGCGATCATCTTCCCCGGCGACGGCGGCGGCCACTGCCCTGGCGCCCAGGGGATCTTCCATTGCTCTGCATGGGCGAGCCTCGGCACGCGCCTGTCGTTCGACGTGCGAGAGCTCGTGGTGCCACACAGGCCGGGCGAGAGCTCGAGCATCGAGCAGGCCGTTCAGGAGGCGCGCGAAAGGCTGGAACGCCATGTCACTGAATGGGAGTCGGGGCTGCAGAAGCTCGAGAAAGCAGCACCCTGACTTTGCCCCGCGTACACGCACCACAGTGCGGGCGTGTGATAATGGTACCGATAGCGCCAAAATCCTGTCCACATGAGCGGTTTTGCTTGTGCATTCAAAGGGTTTTGCGACACTCTAAATTAAGACTCAAATTTGAAACGCTCTAAATTTAGAATCCGCAATTGCGCAATCCCGGCGTGCCTTATGCGCAGCCCGAGTCTTCCAGTTGAAGATGCTAAGCTGACGCTCAGCCTCGGCCTCGGGCCACTGACGCTTCAAATCATCGCGCTCAGCAAAATTCGTCGCTTTTGTGATATAATGCCTCGAGAGATAAAGATCCTCTCGTTTGGGAGAGCCAAGGGCCCGCAGACGCTCGAGGTGGACGTCTTCAAGGCGACGCCGACCACTCGCCTCGGTCTCACGCTGCAGCCGCCCGAAGACGAGACGGTCGCGGGCGTAGTCATCGCGCACATCGACGCGAACGCGCCGCTGCGCGAGGCGAAAAAGCTCCTGCCGGGCGACATTGTGACGAGCGTGAACTGCGTGCCAGTAGCCTCGCTCAGCGCCGTGTCGGCGCAGATCCAGCAGGCGAGTGGCGTGCTACGTTTTGAAGTCCTGCGCCGGCCGCTGCCGGCAGGCTGGCGCACCAAGTACGTGGTCGTTGAGGGCGAGATACGAATTCGCTATCGGAACAAGAAGCTGGGCTTCTGGACGCTCTCGCATCCGCACGCACGCCACACGCATACCAAGGAGACGATGGAGGCGTCGGTGGCGGACTCGGACTCAGAGGACGAGGCGCATGTCGCCGAGCCGCCGATGCCATGATCCATAGGCTCGGCAAGACCGATGCTGCATGGGGAAGGCGCGGCGTGCGCCAGTCCCGCCGATGTCGTGCTGATGAAATATGATGTGTAATGTGGATCGGTTAAGCTATCCGTCGGCGCTTCGCCCGGGCCCGCGTATACCGTATTTGCATCTTGTGTGTGATTCTCGCGTTTGCTCTGTCACGAGTGTGCGCGGTCGCTCGGGTCTTTGGTCGTCTGGGGTTCAAGCTACCATCGGCCCCAATTGCACAATAAGTCTCTTCGGTCTTCGCGGGAGGGCGGGACCCAGGGAGCGTCCCTCGGTCGCGGACACAGGGTTATCCCGATCTCAATAACGGTTCACATGGGGCGATTTCACGGCTGTAAGAGCAGCGCGATTGCCAGAGATGCCAGTTCCACACACTGATCACTGTGCGCTCTCACGTCGACCTCTTAGCTCTTTCACTCGTGAGGTCGTGCGCACCTCTCCGGGACTCCAATCGCGGCTTGATCACAGTGGCCCACGCCTGGGGGGCAGGCGGGCAAAAGGCGGGCAGCCACGGCGGGGGACGTCTCCCGGACTCCGGACCGCGCTCTGCCGGGACCGGACGCCGATCGCTGAGATGGTGTTACAACGGAAGAGCGATACACTCGGTCGCCCGGCATACACTCGAAAACAAAACTGTGCGCGTGCGTGGATCCATCTGTGGAGCGGTGCCGTTCGGTTCGGTTAAATTTTTTACATGCGCACGTTTTAGAGACTTCAGACTACGATCTACGTTTATCTCACGACTCAGCGGGGACAGCGCCATACAACGCACAAGCGCCACCGACACATTCGAACGTGACTGTGCCCACGTGACGCATGTTCCCGACAACATGGCAGTCACGGCTTTTACGCCGCCGACCAGCAACTCGTCGCAGTCCATGTCCACATGATGTCCAAACGTGTCCGCATGCGTTGGAACGGTGCAGCTACGGTGCAGCATTCAGTACTTCACGCCACGGCCGCCGGCGCGGCTTTGTCCAGGCGGCGCCCCTCCACACATCACCACACAGTCCACTCAGCAGTCCTCTCACTCGGCATTGCGGGCGGCGCAGCGGCGATCAGCCACTGCCGCGCATAGCCACGCGTGGCCGCCAAGACATTGCATGTGCATAGCCAAACGTGATGCCACGGCATTGCATGCATGCGCATAGCCACACGTGGCCGCGTGCCGTGCCGCCACTGCCTGTCGAGGGCACACGGCATGCAGCAAGGCGTCCTGGATGCCACGGCATTGCATGCTGATCCCCTGCACTCTCGCGCTCCTTGTCGTCCCCTGATGAGGGAGGCAATCAGAGGCGCAATCAGAGGCGCCCCTGTCGTCCCCGCACAGTACCCGCGAGGGCGTACCAGTAGCGTACCGGCTCACGCTGGCACGGGCCACAGACGGAGCGGCTCTAGTGCTCGATCCAAGCTCGTGCATTTGACGAAGCGCTGACCTGCCCGGCGACGGATCGCGTGTATGATCGCGTGCCGCTGAGATCTCTTGACGGCGTCGCCACCGTTCTCGCTCTCGGGATCTGACGCGATGGCGATGCGATCGAGGAGATAATGAAGCGCCGGCAGCCCAGGCGGTAGGCGCAGCCTCACACGGATGGCCTCGAAGAGACCAAGGTCGGGCGCCGTAACGGTCGCCGTGCCCGCGAGTGGCACGGCCACCGCCATCTCCTTCGTGTAGCTCGCCGAGAGGGGCGGCTCAGGAGGAGCGAGGCCATTGCGTCGCGCCCAGTGATCTGCCACTTCGCAGAGCAAGCCGATGAAGGCACCCACGCCCGAGGAGATCACGCCCGCAGAGGCCACGCCCGCAGAGACGGCCGACGGTCCCGATGGTGCCGACGCGTTCGATCCGTCAGAAGAGCAGTAGCGGGTGCCTGGCTCGGCCCGGGCGGCAGCGTGTGCGCAGCGTCGCTCGAAGCGCTCGTGGAGGCTGAGGAGGAGCGTCATCGGAAGGAGCATCCCAAACGACGAGGGCTGGCGCAGGAAGTGCATGCAAAAGTGACGCCATTCCGACGTGCTCAGCGCGGCGCCTGTAGTGCTGGGGGCTCCATGCCTGCTTTCGACGAGGAGCATGTAGAGGTGCTGGATGGCGCCGAGATGAGCAGGCGTGAGGCGACTGATCGCCTCGATCGCCACCTCGACACGGTCGCAGCCGCTGCGCGCCGCCTCGCGAGCTCGGTCGAGATAGTGCAGCTGCGTGCGCCCAAATGTAACGGGCGGCACGAATGGCACGAGCGGTCGCCAGTGCCGACGCGCCGCCTCGAGGGTCGCGGCGCAGCGTAGGTCGGAGGGAGTTGTGACGTGGGGACTGCAGCACGCCTCGACGACGGCAGAGCGGCTCGGGGGCGGCGGCGGCCGCGTGGTGGGCGGTGAGGAGGGCAAGAGCCTGCCGGGCAGAGGCACGAAACCCCCGGGATACTCGACCTGCCCTGAGGTCTGATGCCCTGAGGTCTGATGCGTCGAGGTCTGATGCCCTGAGGTCTGATGCCCTGGGGTCTGATGCCCTGAGGTCTGATGCCCTGAGGTCTGATGCCGGCTGTCCGAGCTCGAGCGCATCTGCTCCACAGCGTCACGCGCGCGGGCCGAGCTCGCATGGTGTGCTCGGAGGAGCTCAGGCGCCAGGATGGCACGGAACTTGTCGAGGGTGATGGTGGAGGCGACGAGGGCGGCGGCATCTCGCCGAACTTTCTTGGAATCTTCCTCGATACGTCCGAAGAGACGCTCGAAGGCATCGCGCGTGCCGTCCTCGAGCTGGATTTGCTCCGACAGGCCGAGCAGCGCACGCATACCGTCGTCGAGGCGGCACGCTCGGACAAGCTCAGTACGGGAGATCTGTCCGTCGCCGTTGGTGTCGGTGCGTGCAAAGGCGGCGTCCACGTCGGCCCTCCAATGCGTCCACGTGGCGCGGACGTACGCTGCGGGCGCCATGGCGGGCGCCTCGCGGCCCTCGTCGACGCTCTTGCCAAGTAAATGGGACGCGGGGTGGACTGTGTGGAGGCCATCGCGAGGCTCGGCGACTCGAACTTGAGGCTCGGACTTGAGGCTCGGACCCTTATCGTCACGAAAGCCCCCGAGGCCGAGGCGCGTGGCGATCTTGTGCGGGATGCGCCGGGGCTGCTCGGGTGACAAGCCCCACGGCGTCGTCGGCGTCTCCTCGCCCAGGCCAAAGTGGGTACCAAAGCCAGGGGTGCGGTAAGGCGTCAGCTGGGGCCACGCCCCGTTGGACGGCTCGACATTCTGGCCATCGAGATCGCCATCGAGATCGTCGGAGGTCTCGTCCTCGTCGACCACGGCCGCGTCCGACGAGAAATCCGCCATCGCCGACACGGGCGACTTTGGCAAGGAGGCCTCTGCTAGGTCCTCCCACGCCTCGAGGGGCACGTGGAGCGATCGGTACAGGCTGACGACCTGCTTGGGCTGGGCCATGGTCGCGAGAGTCAGAGGTGGAGTCAGAGGCTCGTCCGTCTTGACGGGGCGAGCGGGGAGTTCCTTGTTCCGCCAATGATGCGGCGCGCTCTTGCGTTCTTTGAGCGTCACGTGCTCCGCAACCGTGCCCCGAAGTGGCGAGCCACGCCGCCCTTGCGACGAGTAGCTGCTCGCGCACTCATCGACGAACGTCGTGGATGTTATGGAGAGCTGCGACTCGAAGCTGTGCGCGGAACCACCAAGGCTGCGAGTGGGCGACGTGGCCAATGGCACCCTCGCCCTTTGCGCAGCCATGTGCAGGGTGCGGAACACCGCAGAAGAACTAAAAGTCGCTCAAAATTGGAAACGTTGCATGCATGCGAAGCGGTTTTTTTTGCTGACGTCCTCTTCAGTCGCAGGCGCTCATTCAGTCTGGGAGAGAGTTGGAGGCGGTTCGCAGGACAGCTGGCTCGAGAACGAGTGCGTCCGTTTGCGACATGAATACGGTGTGGCTAAGCGATGATGCACCGGTCCTCGGGCGACACGAGCTGCTGCCGACGCCCTCCTCTCGCGCCTCGACTCCCTCGACCAACGGCGGGCGCAGCCTCGTACAGAGGCGACCGACGAGTAGCAGCAGCTTACTCACCTCGATGAACTCGCCGTTTGACTTCTACCCCGACCAGCACAGCTCGCTCTCCCGATCGCGTCCCGACACGGCGCCGCTCACGTATCTCAACGTCGAGGCCATGTCGCCCATTTTCGAGCACGGGGTCGAGATGGGGTTGACGGAGTCGAACACATCGAGCATTGGGCACCTGAAACGGGTGTCATCGTTCCCGTCGCGGCATCCACAACCACCGGGCGTTGCCGGGCTGCCGTTGCTGCACGAGCGGAGCGTGAGGCCGCCAGTTGCCGCATCGAAGCTTGGGCTGCCATATCTGGAGGAGCAGGGCAAGCTGCTCAAGCGCAACCACGCGCTCGAGAGGGCGCTTCGCCGGATGAACGAGGAGCTCACGCGACTGCGAGGGATCGAGCAGGCGGGCACCGCCGATGCTGAGCGCGCCCAGCAAGAGCTGTGCGCACGGTATGAGGCTGCTCTCGCCGCAAAGGAGCTCGAGGCCGAAAGGCATCGGCTCGAGGCCGAGGCGGAGTGCGAGCGGCAGCGCGAGGCGATGAGCTCGCAGATGGCGGAGGAGGTGCGACTGGCGCTCGACCGACAGCTCCTCGAGCTCAGCGGGTCGGCGGAGGAGCGAGCGGCGGCGCGAGAGAAGCAGGCTAAAGAGCACGGTCTCCAGCGGCTCCAGAGACAGGTGGCTCGTCGGATCCTCCACCAAGGGCTCGCCAACGGCTGGGCGGCGTGGCATGCGTTCTGGCTGGCCAAGTGGTTGGCGCTGGAGAAACTGCGCCAGGCAGGGCGCCGTCTGCGCAGCGGGGTTGTCGTGGACACGTTTGAGAAGTGGGCGGCGGCGGTGGCCGAGGCGCGGCACGACGCGAAGCACGCGGCGGATCTAGAGGGTCGAGAGCTGCAGCTGCGCGAGCAGGCGATGCAGATGGAGGCTGAGCTAGCCGAGATGCGTCAGGCGTGCCGGCTGCAGCTGCACGCGGCCGAGGAAGCCAAGCGCCTCGCTCTTGAGCGTCAGCGCATCGAGCTTCTCGGCACCGCACAGGAGCAGGCGGCGATGCGGGAGGAGCAGGCGAGGGAGGCGCGCATCGATTGGCTGCGGCGGCAGGTGGCTCGTCGGATCCTCCACCAAGGGCTCGCCAACGGCTGGGCGGCGTGGCATGACATGTGGCGCGCGCGACGGTACGCCCATGAGCGGTTGCGTACCACCGCGAACCGGCTGCGAACGCCCCAGTTGGCGGCAGCGCTCGATCACTGGGTAGCCGACGCTGTGGCGGCGCGCGAGGCACGCCGGCAGTCCGAGGAGGACTCTAAATGGGGCGGAGTTCTCGCGGAGCTCGCGAGGCTCACGGAGGAGCTGCACGAGGTCAAGGCCGAAAGCGATCGCCGCCTCCTCGAGGCCGCTGCATTCCACGAGGTCGAACTCCGTCGAGTCACCACCGAGCTGAGCGGCAGTGCAGAGCAGAAGGCCGCCTTGGCAATGGAGCAGGCGCATAGGGAACGTGTGGAGCTGCTGTGCCGGCGGGCCGGTCGACGGATGCTGCGCCGTGACGTGAGCGCTGCCTGGAGCTCATGGACAGCCCTATGCGAGCGACGCTCCCGTGCGCGCCAGGCCAAGCTCATCGAGGCGCAGCAGGAGCGTCTAGGGTCAATCGACTCGGCGGCGAGCTCGCTGCAGTCCGAGCTGCGCGAGGTCGTTCTCGAGTACGATCTCAGCAGCTCTCCCTCGTTGCATGCGGATTGCCAATCCTCGTTGCATGCTGATTGCCCCCCTCATCGTGCACATGCCAGGTACGAGAAGAAGCTCGCGGCGGCGGAGCGGATCAAAGAGACGGCCCTCGAGCGGCTGCGGTCGGAGCTGACCGGCTCAGCAGCAGAGCTCATGGCGATGCGGGAGGAGCAGGCGAGGGAGGCGCGCGTCGAATTGCTGCGGCGGCAGGTGGGCCGTCGGATTCTCCACCAAGGGCTCGCCAACGGCTGGGCGGCGTGGCACGACATGTGGCGCGCGCGCGTGTTTGCGATGGAGAGGCTACGACGGGTGAGCAACCGGCTGCGCACCCCCGCCCTTGAAAGGGCATTTGGCTATTGGGGCGCGCGCAGTGCCGACGCCAAGCAGCGTCTCACGCTCTCCGCGCAGCAGGCGCGCGAGGCCACTCTGGAGCTCGAGAGGCAGCGGCTCGTCGGCGAGCTCTGCCTCGTCAAGGCGGAAGCGGACCGACGGTTGGCGGCGATGCAGGCGGAGCGGCTCGCGCTCTTGGAGCGTGTCGCGCAGCTTACGGGCGGGCACGCAGAGGCGCAGAGCCTGCTGGAGGCGCAGGAGGCGGCCAGGAGAGAGGAGCGCATCGAGTTGCTCCGTCGACAGAGCGCGAGGCGCATGTTGCATCGAGGTCTCGTTTGGGGATGGAGCGCATGGTGTGAGGCATACGAGGCGCGCCGCTACGCCCTCGGCCGGTTGCGTGCGGCGAGCCATCGCCTTCAGTCGCCAGAGCTTTCGAGCGCATTCGAGCATTGGCGACTCGACGCGGCCATCGCCAAACGGCTCGCGACGATGACGACGCACCAAACGACGGAGCGGGCGCTTCGTGCGGAGCTGGCGACGCTCCAGTCGAGTCTTGAGCGACAACTCGCCGCCGCGGAAGAGTCGAAGCGCCTCGCCCTCGAGCGTCAGCACGTCGAGCTCACCGGCACGGCGGCGGAGAGGGCAGCGCTGGCGCAGCAGAAGGACAGGGAGGCGAGGGTGGCGGCCCTGACACGTTCCATTGGGAGGCGCATGCTGAACCAAGGCCTCGTCGACGGTTGGACGGCATGGGTCGCGCTGTGGGAGGCGCGGCGCTCGAGCCTTCTGCAGCTGCTCGTGGCGGGTAACCGTCTACGTGCGCCCGCACTCTCGGATGCCTTCAGCTACTGGGCGCGGGACGCGAGTGACACGAGGCGGGCCGAGGAGCTAGCTCGGATGGAGAAGGAGAGTCGATCGATGGAGATGCAGCTGCGCCGAGCGCGCTTCGAGGCAGGGCAGCTCGAGATGGTGCGAGATTGCACCGCTGATGACACCGCTGATTGCCTCCCTCATCAGGTGCGCCTAGCCCACGAGGACGAGCTCGAGTGCATCGCTGATTGCACCGCTGATTGCCTCCCTCATCAGGTGCGCCTAGCCCACGAGGACGAGCTCGAGTGCATCGCTGATTGCACCGCTGATTGCCTCCCTCATCAGGTGCGCCTAGCCCACGAGGACGAGCTCGCCGCCCTGCGTGCCCGTCACGACGCGTTGCTCGACGAGGTGCAGGACGTGAAGGCAGCGCTCGCGGCGAGCCAGTCGGCCGGGAAGGTGGTCGATGAGCTCAGGACGGCGCTCGAGGCGGCCCATCTCGCGACGGAGATTGCGGAGAGGTTGCGGCAGGAGGCCGAGGAAGACGTCGCGCAGCAGCGCAAGGCCAACCAGCAGCTCCTCGAGAAGCTCCTCGCCGCTCAGCGCACCTCGTTTGAGGAGGAGCGCCGCAGGCTGCGCGAGCAGCACGGGCGTGGTTCGGAGCAGTCCAGGGCCCATGAGGAAGCGCGGCAGGCGGAGCTCGCCGAGGCGCGCGAGGAGGCGAGGGGGTTGCGGGAGGCGTTGAGCGTCGCGGCGCAGGAAGGCGCGCGAGGAAAGCGCGAGGCCGGCCACGCGAAGGAGAGGGCGGCGCGTGCCGAGGCTGAGCTCGGTACGGCGCTCGAGGACAGAGCCGCGCTCGCGAAAGAGCTCAACAGGGCGCTCGAGGAGGCGCTCGATCTCGAGAGCGAGCTGCAGACGGTGCGGATGGGCCTTCCGAAGGCGAGCACCCCCCCCATTGCCACTCCCACGCCGGCGAGGTCTCCTTCGCCCAAGAAGAAGACGAAGACGTCCGTCCTGGGCAACCTCGACCTCGATGAATCCCAAGGGGCCCTGCCGGTCAGCGAGCAGATCAGCAAGGCTCTCCAAGCGAATGCGGTGCGCGTCCTCGACCTGTTTCGCGAGTGGGACACCGACGGCGACGGCGACGTCTCTCGGAAGGAGTTCCACAAGGCCATGCCCGCCCTCGGGCTCGACGTACCCAAGGAGGCCGTCGATGCTCTCTTTGACCAGTGGGACTCCGATGGCGGCGGCTCGATCTCGTACGACGAGCTCAGGAAACTCCTGCGACCGAGCGGCGGCGGCGGCGGCGGGGGCGGCGGCGCGACCCCAACCGCTCCCGCGGTTGCCAAGGGGCTCAAGGCCGCCGCCGCCGCATCGAAGTTCAAAGCGCTGGTCATAAAGAGCCCAGGCCAAAAATGAGGCGGCAGACGGGGTAGGGGATGAGATGAGAGAGGGACGACGGGACATGTAAACGCACAGTCGAGCGCACTGGTTCCGATAAAGCGGG
>ENA-UOXK01000518-UOXK01000518.1-mixed-culture-metagenome-genome-assembly--contig:-NODE-518-length-29456-cov-31.678514_pt1 | contig 29456 bp, 17 predicted proteins | sample MGYA00238160_ERZ761638 | MGnify/ENA primary metagenome ERZ761638 (study PRJEB28912, sample SAMN08777098) | mixed culture metagenome | isolation source: Freshwater growth medium | place: USA...
GCAGCAGCAGCAGCAGCAGCAGCAGCAGCAGCAGCAGCAGCAGCAGCAGCAGCATCAGCAGCAGCAGCGTTCTGGCAGAGGGCAGCCCGCTCGAGGGCGTCGCATACGTGGTCCTCGATGAGTTCCATTACATGAACGACCCGTCGCGTGGTACCGTGTGGGAAGAATGCTGCATTCTCTCGCCGCCATCGCTTCGACTCATCGCCCTCTCGGCCACCATCCAGAACGCGCGCCAGATAACCTCGTGGATTGACGCCATCCATGGGCCGACAGCGCTCGTCGTCTCCGAGTACCGCCCCGTGCCTCTGCGTTACCACTACGCGGACAATCTGGGCGTGCTCCCGCTGTTCACGTCGCCCACCGCCGGCCCCGGTGGCTCACCCGACGCACCCACGGGTGCGCGCCAGCGCCAGCGCCAGTGGCAGCTCAACCCCAAGCTCACGGCCGAGGGGCGCCAGCGCCGCGAGATGAGCGCCATGCGGCGCGAGGGCGAGGTCGCTCCGAAGGGAGGAGCTTCCCGACGAGGCACCTCGCCCGCGCGCCGTGGCGGGCGCGGTGGCGAGCGGGACTATGACGGCGCCGGCGCCTCCGGCGGCGGCGGGCGTGGCGGTGGGGGCGGCCTGTACGGCAGTCGCGGCTCGGCGCGTATGGATCGCGACTTCGAGCGGCAGCGCGCGCGCGAGCAAGTGCCCACTATGCCCTTCCTCGTGCGCTCGCTCGCCCGTCAACAGATGGTGCCCGCAATCGTCTTCATCTTCTCGCGCGTCGGGTGCGATGAGGCCGCGCAGGCGGTTGCCGCGTCGCGTCACTCGCTGCTGAGCGACGCGGAGCAAGCGGCGGTCGAGGTTCAGGTGAGTACCTTTCGACAGAGCGCCCCCGCCCTCGCATTCGACGAAGAGCGGCTACGGCTGCTCAGCTGCGGTGTGGCCGCCCACCACGCGGGCATGCTCCCTCTTGAGAAGTCCCTCGTCGAGCGCCTCTTCCAGGCCAACCTGCTCAAGGCTGTCTTCGCGACGGAGACGCTCGCGGCCGGGATCAATATGCCCGCGCGCTGCACCGTCATCAGCACCGTCAGCAAGCGCGGCGACAATGGCATCGCGCCGCTCGCCCCCTCGGCGCTCCTCCAGATGGCCGGGCGTGCCGGCCGGCGCGGCCTCGACCCAATCGGCCACGTGGTGCTCTGCCGCTCGCCTTTTGAGGATTCGGCGGCATGCCATGCATTGCTGCTCCAGCCTGCCGAGCCGATCACGTCGCACTTCTTCGTCTCGTACTCGTCGGCGCTCCAGATGCTGCGTACGCGCTCGCCTGCCGGCTGCCGCGCGCTCGTGGCGCGCTCCTTCGGCGCTTACCTAGCGAGCCGCCAGCAGCGCGAGGCGATCGACGCGCTCGCGGCTGTGGACAAGGAGGTGGACGAGGCGGCGGCGCTGCTCGCGGCGTACCCAGAGGCGGAGCTTGCCGCGTACGTGAAGCTACTTGAGCGTCGCACGGCCGAGTTGCGCACGCTCGACTACCTGAAGGTTCAGGATGCGGCCGAGACGGAGGCGACCATGGAGGCGCTGCTGCCGTTCGTGCCCGCGGGCGCGGCGATTCTCCTCAAGGACGGCACGCGCACGATCCTTGTCGACGACGCGCCCGCGAATCTGCGCGCTCGGCTCCCTTCATACTTCTCGGCCACCGCGGTGCTGCTCGTCGCGACCGACACGTCACTGCGCATCGCGACGCCCTCGCAGGTCGCTGCCATCGATCCCGACCTGCGCGCCGGCCCGCTGCCGGCCGAGGCGCGCGGCGCGCTCCTCCGCGCCCTGCCACCGCCCTCGGCGTGGCGCCCGAGCGCCGATGGCGCGCTCGTCACGGCCCCGCTCGCACAGGGAGGTGGCGGAACGGCAACCGCGGCCGAGGAGGAGGAGGAGGAGGAGGAGGAGGAGGAGGAGGAGGAGGAGGAGGAGGCTGGGGAGGCGGTGGCGATGGCGGGGATGGACTTGGAGGAGGGGGGGGCAACGAAGGCTACGATAGCCGCCAGCAATGTGCGCTGCCTTGTCACGAAGACCGAGGCCGCATCAGCCACCGAGTTGTCGCAGCAAGGTAAGGCCAAGCACGGCGCCGGCCATCGCGCAGAGGAAGATGAGGAGGACAATCATGAGGATGAGGACTCTGACTGGGAGGAGCCCGTGATGGCGGGCGCTGTGGCGGGCGCGACCCCAAGCCGTCCGCGCCAACTGATGCCGAGCGCTGTGGCGGGCGCAAGCGCTGTGGCGAGCACGAGCGCTGTGGCGGGCGCGACCCCTGCTGCCACATGGACTGGAGAGCCGGCGTTGACAGAGTCGTCGTTCACGCGATCGATCCGCAGCTTCGCGGCAGCGGGCATGCTTGGTAGGAAGGTCCCACCCACCAACCCAACGGCAGTGGGCGAGCTTGGTAGTGCCGCGGCGACATCAAGCAGCAGGACGGATGGCGATCCTTTCCCCCTCCACTCCCCCACTGGCTTGCACACGAGCCTGGCGGCCTCGTTGTCCTTGCGCCGAGGGGGGCGCGAGGGGTGCGAAGATGGGGCTGATGGAAAGCTGGACGACCTGCAAGCGCTCGCTCGCTCGTACAATGAGCTCGCGTCGTCCGAGCTGGCGCGGTGGGGGGGGTGAACCCTCCATTTAAAAATAGGATAAGGGGTTTTCCGTGGGGCGCCCCTCACGCCCCAGCAAATGTGAATCTCGAAGCCTGCCCAATTCGGCGCGTTTGACCTCCCTTCACCTCCACACCTCCGAAGAGGCCTCTCCGCCTTCCGCTTCGCGATTATGGTCGCCCGCACAGAGCCTCTGCTGCTTTTAGCGATACTGCCGATCGCGCTCGCGTACGCGCCGCTGCGAACGTCAGCGAGCATGCGGCCGCTGCGGCCAGCGCGATCGCGGCCCGCTTGCTTGCAAGAGGAGCCGACGGCCATTACAAAGAAGGTTGACCTCGCTTCGATGACTTTCGACGAGCGGCTCGAGTACCTGGCGGCGGAATCGGCGGCTGCACCGGTCGTCAAACTTCCAGAGGAGGATGACGGTACCCTCTTCGGCATCGTCGGGTCCAATGAGGCGACGCAGTGGTGGAAGCCAGCGTTCTGGAAGCTCTGCGTGGAGGATCTGAAAGCGATGCAGTGGCCGACACGCAGGCAGACCTTCCAGACGGTCGTCGTCTCGCAGGTCGCCTTCGTCGTCATCCTCGTGATAATCCTCACCCTCGATGCCGTCGCCGAGTCCTCGATGCGCAGCCTGCTGCAGGGCAAGGACTTTGGCGTCACGCTCGACATGGTGCTCAAGAAGGCAGTGGAAGTGAAGAGCTAGCCACATGAGAGCCCGCGTGGAGCATGGGAGCAGAGCGAACACCGGCACCGGGCTCGGCTGCGCGCATTAGCCCTCGCATGACCGCGCGCGCCGACGGGCGCGGCAACCTAGGCGCATCTCCGGGCACCGGGGGTGCGTCCGAGCATGAGCATGTAGTAGATGATTTTTACTGTCCACTTCCCCAAGCATTACATCAGCACGCGCCAGGCTGACGATGGCATGTACCAGCTGGGATTCGCTTTTCACAAGATACGCGTCGAGTGTTCACAGTCAAGGTTTTCGAGCACCTCACGGAGTCTCCGTCCCGCGATGATGAGAGGATTGGTTCATGCCTTGGTCCTGCTTCTGACCCTGCTTCTCGCATCCACCCCCCACGCATCCGCAACATCACCGGTCACCCTCCACATCCTGCCGCACACCCACGCCGACGTCGGCTGGCTGCAGACAGTGAACTCGCTCTCGCGCCTCAACGTCTCGCGTATCCTCGATGGCGTGGTTGCAACGCTGCAGCAGGATCCGCGCCGCCGGTTTGTATGGGACGAGATGGCCTTCCTGCAGATATGGTGGGAGCAACCGGCCACCACGGACGCGCAGCGCGCCGCCTTCCGCCAGCTCGTGCTCGATGGACGCATCGAGATGGTCGATAACGGCTGGTCGCAGCACGACATGGGGTGCACAACTCTCGACTCGATGCTCAACAACTGGGTGGAGGGGCACGCGTGGATCACGGAGCACATTGGCGCTGCGTACCTGCCACGCGTCGGCTGGTCGCTCGACCCGTTTGGACCTTCAGCGAGCCAGGCCGTGCTGCAGGCGATGATGGGCATGGACTCGTGGTTCTTCACGCGCATCTCTGGCGACGAGGTCGAGGCGCGCAAAAAGGATCGCGCCCTCGAGTTCGTCTGGCGCGGCTCGTCGTCGCTACCACACAATGAGACCGAAATCCTCTCGCACGTCTTCGAGAGCTACTACTGCATGCCCCATGAGTACCAGTTCGAGTGGTGGCCCGAGACGGTGCCGAACGCCTCGACCATCCTTCCCAAAGCGTGGGCGTTGGCCAACCTGACGCTCGAGCGGGCGGCGTGGTTCCGCACGCCCAATGTGCTCATCCCCTGGGGATGCGATTACATGTACCAGAACGCGCCGCTCACGTTTGGGTCGACCGACTGGCTGATCGACACGATCAACAACAACACGGCCACGTGGGGCGTGGTGGCGAAGTACGTCACAGCATCCGAGTATGTCGATGCTGTGCTCGCGTCCGCACAGCCTCATGAAGAGCTGCCAGTGGCGGCGACGGCAAATGCACGCGTGGCGGATACCATCACCTTCCCCACATTCGAGAACGGCTCGACCTTCTTTCCATTCGAGGATTGGTCAGGTTACTATACCTCGCGCCCCCTGCTCAAAGGTCTTTCGCAGCGCGTGCATACCGCCTTAGCCGCCGCCGAGCAGCTCTTCGGGCTACACGGGGGCGCTCTCAACGCGTCGGCCAAGGCCGAGTTGTTTGGGATGCTCGAGAGCGCGCGCCGCTACGCAGCCATCTACCAGGTAAGTGTCTCGAGGGCTCCGTGGCTGCCTCTGAGTGCCTCTGATTGCCTCTGAGTGCGTCTGATTGCCTCTGAGTGCGTCTCACTGCTTCTGAGTGCCTCTGAGTGCGTCTGAGTGCGTCTGATTGCCTCTGATTGCATATGATTGCATATGATTGCCTCTGAGAGCGTCTCACTGCTTCTGAGTGCTTTCTGTCTGAGAGGCCTCTGATTGCCTCTGATTGCCCCTGATTGCATATGATTGCCTATGAGTGCTTCTGAGTGCCTTCTGTCTGGGAGGGCCTCTTCTTTATTCTCTGGCTGCCCCTGACGGCTTTCCTCTGGATCGGTCGCGCACAGCACCACGACGCGATCACGGGCACGTTCTGTGCGAACGCGGAGGGATGCGCAGGCGAGGACCAGGACGTTGGCTCGCATGACGTCCTCGGCTCGTACACCCAGATGCTCGAGATGGCACTTACCGGTGCGCAGCGCGTCTTTGCGGCCATGGCCGGCGCGGTAGTTCACGGCGCGGCGGCGGCTTCGGGTACCGCGCCGCAGTACACGGCAGATCTGCAGACCTTCGGCGACATTCTGATGGGCGATGGTACGGGCGGGGGCGATGCGGAGTTACTTGTGTTCAATCCGCACGCGCACACGCTGACGGAGGGCATTGCGGTACCGGTGCCGCTGTGCGCGGTGGAGCTCAAGGATGCGCTGACGGGTACGCCGGTGCCTTCACAGACGACGGCGACACTCCAGATCAGCTCGGGCACGGCGCCGAATTTCGACTTTGAGCTCGCCTTTGTGCCCACGTTGCCCCCCCTCAGCTTCCGCCGCTTTCTGGTCTCACCCATTCGGAACGAGGTCGGCAGCGCCTATTTTGGTAAGGGGTGCCCGAGCTCGAGTGCCGGAGGCGCAGCGACCGCGATCAGCCATGTCCAAGTGCACGGCAAGCGCCCGGCTGAGTGCGCCGGGGGCTCCCGTGACGCGTCCAGCTGCCGTGACGATCGCGCTCCCGCGCCGCCGCCGCCGCCGCCGCCGCCGCTCGTGTCGCTCGAGAACTCGTTTGTGCGTGTGGACATCGACCCCACACGCGGCGTCGTCGGGGTGATGGACAAGCCTGCGGGCGTCTACCGTCCCCTGCGGGCTGGGCTGGTCGAGTTCGCCATGAGCGACGAGGCGTTTGAGAGCGCGGGCCCGGCGTATGTGATGGGTGTGAAGGATACCGGCTCGCCGTTCTTGGGGGTGCAAACCTTTCCTCCAAAGTCGCTCTCGTGCCACGCGTGGCGCCAGACGCGCGGATGCAACGGGCAGGGCACGCGCGAGCCGACCAAGGACCTTGCGTGCGAGCGGCCCGTACCGGCCAACGTGAGCGGCTATTGCGAGTGTGCGCTGCCAACCGGACTGAATGAATGGGAGATTGTGGAGCTCATGATCTCCGATTGCGGTAAACCCGATCGCCCCGCCTTCACGTGCGCGGTCGAATGCGCCAAGGGGGGCGTGCGGAATGTCACCTCGGTGGGAGCGACCCTTGCTACTGGGCCGTTGCTGCACGAGGCTTGGATACAGGTGACCACGGAGCATCGCGAGCGCGTCAGGATCTGGCAGACGAGCGACCCGGCCTTAGGGCGCACGATCCAATTCGGCCATCGGGTGGGCGCGCTTTCGCCGCTCTCCGAGGTAGCAGCACGCTTCACTCTGAGCGAGTCCGAGGACTCCCCTTTGAGTACCCTCTTCACCGAGGATAATGCGTATGAGCTTGTCCCACATGTGCCGGGCGCCCTCGGCCTCAACGTATCCCGTCGCGTCTTCCCCGCACAAGCCTCCTCTCTGCTGTTCGATGGGCGATCCGGCGTGCAGCTCTCGCTCGCTCTCGATCGCTCGCACGGCATCGCCGCGCTCACCAACGGCTCTGTCGATGTGCTGCTGCACCGGCGTGCGCGGGCCTTCCGGACTGGTGAGGGTACCGTCGTGCTCGATGACGTCGATCGGATCTTTACGGAGACGTGGCTCGCGCTCGGGGAGCGCCAAGTGACGAACCGGCAGCGGATCTCGATGAAGACGAGATTGCACCATCCGCCCGTGCTCGCGTTTGCGCCGCGCGCTCCCAACCCCACAGCGCGCAAGCTCGCGGCTGCGCCGACTCCGCGGACCACAGCGCAGACCGCGCGGGCCGCGCCGGCGCTGCACTCGCTCACTGACGAGCTGCCGACGCAGCTGCACCTGCAGAGTGTGCGCGCGATCAATTCCAACGGCTCCACACTTCTCGTGCGGCTGCAGCACATGTACGGCGCTCACGAGGACGCGTCGCTCAGCGTGCCCGTGCAGCTCGATCTCCCCAAATTCCTCGCCTCGATCATGCCCTCCGCCACCAAGCTGAGCTCGCCGCGCGAGATGGCACTCGATGGGTTTCGTTCAGCGGCGGCGCGGCGCGCACGTCGGCGCTTCCCTACTTCCCAGGCCGGGGCCCATGGACCGAGTGCAACGGCTCTCGGCTGCTTGAAGTGCTGCGAGGAGCCTTTGCCAGATGGCACTTGCTGCTGCTTAGTTGAGGGTTGTCCGCCACTCCCGCCGTCCTGTCCTTTTCCTCGGGCTTCGGCGGTCACAAGCCGTGGCGGCGCGGGCGGTGTTGGCCTAGTGACGTTACGTCCGATGGAACTGCTCACCTTTCAGGTGGACGTGCTGTGAGTGCTAGGCGTCGAGGCACCTGCTGAGTGAGGCTATCAGTGGCCATCAGAGGTGGCGTGGAGGCTCCCGGTAGCGGGCCGTGTGCATGCAGAGGTACCGGTAGCCTCCGTGAGCACATGATAGAACGGGGCTGGCGTTGCGATGCAGGATAGCCCCCGCAGACCCCGGCTTGGCGATGGGGTCGCCAATGCCGATTGGCGATGCGATCGAATGCAGGGCAAGCGTGGGTGCGCCCGGGGTCTCGAGCCTGTCGAGCCACGGCGCGTCACCAACCACGAAGCGTCGCGTACAGCGGCCTTGGAGCGCCTTTGTTGCCCTTTCGGTGTTCGATCTTCGAATCACGTTTCAAATGTTATTACGTGAGTCGTGACAATTAAGGTTCGAGGTCGGGTAGTACGGGGAAGTCTGCGTCTGTGTGCGGCGACTTCGGTATTCGCGCCACGTGCTAGCCACGTGCGGAGTGACCTGGCTACGTTCCGAGTCGACATCTTTGCCTCGCAGCGCGAGATATACCTCCTAACGCTTCCTAACACATGACCTACGCTCAGTACCAGTCTCGCGGTGACAACAACTCAGTACAACAAAGTTCAATGCTCTGCGCATTAGCTCCCCTGCAGCGCTGTCCGAGGCGCAATGTTGCTCATGCGCTCTGGCGCCGTGCGCGCGTGCGGTGGGCGTCAGGCCTCATAGGGCGTCACAGGTGGTTAGGAAGTGGACGCCGGTGCGCTGCTCTTGAGCTCGGCACCATCGCTGAGTGGATCGATGGCTGGCGAGTGCTCGTGCGTGAGGAGCTCGCTGCGCTCCTCGAGCCCTGGCTTGGCGTCCGTGCCACGCTCGCTGCCGTACACGGGTGCCCATGCATACAGGGTGCTTGCGAACACGGTCAGCCCGGCACCGACGAGGAAAGCGCGGGAGAATTCGAACCCAAAGATGGGGACCGAGAGGAAGGTGCCGAAGATGATGGCGAGCGCGGTCGCGAAGCACTTAACGATATTATCGGCGTACTTCATCGTCGCAGCCACAAGGAGTCCTCCGACGCCGTTGATGAGCACCACGGACCAAACCACTCGGTCGAAGCCCGCGAAAGCTCCAACCCGCGCGATGTGTCGGCCGTCCTGCACGACGGCCGCGGCCGCTGCGAGTGGTAAGGCGAAGAGGCTGAGCTGCAGGTTGCGAAGCCAGAGGGCGATATCGCCCTCGACGCCGCCGCCGCCGCCGCTCTCGCCGCCGCCTCCGCCGCCGCCTCCGCCGCCGCCGCTTTCGCCGCCGCTTTCGCCGCCGCCGCCGCCGCGTGCCGACACGGCGCGATCGTCTCGGTAGTAGAGGACTGGCTCTTTCTTGAGCATCATCTCAAAATAGACGGAGGAGGCGGACGAGAGCAGCGCGGCGACCAGCACGCACGTGAGCCCGAGCACGGGGCTATCGCGCGTGGCCTGCGCCGCCGCTTCTGCCGCCACCTCCGCATGAGCCGTCGGATGAGAGAAGTCATCACTGACGAAACCCTTTTGGCGCCGGTGGACGTGCTTGGGCACCCACGGCGGCGGCGGCGGCGGCGGCGGCGGCGGCTGGCTGCTCAGGTCGGTGGCGGCGAGCGTGCCTAAGAAGAGCAGCCCTAGAGCCATCCATTGCGAGAAGACTAGCCGGCGTTGGAGCAGGAGCACCGAGAACAGGGCGGTGAAGAGCGTCTTCGTCTGGTAGGTGACCTGGAAGGTCGGCGTCTCGAGGTTCGCCGTGGCGACGAAGATGAGGTTGCTCTGTATCGTGTATGCGAACGCGGGGATCGCGCACTTGAGTGTGCTGTAGGTGGGCAGGTCGGAGCGAAGCAGCGTGACGAGGCGGCGAGGGCTGCCGAGCGTGAACGTTGCGAGCGCGAGGCAAATGGGCAGCTTGAGCATCTCGGTCGCAAGGACCGCCACCGAGGCACGGTACTTTGGGCCCGCATCCTCGCGGTGGTTGGTGCGTGAATAGCGCATGAGCAGTGCAGAGAGAGTGATCTGCCCGACCAGCAGAAAGAGGATGGTGTTCCGCCGGCAGCGGAATGCCCACGAGAAGATCTCGCCGGAGCTCTTGCTGCGCGTACCGGCGATCGGGCTCACCGGCTGGGGCGGATAGCGCAGCATCGGCTGCGCTGCGTTGGGTCGGCGGCGCCCGCGACTGCCTCTGTGATGATGGTGTCGACCTTGCTGAGGAATAACACAATCAACGTCATTAAGTGTTGTTGAAAAAGGAGTGCAAGTGGTGACGGTGTGTGCCTGCAACTTATTAATTGTGAAGGACAAACCCCGGCATCATTTCGCAGAGCGTGTGGCGAATCGACGGCCACTTCGCGATGGACCGACGCGACATCTTCCTTTCAGTCAGCACCTCGGCCGCGGCACCAGCGCTCTCGGCGCTCGTGACGAACCCTGCGGACGTTGCCAAGACCCGCCTCAACATGGACCGCGAGCTACTGCCGCCTACTGCTGTTCCTCGCTATCGCGGCGTCATGGACTGCCTTCGTAGCATCGGCCAGGCGGAGGGCATCGCCGGGTTGCAACGCGGGCTCTCATTCGTGCTCGTTCGTGAAGCGAGCAAGAATGCGTTTCGTCTGGGTCTCTATGAACCGGCCGTCGCCGTCCTCGACGGTCCGCCGCGACCGGGCAAGCGCGTTGCGCCCATGAGCACCAGGGTCGCTGCTGGCGCTTTGACTGGCGCGCTCGCTGCGTTGATTTGCAATCCGCTCGATCTGCTCAAGACGCGCTTACAGGCCGCGGAGGGCAGCCGCGACGCATCCGCGCTGCGCCACCTGCAGCAGCTCTACACCCAGGAGGGCGCCCTCGCGCTCTGGAGGCGTGGCGTCATGGCGAACATGAGCCGCTCGGCGATTGCGACGGGTGTGGCCTTGCCCGTGAACGCGCGCCTCAAGGAGCTCTGCGCTGGCCTGCCGCTCCTCTCCGGCCGGCCCACGCTGCGTGACACCCTGTGCGCCCTCGGCTCCGCCGCCGCGACCACCTTCGCCATCAACCCGCTCGACCTCATCCGGACTCGTCTGTACGCGCAGCCGGCGGAGGGCTCGCTGTACCGCGGCGTGCTGCACTGCGCGTGGCGCGTGGGCAGCACCGAGGGGCTGCTCGCGTTTTGGAAGGGTTCGAGTGCCAACTTCTTGCGCATCGGGCCGCATCAGACGCTCACCTTTGTGATCATCGGCCTAATGAGGCGTATGCTGGAATGAACCATCTGAGGGGGAGTAGAGAGCGTGGGCGATCGAATCTTTGGGGGTGGCGAGACGCCCCGCCTTGAGCTGTGAACGTTTTCGAATTTATGCGCGAAAGCCGACGGCACTCGCGGCGACGAGGCGGAGTCTAGCGCCGACAGTCAATCGGGAAGAGCAACATGGGCAAGACGAGCGGCAAGAAGAAGACCAAGGACTCGAAGGATGACAGCTCCGACGCAGCGGGCGCCGCCGAGACGGGCAGCGAGACGGCCGAGGAGCTCAAGACTCGGGCGAACGCCCTCGTGGCGGCGAGTGACCATGCGGGCGCCCTGCTGCTGCTCAACCGTGCGATCAACATGCAGCCGGGCGACCTGCACCTGTACTACTCCAATCGGTCGCTGTGCGCCGTGTCGCTCCGAAAGTATGAGCTCGCCATCGAGGACGCAAACAAGTGCATCGCGCTCAAGGCCGACTGGCCCAAGGGCTACTCGCGCTTGGGCGCGGCACTCTTCTTCAATGGGCAGATCAAGGAGGCGGCGAAGGCGTACGCGCAGGGCCTGAGCGTCGATCCGACGAACGAGACGCTGCTGCAGGGGCTGCAGAGCGCCAACGCGGCGCTCAAGCAGTCCGCAGCGCCGCCGACCTCGACGGCGAGCGGCAAGGCGGTCGCCGACCCGGGTGCGCCACCGCCGCCTCCGCCGCCCCCGCCGCCCAAGGCTGAGGCTCCCAAGGAGGCGGCCGGCAGTGGGCCGGTCGTGGGCATCGACCTCGGCACGACGTACTCGTGCGTCGCGTGCGCGATCGCCGGCGCGGGGCGTGTCGAGGTGATCCAGAACGAGGACGGCTCGCGCACAACGCCCTCATGGGTCGCCTTCACGTCGGACGGTACGCGGCTGGTCGGGCAGGGCGCGAAGAACCAGGCGGCCGCGAATCCGACGAATACCGTCAACGATGCGAAGCGCCTCATCGGTCGCGCGTTCAGCGACCCGGGCTTGCAGGCAGACTTGAAGCACGTCTCCTACAAGGTGGCGGAGAGCGAGGAGGGCAAGCCCGAGATCTGCCTTGAGACGGACGCGTGGGGCAAGCAGCCTCGCAAGTTCGCGCCCGAGCAGATCTCGGCGATGGTGCTCGAGCAGCTCAAGAGGGATGCCGAAGCCTTTCTCGGGCAGCCCGTGACGAGGGCGGTGATTACCGTGCCCGCCCACTTCAACGACGCCCAGCGGCAGGCCACCAAGGATGCGGGCACGATCGCGGGCCTGCAGGTCATGCGCATCATCAATGAGCCCACGGCTGCGGCGCTCGCATACGGGCTCGACAAGATGGCCAATACTGCGCTCAAGCGGGTGCTCATCTTCGACTTGGGCGGCGGCACATTCGACGTCTCCGTGCTCACGATCGAGGGTATGACCTACGATGGCCTCTGATGACGCCCTGATGACGCCCTGATGATGCCCTGATGACGCCCTGATGATGCCCTGATGACGCCCTGATGACGCCCTGATGACGCCCTGATGACGCCCTGATGACGCCCTGGTGACGCCCGAATGGCCTCTGATTGCCTCTCATCCAGGTGGCATCTTTGAGGTAAACGCCACCGGCGGCGACACGCGTCTCGGCGGTGAGGACTTCGATGCGAACGTCGTCAAGTATTTCACACAGACCTTTCTGAAAGCACACAAGGACGCGAAGCTGACCGAGCGTGCGCAGCGGCGCCTCTTCGCGGCCGCCGAGCGTGCCAAGCGTCAGCTCTCGTCGGCGACGCAGGCCGAGGTTGAGGTGGAGGCGCTCGCGGATGGTCACGACTTTAAGATCATCCTCTCACGCGCCAAGTTCGAGGAGCTCAACAAGATGCCTTTCGAGAGCTGCTTGACCACGGTGAAGGCGGTACTGAAAGATGCTGCCCTGGGGAAGGAGACGATCGACGACGTGGTGCTTGTCGGAGGCTCGACTCGTATCCCAAAGATCCGCGAGCTGCTCTCCAGCTTCTTTGGAGGGAAGGAACTCTGCTGCTCGATCAACCCCGACGAGGCCGTCGCGTACGGCGCGGCAGTGCAGGCGGGCGTGCTGAGCGGGGGGCTCGCCGCAGCGGGAGGGGCGCTTGCCAAGGCGTCCGAGCAGCTCGTCCTCATGGACGTGGTGCCCCTGTCACTCGGCATTGAGACCACCGGGCGCGTCATGTCGACGATCGTCAAGCGGAACACCGCGATCCCGTGCCGCAAGTCGGACACGTACACGACGGAGGAGGACTGGCAGACGGAGATCGACGTGATCGTCTACGAGGGCGAGCGCGCCTCCGTCGACGCGTGCAATGAGCTAGGGAAGTTCACGATCACGGGACTTGAGAGGGCCAAGCGCGGCGAGCCTCAGGTTGTCGTCACCTTCGACATCGACGCGAACGGTATCCTCTCAGTCACCGCCGTCGATAAGGTGACGAACGCGCGCGGTGCAGTGACGATCACCTCGACCACCGCGCGTAACTCGAAGGCGGACGTGGCGCGGATGGTCGCTGACGCGGAGAAGTACGCGAGCGCAGACGCGGCCCTCAAGCAGAAGGTCGAGGCAAGGCGCATGCTCGAGGACCTGATCTTCGACCTGATGGATGAGGAATCAGGTGCCTCGGGCAAGCAGCAGAAGGCCGCCTCCGAGGCCGATGAGTGGCTGCGAAGCGAGTTTGAAAGCCTCTCCGTCGACCAGATCCACACCAAGTATAAGGGCCTGAAAGCCGTGGTCTGAGCCAAGATCAGCGCCGAGATGAACGCCCAGTGCCTCGCGGCTCAAATGCCCTTGCCTGAGTCAGCATCTATGGCCACAGAGTGGGCCCTTCCATGGGTCAGAAGGGGCCTTGGATGAAAGCAAAGGCGGCGGCGGCCGAAGGCGGCTAATGAAGGCTATTTGCGTGCGTGCCGAAAGCCATGCTGTCCATGAACACGCAGGTACTATGTAGGTCATGCCCTATATGCTCGCTCGTTCCACATGGGGCCTTGCACCTTGCGACCTTGGGGCGGTTGTGCTAGTGGGTGCTGTTGATGTCATCATAGTCATCCCAGTGAGAGTTATGTCCGCGAAACAAAGTGACCGGAAGTTGTGATCGCCGTCCGGTCCGATCCCGCGGTGCACCCGGGTCGGCAGGGGTGCACATACACCGGGTGGACAGCTCCGGGACACCGTGGCGTTGCGCGTTCATGAAACCCGGCCCAACCCCACATCGAGAGCAAGAGGTTGTGAGCGTTCTATACGTGCGCTCCGCGCCTCCGCGTGCACCGCGGTCGCTCCGAGTTCTACATTCACGTGGTGAGCTGGTGACGAGAGACGTCGACGAGAGACGTGGAGAGACGAGACCGGACGAGACCCAGTCTGCACAGTGCTCACTGCTAAGTGGCCCTGTAAGTGGCACGCACCTCGCGCTGCGCGAGATTTTGAGACCACGTGTGGTGTAGGGTGAATTCAAAAAAAATCATGCGGTAAATTTGGCATCGCTGCTCTACTCATATATGTCGACACGTGCGCGACGGGTCCGGGTACGCATGCGGAGCGCTCCTCTGCGCGCGCCAAAATTTGGCGCGTCGTCGCGATCGCGGCAAGTGTCGAAGACGGAAGGCCTCCTGTGCTTCCGCCGGTCGGAGCGTTGACGGCGAGCACGACTCCGCGACTCCGAATGGGACACTTTAGTTCCGCGTACGCGGCGGCCACCCACATCCAGGCAAGAGCGCGCGGCCAGGTGTCTCGTCGAGATGTCGTGAGCCGCGGTGATGGGGCTGTCGCACGCTCGAAGCCACATCGGAATGGCAGCACGCCGCTGCCTGCTCCTAACATCGCGGCAGCCGCGGCGGCCGCTGAAGAGCAACAGCGGACGGGTGCGGCAAAATCCATCCAGGGCAAGCATCGACTACACTCGAAGGACAAGAAGGAAGCTGAAGAGAAGCGGCGAGCTCAAGAGCAGCAACAGCGCGGTGATGCGAGCTCCACTCAGGGCAAGGCTCGCGGACCATCAAATGAGCGGTTGAGAGCGGAGATAGCCAAGGAGCGGTTGAGAGCGGAAGAAGTACACGCAGCTGACGAACGGCTGCGATCGGAAGAACAGAAAGGTGCTGCACATGCAACGGCTCCTGAGGCTCCTGCAGAGAATGTGCCATGGTGGGAGTATTCATCGCCCTTGACTCTGGCTCAGGAGTCGCTACGGTATTTCGATAGGCTCATGGAACGCAGCTTCGATTTCGGTCATTTGGCAAGTAGTCGATGCACTGGCGGCTTGGTGGCCAGCACAGACAGTGGCTGTTGGAATAAGTTGTCCGCTGATTCCGGTGCCGCTGCTATGGAATCTGCAAGGTGTCCGCTAATGCTCTTCGCACTCCTCATTTTGCTCACTCTCTCGACGCCGAGCTCGTCGTCCATGCCGCCACCACCGAGCTCGCCACCGCCGACGCCCCCGCCCCCGCCCCCGTCCCCAACGCCGCCACCACCCCTGCTCCGTGCCAAGCACTATCCCCCAAACTCGCCACCACCAGGGCTGCTCACGAGGCTCACCATCGTGCAAACTCGTAAAGCGCCGCCGCCGACGCCGACGCCGCCGCCGCCCTTGTTTGCGGCTGCGTTTGTGGCTATGAATGGCCTGGCACATACTGGCGGCGAGTCCATGCCCTTTTTCTTCTCCTCCATGGGCATGCTCATCGTGCTCCAGCTGCTATGTTGCGGCGGTCTTGTTGTCTTCCTCTGCTGGCGCCGCTCGAGTGTCGAGACGATGACGGCTGCCTGGTGGTCTAAACCTATGGACAAGCCCATCTCTGCCCGGCTAAAGACACCGGCACGCTCTCCTGCCGGGTACTTCGACTTTGAAATCGACGAAGATCTGGAAGACCCACACATGCTGGCGCGCTCTCCCGCTAGGTATTTTGACTTTGACGTCGACGATGATCTGGAAGACATGCCTGGCTATGAGATACAGGGCAATGCCACAGAGAGGGCGCCGTCACGCTCTCCTGTTGGGTATTATGACACTCTTGACATCGACGAAGATCTGGAAGACCCGCGCAGAGCGGTCTATGCGCGTTGGGAGGGTGAAGCGAAGGAGAATGGCCGGCGGCAAGCGCATCGATCTGCACCATTGTCTGGAGCGCGCTCGCCTGTCTTCCAGGTCTCGTGTGATAACCAGGACAATGGTTCCCCGCTGCAGCTCGAGACTTGTAAAATGATCAGCCAAACTAGCATGGCCCTCGAATCGCTACGGCGGGAGGCACGCTACGGCGAGCTTCGCCTGAGTGCCGAGTTTAATCAGCTCAAGAAGCAACTCCAGGATGAACAGCAGCAGAGATTCGCCATCGATTCGCTCCGGCGGGAGGCGCGCAACGAGGAGCTTCGCCTGAGCAACGAGTTCAAGCAGCTGAAGAAGCAGCTCGAGGAAGAATCGCGTCAGAGGAAGGCGACCGAAGCGCAGATTCAAGAGCTTCGCAGACTCCAACTCCAGTTGGCATCTTCCCAGGCGTCCTCACAGGCAGCGTCACAGGCAGCGTCACAGGTAGCGTCACAGGCAGCGTCGCAGGTAGCGTCGGCCGTGGCACCGATGCCGATGCCGGTGCCGGTAGCGACACCGGCCGCGGCGCCGTTGGCGACAGCAACTCCACGTACTGCGCCTCTCGCGTCGTCAGGCTCGTATGCCGCGACGGGTACGTCAGCGTCGATCGCGGCGGGGCGGCTTTCGTACTACCAGGAGCACATCCCCCGTGCTTACGTGTCACCTGTGCTACTTCCACCGCCGCCGCCGCCCCCGCCCCCGCCCCCGCCCCCGCCGCCGCCCCAGCCGCCGCCGCCGCCGCCGCCGCCCCCGCCGCCCCCGCCACCACCGCCGCTGCTGCTGTCGCTGTCGTCACCAAAGCCGCCCACGCCGCGCTCCCTTGCGCGCCCAGAATTGCGCGCGCTGTCACAGCGATCGGCAGTAGTGATGCAGCCGCCGACGGCTGTTTCGCCGGCCGTGATGGCGCCCTTTCTCGTGCAGCAGGATCAGCCGCCGCCGCTGCCACTGCCGCAGTCATCAATGTCACCCCGCCGTGCGGTTCGAGTCAGCTTCGAGGAGGATGCGGTGGCGTCTCGCTCATCCTGCGCGAGCACCCGCGACAGACAGGGAGCCGCTGCGGCCGCCGCCACCGCAGCGCTCGATGACAGCCCCCGTTCGCGCCCCAACGACCCGTTAAGCCGAGCTGCTCGCTGTGCGCACGTCTTTCACGGGCCCCGCCCCGCGGCACGCTCGCCTTTCGATCGAGCGCCAAGAACGCCTCGATCAGCGGACTATCGCAGCCGGCGATCAGAATACTATCGCAGCGAGCAAGAGTTGGCAGACAAGGAGTCGCCGCGAGAGTCGCCCTCGTGCGTTGTTACGACCACGCAAGAAGGCTGGCACTTTGAGCACGCGCCCGGGGAGATGTGGCCAGACGAGGTCGTCACGACTACGCAGGACGGCTGGCACTACGAGCACGCGCCCGGTGAGACGTGGTCAAACGCGGGTACGCCACGAGGCGACTACGTCGGAGCCGCTCGTCTCCCCTCGGGCGTCGGATCCAAGACGCCCGCCACGCCACAAGGCAGGGACCCTGCCACGATGCGGTACTGTTACTGACCTCCTGCGGCTGTGCGTGTAGGTGGGTGACTCTGACCCCACCGTGAGGTCCTGGTGACACTGTATCTCCCGGCTCCCGGTTCACGGTGAGACAGGATCTAGACAATTATTAGGTACTAGTCATTCAATAGACAAACAATCTGGTCGAGCATAGGAAACATGTTTGCTACGGCAGGAGGCCCAGACTAACGGCTTAAGATCGCAATTTCACACGATTATTTCACAGCTCGCGTCGCGGTTCCACACACACATGCAGTCTCACGTACTCGTATTGGTCGTGACCGCAACGGCCGTCAGCGCCGCGTGGTACATACGTTCACGCCGCCGACGATCCACCATCGTCCAAGTACCGGCAGCTTCCGCCAACCGCTTGCGGCGTCAGAAGCTGCGAACGCTGTCTCGAGACGCTGTGCCCGAGCGCTTGAAAAATAGCTTCTACTTCGACCTTGACCGTGCACGCGAACGAGGCGGCCTCTGCGCTGCTTCGGCTCAGTTTTTGCTCCACACTCACGACGTTGGAGCTGCGCTGGATGAACTGCACGCGCACGTGACGGCCACATTGTCGGCACACAGGGACGCTTGGCACTTGAAGTCGTCGAGCGGAGTGAGTATCACGGCGCCATCACGCCATCACGGCGGCATCTGCATCGGGAGCTGCGCGGTGCTGCTCGACCGGCCGTCCGAGTTTGCGCCGGAGCGGCTCATTGGCAGTGCGGCGGCCGCACCTGGCGCTGCGCCATCGAGCCGCGTGCCGCTCATTATGGTCGAGGAGGGCGTGTGTGTGCAGGGCGGCACGCTCGATGCCAGTGGAGGCGACATTTACCTTGGCGCTCGAGTGCTTGTCGAGCCCGGTGCGCTCTCTCCCGATTCCCCTTGCGAGTGGTCTTCTATCTCCGATTCCCCTGTACGGCCCCTGATCACCACGGATTGCCTCCTTCATCAGGTGCGCTCATCCGCGGTCCTTGCGTGATTGCCTCCTTCATCAGGTGCGCTCATCCGCGGTCCCTGCGTGATCGGCGAGGGCTGCGTCCTCCGGCGTGGGGCATACCTGCGCGGCGACGTGCTGCTGGGGCCGGGGTGCGTGGTGGGCTGCGAGATGAAGCACGCGCTTGCGCTCGATGGCGTCGAGCTGCCCCACCACGGCTATGTGGGAGATAGCCTGCTGGGGCATCGGGCGCACTTTGGGTGCGGAGCTGTCACCGCGAATTTCCCGCTCTTCCCGTCCAGCTTGCCCTCCGTTGACCTTGAGGGCATGCGGTTCGAGCTGGGCCGGCGCAAGTTTGGGGCAGTCGTGGGCGACGCGGCGCAGGTGGGCTGCCAGTCGGTGCTCGAGCACATGAGGATTGCATGATGATGGCATGTTGATTGCATGCTGATTGCATGTGCTCAAGCATGTGCTGATTGCATGCTGGTTGTCTTCCTCGTCAGGTGGGCTGCCAGTCAGTGCTCGAGCCGGGCTGCCTCCTGGCGCCGGACACCCACGCGTACCCACTCAGCCGCATCCCCCGGGGAGCCTACGGGCCGCACGCGATCCTCAAGAACCGACCGTCACTGGAGGCCGTGCCGCTCGAGCGGAGAGTCGACGCTGCGTGAACGGTCGTTACGTGATAGGGTCGAATCACACATTAAGTCGCGTATGACACTCCGGGGCTTAAACCCACCAGATCATTCACGCGGACCTTTTGGTGTGTGCGGGCTCATGCGGGCTGGCGACCCTGCACACGTGAGAAAGTGGCTTGATGTAAGTGCCCTTCACATGATCGTCAAAAAGCATGTCCACTGATAACTTTGACGACCTTGCGTTTGAGATCTTTGAGAACCTGGAGCGCCGCAAGCGATCGCTGCTACTCGACGAAGAGATGGCCAATGAGCGCTGGTGGATTGTGATGCACGCAAAGGTCGCAGTCCGGCCGGCGCCTGCCAAGCAGGGCGATCCATTACTCGTTCTGCCACGCGGTGCCGTGCTCGCGGCGCAAACAATAATCAAGGTGGGCCGAGAGCGTTGGCTACGCGTGCACGCCGACGAGCTGCCCTTCCTAAAAAAGAATCAGTCGCTGCCGAAGCCGCACGATGCGTACATGCTCATCGAATCAGATGAGATTGGCACGCTCGTAATGGCGGCGCCCCACGAGTACGATTGGCACATGCTCAAGGAGCTGCACCCCAAGCACCGCGGCGAAGTGGCTCGGCAGCAGATGCTCAGGATGCTCGGAGGCCCAATGATCGACGAGGCGACCGACGTTGAGGCGCTGGTTGCGAACGCGAGCGCGCCGCCAAAGGCAGCAGAGGCCGCCGCCGGCGACGAACGGCCTGCGCCCAGCTGCAGCGCCGACTGCGCTCACGCAAATGGCGGCAGTGCCGCCGACAGCAGCCAGTCAAGCAGCCAGGCGCCGTCGCGGGCGCCACCGACTGCTTCAGGCACCGAGACGCGCCGTCCCGAGCGTGGCGTACTCGTGCTTGAGCTTCCCGACGGCTTGGTCGACGTGGTTGCACCTACACGCTCGTACGACGAGCTTGCGGCCGAGCTCGCGGTCGCTCAACGTACAGCTCACGCGGAGGCGAGGCGCAGGGAGCACGAGGTGAACAGTGAGGTGCGCATGCAGCTGCTGCAGTGAGGTGCGCATGCAGCTGCTACAGTGAGGTGCGCATGCAGCTGCTGCAGTGAGGTGCGCATGCAGCTGCTGCAGTGAGGTGCGCATGCAGCTGCTACAGTGAGGTGCGCATGCAGCTGCTGCAGTGAGGTGCGCATGCAGCTGCTACAGCCGGCGAGAACTGTGCGCGTGAAGCTCGCACCAAGTTCCTCCCTGACGAAGCACGCGCACGAAGTTCCGCCCCTGAGGATGGGGCTGAGGCGGCGCATCTTGCAAAACTCACGCTGTCCGGCGGCAATGAGGCGCGCGCAAGGAGCTCGATGAGGATTCATGGGAGGATTTGGAGATTGCGCGGGCTAGAAGCCTAGAACGGTCCGACCCCGGGGTGGTGGCGTCTGCGGTCTGGCACGGGCGTCTGCTGAGAGGAGATGAATGGTGGTGTCTTCGTTTGGGCGTCATGCGCGTGCCGTGCGCGGTTCTGAAGCGGCCTGGAACACGCCGCCGATGCCTCGGGTGCTCGTGTTTTGCACGTGCGAAAAGGCGTGGAAGTTTCCTCTTCACACGACTTTGAGGTCGGACAAGATCATGAAATACTGCCTCTTCGTGCTTCCGCTGTTCGTGTCCGGCTACCACGCCACCTCGACGCGGCGCATGGCGCTGCGGACCACCGGCGCCGCTGCAGTCTCAATGTCCGGTGGTTTCTTCAGCAACATCTTCGGCAGCCCTGCAGTTGCTGCGCCACCGCCACTGAAGCCGAAGGGCAAGGGCGGCGCGACCAATGAGATCGTTGGTGTGGTGGACGGAATTCTCCAGAAACGCCTCGGCGGCGGCGACATCATCGTCAGTGAGATGGGCCTTGGCACGCAGCGTTGGGGCTCGGCCGATTTCAACGCACCCGACGAGGCGATGTGCCACAAGATGATGGACAGGGCAATCTTGAACAGTGGCATCAACTTGATCGACACGGCCGAGCAGTACCCGATCCCGTCGGACTTCGCACGCCCAGAGGGCAACACCGAGCGCATCATTGGCTCGTGGCTGAAACAGGATCAGAGCCGCCGCTCCAAGGTAGTGATCGCATCGAAGATCACGGGGGGCCGGAACGTGAACGCACGCAACATCGTCGCCGATTGCGAGGGCTCGCTTGGGCGGTTGGGGACCGACTACCTCGACGTGTACCTGCTGCACTGGCCCGCGCGGTACACGCCGCAGTCCAACTGGGGCCAGTCGCTTGAGTATAATCCGAACATGGAGCTGTATAGTACCGGTCGAGCCTCGTTTGAGGAGATCGCCGACGCGATGTCCGGTCTCGTCAAGGCGGGAAAGATCCGAGGCTGGGGCATGTGCAACGACAACGCGTTTGGGCTCACGGCGAGCGCCTACGCGGCGCGCGGGCTCGGCGGCACGCCGCCCATTTGCATGCAAAACGACTACTCCATCATTAACAGGCGCATCGAAGAGAATGGCCTGAGCGAGGCCAGCTCTCCGGTGCATGAGAACTGTGGACGATCCAAGCGCGCACGTGCTATGCAGGCAAGTGCTCACCACGGCGCCCTCCCCTCTCCCCACAGGTGCATGAGAACTGCGGCTTCATGGCATACAATGCGCTTGCGGGGGGCGTGCTCACGGGCAAGTACCTCGACATGCCGGCGGCCGTCGACTCGCTCAACAAAGCCGACGCGCTCAAGCTACTCGAGAAGCCTCGTGGGCGCATGGACGAAAGGGGCTGGGGCCAGACTCTCTACCGGTATCGGTCCGGGCCAGCGACCGAGGCGACGCGCGCGTATGCGCAGCTGGCGAAGGCCAACGGCCTCTCTCTGGCCGAGCTCAGCCTGCGCTGGTGCCGCTCGCGCCAGGCGGTCACCACGACGCTGCTTGGGCACACCTCCATGGCGCAGCTAGAGGAAGATCTCAAGTTCTTTCAGAACACGGAGCCGCTGCCCGCGAATCTCCTGTGGGAGATCGACCGCGTGCATATGCGAAACCGCCTGCCCATCTTTGCGTCGACGCGCGTGGGGGCGGACTGGTTTGGGGAAGGGCAGATTGGCGAGACTATCCCATGATATGTCAAGTCGAGATACTACAAAAGAGGCGCGGCGGTTGCACGGCGGGGCCGCGGTGATGAGAGACGGTGTATTTGCGTGTTTCCCGCTGATGTGGGCATCGTGCGCGACCGCGCGTCTGTCGCAAGGCATTACAATGCGATCAACGGTATGGGGTATGCGCCGTCGTGCGGTGACTCTCGTGTGTGTGTGACAATATTTGTGACAATGTCGGGCGCAGAACAGAACCTAGACGACAGTGTTGTCCACTACTACGGCTCAGAGGCGCTGATGATGTCTTGTCGCGCGATCCTCGTGGTGCGTGTCTGTGTGGGTGTGCGCGCCTCACGCATGAGAAGCCGCCGGCAGCCCGCACCGCACACGCCGCCGACGCTCTCGACACTGATCTCCTAGCTCGTTGTTACCATGCTCTATCACCTAATCTCCATCGCAGCCAACTGCTTGTCTACGCTGGCATCCTCCTCGCCGGAGCCGTCTCCATCTTCATCGGGCAATGGCGGGCTTTGTTTCTCATACGCCGTCCACCAGTCCAGGTCCGTCGTGTGTGTCGCCTCCTCGAGGCATCCTGCTGCCCTGACCTCGGTGGAGCCGCAACAAAACCACCGGTCGTGCGGCGTGTCGAACAAGCACGTGAAGCCGTAGTCGAAGCGGCCGCTACCGAAGGCGTATGCTTTGGCGTCCGGATGAAAGCAGCATGAGGGTGCTGCACCGTCGCCACAGCGGGCACAGAGTGCGAGCCGACCCAGATCCAAGTCATCCGCCCGCAGGCACTGCCAGTGATTGATTAGCTGCTGCCTTCGACGTGTGATGCGCATGCTGTCCGCTGTCGCTGGCGGTGTCACGTCCGCCGTCGAGCAAGTGGCGTCGCTCACTTCCATGAACTTGTGAATGTGAATTCTCTCGTCAAAAATCAAGTGAAGTCAAAGCATGTTGCCAACGCGCGGCGCGCGCGCGCAAGCGCGCCCTTTTCGAATACCTACGCGAGGGTGTGTAAAGTAAGCGTAATCGCAAGTTTGTCAAATCACGAACAGTCAAATCTGATCACAGACAACCATACGGAAGCCTATTGAATGTGTTCCGGAAGCCAGCTGTGGTGGTAGGGTGTGGGCGGAGACTTGACTCGACTTGAAAAACTTGACTGATTTGTCAAGTTTGTCGAGTCCGCAAACGACGGCTTCGAGGGACATGTAAAAAACCCCTCTACTCCACACTCCGTCCGATGCATTACGAGGTCACAGTGCCTGACCATGTGATGCCTGGGGATTCCTTTGTTGCCTACCTCGGCGGAATACCTATAAACGTCATCGTGCCGCCGGGCTGCGTGCCAGGAAGCCTCATCCAGGTCCTTGCTCCTCAAGCTCCGACGGCTACCGGTGTGCCTGTGTTTTGGGGCAACGCATGCGGCGCACAGAGCAGCGCAGCCATCCCTTCGGGCATGCCTGTTCCCAACAATTTCCCTTCGGGCATGCCCGTCCCAAATACCATGTTCATGGGCCGTGTCTATGCGGCGGACGGCGTAATGGGCCCACCGGAAATTGCGTACGTGGAGGTGGAGGAAATCAGCACTGCTGGCATGTTGTGCCTGATCATCGGGTGCTTCACGTGTCCGGGTCTCAACCTGCTCGGTCTGTGCATGAGGGAGCGTCGGCTCGTACCGGTTTCGCAACTCGACTGATCGGTACGGTTGAACGGCCACGGTCCTAGCCCGATCAGCGTTCCAGAGCCGATCTAATGTCTCAGGTATGATTCCTCGTCGCGCCTCGGCGACGAGCGCGCGTTTTGGATTTTTTGCAAACCACACGAAACACGGACCTCTGGCGCCCCGGCTCACGTCGCGTGAAAATAAGCCTTAATAAGCCGACATTATTTTGAGTATCGAATCGTAACGGCGCTTTGCGCCAAAATTCAACTTCGAAGGTCAAAACTCACGTCCATCCACTGTGTTCTGTGGGAACGCAACGGTGCAACAGCAGTGTTCAGCTGTTCACTCGCCAAGAAACGCTCACGGCAACGCGCGTAAATCCCGCGATCATTTGAAACGCAGCATGGCGGAGGTGGACGAAGCTCCCGGTACGCCCCTCGCTTCTCTCAGCCCTGTACTGCACGAGCTACCCCGAGTCCCGCTCGACTTACCTTTTGTCTGGTCCGCTCTTCCGCGCCCGCTTCGCAGCTTGGGAGACGTGCAAGGAGAACGCGCAGCCCCTCCGTCGTGGCCGCAAGGTCGAGGCGCTCAACGCAGGGCTCGAGGCGGGTGCAGCCAAGGTTTCCGAAGTGCAGAAGCAAGAGCGCGAGACGTGGGAGGCGCGGCTGGTCGCCGAGGCTACCGGCGGCGACCCACTCGACGTGTGGATCAAGTACATTCAGTGGCAGCAGGACACCTCCATTACGGGCGGCGGCCCTTTACAGCAGCAGCTGCTGCCAATGCTAGAGCGGTGCGCTCACACTTTCAAGGATGATGCTCGGTACGCGGACGACATCCGTTACCTTCGCGTGTGGATCGACTACGCCCAGCGCGTACGCGACGCCGAGCCCATCTTCGACTACCTGTACGCGCGCCACATCGGGCAGCTACACGCCCTCTTTTGGATCTCGTGGGCAGCGGTGCTCGAGTCGAAGCGTAAGCTCGACGAGGCCGACAAGGTGCTCACGCGCGGTGAGCTCATGCGTGCCCAGCCGGCCGGCCGCATCAAGCAGAAGCACGCCGAGTTTGAGGCGCGGCTCATGCGAAAGCACATCCTGGCGCCCCCGGAGGACGCGGTGGAGGCGATGTCCAATGGCGGTGGAGCATCGTCCTCGCGCCCTTCAAAGGAGCGCAGCGCACTCAACCGCATGTCCAAGCGCGAGGCGGCAGGGCCGCACCGCCCTACGACGCAGCGCGCCCCCGCGCCTCTCTCACGCGCCCCTCCGTCGCGGCCGGCTGCCGCAGCCGTTGGGGGCCGGGGCGGCAACGGCTTCCTGATCTTTGAAGATGAGAACCAGGCTCCGGGGACGCGCGAGCTCGAGGACGCGCCGGAGCCGTGGGAAATGGGCACCGCCACCGATAACGCCAAGGAGAATACGGGCGAGGCGACGCCCTGGGCTGGCGCCACGTTGCCGACGAGTGCGCCCGGCGGTGCCCGCCCCCGTCGCGCCGCGCCGCCGCCGCCGCCAGTGTCGACGGAGTGTCCATTTGCCATCCATCATGACGACCAGGAGGGGGATGGGGAGGGAGAGGAGGAGGAGGGCGAGGCTCACGCGCACCGGCAAGGCGGCGACGCGGCACGAGAGAAGATGCGACCACAGCTGAGCGCTATGGGACTTCTGCAGGCCTCGGGAGTCGCGTCGCTCGAGTCCCACCCCCTCGCGCGCTTCGGTGCCGAGGCGCTGCCGATGCGCTCGCTCGACGCCGCGCCGCCGCCGCCGCCGCCCGCATCGTCCTCGCTCGCGCCGCTGCCGCCGCCGGTCGCGCTGCCAGAGGCTTCTCGGCAGCTGCAGATGGCGCCACCGGCGGCGGCGGCGGCGCCACCGGCGGCGGCGGCGCCACCGGCGGCGCCCGTGGCGAGCTTCCGGCGTGACCTGCTATTGTGGCAGGGCGTCGAATGCTCGTTCGAGGAGGCGCGTGCTCGCGAGCGCCACGGCTACGGGCGCGCACACCCGCTCGGCGACCGAGCGGGTGCCGCCACGGGCACCGCCACGGGCGCCGCCGCCTCCGCCGCCGGTGGTGCCTCGGCGGAGCTCCTTGCTCGGGACGGCGCTCACCTTGCTCGGGACGGCGCTCACCTTGCTCGGGACGGCGCTCACCTTGCTCCGCCGCGACTCTCCATGCTTGGTGGTGTGCTCGAGGCCCCTGCCGCGGCTACCAAGCCGGCTGCCCCTCCGCCCATGCCCCCAACGGACCTGTCGGCCTCTACCTTTGCCATCTTTGACGACGGCGCCGTCGCGGGCGCTGGCGCTGCGCCGGGCACTCCGGCAATGACGACGCCCCGGATGCCTCTCGCTGCTCGATTCGACGCTGAGGCTGCCGCCGTGCCGCCACCCCCCCCGCCTCCAATCGAGTCTGCGTTCAATGTCCGAGCGATGGACACGCCGCGCCCCGCAGTGCCGGCTGCGCGCACGGTTGGTGCGCTTCGTCCCGTCGTGACCGACACGCCACGCCCGCACGCGCGCACCACCGCCGCTCTCGACGACACGCCGCGGCCAGCGGCAGCGGCTCTTGCGGGCGGGCGAGGCCTGGCGCCCCGCGCGCCCCTCGAGAACGCCGGAGTCGTCAAGACGCGCGCGCCGCTGGCGCCCAGTGCCGTCGCTCCGCCGCCGCCGCCGCCGCCGCCTCCGCCGCCTCCCGAGCGTCTTCCTGAGCAGACGCCCGCGCCCGGCAGAGACGGGTCGATCGACTTCGCCGATGTCACGATCAACACGAAGATTGCCTTGCAGGCTCTCGGGCCTTGCTTTGTTGGCGGGCTAGCGGATGATGACACCATCAACCTGCCGCCGCCTGCGTTCGCGGCCGCCGCCTCGGACTCCGCTCGATTCATGATGTTTGACGATAGCTCGGAAGCAGACGCAGAGGCGCCGCCGCCACCGCAGTCAAATGCAGCACCGTTTATGATCTTTGACGATAGCTCGGAAGCAGAGGCAGAGGCGCCGCCGCCGCCGCCGCCGCAGTCGAATGCAGCGCCGTTCATGATCTTTGACGATAGCTCGGAAGCAGACGCAGAGGCGCCGCCGCCGCCGCCGCCACCGCAGTCGAGCGCAGCGCCGTTCATGATCTTTGACGATAGCTCGGAAGCAGACGCAGAGGCGCCACCGCCGCAGTCGAGCGCAGCGCCGTTCATGATCTTTGACGACAGCGCTGAGGCAGAGGCGCCGCCGCCGCCAACGTCGCCTCCGCCGCCAGCTCCGAACGCAGCGCCAACGTGGCGCTTTTTTGTTGACGACAGCGCAGAGGCACAGTCGCCTCCGCCGCCAACGTCGCCTCCGCCGCCCGGAGCGCCGTTCATGATCTTTGACGACAGCGCTGAGGCAGAGGCGCAGCCCCCACCGCCGCCCCCGCCGTCTGCTCTTGCGCCCACGACGTCGCGCCCGGCCGCGCCGCCCGTCTTCGCGATCTACGAAACGAGCGTCGGCGGTATGAACTCCTTCTTCCCGGGCGACGACGAGGACACTATCAACGGCTCCACGTGCCGTGGGCTGCTCAAGGGTTTGCTCAGGGCGACCGACTGAGCGAGCGCGTCAGCTGCACCTGCCACGGAGAGTAATGGAGCGCGCGTGACGAGAGAGAGATGCATGGATGCACGGCGGGGGGAATGCGCTGGTTGCCATCGGTGATGTGGCATGCGACCGAGAGAACTCACTCAGTCACACAGCTAGTACACGCCCACTCGGCTCGGAGAGGGCGAGCGTGTATAGCCTCAGTAGCTACGCAAGCACGAGGCTCGAGGGGTGCGCTCGCTCTGTGGGGCGGTAACCTGTATGAAAGCGGCTTACGCCTTACGTTACCGATCTATCGGGGACATGGCGGTGCGCGCCGCAGGCACCCGGGCTCCGAACCCGGCTCCCCCGCCGCAACTGCAAGGACTGAAAAGTAACGTAAAAAACCCGTAAAACGAGAGTTCAAGCTTCATTTACAGTTCAAGTGACAGTTTTGTGCTTACCACAAGTTCGAGTCGTGCGGCCGCGCCTCACCGGGCGCTCACGAAGCCGCGGCGCCCTGGGCGCTCACGAAGCCGCGGCTCACTGGGCGAGCAGACCATCACGCCGACCGCTCGGGGCACTTCGGAGTTCACTTCGGCCTCTCGGCTCGCTCGGGCGCCGTTCGCACACGAGCTCCGTGACTGCCCGACATGAACACTGATTACGGCGATCCGCTGTGCAACCTGTGCTGGGAGGTGATCAAGGAGCCGTACATCGTCACGTCGTGCAACCACGCTTTCTGCATGAAGCACGAGAGCGACCCACGCATCCAGCAGTCCACATGCCCCGGCTGCGGCTCGCACCTGCCTTCGAAGAGCGGCATGCAGGTGGCGCGGTTCCGCGTGAGCAAGGAGGATACCCGGTCTCTCTGCGGGCTTCACCCGGACGTCGTCATCGAGCTCGCGACCAAGGCGCTCGACTTCTGGAGCATGCAGGAGCGCACACGCTCCGACTTCTTCGCTCTCAAGTGGTCGGAGGCCAAGAAGAACAAGGACGAGCAGAAGCAGAGCTTCAAGATCGCGCACGAGGGCCTCGCGCAGGAGCTCCTGGCCGAGCGCCAGCGAGTCCAGCAGGCCGACGCGCGCGGCGACGAGCTCAAGCAGGAGCTGCAGCTGCTCGAGGACAAGTACACTGAGGAGACGCGCAAGGTGCGGATGCTGCAGGAGCGCATGATCGAGTGGAAGCGCAAGCGCAGCGAATCGCCGCAGCACCCAAGCGCGCTCGCCTCGCCCGAGCACGGAGCGGCCGGCAGCTCGCGCCAACGTTGCGACGGCATCGGCGGCTTCTGCAACCCTGCATGCAACCCGCGCACGTCGCCCATGCGCTCGCATAGCGTTCCGCCGCGCGCTCTCGGAGGCGGTGGCATGGGCGGCGGCATGGGCGGCGGCATGGGCGGCGGCTTCGGCAGCGGCGGCCTCAGCCGGCACGCCTCGCCCGCGTCGCACCATACGTCCTCCGGTCCGCCCGCGCCCCTCGGCCGGTCGATGCCGAGCTTGGGCGGAGGCGGCTTTGGCCTTGGCGCAGCAAGTGGCAGCGTCTCGCGCTTTGGCTCGCTGGCGCACCTGACGACACCAACGACCAGCTCGCGCCAAAGCACGCCGGTGCACCGCTCGATCGGCTCGATCGGCGGGTCGGCGCTCTCGTACGGAGGCCGGCGCTGAGCGATGCGAGAGGCGCGCCGATCAGACGGCCAGAGAAAGCTCGAGGAAGACGAGGCAGAGAGAGCGGAGCGGAGCAAGGCGGGTAGGGACTCGGGAGGCGGGCCGGATCGGATCTGTCCTCTGTCCTTGGATCGATCCATCGGCGGCTGTCAGTGGCAGCACGAGTGCACGAGTGCAGAGAGCGAGGCGAGGAGCCAGAGGCGCGCGCGGGGCGTGAGAGAGGACCTCACACCCACGCGACTCGACGAGTCGGGAACCGGTGCCTGGTGCCACTTCGCGGGGGAAACGTGTGTGCAACGACTTCATGCACCCGTGTACAGAACGTGTGTGCTGGCCGAGGAGCACACACAGTGTGGAGAGCGCCAGGCGTGGAGCCAGAGGCGCGCGCCGCGGGCGTAAGAGAGGACCTCACACCCACGAGTCGGGAACAGGAGCCTGGTGCCACTTCACGGGGGAAATGTGTGTGCATCAACTTCACGAACCGGAGTAGAGAACGTGTGTGTGCGCGTTCTCAGATACCGGGTTCAAGAGACGAGAGTATAGCCGGCGGTAACTTGATTCGGAGATCGGCGTCACCACCCCCCTCTTCCTCCCGGTTCCCCCAAAATTCCGTAAATCCGTAAAAAGTT
>ENA-UOXK01000532-UOXK01000532.1-mixed-culture-metagenome-genome-assembly--contig:-NODE-532-length-29162-cov-38.953516_pt1 | contig 29162 bp, 14 predicted proteins | sample MGYA00238160_ERZ761638 | MGnify/ENA primary metagenome ERZ761638 (study PRJEB28912, sample SAMN08777098) | mixed culture metagenome | isolation source: Freshwater growth medium | place: USA...
GTCTCGGAGTTATAGACCGCGGCCTGGATGTCTCCAGCGTGAGCGAGGGGGAGGACGCTGTGCCTCCCGCTTCGCATGGGTGTCACGGCTTCTCCCCACATCAGGCCACGTGGCCCACGGTTCAGTTTCGTCAATTGACGAATCCCGGCAGCCCCGGGTTTCGTCAATCGCTCGGAGCAGACTAGGGTTACCCGCCAGACCAGGGTCACCGTCATTCACACGTCCGCACCTTCCCCAATCTCTATGAGAGGGGCCGCTACAGAGGCCTTTGCGTCCGGTACAGAGCGTGAACTGACAGGATCAGGCTAATGAGCTTGCTCGTTCGGGTGATGCAGGCGTGGGAGCGTTGTGCCGGTTCACACATGCCTCAGGCCCTCATCCATCCCGGTAGGACCGGAATGTACCGTGTTCTCATCTATCATCTCATCCATCACTCATGCATGCATCACTCATGCATGCGTCCCTCCATCTCCCGTCCAAAGTTTATTTCCTTCTGGACGTCCGCATCTCGCCCCATCTCCACTTTCTCCCTTGCACTCAGCGCTTGTTGGGCTCACCGCCCTCCTCGCCTCGGTCACGAGAGAACAGCAGATGGTCTTTTCAGCTCCCCGCCCCCCATCCCATATTCATCAGCAGTCTCTGTAGCCGCCCCGTGCCTGGGCGCGCCTGGGTGTCACGGCTTCTCCCCACATCAGGCCACGTGGCCCACGGTTCAGTTTCGTCAATTGACGAATCCCGGCAGCCCCGGGTTTCGTCAATCGCTCGGAGCAGACTAGGGTTACCCGCCAGACCAGGGTCACCGTCATTCACACGTCCGCACCTTCCCCAATCTCTATGAGAGGGGCCGCTACAGAGGCCTTTGCGTCCGGTACAGAGCGTGAACTGACAGGATCACCCCGGTGACCACTGAATCTTACCGGTACGAAATGAACCCAGCGCGTCGCCCTGCGACCGCGTTCGGCCCCTGGCCCTAGAAGCGCCCGACGGAGGGTCCAAGGCCCGACATGGGAGGCGGAGGTCGAGGCCGCGGCGGTGGCCGCGGAGGCGGCCGGGGCGCGATCAAGTACGACAAGGTAGGCAGGCCGCTGAATTTTGGCAATTATGTCAACGGACGGCTGGTCACCAAGAAAGCCACAGGAGGCGGCGGCAAGGGCGGCGGCAAGGGCGGCGGCAAGGGCGGTGGCAAGCGCAGTGGCAAGGGCGGCGGCAAGGGCGGCGGCGGCGGCGGCGGCGGCGACAAAGGTAAGACCAAGGCGGTGATCAAGAAGTCGACGGCGAAGCAGGCCAATGCCAAGCCAAAGGATGATGGCAGCGTGGCAGTGGGCATCGGCAACGCCGATGAGGCGCTCGTGCGCCGCGCGCTGCGGGAGGCGGCGGACGAGGACGAGGGCGAGGAGGAGGAGGAGGGTCTTGATGTGGGCGATCGTGTGCTGGCTCTTTGGGAGGAGGATGGCGAGTGGTACGACGCGGTTGTGGAAGAGTTTGGCGACGAAACGGTCGTTGTCTGGTTCGAGGAGTGGGAGTGCTCGGCCGAGCTGCCCTGCGACGAGGAGCACGTCGTGCCTCGCCCCGACGGCGACGCCGACGATGACGATGATGACACCGCGAACGCCACCTCGACCACCGACGGCGGCTCTTCGCAGCATCGTGCCAGGCGCGGCCCTGAGCCGCGCGTGCCACCTCCGCCGGCGGGTTCACCTCACCGTCAGCAGCGCGAGAGCTTGCCTGTGTTTGCGCACCGGCCCGTCTTGCTCGACGCAGTCCGTGCGCACCAAGTGGTTGTGGTCGAGGGCGAGACGGGATGCGGCAAAAGCACGCAGGTGCCTCAGTACATCCTTGAGGACGCGGCCACACGCGGAGAGCCCTGCTCGATCATCTGCACGCAGCCGCGGCGCATTTCGGCCCTCGGCGTTGCTGATCGCGTCGCGTCCGAGCGCGGCGAGTCCGTGGGTGGCACGGTGGGCTACTCCATCCGGCTCGAGAGCTGTACATCGGCGGCGACGGCTTTGCTCTTCTGCACCACAGGGATCCTGACTCGCCGCCTTGAGGAGGACCCCACACTGCAGGGCATCACCCACGTCATCGTGGACGAGGTGCACGAGCGGTCCGTCGAGTCCGACTTTCTGCTCATGGTGCTGCGCGATCTGCTCGTCAAACGGCCTGAGCTCCGGCTCGTCCTCATGTCTGCCACGCTCGACGCCGACCTCTTTGCCAGCTACTTCGACGTGCGAGGCCGCCGCCCGCCCACGGTGCGCGTGCCGGGGCGCACGTTCCCCGTCACCCAGCTCTTTCTCGAGGACGCACTCGAGCTCACGCGTCATAAGGTGCGCCCAGGCACTGACTGGGCCAAGAGGGGCGGCGGCGGCGGTGGAAAGGGCGGTGGCGGCGGTGGAAAGGGCGGTGGCGGCGGCGGCGGCAAGGGCGGCAGCGGCGGCGGCGGCGAGACCCCTCGCGGCGGCAAGGGCGGCGGTGGCGGTAAGGGCCAGGGCGGCGGCGGTGCGGCCGCGCTGCCCGATGGCGAGCGGAGCGCCGAGGAGCTACTCGAGCGTTACCCAGCGTACTCGGAGTGCACGCGCCTCGCGATGGCCTCGTCTGACCTGGGCCAGATCAACGTGGACCTCGTCGTCGAGCTGCTACGCTACTTGTTGCGACTGGGCTCGCCCGCCGAGCTCGCGCGCTGGGCAGAGGCGAAGGAACGGGCTGGCAGCGCGCCACCGCCGCCCATCCCCGGCGCTGAGCTGGACGCCGAACTGCCTGCACGGGATGGCGGCGGTGGAGGCGGAGGCGGTGGAGGCGGTGGCGGAGGCGGAGGCGGTGGCGGCGGCCGGAACGGCAAGCAGCGCGGCGCCGGCGCCGGCGCGGCGGAGGCGCAGGCGCCCGCGGCCGCCGAGGAGTGCCGGTTGGACATCAATGACGGCAAGCCTTACACGCGTCAGGAATTTGTGGACGAGTACGGCGGGCTGCGCGAATGGGATTTGGCCAAGCCGGCCCCGGCGCCGAAGTTGAGTGGCCCGCAGCCCTCCGCCCAGCCGACTCCCGAGCCCGAGGAGCGACGCCTATCCGCGGATGGCGAGCGCTACACGAAGGCGGAGTTTTACAGCTTCTACGGCAGCTACAAGGAGTGGGACGCGGCCGCCCAGCAGCCCCCTTCGAAACCACCCAAGGCCAAGGCCAAGGCCGGTGGGGGCGACGGCGGCGGCGTGGTCGACGGCGTGGCCGACGCGATCCTCGTCTTCTTGCCTGGCTTCAAGGAGATCCAGACGCTGCATGAGGCGCTACTCGCAACGCGTGAGCTCGGAGCCGAGCCGCAGCGCAGCTGGGTGCTGCCGCTGCACGGGCTGCTCCCGCCCGAAGAGCAGCGAAAGGTCTTTGAGCGGCCGACCGGCGGCGCGCGTAAGATAGTGCTCGCGACCAATATTGCGGAGACCGCGATTACCGTGGATGACGTGTCGTACGTTGTCGACTGCGGCCGCATGAAGGAGAAGCGATTCGACGCGGCCAAGCGAATGGAGTCGCTCGAAGACTGCTTGATCTCGCGCGCGAACGCCAAGCAGCGCCGGGGGCGAGCGGGCCGGGTGCGCCCAGGGGTCGCCTTTCACCTGATCACGCGGCACACGCACGATGACACGTGCGACGGCGCGCAGCTGCCCGAGATCAAGCGCATCCCTCTCGAGCGCCTCGTCCTCACCATTAAGCGCCTCGGGTATAAGGAGAGCGCGGCAGCGGTGTGCGCGAGGCTGCTCGACCCGCCAGAGCGCGCTTCCGTGGGCGAGGCGGTGCGCTCGTTGGTGGCCATGGAGGCGATAGATCAGAGCGGCGGCGGCGAGGAGCTCACGCCGCTCGGCGCGCACCTCGCGTGCCTACCGACGGACGCGCGACTAGGCAAATTCATCCTGCTCGGCGCCATCTTTGGCGTGGTCGACGAGGCGCTCACGATCGCCGCCACCCTCTCGCACCGCACGCCCTTCATTGCGCCCTTTGACAAGCGCGACGCTGCCGACGCCGCCAAGCGCAGCTTCAGTGTGGGGCAGTCAGACCACCTCGCTGCGCTCAACGCGTACCGTCAGTTTGATTCACTGCCAGGCAACGGCAAGTACGACTTCGCGCGGGCCAACTTTCTGGGCATCAAGTCACTCCAGACGATCGGGCAGCTCAAGCGGCAGCTGCTCGAGCTCCTCTCAGATGCGGGCTTCGTGCGTCCGGGGCTACGCGCGCGTGCCGTTGAGGCTGCGGGGCGGCGGGCGGGCGGCACGGATGGCGTCGAGGTCGCTGTGCGGCTCGGCCTCAATGCCGCGCTCGCCTCGCCCCCGCCGCCACAGCGGCGCGGCGGCGGCGGAGGAGGAGAGGGAGAGGGAGGCTCGGATCGACTCGGCGCCTCAGCTCTGGCGGCGGCCGCCGAGTCGGCGAATCAGGCGATGGCCAACGGGGCACTCGTCAAGGCGCTGCTCTGCGCCGCCCTCTATCCTCAGGTGGTGCTCGTCGAGAGCAAGGAGAACGGCGGCAAGGGCGGCGGCAAGGGCGGCGGAGGCAAGGGCGGCGGCGGTGCACCTAAGTTCTTAATCCGAGAGGCGGGCGTGGCCGAGCCGGTGGCGGTTGCGCTGCACCCCTCCTCGGTCAATGCCAGGGAGACGCGCTTCGAGAGCAAGTACCTGGTCTTCGCCGAGAAGGTGAAGACGACGCAGATTTACGTGCGCGACTCCTCGCCCGTTTCGCCGTACGCCCTGATGCTCTTCGGCGGCGGTCTCACCCTCGAGGGCGCGGCGCGCGGCGCGCGCGACACGCCGCGCACTGAGGCGACGCTCGCCGTCGACACGTGGATCCGCTTCCGAGTGCCGTACCGCATGCACGAGCTCATCCTCGACATCCGGCAGCGGCTGCGCGAGCTGCTCATGAAGAAGATTGAGCGGCCCGAGGTGGAGCTCAGTGCGGCGGGCAAGGCCATCATGGAAGCGGTCACCGCACTGCTCGGCGCGCCGCCTCCCGATCTGTGATGGCAAGGCGCCGCATGCGCGACGCGTGCTGCCCCATGCTGAGCCCGTTGCCGTTCTGTACTAACGGCAACCGAGGAACTACGTCGTGTGTCTGAGTCTGTCATCGGACGTCGCACCGCGCGCCGGACTGCATCTGTGCCGGCTCTACTCAAGTGAATAGTTACTGTGCCTGCGGTGTCGACGTGTCCGCGCTTTCACGGCGGCCGGCGGGCCGGTCCGGTAACAAAATTTTATATCTGAGATTTATCTGCCATCCATGTCCGTGCCTAATTTCGCCTGTTTGACCTAGATGCCTCGCCTCTACTACACTGCTGATCAAGCTATTCAACTAGAGTTAAGAGAATCCATGCGGCTCGCTCGAGTCGATCCTGCAGGTTCTCCATCGCCTCCTGTGCCAGGCGCTTGGCCTTTTCGCGCTCGGCATGTGTTATGAGGTCGGCGCTCGCGCGAGCAGCCGTTCCCATGGCAGAGCTCAAACGTAGAGAGCGCAGCTGCGGACACGCATCGACAAGCGGCACGAGGCCCTTGCCGTCGATGAGCCCGCGTCCTTCATGCCCTCCCTTGCGTCCGGGCCCGACGTCCACATGGCGCAACTTGGTGCATGCGATCGGGACGGCCTTGAACACGGCGGAATTCGTAAGCTGCGAGATGCCCGCCACATTGAGCGTCTCAAGCTTGGAGCACGCCCTCAAGAAGGCTGCCAGCACGCGGTCGGCCATACCGGGCATCGCGTCGTCGCTTCCGCTTCCGACATAAATCAAGGACGGCATTCGCGAGTTAGCACCCGCGTCAGGAATGCTGCAGTCGGAGAGGTTAAGGTGCACGAGCTCGGACAGAGCGTTGGCGCTCTCAATCATAGCGTCGCCCGCGAGCGGGCTCGGTAGGTTGGCCAAACTCAGATCGGTGAGCCGCGGAAGCGTAGCGAGCCCAACGCCGCTCATCGCCGTGAAGCCATTGCGGCCGTCAGCGAGGTGCAGCTCGCTCAGCTCCGGGCAGCCCTGGGCAAGTGCCTGCAGCTCGGTGTCAGTCCAGCAGGGCGTGCGCTTCGTCACACTTGGCAGTTCGGCTTGTAACCCCAAGCGGAGCCGCTGCAGCCGCGGGAAGCAGCGTGCCGCCTCGCGAATAGCATATGGGCCGGAGATGGGCAGCACGATGGAGCAGAGCGCCGGGCACGTCTTGGCAATGGCCTTGATCGCATCATCCGGGAAGGGCTCCGTGCACTCGATCGATTCAAGTGGCGCGTTTGACGGCAACGCGCGCGAAAAGGAAATGATGAGAGACCGAGTGACGGTGCTGCCTTCCATGCGCAGGGAGCGCAGCCGCCATTCCTTCGCAATTTGGCGGCAAGCCTCCGCGGTCAGGTCACGGCAGCGCTCGATGCGCAGCGTGTGCACCCGCGGAAAGTGCGTCGCTTCGAGCATTGGCCCGACATCCGTGCAGCCCGAGAGGGTGAGGATCGTGAGCGACGACGAGATGAGCTCGAGTCCGCTGAATGCCTTGCGGTCGAGTCCGTGGAGCTCGAGATGAGTGAGGCGTGGCACCGTGCGCTCGATGGCGGCCATCACGCCGCTTGTCCACCGGCACGCACCCCAGTCCAGGCCTGCCCGCAGCTTCAGTGTCTCGACGTCCTCGCACCAGCGGAGGCATGTCCGGCGCCACTGCCAGCTAAGCTGGCCGAGCAGCTGCGCAAGCGGCCAGCCGCCCTGGTCGAGGCTGAGGCCGCGCGAGCCGAGGAAGGCGAAGATGAGTACCGCGTTGAAGTCGCTGTCCGCACGCACCCACCTCGTCGTCCCGAGCGCGGCGTAACGGCGTGCGTCCTCCGCCTCCTTGGCAAGACGCTGCCTCTCCGCCTCTTCCTCTGCCAGCTTGGCCAACGTTCGCCGCTCCGCCGCCGCATGCAGCCTCGCGGCGCGCCGCGGCGTCAAGGTGCTCGCGGTGACGGATAAGCGCACGTAGCACTCCTCGTCCAACTGCAGATGCACCTGCACGACTCTCTCCTTCCGCATCCAGTTGCGGGCCGCGTCCCACCGCCGAGAAGAGCCAGGCGGCGAGTCGCCGCCGCCGTTGCTCTCCCACTTCTCCCACGCCTCCATTTCGGCGAGCATTTTCTCCTGCTCGAGGATCTGGCGCTCGGCCTCGAGCTCCGCCTCGTGTTCTAGCCGCTCCGCCTCAATGCGGTCCACTATGGCCTGCGCGGCGGCGCGTCGCGCATTGATCTTTTCTTGGATGCGTCGCGCAGGCCGGCTGCCCTGTGGCCAAGGCGGCTTGCCCTGCCTGCGCTTGCCCTTGTGTTCCTTTTCGAGCTGCACATTCTGTCGCTGTGAGAGCGTCTCCAGGCGGGCGATCGTGTGATCAATCGCGATCGAGCGCGTGATCGGCGAGGCGGTCGACACGCGCATGAGGCGGTGCCCCACGGCCGAGGTATCCGAGCGCCGCCTCAGCCGAATTGGTTGTGTCGAGCCCGCGCCTCGCGGGCTTACCCCTGGGTGACCGACCCCCTCAAAAGAGCCCTTCTTGAAGGCTGAGCACCGATCTTGTGCCTCGGCTCCCCCGGTGTCTTTTACCGATCCCTGACCTGCCACGACGGCGCGAATGGACACCTTATCGAGCGCGCGAACGTGCACGCTTCACGCATCGGTGCTGCGCTTGGGACGCGGCGGCAGCAGCATCGGCAGCAGCAGCAGCTTCAGAATGATTGCCGAAAAGGGCGAGGCCTTCGAGCAACCATGGCTCGAAAAGTACCGGCCGAGGGTGATGGAGGACGTCGTGGGCAACGAGGATACGGTCGGGCGGCTGCAGGTGCTGGCACAGCAGGGCAACATGCCCAATCTGATCCTCTCGGGGCCACCGGGTACTGGCAAAACCACTAGCGTGCTCGCGCTCGCGCGAACGATGCTCGGAGATGCCTTCAAGGAAGCCGTGCTTGAGCTGAATGCCTCCGACGATCGTGGCATCGAGGTGGTGCGCGGTCGCATCAAGGCGTTTGCGCAGAAGAAGGTGACGCTGCCCCCGGGCAAGCACAAGATCATCATCCTGGACGAGGCGGACTCGATGACGGAGGGGGCGCAGCAGGCGATGCGGCGCACGATGGAACTCTTCTCGGCCACCACACGCTTCGCGCTCGCTTGCAACCTTTCTGAGAAGATCATCGAACCCATCCAGTCGCGCTGCGCCGTGCTCCGCTACTCAAAGCTCACGGACGCGCAGGTGCTCAAACGGCTGCACGAGGTGCTCGCGGCGGAGCAGGCGCCGTTCAACGAGCAGGGGCTTGAAGCGCTCATCTTCACCGCCGAGGGCGATATGCGTCAGGCGCTCAACAACGCACAGGCCACCATGGCGGGCTTCGGCTTCATCTCGACCGAGAATGTGTTTAAGGTGTGCGACCAGCCGCATCCGCTGCTCGTGCGCCAGTGCCTGCAGGCCGCGGCGCTCGCCGACTACGAGGAGGCCAACTCGGTCGTCGAGGAGCTCTGGAACCGCGGCTTCTGCGGCCTCGACATCGTGGGCACCCTCTTCCGCGTCGCCAAAAATGAGCCCCTCAACGAGGAGCTCAAGCTCGAGTTCATCAAGGAGATCGGCTTCTGCCACATGCGCGTGCTCGACGGGCTCGACACGCTGCTCCAGATCTCCGGGCTTGTCGCCAAGCTCTGCTGCTGCGCGGCCATGCGCGGCATCAAGCCGCCAGCCAAGAAGCGCGTCGCGGCGTGACCACAGTAATAGGATGGGGGGTGAGGCCCTTTGTTTGCGCGCCCATTACATGAAGGGACACACGAAGAACAGAATCAGTCTTCACCTTCACGTACGCAACCAGCGGGGGGGGGTAAGAGGCAACCAGCCCCGTGAAGGCCGCCCGAAAACTGTCCCGACGCGACGGAGAGCCCCGACGCGAAGGAGCCCCGACGCGATCTTCCGATGCCACGCTTCGCTGGCGTCGTCGCACCATCGTCGGCCCCGACAGCAACCGTCGACTCAAGCGCCCTCTTCGATGACCTGCGCTTGCAGGCCGAGGCGTACTTCTCCGCTTACCAGCAGATGGCCGCACGCTTCGAGGCGGCGGGAGCCAAGGCGCTGCTGGCGACGCAGCCGGCACGCAGCGACTCGGTGCTGCACGTGCTTCAGGCCCAGCACCGCGATGAGCTCGTCAAGCTGCAGCGCCGCCTGCGCGAACTCGGCGAGGAAAACGCCTCGCTGCGCTCGCTCCGTGAGCGTGAAGAATCGGCGCTTGCACCGCTGATGGCCCACATCACCTCGCTCGAGCAGCGCGCATCGGCGGTCGCGGCGGCCAACCGCGAGCTTACCGCCCAGGTGCACGAGCTCATGGCTGCGGCCGACACGCTGCGTGCGCGCGCCGATACGGCCGACGTGGCGCTGCACCATGAGCAGGCGGCGCATTCTACTTGTGCCGCGGAGCTGCAGCAGGTCATGAGCACCTTGAGCGCAGAGCGTGCGGAAGCCGCATCGGAGCGCGCAGCTGCTGCATCGGAGCAGCGGCGCGCTGATGTGCACTACGGACAACTGTGCGACGTGCGTCGCCTGCTGAACACTGTGCAGGCCGAGGAGGCGGCGAGCCGAGAGCGCTCGCTAAAGGATATGGCGGTGCTCGCGGCAGAGTTCGAAGAGACTGAGCGACGGCTGGCGGCGCTGTGCGGCGAGCACGCAGCGGGGATTATGCACGCGATGCACGCCGCGGACGCGGCAGCCACCGTCTGGCGCTCGGAGCTACTGCTTCTCGACGGTGAGCTTGCGGCGATCGCGCGCGCACTGACGGCCGAGCAGGCCACCGCGCGCCAGGCGCAGCAGCATGCGGTGGAGACGCGCGAGGCGAAGGCGACAGCGGCGGCGCGCACGGCGGAGGCGGAGGCGGAGGCGGAGGCAGAGGCGGAGGCGGAGGCAGAGGCGGTAGCTGCCGCACCTGCCGCGCCCGCGCCCCCCGCGTCCGCGGCGCCCGCGGAGGCAGAGTGGGAAGCAATGGACGCGGTGGAGGCGGAGGTGACGGCGATGGAGGTGGAGGAGACGGCGATGGAGGTGGAGGAGGCGGCGATGGAGGCGGAGGCAGCAGTGTCAGAGGCGGAGGAGGTCGTGGAGATCGCAGAGATCGCGGAGGCAGCAAAGGAGGCGGCGGAGGAGGCGACAAAGGAGGCGGCGGAGGCGGCGGAGGCGGCGGCAGAGGCAGTCAAGGTGATCGAGAGGGCAGTGGAGGCAGTGATTGAGGCACCAGCGGCGGTGGCGGAGGAGGAAGCCGTCGAAGACGCTGCGGCGGCTGTGCAAGACGCGAACACGTGTGCAGAGGAGCCATGGCAACAAGCGCGTCCCCTCTCGCCGCCCGCATCCCAGCCCGTTCCTGAGCCTCACCTCCCGGCTGCCGCCAGCGCCACCATCGGGGCGCAGATTGCAGTGGCAGCAGCACGGCCGCTGCAGCTGCTGCAATCAGCAGCGGTCGAGTACGACGACGGCGCCGGCGTGCTAACGCCCAAGTCGCGCAAGCAGGAGGAGGCACGGCGGTTGTCAGAAGGCCAGTGGCAGGTCGCCGCGCCGGTCGTTGCGCACATGGCCAAACCGGGGTGGTCCACTGCCGACGAGCTCGAACTCGATGACGAGCTCGATGGCATGCCCCCCGCAGCTCCTGCCGCCGCTCCGCCTCCGGTCGCCTCGCCCTTCAAAGCACGTCTCGCCGTGCGCTTCGGCGGCGCGCCCGAAGCCATTCCCTTCGGCGCGCCCGTTGGGGCGCCCTTTGGCGTCCCCGCCCTCGCGTCTGGGCTGCGTGCGCCATCGAGCGTCTCAGTGGCGTCGCCGGCCGCCTCCCGGTTGCTGCCTCCGCTTGAGTGGGCGGATGCTCACGCGAGCGGCCCACGATCGCTGCTTACCCGCACGCCTGCCGCTCACACGAGCGAACCACGATCACTGCTCGCCCGCACGCCTGCAAAGGGCGCCGCGGCTAAGGGGCAGCGTCCACCGGCAGTGGTGCCAGCTTCGAGCAGCAGCGGGGCCCCTGGAGGCGCCGATGGCTCCGCGCTGCCGCACTTTGCTCGACGCAGCTCTCTGCGGCCGGCGACTCTGGAGTCGTTTACCGCGGCGAAGGAGGCAGAGGGAGCAGCGAAGAAGGCGGAGGAGGATGCGGCGGTGGCCGCAGCGGACGTAACGGTCGCACGCCCAGCAATGGCGGAGGCGAACGTAATGGCGGCTGCAGAGGCTGAGAAGGCGGCGGAGAAGGCGACGACAGAGAAGGCGGCGGCGGAGAAGGCGGCGGCGGAGAAGGCGGCGGCGGAGAAGGCGGCGGCCGAGAAGGCATCGGCCGAGAAGCCGCCTCCTGCACCAGCGTCAGCAGTCAAGGCGACTAAGGCTGCGGTATCGGCTTCTGTAGGACCAGCCGAGGCCGATGCGATGGGACGTACCGAGGCCAAGGCACCAGCGCAGCGTCCCCCGCCCGGTGCCCTGCCCTCAGCGCTGCTCGAGGCTGCACGCGCCTGTGGACTTGAGAGCATCCTTCTGGGACTGCCGCCGCCGCCGCCGCACTCGCGCCGTGCGGCTGCGGCCGCGGCCGCAGCCGACAAGGAGAATGTCGCTGACCAAGACACCAACGTTGACGCCGCCGTGCCCGCCGCGCTGGCCGCAGCGGCGCCTACCTTGACTCACTGTGCCAAATCGCCGACGGTTAGCCCAAAGGCGGCGGCCGACGCCGACGGCAGCTTGCTTTCGGCGGAAGCCGGCATTGCGCCTCGCTGGCAGAAGCTCGATATGACGATGCGCCCGCCGACGCTCATGACAGCGCCGCGTGGCACCAAGCGGCCCGAGGGCTCCGACGGCAGTGAGAGCCACGCGAGACGTGCCACCACCACCGAGCAAAAGAAGCGCCGTCGCGCTGAGAGCCTTGAGGGGCCCGAGGCGGAGGTCCTCTCGCCCGCCGCCTCTGCCACCTCCGCCGCGGCCTTCGACCTCTTCGCAGATTGAAGGAAACGTAGGCTCACACGTGGCGGCGTTTCGGCAGGGTGCGGCTCGGGATGGCAAAGAGGGCACGGAAGATGGCTGGGGCACGATGTACGGACGAGCAGCGAGACTGGGCAGCGCCGCAGCGGGTGCGAAGTGCGGCTGTGCAGGACGGCCGCGGCCGGGAGGAAAACCGACTCGGGACGCCTGGCGTGAGCAGGCAGGGGCTTGGGCAGGCCCGGGTATAGCCGCCCCTAGTACACCTCGCCTTTTGACGAGTGTAGTGAGTGTAGTCGGCACCGCATGGCCACTGTGCCGACGCGGCGCGACGCTCCGCCGCGGTGCTGGAGCGCGGCGACGGCAGGCGCTAGGCCCCCGCCCGTAGGCGCGGGGTGGGGTGAGAGCGGCGGTGTGTGGCCGTAGACTCCGTTACCGTTTAGACTGCCCCGTGTAGACGGTCTTGGACGAGGTGCTCACTGTGCAATAAAATGCCAATCTGGGGTCAGACTGCTTCCCGCTTCTAATGGCACACAGGATCACACACACACACGTGTACACTAACTTGCACTCCTCTCGACTCGGCATGCGTGCATTCCTCCAGTGACCATACCGGGCGCTTCGTACAAGATGAACCTTGTTCACACGCGCGTTGACGTGCGATCTCTCTGGTGCCCGAGGGACGGCTCTTGGGCCCCTCGCAGCATGGCGCTCGCCACCTCTGACTCAGAGGGGCGGGAGCGCTCGGCCGCTCCAAAAAGGACCGCAGTGGCCCCTAAGTGGCGCCCCTCAGTGGCCCGCGGCCGTCAGCAGCACCTGGAAGTCGGCCACCGAGATTTTTGCGTCCTTGGCCGCTGCGATCGCTGTCTTCACGTCGTCGAATTGTTTCTGCTTGCGGGCGGCCTCCGCCGCCGCCTCGGCCTTCTCAGCGGAAGCTTTGGCAGTGGCAGCCCAGACTGCGCGCTTGGCCGACTCCTCCTCCGTCGCCGGCGCGCGCGCGTACAGCGACATGTCCACCTCTTCCGGCTCCTCTTCTGCGCCCGCCTTCTCGTCATCCTCGTCCTCCTCGTCCATCGGATCCGCTCCGTCCTCACCGCCCGCCTCTTCGTCCTCCTCCGGCTCTGCCTCCTCCGGCTCTGCCTCCTCCTCTGCGGCCGCAGACGACGACGGCCCGGCTTCCTCCTCCTCCTTCTTCTTCTTCTCTTTCTTCTTCGGCTGCCCCCCGATCGCCGCCAGTGCTGCCGCTGCGGCCGCCGCCTTGATCTTCTCCTCCGGGGTCATCTTCTTCTTCCCGACGCTCGAGCCCGCGGCGGCGGCAGCGGAAGCACCCGAAATCGGGATCGTGCGAACGATATGCGCCGCGTTCGACGCGTTCGCCTTGGCCACCTGCGTAGAATTCAACTGGCGCTCTTTGTGCGCCTGGCGCTTCGCAGCAGCCTCCGCTTCCAGCTTGGCCAACGCTTCCGAGCCTTGTGTAGCGAGGAGCTCCGCCTTCTTGGCGGCATTGGCCGCCTGCTTCTCCTGCAGCTTGGCTGCATCACGCTCGGCGCGAGCCGCGGCGGAGAGCCCCTCCTGGTTGCCTTTGTTCGCATTCTGCTGAGCCTTTTCGTTCTTCGCCTTGGATTGCTCGCGAGCTAGGCCGCGCGCCATGCTCGCCGGACCTCGTGCTCTCGTGTTCTCGGCTCGACTTTTCGTGGTCACACTTGTTAAAGGCCTTAAACAGTGAAACGAGAACAGAGAAGACCTACGACCGAATATCGGACACGGTCTGGGGACATATCTCGCCAAGCTTTCCCGGCATCTCCCCTGGTTTCCGACGCTCATGGCCGCCCTTTCCACTGCTCAATCTCCTGCTCCCATCGCAGGATAAGACCCATGCTCATTTGTGCCATTCGCTCTGCAGTGGCGCGACCGCTGGCGGCCGCCGCGGCAAGCCATTTCGTGCCGGTGGCCGCTAAGCAGCAGTGGGTACGCTCGATGGCGCTAGGGCCGGCGGCGGCCGCAACGACCGTCTCGGATGAGCTCCTCGATAAGCTCAACACCCTATCGACGCAGGCGCTCATCGATGGCCTTTGGGTCCTGGGCTGGCCGACTGCCTTCATCGAGGGCGCTCGACCTCTCCGCGCAGGCATGAAGTGTGCTGGACGCGCGGTGACACTGCGCTTCGTGCCGCAGCGGCCGGACATTGCGATGGATAAGCCGTCCGGGACAGAGTCGCCCGAGTATGAGGCCTTCGAGAGGTGTGGCCCGAACGAGGTCCTAGTGATGGCGTCCGTCGGCCCATGGGAGTCAGTGGGCGGGGACATCAAGTTCCTCCGACTGAAGCAGCGGCAGGTGGGTGGGCTGGTGACTGACGGGTCGGTGCGCGACACGGACGAGCTGCTCAACTACGGCTTCCCCGTCTTCTCGTACTCCACCACGCCAAAGCAGGGGCCCGCCGCCATGCAGCCCTGGGAGTGCAACGGCGTCATCAGCTGCGGCAGGGTGGCTGTGCGCCCTGGTGACGCGATCATCGGGGATCAGGATGGTGTTGTTTGCGTGCCCGCGTCGCACGCGCAGCAGGTCTACGACATAGCGCACGGGCGCGAGGCCATCGAGGTCATCATCAAGGAAGAGCTCATCAAGAACCCAGGCTCCCCTGGCAAGTTCTACCCGTTCAAGCCGCCGATCAAACCCGACTCGCCACTCGGCCAGCTGCTCACCTCCAAAGGCGTCGTCTTCGAACCTTTCCCGGGGTTGGCGAAGGCCCGGTGAGGTTGTGTTGACGGTTCCGTTATTCACAGGAAAACCGGGTTCGTCACACAAAATTCGTCCCTCGTCTCAACGCAATGCCGACGGACCGTCGCCGGATGTTCACGTCCATCGCGCAGCGCGTCACGTGGCGGCAACCGTCTCCAATCCGCGCGCTCATGCAGCTTGCCGCACAACCTGCCATGAACGGCCTCAATTCCGGCTCGTCTTCCCGGCGCGCCATGTCCACGGCGCTGCCGCCGACGATGAAGGCGGTGGTTGTGCGGGAGAATGGTCCGGCTGAAAATCTGAAATTTGAGACCAACTTCCCCACGCCCAAGGTGACTGACGGGCAGGTGCTTGTCAAGAACGAGTTCACTGGCATCAACTTCATCGATACGTACTTCCGCAAGGGTGGCCCCGCGTACACGCAGGCGCTCCCGTTCATCTCGGGCCAGGAGGGCGGAGGCATCATCGTCCAGGTGACCCCCAAGGCGGCGGCCGAGGGCCTCGCTGTTGGGCAGCGCGTCGCGTACTCGGTACTTGGCACCTACTGCGAGTATACGGCCGTGCCGGCTGCCAAGGTGGTCAACGTGCCCGACGGTGTGTCGCTCGAGGCGGCGGTGGCATGCATGACGCAGGGCTTCACGGCACACTACCTGACGAACCACGCGCATGCGGGTCTCGTCAAGCCGGGCGAGTGGATGTTGATCCACGGCGTGGCTGGCGGCACGTGCCAGTGGGCCGCACAGATGGCGAAGCTCAAGGGGTACAAGGTGATCGGCACGTGCCCGAAGGGCAAGGAAGACGTTGGCGCGGCCACGGGCGTGGATGAGCTGATCGTGACTGGCTGCATGCCAGGCACACCGTACGAAGACTACAAGTCTGTCGACATCGTGGCGAAGGTGATGGAGATCACAGGCGGCCAGGGCGTCAAGTGCGTCATCGACGGCATCGGGGCATCGACGATGGATATTTCGATCGACTCCCTCGACCGTCGCGGCATCTTCGTCACCTTTGGCAACGCCTCGGGCCCGGTGCCCGCCTTCCCGCCCATCAAGCTCATTAAGAAGAGCCTGTTCATGACGCGTCCCAAGCTGCTCGACTACGTGACCACGCGCGCTGAGCTCATGATGCGCGCCGACGAGGTCTTTGGCTGGATCCAGTCTGGCGACCTTAAGGTGGGCATCGACAAGACCTTTGCGCTGAGCGACGCCGTCGCGGGCCATAAGTACCTTGAGGAGGGCAAGAGCAAGGGCAAGCTCCTCTACATGATCTGAGCAGAAGATAGAGTCACATGAGGTCATGACGACGGAGCAGAGACTCGAGTTCGACATCGTTTATTGATAGTGCAGCTACGCTAGGGCTATAGGCTGTCAAACTTACTTGTTGGTCCCCGGCTCCCGGCGGTGTCTTTTGACCGGAAACTTAAGGTGTAATTTGCAGCGTCGTAAGGCTGCCATTACATTATACACATTCGTGCCGGATTCGCATCGATTGTGGATTGACAAGGCCGAAGTCGATTGAGAACGCATCCAAAGACTGAGTCCGGGGTGTCCCTCGACAATCCGCCCCACCCCACGCCACGGCAGGCAGGCGCACTCCTACTTACGCGCCTGCGCCTGCGCCTGCGCCTGCGCCTTGTACAGGTCCAACCGCTGTGCAGTCTGTGAAAGCAGGCCCTCGGTGTAGTCGTTCAGCCGTTTGCGTGCGGAGCACGCATCGAGGATGAGGTCGTAGAGCAGACCGGAGAGCTCGCCGTCGGATGTGGTGCGCGCTGCCGCGGCGCGCTTCACCTCCGCCGCGACCGCGTCGATGGCCACGTTCGAGAGCTTGAGCAGATCCTTCACACCGAGCGCCTCCTGCTGCCCGACGTTGATGCGCTCAATGGATGAAGCCTCGAGCTTCTTCCACAACCCGCCGACGGTGCGCATGAAGCTGAGGGTGCCAGCGTCGAGCCCACCGCCTGCGCCGGCGCCGTCGGCTCCTCCCACGCCTGCACCGCCGGCACGAGCACCGCCGGCACGAGCTCCACCCATCTTTGGCGCCTCGGCGGGTGCTCCACCAGCACCGTCCAGGGCAACTCCAAGCTCAGCAGCAAGAGCGCGCTCGGACTGCTCGAGCAGCTGCATCTGCGAGAGCTTCTCCTTCTTCGAGTGGCCGAGCTGCTCGCGCAGCTCATCCAGCGCCTCGGTGATGTCCGCATCCTCGTCCAGAGCCTCTTCCAGCCGTGCCTTCTCGATCTCGATCTGCTCGAGCTGCTCATCAATGTCGCGCAGCTCGCGAAGCATCATCTGCCGATCCCCTTGCATTTGCTTGAGCTCCGTCTGCTTGCGGGACATCGTGCGCGGCGTGAAGCCGCCCCCATCCCCCACGTCGACGCGCCGTTCCGCGCCGCCGCCGCCGTCGCCGGCAGCGCCGCCGCGAGACCACTTCATCAGCATCGAGGTGCGGAAATCGTTGGTCTTGTGCTTGTTGAGGAGCGCCATACTCTCGGAGAGCTGCGCCTTGGCGGTGAGCAGGATCTCGAGCTCGGACACCTCGCCCTTCATCGCCTCGCGCAGCGTGTGCAGCCGACTCGCTTCGGAATCGTTGACGCCCGGACCAGTCAGCTTCGCCTCAAGCTTATGCAGCTGCAGCTGCAGCCCTTCGATGTCAGCACGCATCGCGCGCAATGCATCCTCACGCCGGCCACGCGCCTTGTCGAGGTGGTCCTCGGCCTCGTACAGCTCATCGCCCCCCTCATCGTCGGCGTCCCCAATGCCCTGGTCGGGCACCAGCGCCGCAGCATGCTCCGCACTTGAGCCCCCTCCGAGCTTGCGAACGTCGCGAAGCGTCTCGATGATACGTGGCACTTCCTCATTCGATTTCGAGCCATGGCCGAGTTGCAGCGCGCTGCCGGCGCCCCAGCTGTACACGTCACCGCTCTCGGTGAGCGCCATCGAAAAGTTCTTCCCCGCCGCCACGCGGAGCACGCCCTTGTTGCCCAGCTCGGCCACTAGCTCGGGACGGTTGACCTTGCGTCCGAATGTGGCGCCGAGGCCGAGTTGCATCTCGTCGTTGGCGCCCCACGTGTACACATCGCCATTGTCGACGAGCGCAATCGTGTGCGAGAGGCCGCACGCCACCTGCAGCACCGTCGTCCCCTTGGAGGGGTCGCCCAGCGTCTTGAGCAGCGCAGGGACCGTGCGTGGCCGGTAGTCGCCCAGCCCAAGCTGACCCTCGTTGCCGCGCCCCCAGATGTACAGCTGGCCATCATCGGTGAGCGCTGCCGTGTGCGCGCCGCCGCACGAGATCTGACGCAGAACGCCGCGGATCTCGACGAGCGACGGCTTGCCGGTATCGTAGTGGCCGAGCTGCCGATCAGAATTTTGGCCCCAGGTGCGAATTCCGCCGACGTCCTCCCGCAGCTTCTCGAACGCGTTCTTCATCTCGGAGAGCAATATTTCCGCCTTCTCCCTCGCCTCCGACTCCTGCTGGCACTTCCGCGTGAGCTTCTTGAGCTCCTGCTGGATGGCATCCCAGTCATCCTCCTCGTCGACAACCGCGCCAATGTCCGCGGGTGCGTTTCGAGCGAGCGTGAGCGCTCGGCCTCCGGCCGCCTGGGCGCCGCGGTCGCCGTGCTCGGCAGCCGTGCGGCCGCAGAAGAGGCAGAAAAGCCCCTCGTCATCCGGCACGAACTGGTGACTGAACGCTTGCGACATTTTTCGCGGGAGGACCCGCGATAGAACACAAAAGTTGAAGTGATCGGAACGACGCGGGTGCGAAGCGAACGATGCAGTAAGTGATCGCACACACAAGCAAGCAAGCAAGCAAGCAACAAGCAAGCACACACGGAACGGCATGACACTAGGCGACCTCAGGCTGTTGACGACTCGGCCGAGGAAAGTCCCAACTGGGCACCGGCGCTTTTGAGTTGAGCATGGCCGCCAGCCGCCTGGCGCGGCCCTTGGCGTTTTCCTTCGAGTACATTGTGCCCGGCCCGGCCTTGAGTGTCGACGGCCCCTTGCGCGGTGGCAGCGCCGGCGTGCGCGGCGAGCCGAGCCCCGGCAGCAGAAGCGTCGACGGGTCCCCGCCGACGGAGCTTCCGAGGGGATCGGCTTGCAGCCGCCCGCGCGCGCTCACCACGGCGCGATGCAGCTCGTCCTGAACCAGCAGCGTGTACCGTTCGTGATGATCGCGCTCGTGCTCGCGCCGCTGCCGCGCCTTTTCGCCCAGCTGCTCCACGCGCCGCGCCCACGCAAACTCGGGTACCGCTTTCGGATTCTTGTCGCGCACGAAGTCCACGTACCCGGGCGCCTGCATCTTCGCGCGCTGCACCTCGAGCTTCTCGCGATGGATCTGGTCGCGGAGCTTGTGCAGCGCCTGCTCATCCGAGCGCAGCGCCTTGCACTTCTCGACGAGCTGATCCTCTATCTGCTTCAAGGAGAGCGGCTGGACAGCCATGGAGGCAGCGACGCGCTTGGAAGGGCCGTACAAATTGGACGCGCGCGCCGGGTTCTGCGGCTTGGGCGCGTCCGGCGGCTTGGGTGCCAGCTCCGTCTTCTTCGGCTGCGGCTCGTCAAAAAGGGCGGCCAGCTTGGCGGCCAGGGCCGGATTGATCAACTCAGCCCCCCCCGCAAAGCTCGGAGCGGGGGCGCTCGGGACGGCGCTTGAAGAAGCGACCGACTCTTGCGTGCGCTCGGGACGGCGCTCGGCGGACGTGGCCGCCTTGGCGGCTGCCTTGGCCGCCATCTTGGCCTGCAGCGCATACAGCTGCTCCTTCGTCCGCCGCGCGTGCTCCAAACGCTTCGTCCTCGAGGCAGCCACCTCCTCACTTGCCGCGCCCTCCACTAATTTGGATTGCTTGCGCGCCCGCATCGCGTTCACGTCGAGGTGCAGGGGCTCGCTTGGCAACAGATCGGCGCCCTGCTGCTTCGCGGTGACCGAGAGCAGTGGCAGCCGACTCGCCTGAGCGCCATACCGCCCCCCCTCCTCCTCCTCCTCCTCCCCCTCCTCCCCCTCCTCCACCTCACCATGCGCCGGCGGCGGCGGTGCAGTCGGCACCTGGAGCTCGCTCAATCGCTGCAGCCCGTAGAGGAGGTTGCGCCGGTCCTCGTCTGTGAGCAAGTCCCACTCCGGCTGCACGGCTCTGAAATCCGTCGAGGGAATGGCGATCGGGTGCATCGGCGGAGGAGGCAACGGCCGCTTCCATGTGGAGATGCCAAACTGTTCCGAGTAGTAAAAAGGTGGCCTGTCCGGAAGCTCTACCTTGCGCCAAATTGCGCTCGGCCCGCGGGAAAATGAGCCGTGCAACGGTTTTCGGCCCGACCTGGATTCTGGCGAGGCGTAGAACGGGGCAGTCTCCTTCCACGTGCCCTCCCAATGCGTAGGAGGTGGAGGCTCCACCGGGGTGAGTGTCGGCGGCTCATCGCCCAGCCCGTTGGGCGGCATATGCATCGTGACATCGAGAGTCACCCACGCATTGGGGCTGTCGGGCGGCAGGGCCTTGTTCCGGAGCGCGATGGTTATCGGCCGTACATGCGAGGCATCCGAGCACGTGCTCGGTCGCGACATTGAACAGCCACCGCTCACGCGAGTAGAGAGCAAGAAACAAAAAAAGTCAAGCCAAGTCAAGTCCGCAACTGAACTCCCAGCCACCACTCAACTCACGCGTGAGCATCCGAAGAGGGCGTCCTTGCTTGTTTGCACTCTTCGCAACCTAAACAGGGAATAACAAAGCGAAACGTCCAAATTTTCGGCAACATGGTGGCGCTCGGCTCGACCGCCCGGTCACCCCGGCCTGAGGTGCATGTTCGTTCGCCGACTTGGCGCCATCCAAAATCAAAGGCCCTGTCCGTGGAAACCGGCTCGCCACGCTCACGCCTGGTGCAGGGTGAGACCAAGCACATCACGTTCTCACCTGGCGCGCCACCCTCGCACAGTAAAGCGGCTGACTTTGACTACGCCGGCAAGTGGACACAAAAGAGTTCGGCAGAGATCGCCGGCAGTAAGCACATCGAGTACATGCCGCCCAAGAGCCCGCCCGGTCTGGTGCCCAAACCCGCTGCCTCGCCGCTCAAGTACAGCGGCGAGCCATCCGACTACTATGGCGAGTGGTCACACAAGACGGACATGAAGAACGCGGGCGCGCAGTTCATCGAGTACATGGCGCCCAAGAACCCGGGCGAGATGCGGCCTAAGCCCACTGCCACACCGCTCAGGTACAGCGGTGAGTCGTCGCAGGCAAAGGGAGCTGAGCGAGGGGCTGCCGCCAGGGCAGAGGCCGGCTTCGACTACGCCGGCGACTGGTCGCACGAGACTGGGTTGAAGAACGCGGGCGCGCACTTTATCGATTACATGCCACGCAACAACCCGGGCGAGCTGAGGCCTAAGCACACGGCCTCGCCGCTCGAGTACAGTGGGCCAATGACGAGCGAGTCCTTGCAGGCAAGGGAAGCAGAGCGTGGGGCATCGGTCCCGCTGGCCCTACCGCGTCCCGCCAGCCCTAACGGCGCTAACGGTCCGGCGGGTCTGTCGACCGACGCGCTCGGCGAGAAGAAGAAGCACGTCGTCGTCGGCCCGGGGGCAGTCGGGCTGAAGGAGCAGGAGTGGACCGCTGCTGCGGCGGATGCGGCGGCTGTCTCAGCGGCCGGCCAGTCGAACGTGTTTCCATGCGAACGGTCGTGGAAGTCGAACAACCCATCGCCGGTGCGCACCCGGTTGCACTTGCGGCCCGAGGTGGCGCAGGTCATGTATCCGGACGCACCGCTCTCCGAGCGGCGCGCGCGCGCTACTGTCGACTCGATCGCCGCGCTCGCGCCGGAGGGCTTTGCGGAAGCGGCTGGAGTTGATTCCCCCGGGCTGATGGAGCGGGGTCCCGGGCGCTTTGGGCTCGTACTCAACGGGAGCGTGCAGCCGAGCACTCGAAGCCTCGAAGCAGCGGCTCGCTCGGGCCGCGCGAGCACGGTCGAGACGTTCTCCAGATGGTCGCGCCACGGCGAGATCCCGAGTGGCGATGGCGGCAACGGCCCTCCGATCAAAGTGGAGAGGCGTAACGGTTTCGAGGCTGCGGCGCTCATCTCGGGCGACGCCGCGAATGCTGGGGTCCTCGCCATCGACTCGGACGCTCCATCAAGCCTCTTTGCTTCGGGAGCGGGGCTGCCTTCGATGCTCGTGAATGAAAAGATGCGCGAGAGTTTTCAGGGGCCCAAGCATGGCGATCATCACGCGACCACCTTCCCCGAGATCATGAAGGAAAGCCTCTATGGCGGTGGTCCTCCGCTAGTCGGCACGGCTGAGGCCCTCGCGCCCCACCGCGCGCGTGAGCGCGCGCCGGTGGTGAACATCCCTGGTTCCGACGCCTTCGAGAAGGCCGCGGGCTCCGCCTCGAAGTTGGTCTTTCGATACACTGATCCGAGGTCGGATCACCATCACTGGTTTAGTGAGAACCTGCGCTGTGTGCCAGTCGGCGTGCCCGGGCTTGGCACTGACTCGCGTCCTATGCCGACCGAGGGCGCGGCAGGCATCTCCACGCTCGAAGGTTACAAGTCGATAAGCGAGCGAGCGGGCTTGCCACCCGACCCGCCCTCGCGCCCCCTCGCCGCGTACTTCACCGAAGCCGCGGCCACCGCCCCTGAAATTTACAACGGGGCGGCGCTTCCCCATGTGGGTATCCCCGACCTCATCCCAAAGGCCTTTCTTGGCGCGGCAGGCGTGACGTCGAGCCAGGCAGCCTGGGCGAACACGTTGGCTCAAGGTTTCGTCTCGCGCCACAACGCGAAGCAGGCCGCCGAAGCCGCCACCGTCGCCCCCCGCCACCGCAGCCCCGCACGCGAGCGCAATCCGATCACGGGAGCCGACGCCACGCCCGATGCAGCGGCAGCCGAGACGGGGGCTAACGCGGCAACAGCGACAGGATGGGGGAGCGCGGCGGCCCTGGCGGCTGACGCGAAGGCCAGGGCGGCGGTCATGATGTCGCCTTCGGCGCGCTACGCCTCGAGGATCACGCCCCCACAGGAGTTCACCATCTATGACTTCGGCAAGCCACCGCCATTGCTCGAACCGAGCCCACCCCTTGCGTGGGAGGGCATGCCATCGGCCTATGAGCACGCGGCCGGCCTCTCCTCGAATCAAAAGAACTACGCCGACACACACGGCGATCCCGTCTTTTCGGGCCACCAACGCACCGGCCCGATTGCGCCCAGCCCAACACCAGACTCCCTCTCGGTTGGCCAAGGCTACCCGTCGCCCCAACCCTCCGCACGGGCGCGCCGTGAGGCGCTCCGCACGACGGGCGACCAGGGTGTGGCGGCCGCGCTCGCGGCCGCGGAGCAGCCCGGCGCCACCAAGTCGGAATGGGCGGAGCTGCCACCTCGATTTGCGGGTGGGGCGGGTGCTGGCTCCCAGAGCAAGCACTACAGCGTCGATCGTTTTGATGTCGTTCGCGAGCCGTCGCCATCCGCAGTGCGCTTCATCTCGAATGCCGACGCGGCAGCTGCTGCCCTCTCGGAGGACGCTGCGGGCCTCACAAGCACCGAGGCGGCTTTTTATAAGCTGCCGGTCGGGCAGAGGTGGGCCCGCTCGGCGAGGCCGGTTGCCCTCTCGGAGGCGAAGGCGGTGATTTATGGCGACCTCACACCACGCGGCGCGCCTCAGACAGCCACCTTTCACGAGCCATCCTCGCCAGCGCAACTGAAGGAGGGGTGTCAGAACGCGGGGGAGATTCCGGAGCTCGCGCCGTCCGCCTTCGAGGGGGCGGCTGGGCTCATGTCCGTCGAAGTCGGTCATCGTCGCAATTGGGAAGCTCGCTACCTCAGCCCTGCGGAGATGGCCGCCGCACTCGTGCCGCCCTCGCCGCCTTCGAAGCCGCCCCCGTACGACGACACCGCGCGCTGGGCGAACCGACGGGGCGCCGCACTGCCGCGCAGCACGAGCACCGACGCTTTCCCCCGGCCCGGCCCCATCACGTACATGCTACCCGCAGCAGGCATGGGCGGCCCGTCGGCTGGGTTTGCACGCTTCAAAAAGGGACACTTGGATAGTCCAAATATGGGAGAGTCACCCATCCGTCCGCCGGTAAATCCCGCACTCCATCCCCTTCTACCAAACGGCCCTGCCATCCTCCCTCTCGACGTGGCGGCAGCGCAACAGTTCTTGTTCAGTCGGGAGAGGGCCGAGCGACCAGGCCTCGGTGGGGGTCCCATCGAGGCGACCCCGCCACCTTGGTGGACCTTCGGCGCCAAGCCAGCCGCGGGGCCCGCGCCGCTCACGCGCCAAGAGGCAGCGGCGGCGGCGACTGGCGATGGCTGGCGGGGGGTCCGCCCCGAATCAGCCCTCCATACCATCGAACGGCGGCCCGCAGCCCTGGTCGACACCGCCTTCGACTACTCGCCGCGCCCCATGTCGCCGCGCCCCATGTCGCCGCGCTCCATGTCGCTGCACTCGCGATCCTCGCATCACATCGGAGATGGCGGCGTGGCTGAGCCTCGCCCCATGTCGCCCCGCCCCTCCTCGCCCCGCCCCTCCTCGCCGACGGGAGGCCGGAGGCTCGCCGGCAGCTTGCATGCGGCCGGCGTCGCCGACTGCCTCCAGATAGGAGCGCCGGCAGAGGTGGCCTCGGCGCCCCGGCGAGGCTCACCACGGCGCGAGCGGCCCGCCTCGCCCGATCGTTACGGCTGGTGGTATGAACAAGCCGCCACGGCGCCACGGCCGCCCTCGCCGCGAGGCGTCGAGACGACTGCCCTCGAGACCCCTCGCGAGACCCCTCGCGACGAGCGGTAGGGCTGCCTCCACAGAAAATCTCTCAGAATGCGTGCGGCACGTGCGACATGGACATGAACCATCACGGTACGGTGGGCTGTCCCACGGTTCAGCATCGATTCCAATCTAATCTACCGCGAACCGGCCGGTTTGCGAAACGGTCCACATTCACAACATCACAAGTGCGCGTGGGACGGTGAGAGATCGCTTCCCGCTGCGCAAACAGTCCACATCACAGTCACAGACCCCCGTAGGGCCCCTTAAGGGCCTCGCATCTCGCCGATCCGCGTTCGCGGGTATAGAATACAGCTGTTTCACGGCACAGCACGACCGTAACGAGTGAGCGAAACGATTACGACTTTCGTGGTCGCGGGATTTCGTTTAACGCGGGCGGGCATGCCAAGCATGGTTCTCGGGGGGTCGAGCAATAATACTCAACTCCCTTAGTACTCTCGACTACGATGGCCACTACAACTGCACAGTAGATGTGGACGATCGGCAGGCAGGCAGGCCTGCGGCGAGATACTGACTTCATGGCCGGCAAGACGGCCGTTTCGGCGAGAACGATCGCGGATCGGGCGACGTACATGTACGACGCGCATAACCCATAACGGTCGATTCCGCGCGCGAGACTGCGCTCTTTCGATGCGTGACCACGCGTGGCTCGTGCTGGCCGTGCTCCTCCGGCCTTTTGTGCACACGCCGGGATTCTTTGAGTGTCGTTGCCTCGCGCGCGCTCTACGGATCAGCCCGACGAGTGGCCGGTGACCGATACCTTCTCGCTGCTCTCATCTGCGCGCTGAGCAGCGTGGCCATGGGACTGAGCGGCAAGATGTGGCAATTTCGCTCGCCTCAAGGGAAGAAGAAGCGCGCAAGAGCTTGCCTTTTGCCGAGCGCGCAAAAGTTCCTGCATTCTATTTGAGGCAACTCCTGGCACCCCTTCTCAGGTTGGTCACAGCAAAAACCCAAAAGGGAAACAACCTCCGCCGCCCCGAGAAAGAGCTCGTTCGACTCCGGCCGAGCACGACTCGAAAAAACCAACCAACCTGTTTTTACATCTGTCGACATGAAAGGCTTTCGCCGGGACTCTTTCAATAATAACAACAGAATGATCGGTATCGTAGATAATTATCTTCTATTTTCAGAGAGAATTGGTGGTGACTCTTGGTCGTGGGCTCGTGGCCGGGGGCTGTAGCTAACCCTAAGCCTAACCCCGGTACCGCGATACCCCGAAAATTCGTCGAATCTCGAAACTATACTCGAAAGCTATACGGCAACTTATCATTTTACGCGATTTATGGGCTCCCTCTTCGCTCTTGAGCGGCGTACAGACTACATGCTGCACTGCAGAGTCAGAGAGACTACTTCAACAATCGCGGAAGGTAGATGTGTTTTGGCCGGTCAGGAAGACCCGTGGGGAGCGCGCGGGGGGACCGCGACGAAACTGACTGACTGACTGAAGACGGAAGCGAAGCGAAGAGCAAGACCAAGAGACGCCGGCTCCGTAACCGGCACCGCCCCCGCTCTCTCCGTCTCTCGAGGATTTTCAGACGGTTCGCGGTGAGACACTTGCCCATCCGCGCTCACCACCATGAGGTCTGGCGCATCTTGATCCCGTCTACCAAGGTGGAGGCGTAAGCTCTGACGATGGGACTCTCGGCGGGTGGCACTCTCCACAGCCGTGTCGTGGCTGGGCCTGGTTGGAGCCTTCGCCTCGCAACGATGTCGCTCATTTGTGTGGCTGACATTGAGGGGTCCAACGGCGGCGAGACCCATTGTTCAGACGTGCTCTTCGAGGGCAGCGGGAGCAACGGTGAGCATGAGGAGCATGAGGAGCATGAGGAGAGAGGAGCTGGTGGCGGAAGCGGCGTGGGCGTCGGCAAAGAATGGATGCCCATGCCGATCGCGAATGGCAGTCGTGCTTTGGCAGGGGGCGAGGCTTGTGACGCCGCATAGATGCGGTGGTACATGCGGTGCTGGGGTAAGCATCGATCACCATCACTGCCGCTCGCAAAGGGCGTTGGAGTTGACGCTGGAGACACACAGGATGGGACTATACTATGTAGGAATGGAGGTTGACTTGCGTGGTGCACGTTCATCGGTGACGCCTTTGAGGTTGGTTCGTGTTTTGTGGTCGGGACAGCTTGAGGCCGGAGCGTTGTGGCGAGTAAGGAGTGGCACGACACTGGAGATACATGTAGCACGTTCGCAGGAGTGCACGCGGAAGGCTGAGAGGACTGCGGCTTTGCTCGAGAAGCTGACTGTGCTGGATGAGGCACTGTCGAAGGCACTGGGCGTCCAGGCAATCGCGAATTTGGCTGACCACAATGATCTTGCACGGATCTGGGACCAGTCTCACAAGCGTTTGGTTGGGAAGCTGCAGCAGCATGCACGGCAAATGCATCCAAGTCGCCTGTTGACCCCGATGCGGCAAACGAATTCGACGCGACGTACCTGTTCTCACCGTCATCGTCATCACGTTGCATAACTTTCGGATGGGCTTCACTGACAATGACGTCGAGCAGACGCGTGTGCCCGAGTTCCCGATTGAGTCTTCGGCGCCCTGTAGATTCTGAGGTTGTCTCGCGTCCGCTCCCGCACAGCCATGTGAGTATGAGGAGAGCGCTGACGACGTATGCCATTTGAAGAGCCGGATCTTGGCCAGTGGTCAAGCCGAAGCCCTCCAGCTTGGGCAGAAGAGATGCCGCCAATGGCGGCGGGGTTGTTGCTAAAGACGAACTCATGGGCGGACCTGGAACAGGCGAACCAGGTTCGGTTGTGAGGATTGGACTTTGCGGTTCGCCTAAACGGGGAAGAGTCGCTCCTGCTGCGTGTGCATAGAGCCAGAGAGGCACCCAGGTTTTCTGTTTTGAAAGAGTCATATAAAGGCATATGCATGCGCGGACAAATTTCGTTTGGGGGACCTTGAACGAACCCCAGAAATCCTACTACAGCTTCTCAATTCGATTGTTGACTGTTGAAACTTGTCAATCGGCGACGGCAAGCATCTACTAGATTGGATCTACATGTTGTCAGAGAAGCTGAAAGGGCGCCGCGCGGGGTCGCCTAGAAAGTCGAGTGCCATGCGAAAGTGCACACGTGGACGTGCACTGCCACTGTGCCACTTAGGCGGCGTGAGATGTGCCAGCACACTCTCGACTCTGTCTCTGAGCAATCTCCTGATCCGTGATCCCAACGCACCCCCGCCCCCCCCTTGCCACCTTATGTATTCGTCACTCTTCCTGATCATGCTCCGCGCCTCTCTAGGCGGCGACGGGGAAGGCGGCGGGGCACGCATCACAGACAACCTTGTGGTTCGTGTGCTTCTCGAGCAGCGCGGCGAGGGCGTCATACTTGAGCGGCTTCGCTGCAAAGTCATCAAAGCCCGTCGACTTGCACTTGTCGCGCGTGGTGAGCCCATCCTCGGCCGTGAGCGCCACGACGGGCACGGTGAGTTTGAGCTTGTTCTTGATGACGTCGGTCGCTTCGAACCCGTCCATGACGGGCATGCGCAGGTCCATCAGCACAATGGAGTAGAGCCCCGGCTCAGACCCCTCAAGCCTCTCGAGCGCCTCGACACCATTCATCGCGTGGTCCGTCGAGCAGCCGAGCTTCTTGAGCATCATGATTAGGACCATCGCACACATCTCCGTGTCTTCGACCACGAGCACGTGTGGCGCGTGAAGGGCGCGCAGACCTTGGCCCGCGACGCTCGATGCTTGCACGACCTTGGACATAGTCGGCTCTTGGACGAAACGCTCAGTGTGCGCGCCGCCGCCACTGCAGGCCTGCACAGCGGCGGTGGCGGCGGCGAGCTCACCCAAGAGCGACTCCATCGAATCGGAATCTTCGTCGTCCGCGTCGACGGTGCTCTTGGCCTGTTCCTCGCCGCTGCTTACGATTGCGGGCCTGGGCGCAGGCGCGGTCGGCTCCTCTGCAACCCGCTTCTCGCGCTTGGACGAGAGGGTCCAGACGGCCCGTCCACTCCGCGCCCATTCGGCGAGCACGGGAGGGGTCGCGCGGGAGATGACGGGTGAGGTGCGCGGCGGCAGCGCTGCCACCCCCGCCCCGACGGCAACGTACGACTCGGACGACTCGTGAGAGGACGCGTCGCTGTGGAGTCCGCGGAGTACAAAGGAGAAGCGGGTGTCCCCAGGCTTTGACTCGACGCGTAACTCGCCGCCGAGCGCGCGCACGAGGGAATAGGTGAGGTTGAGTCCTATGCCGAGGCCGGACGTGCCGATGCTCGCATGGTTGAGGGCAAGAGCGGACTCGAGGCCGCTGCGTGCAACCTCGACGGCCGCTTCGAGGGGGGCGGCACCACCCGGGGCGGCACCGCCCACAACCGAGGCAGCGCTCAACTTCGGCTCCGGCGTCATGTTTGGGCTCGAGTCAGGTGTGCTCGTAATCACCGTGCCGCGAACGGGTGGAGGGCACGCCATAGATCCAGGGCAGTAGCGATGGAAGATGTTGGCCGAGCTATTCGAGATTGGAAGTCCGCATCCATTGTCGTGCACCTCGAAGCGCAGGGCAGTGCCGTCCTGGACGGCATCCGCGCTAGGCGAGTGGGTTTCAACGCTCACCCTGAGAGAGATGGAGCCGCCCTCAGCCGTCGCCGCCGCCGCGTTGCGCAGAAGCTGATCGAGGGCTCGTCGAAGGACTTCGGCGTCGAGAGTCACCACGTCAGGGCCGGCGGAGGCTTCGAACCGAACAGAGACGTGCGGCTTGGCCAGGTCCTTTGCATTATCCACGGCCTCTCGGCACAACTTGCGCAACTTC
>ENA-UOXK01000580-UOXK01000580.1-mixed-culture-metagenome-genome-assembly--contig:-NODE-580-length-27710-cov-44.778919_pt1 | contig 27710 bp, 23 predicted proteins | sample MGYA00238160_ERZ761638 | MGnify/ENA primary metagenome ERZ761638 (study PRJEB28912, sample SAMN08777098) | mixed culture metagenome | isolation source: Freshwater growth medium | place: USA...
CACGGCGGAGGACGGCAACGTGTACGAGCGCTCGGCCATCGAGGAGTGGCTCAAGAAGCAGCGCAAGAGCCCGGTGACGAACTTGGAGATGGGCACGAAGCTGCTGCCGGCGCTGCAGGTCAAGAACATGATCCGCGCGATGGTCACCTCGGGCGCTCTCACGGGCGACAAGGTGGACGCGTGGAAGCTGAAGCTGGAGGAGGAGGAGGAGGTGGCGGAGACGCTGCGTAAGGCCGAGGCTGGTGATGGCGCGGTGATGCACCAACTGGGAGTTTGGTACGAGTATGGTGAGATGGGCCTCGCCAAGGACTTGGCCAAGGCTTTCGAGTGGTACAAGAAGAGCCACGAGGCTGGGGATGCAAGTGGGACTGGCGGCCTTGGCTGGTGCTACGTGGTTGGTGCTGGCGTGCCAAAGTGCCCCATGCATGGTGCTATTCTGATTGGCGACGCCGCCGGACGCGGCAGCAAAGTCGCGTGCTACAACCTGGGAGACGCATACGCTGAGGGCATCTGGGGCTTCCCGAAGGACGAGACGATGGCGCGCCGCTACTACTCGATGGTGGCGAGCGCCGCGCTCAAGGATTGCTCCGACGACGCCAAAGAGGAAGCAGCCACATGGCTGCGTGCGCATCCAGCAGCTTGACCCGGCGTTGGCACGTTTGAGTGCTGCGCTGGGTGCGGCTCAGTGGCGGAGCTAGCTCGGCTCATGGCTCGGCTGTGCCTCTCTCTCTCTCTGTGCGTATCCCCACGTCTGTCTCTGCACACGCACCGTAACGTTAAGGACCAGACACTGTTGAAGTGTTTACACTAACAACATAACAACAATAGGAACCATTAACAACAATACTTTAACGTTACTTTAACGTTAAGGGTTTTCCGTTAACATTAACAACTCCCGTAGAGTGACCTCCTACAGCTCCTTCTTGACTCCTTTTTTGCGTAAGAGCTAAAAGACTCGTCACTTCCTTTTTGGTAAGATGTTTTTACTCTGTTTGACCTCCTTTTTGACCCATATTCATACGCGATCTATGGTAAGATTTTTGACCCTTGTTGACCTCCTTTTTGACAAGCAAAAGTGCAAAACAGTGTTATTCACGTTTAACGACAACAAGCCTTTCATCATTAACATAAACATGAAATCAACGTATAAGGAAAGAAATTAACGCTTCCTTAACGTTAGAACTCAAATCTAACGTTACCGTGCTCTATACACACCGGTCACCGCCATGCCACGCTCTCGCACAGTCGTGATGGTCTTTTCGCTTGCGTTTCGGGTGTCCGCGGACTGGCGTCCGTTGGGTACCGGTAGCGGGGTTCTTCTGTCCGCGCCCATCGACCGCGTGCGTCCTTCTTGGGGTTTTCTAGGAAAAACGGGAATTTTTATGGGCGGATTCGAGGCGAGGACCTTGTTCCTATTTCGCGCCGCCGAACGGCAGAGGACCATCAGCAGCACTCAGGGCGACAGCGTACGCTGGGCTCGTCCCCGCCCGCCAACCGGCATCGCCATGCCGTCCAAGCGCGGCTGCGAGGATGCCGAGGACGAGACAGCGCAGGAGCTGCGCCGAACCAAGAGCGCGACGAACGAGGCCATGAACGAGTTCCTCTGCCCCATCACCTTCTTGCTCTTCTCGGGCGACAAGGTGGACGCGTGGAAGCTGAAGCTGAAGGAAGACGAGGAGGTGGCGGAGATGCGGCGTAAGGCCGAGGCTGGTCAGGGCTGGGCGATGTGCAACCTGGGAGTTTGGTACAAGCATGGTCAGAAGGGTCTCGCAAAGGACTTTGCCAAGGCTTTCGAGTGGTACAAGAAGAGCCACGAGGCTGGGGATGCAGTTGGGACAGGCGGCCTTGGCAGGTGCTACTTGCTGGGGAATGGCGAGGTGACAAAGTGCCCCATGCGTGCCAATACGCTGATGTGCCAGGCTGCTGAACGCGGAAGCAAACTCACGTGCTACCATCTGGGGCGCTCATACGCTGAGGGCCTCTGGGGCTTCCCGAAGGACGAAACGATGGCGCGCCGCTACTACTCGATGGTGGCGAGCGCCTTGATCGAGGATTGCACCGCCGGCGCCAAAGAGGGAGCAGCCACATGGCTGCGTGAGCACCCGACAACTTGACCATCGGCTTTGGAACGATTGCGACAAGCGAGCGTCCGCTGGGTTGCGTGTTGGGTCATGGGTCTTGGGTGCAGGCTGCAGCGCGGCGCCGGCAGCGCAGAGGCCCACGTCACCTCAGTGGCTGAGGAGAGCCTAGCTCGGCTCATGGCTCGACTCGGTGCCACTACTCTGTGCACACTGTGCAGCGTGTGGATTCCCGCTCGACTCCACAGATGATGATACAGTCTGTAGTGCACGACTCCCCGAACCCCTACGCCGCAGCCACCGACGCCGCAATCGCACATTACCCGGTTAAGGATCAGGTTACGGGTAAAATAAATCATTATATCCGGAAGACCGTTAGCCGTTCGGTATACGGCGTATTTATATTTACGGCGTTACAAGACTTTTGTAAGACTTTTGTGGTCGGACACGCTCAGGCGGCGCCGGCGTCGGCGAGTTTGCCGTTGACGTTCTCGCCATCGGAGCAGCGCGTCGACTCGTACGCATTCCCTGTGAACGTGAGCAGATGGATCTGGCCAATGAACTCGGCGTAGATGGTGCTCGGCTTCTGCGTATCACCCCACTTGCCAGCACCCCAGGGCGTCTTGAGGGTCCCATCGGCCCCAAACTCGATCCACTTGACGCCCCCCCACTCGGCCTTGCCCGCGAGTAAGATCTGTTGCAGCAGCGGCTTTGCGGTCGAGGGTCGGCCCGAGACGATGCTATTCTTGCACTCGGCTTGCAGGCGCGAGCCCTCGCCGCCGTTCCACTTCCAGATGCCCGCCTTCTTCCCCTTGACATTGTCGCCGCCGTAGTACCTTTAGAAGGAGGAGGAGGGGGATGGACGCCGTGGTGAGCACGTGCATGCCAGGCGCAATCCGTGCCAGCTAAGAGTACCAGGCATACATGTGGGCGCCGTGGTAATTGGCGTGCGCCGAGATGGGCAATCAGTGGCAATCAGTGGCAATCAGTGGCAATCAGTGGTAATTGGCGTGCGCCGAGATGGGCAATCAGTGGCAATTCGTGGCAATCAGTGGTACCAGGCATGCAGGTCGACCATCCGGTTGGGCTTCTCCGGATGGTAGTTGACGTGCGCCGAGATGGGCCGGTAGCCGTTGAGGAGCTCGTCGTCCTCACGCACGAAGCGGAAGAAGGTTTTCGAGTTGAGATTGCACAGATAATTCATGACGCGCGACGAGACGCCAACAGTTGCATGCACGCCATTCGCGGGGTAGAACTGCCGCCGAGCGGAAGGGGTCATCAAGGGTCATCAAGGGTCATCAATGGTGATCAAGGGTGATCAAGGGTCATCAAGGGTCATCAAGGGTCATCAAGGGTCATCAAGGGTCATCGAGGGTCATCGAGGGCAACCAAGGGCAATCACACGGGAGGAGACAGGTCGAGGAAGGCCTCGTCAGTCGTCGGGAATGGCCATCAGTCGCCATCAGTGGTCATCAGTGGCCATCAGTGGTCATCAGGGGTCATCAGGCGCCATCAGTGGCCATCAGTGGCCATCAGTCGCCATCACAAGGGCCATCGCACCTGCTCCTCATTGTAGGCTGTCTGGTCCCAAGTGCCCTCGCTCTCCATACGCCGCGCGAGCCGTTTCATCATTTGGTTCGATTCGTGCGTCGCTTGCAGGTAGAACATGCCGCTGTTCCGCGCGAAGACCCTGAAGGATCCGGCGCCGTAATCGTAGCCGTACGAGGTGGGCTCATCCCAGCCGTCCGTCATGCCTTCGACGTCCGTATCGCGATAGAGGAAGTGGAACGGGTTGGCCAGCCAGATGACGTCCACGTCGGAGAGCAGCACCTGATGAGGATGGTCATCATCGGAGGTCATCAGTGGTCATCAGTGGTCATCAGTGGTCACATGACGTCCAAATCGGAGAGCAGCACCGAGCAGCCAATCGAGAGGAAGTCGACGAGGATCTTGAACTTGAGCCCGGAGGTGGCGTGGTTGTCTGTCGAGCCGGTCCTGGAGAGACGAGCGGTCATCAGAGGTCATCAGTGGTCATCAGCGGCCATCCGCGGCCATCCGCGGCCATCAGAAGTCATCAGCGGTCATCAGCGTCCATTATGACGAACCTGGAGACAAGCTTCTTGGTGTAGTGGTCATCAGAGGTCATCAGCGGCCATCAGTGGTCATCAGCGTCTATTATGACGAACCTGGAGACAAGCTTCTTGGTGTAGTGGTGGACATTCTTGCCGATGAGCCATGCCTCAGTAGCATCGTCAAGGGCAACGACCATCGCGTTCGAGATGTTCGCGGCCTTGATGCCGTTGACGTACAGCTGGAGCAGTTGGAAGGACGGCAATCAATGGCAACCAATGGCAATCAATGGCAATCAATGGCAATCAATGGCAATCAATGGCAATCAATGGCAATCGTTGGCAAACAATGGCAATCAATGGGGCGATCCGTGGCACTCAATTCGCACTCAGTTCATGCGCACATCATTAGCACAGCATTATCACATCATTAGCACATCATTAGCACATCACTCGCACATCATTAGCACATCATTCGCACTCCAACATCAGCGGTGCACCTGGAGCATGTGGAAGATGTTCTTATTGGAGACGGCCGCGATCACCTCGCGCTTCAGATGGATCCGAGATACAACCTCGCAGAGCGCCTCCGTCCCCATCGCAGTGCATGCACTCCGCTTCGGCCACTCCGACTCACTCGCCGGCACGACGTAATTGAGTGGGCGAGCTGGCGGCATCTCGGCCGGAGAATCCACCTTGGCGCACCCTTTGGAGAGCACCTGAGTATGGAGGCAATCAGCATGCAATCAGATGCAATCAAGAGAATCCACCTTGGCGCACCCTTTGGAGAGCACCTGAGTAGGGAGGCAATCAAGAAGCCATCAGAGGCCATCAGAGGTCACTCGGAGGCCAACAGAGGCCATTAGAGGCCATCAGAGGCCATCAGAGGTCATCACCTGGTTGCGCGCGGTGAAGACCCGCGACGACAAGATCGCATTGGAATTGCCCATCACCATCGCCCTCTCATCCATATTTGGGTCGGACGGGGCAGGGGCGACTGCTACTGAGCCTCGACCAGTGCCGAAGCACGTGGGCTGCATGACCCGCACAGTCACGCCCGCCGACCGCTTCGCATCATGCGCGGGCCCGATGGCCTCGTCTGTGAATGCATAGTCCTCCGACTCTTCCTTTTCTGACGAGGCGCGATGGAGGAGGCCACCGAGACCGCCCGCTCCGCCGCCCCCCGCTTTGCTCTCGTGGAGACGGAAGCGCATGAAGGCCATCAGATTCGCCGACTCGGCGGTCGCGGTGGCATAGAAGAGACGCGGGCTAAGGGCCGCGATCGCGAGCGACTGGGCGTACCTACGGAAGCAGAGGTCATCAGAGGTCCTCAGAGGTCATCAGAGGTCATCAGAGGTCGCGACTGGGCGTACCTACGGAAGCAGAGGTCATCAGGGGTCCTCAGAGGCCGTCAGCAGTCATCAGCGGTCATCAGCGGTCCTCAGAGGTCCTCAGAGGCCATCAGAGGTCCTCAGAGGCCATCAGAGGTCCTCAGAGGCCATCAGAGGCCATCAGAGGCCATCAGCAGACCGAGACCATCCCATCTGGGCGTCGTCGACGGAGACGACGCGCCCAGTGCGCATGAAGCCATCGGTGACCGAGGCGGCCTCGAGGTCGGTATCTCGGCTCAGGTAGCCAAATGGACTGTCGGACCAGTTGACGTGTACATCGGCGAAGAGGGCAGAGCAGCCTAGCCGCAGCACACTCTCGTATAGGGCATACTTGAGAGACTGTGGGGAACAGAGGGGGGCGCCGTGGTGAGCACTTGCATGCGGCGACGACGAGAGGGCCGGCGACCCACCAGAGGTGCCATCTCGCGCATGGCTGCTGGGGCTGGAACGACGGCCACGCCCTCGTGGGACGCGGCGGCGGCGGCGACGGCGGCGGAGCCATCGGAGGAGAAGACGAGCACCTGAGCTCCAAATCCGGGGGGGGGTCTCATGAGGGTTTCGTCATCAGAGGTCATCAGCGGTCATCAGAGGTCATTCGAGGTCATCAGAGGTCATCCGAGGCCATCCGAGGTCATCCGAGGTCATCCGAGGTCATCCGAGGTCATCCGAGGTCATCCGAGGTCATCAGAGGTCATCAGAGGGCCATCAGAGGGCCATCAGAGGGCCATCAGAGGCGAGAGAGTACCTGCTTCGGAGCACGCCCAAGGAATGTAGAGAGTGCCGACGCGTCCTCCTCGCGCGCAAGCACGACCACGAGCTCGCGATGCTTCGCGATCTTGACGAGCGCCGCGGAGACGGCTGTGCACAGCTCCGCCCCGCCTGGTGATTGGATTGCGCCCGCGCCGGCACTCGACGCAGCGCTCGTCGCGCACGACGCAGGCCACGTAGCGGAGTCCACGGGCACGAGGAAGTTGAGAGGGCGCTGCTCCCAATTCGGGCGCTCCGGCTTGCACGCGCTGTTGCCCGCGGCGGCGCGCAGAGCGTCGCCGATGCTCGTAACGGTCGCAGCGGCGGCGTTGGCGGTGCCGATGGCGCTGGAGGCGACGTAGACCAGCGCTGCCGCCGCCGCGCCGGCAACGTTGGCGGTGCTGCTGCCACCGGCCGTGGCGACGGCCTCGTCCGCGGCGGCATCCTCGCTCTCCACCAGTCCCTCGGTCTTGCCATCGGCCACCTCCGCCTCTGCTGGCTCCCCGTCATTCTTGGCCTCAGTGGCAGCAGCCTCCGCTTCATCCGCCTCAGCTGCGAGGTCCGATGCGGCCGTGATCGCGGCCAGCGAGGGCGTCTCCGTCCTCGCATGCGTCTCAAGCACCTGCGCGACCGTCGGCTTGTTCTCATGCAGCGTGCGCATCGCGCGCATCGCCGCTCCTTGCCGAACGAGCTTCTGCCGCAGCGCTGGCGTCACCGCCGCGCCTTGCGACTTCCCGCCGGTGAGCGAGTGGTAGGACGTCCAGTTGAAGAGGAGCAGCATCAGCGCGAGAGGCATGCATACGAGCCACAGCAGTCGCTGGCCTGCCATGGATCCGACCTGCAACCCTTTTCGCAGTGTCGTCCTCACTCAGGATTCTCACACGGGTCCGCGGCGGCAACTTCGACCACAGAAATGCAAACTTCGCTGGACTCATTCCACACGGCCGGGCGGCAGCCTCTCCCCACGCGCCTCTTACTATCGATAGTAGGTCGCAGGTACACGCTACTTGTAAATGCGCACGGCGCCAAAAGTTCGCCGCATTTGGAAGACAGTCCGTATTTTCTTTTTCGAAACGGAGCCGCTTGCCACCATTTTTCCCGTCCTGCAAGTACACACCTCCATCCGGGTGCGTGCGCATCAGTCGATTAATTCGGTTGGGCTGGACACTCGCCGTGGAGGGCATGCGCACGGGTCACCTGCCGAGCAGGCATAAATTCGCATCGCCTGCACTTCTTCATAGGCACAGATGATGCGTAAGAAGCGCGCCAGCACCGCCAGCAGTCCTGCCGAACGGCCAGCGGCGGCCATCGGTCCCGCATTCAACACGCACGCCGACTCGCAGCAGGCAGCGGCAGCAGCGGCGCACCTGATGCAACCCTGGGCGCCCTCGCCGATCACGTACGTGTTCAGCGACTTGCTGCCCGATGACACCTCAAGCTTGCGGGCAAGCACCCTCCCTTGGAGCGGCCGCCACGGGTCGCACGCGCGCTACAAAGTGCAGCAAGAGCTGACCGTGTTCATCAATGATGGGTGGCACGATGCTCGGGTGACGGCGCCGCCAGGCCCTCGAAAAATTTCTCACACGCTGGAGCTCTCGGCCGGCAAGAAGGTCGAGCACGTCTTCCTCTCGCCCTGGAATCATGCCCCACGGGACGTGAAGAGCGCCGCTTTTGCAGCGCATCGAAAGAGCTACACGGCGAGCTTGGCTGCAGAGCACTCGACCGTGCTCGACGCCGTCTCTGGGAGCAGGTTGGATCTGGGCATCGTGCCTGTCTCGGTCGTGTCTGCAGCCGCAGCGCCGCCGCCGTACGCCATTGAGCACTGGACAGACGTGAGCAAGCTCGGCCGGTGGCTGTTCCGTGCGACGTTCATTCGGTCCAAATTGGCCCACTTCATTGGTCGGCTCCTCGATCTCACGGCCTCCTATGTGGCCGAGACGGGAAGTAAACCGAGTGACACGGCGGCGTGGCTGAGTGCAGAGCTCAAGGCGTGCCAGTCGCTGCTGCTGGAGATCCTGCCAGAGCCTTGGCATTCGGAGAGCTCGACGGCATACCAGACGCTCCTGGACCAGCTGAGTGGGTTGGGCAAGTCCTTTCATCAGGCTCTCGATGACCTCGACAGGCGCCATCAGGAGTTGCGAAGAGCGCTCGAGGATTCGCAGCGGCGAGATGTTCAGAACCGCATCAACCAAGAGCGGGAGGCCAAGATGGCCTTTGAGATTGAGCAAAAGGAGCATCGCGAGGATCGCGACTCGAAACTCAAGGAGGCCGTGCTCGAGGTCGCCGCCGATAAGCGCGAGGAGCACCTTCGAATTGGGCGCGATGAGATCGCCGCCGAGTCGCGTAACGCGTCCGAGGCCTTCACCAAGCGGCTCGAGCAGGCGGAGCAGCAATTCGTCGCGGAGCAAAAGGGGCAGCGCATGACCGTCGAGATCTCGCAGCACAAGGAGCGCTACGACTTGCTCACCTCGCAGCAGAACGAGCCCTTCGTCTTGCTCGAGAGCAAGCTGATGTCTGTGCTTGAGGACATGGTGAACGCGCCCACCTCGCTGCTGCTCACGGCGGATCCAGCCGCCGGAAAGACGAGCCTCGTGCTGCAGCTGCTCAGCCACGTGCTACAGGAAGCGCCCGACGTCGTCCCCATCTTGATCAAGGTGCATGAGTGGCAGCTGCTGCTTGAGCGCCATGCGGCCTTGCTCTCGTCGAGTGAATGCATGAATTGGGTGGACCTAGCACTCCAGCTCGAGCACGGGGTGGACTCGGAGCTCTATCGTGCGCTGCGGCAGGCGATGCGCTGCCGACGGGCTCTGTTGCTCATCGACGGACTCGACGAAGGCGGTTCGAAGTGCGCGCAAATCGAGGACCACATCGTGCAGGTGCTTGCGGTGCAGGGGCACACGATGATCGTCACTTCGCGACCCGACGGCGTCCACCTGGAGCGCTTCAAGACCCTCTTCCACTTGATCAAGCTCGGGCCACTTACGACGGCGCAGCAGGAGCACGTCATCCAGCATCGGCTGGGTATTGAGGCGAGCAGCATGGACGGCGGGAGGTGGACGGCAGGTAGCAGTGACGGCGAGAGGCTGCTGCAGTATGTGCGAGAGAGCGTGCCACGCCATCCCGCGTCCGGGCTGCAGATCACGAGCAACCCTCTCGTGCTCTCGATCCTGATCTCCACGTTCGAGATGCGCCAGAAGGCGGGGCTGGCGCTGCAGCTGCCGGCCTCGCTAGTCGATCTCTACGAGATGGCCACGCGGATGATGCTCGATCGCGTGAGCAAAGGATTTGGAGCGAGGAGCCTCGAGAAGGCCACCAAAGGAGGCGCCTCGCCCGAGGCCTCCAAGACCGCCTTGGTCCTCTCCCCTCTGGCCATTTGCCAGAAGGTGCTGGCTTCGCAGAAGCGCGTGAACAAGCCCTCGGAGTGGTCATGCTGCAAGCTCGGGGAGCACGGCAAGCGATGCGGCCACCCTTGCACGCACCGCTTGGAGCACCTCCCCGAGTCCATCCACGAGCCCGTCAAAGAGGCGTTTGCAAAGCAGAAGTACGGCAAGATGTGGGTCGAACTCAGCCCCACGGCGCGGGATAAGCTGCAAGGAAAGTGGCTGTGCCCGAATTCGACCTCGTGCCTGCATTGCCTCGACGGGCTGCTTCGCGATGTGGGATTCGGCCGGTACGAGGGGCAGAGCTTGCGCACGTGCGTCTGCCCGCTCTGCGTGGCGTGGCGAGGCGAGCAGAAGCGCGAGCTGTGGATGCGCACGCGCAAGGAGGAGAATAATCTCGCGCTCCTGCTGCGGGGCGCCTTCCTCGAAGCCCACTTGGGGCAGCAGCGAAAGCTCGAGAGGGAGCACGTGGCCACGGCCGCCATCCGGCTCCACGACCCGCGGCAGCTCGCGGCCATCCGCGAGCGCACCAGTATGCCCGTGTCGCAACATCCACCGAAGGACGGGGAGTGGGTGCAGGTGGTCAAGGGTGATTTCGCGTGGCAGTATGGGCATTGCTTCAGCTACGAGGTTTCAGCCACGTCGCCGCGCTTGCAAGGGAAGCACGAGGCCAACGGCAGCGGGAGCGCCAAAGCGGACGACAAGGAGTCTGCCGTACGACTGACGCGCTACGCGGTCCGCTTTGCCAACCAGAGGGTCGATGCTGGGCTTCCCGCCGAGTACATAGTCGCCTCCGGCATGATCGAAGCCGAGTGCCGCGCGTGGTCGCATGAGCACCGAACGCCCGCGCTCATAGCGGCGGCAACCTCGTTGGCACCCGACAGACAACGCGACATTCAGGCGGTCTTGGAGGGCGACGCAACGATTGCGGACCTGTTGCGAGCGGACCCGCCGCACGCGCTCCAAGAGTATCTCGCCGCTCGGGAGATTTGCGATGGCGTGCGCTTGTTCGACCACCCGCCGTGGCTGTGGACGCATTGGTGGGCGAATACGCTCTCGATCGGCATTCAGATTGGCGATCCGTTCCGACGCGGGCTCTTGCGCGCCGCCGGCGTACACGGCTACGTGCTCAACCTGCGCGGGAAGCTTGGCGGCGATCGCGCCGTCTCGCTCAGGGCCGTTGGGCAGCTCTTGCAAGTGGTCACGTCGGCCGACCTGTCGCAGAATGGCCTAGGCTCTTTGGGCGCCGCCGCGCTGGCGGAGGACATTGCGCAGAGCCGCACACTCGACTCGATCAACCTCGGCGAGAACCAAATCGGTTCGGAGGGCGTGAAGCAGATCGCCGAGGCAGTCGTACGTAGCGCCTCGCTCACGATGGTGGACTTGCGAGCGACCACTCTCCCAGAAGAGGACCAAGCCCGTCTGCGCCGAGTCGCGAGCCATCGGCGCGCCATCGCCGGCGAGCGGCGGCTGAACATCTTCACCGATTATGCCGACGAGCCAGGGACGGCAATCAGCCCCCGCGCGTTTTGGAAGAAAAGTAGTGCAAGTAGCAGGATGTTGAGTTCGCCGGCGCCGTCGACGACTCCGTTTAGTCCCAGGATAGTCGACATGACGCAGTTCGTTTGAGGGGAGAGTGAAATGTAAATGAAACGGCGTTATTGGAACCCCGCGAAGAAACTGAAACTGAAACTGAAACTGTTATTGGAACGCAAGCGAATTTGAATTTCGAAAACCTAATTTGTCCTATGACGGAAAAGAGTTTCGGCTTCTGTATTTTTCCTGACAAGGATTCGTGCCATGTTCTCGGAAATGAGCGTGGCCACGGTGGCCGCGGAGCCGGGGCTATTGCACGTGATCCTCGTGCACCATGGCCAGTCGCAGAACGACGAGAACACACGTCACATGGACGCCAATCAGACCGACCCGGGCCTCTCGGCGCTCGGGCAGCAGCAGGCGTCCCTGCTTGGGGCGCGCCTCGGCGCGCAGCTCAAGGAGGCCGCGGCCTCCGGGCGCCTGCAGATCACGTGCAGCACCATGCAGCGCGCGCTTCAGACCGCGTACCCGCTCTCGCTCGCTCTGCGCCAGTCGGTGCTCGTCAACCCGGAGCTCGTTGAGCAGTTCGGCTTCTTCACGTCTCAGCCGTCGTCGGGGGGCGCCGCCGGCGCTGGCAAGGAGGCGCGTTTCGCCGTGCCCGGTCCTCTGCGCAAGCACGTGAGCCAGCGGTACCCCACGTATGATGCTTCGCTGGTGGCCGAGGAGCTGGTGGCGCTCGAGGAGGATGAAGCTCAGGCGGAGCAGCGTGCCCGCCGCATTGCCTCCGCTCTCCAGGTCGAGGCTCTCAACAGCCCCGACGGCACAGAGAGGATCCTCGTCATCATCTCGCATGCCGATTTCCTCGCGAAGCTCGCCTGTGCGCTGCTTGGGATCGCGCTCAACACGGCGCCCGACGGGTACGGCGACGGCGCGGAGTGCGGTGGCGCCGTCCCGGGCGGCGGCCCCTTCGCGGGTGTCATGCCGTCGTCGTCGTTGGCGCTCAACCACGGCGCCACGTGCCACCTCGTGCTACACCGTGCTAGGATGGGGGGAGGCAGCAGCGGCGGGCCAAAGGGCAGTGGGAAGGGCAGTGGGAAGAGCAGTGGGAAGATGGCGCCTCCGCTGATGGCGCGGCTGCTGCATTGGAACCGCACTGATCATCTCGCCGAGGTGAGCTGCGCTCGGGTCTTGATTGCCATCGGATTGCCCTATCTGATTGCACAGGAACCGTTGCGATCATCTCGCCGAGGTGAGCCGAGATTGATTGCCATCGGATTGCCCTATCGGACTGCCATCGGATAGCTATCTGATCGCCCCCACCCTCCACCCCTTCCCCCCCCCCATCTCATCATCAGGTGCTGCGCTCGGGGATCACATGGGTGGGTGTGAGCGCGAGCGCGGCTTCATGGGCACGACATGGCGAGGGGGGCACAGGCAGCCGCCCGTCGTTTGACGAAGCCAAGGTCGTCGAGACGCTCTTCGACGGTCGGGGCGCGTCGACCTCGGCTGCGTTCACACGCATCCGACGGCGCCTGCTCCTGACGTTCCTGATTGGGATGCTCATCGGCGCCTTGATTGCGTACGCACTCACGGGCGAGTTTGGCGGCCCGAGGATCATCATGTCGATGACGGGATGATGATGCGCCAATCGCCTGAGTCGCGACCTTCAGCCAACCGGCCGTGGCACCGAGAGGTGTGAATTCAGCCAACCGGGCGTGGCACCGAGAGATGTGAATTCAGCCAACCGGCCGTGGCACCGAGAGGTGTGAATTTAGCCAACCGGCCGTGGCACCGAGAGGTGTGAATTCAGCCAACCGGCCGTGGTACCGAGAGGTGTGAAATGATCCCACCTGCGTCAGATTCCCGGACCAAGCAGCGGTAGGCGTGTGCGCGATCAGATTGCACATGGCTGTGAAATGGCTGCGACCCAGGACTCGGCGCGACTCTTCAACACATGCTAGTCGCACGTGTTGCTGCGTGTACGATGCATGGATGCGGCTTGGTCTGGTGGAAACCTCGAAGATCCACCACACGGGCGGGTTCTGGAACGGTTGCTGGCGCACTGCGCGTGTATCTACAGAGTGACGCTCACATTTAACATAACACATAACACGGCCGTGTACAAGTGGCGCCAAGAAGATCGAACGTTTTTACCATCGACCCTCGAACCGAAGCCGGCCGCACGCAGGCCATGACGCAGGGGCCGAGTCGGAGTGAACACGTACCTTCCTTATTAGGGTACGACATCATTCGACACGCGCAGAAGGCGTGGAGCTTTCGGCAGTCCTACCTGTTCCCCCTCGCATCGGGCGCTAGCTCACGCTGGATGCACACGCAGCCATGTGGCTGCTTCCTCTTTGTTAGCAGCGGTGCAATCATCGTTCGTGGCGCTCGCCACCGTCGAGTAGAAGCGGCGCGCCATCTTCTCGTCCTTCGGGAAGCCCCAGAGGCCCTTAGCGTATGCGCCCCCCAGTCTGAAGCACGCGTATTTACTGCCGCGCTCAGCAGCCTGGCTCATCAGCGTATTCGCACGCGCAAGGCACTTTGGCACGCCATCACCATCCAAGTAGCACAGGCCAAGGTAGCAAGCCCCAGTTGCATCCCCAGCCTCGTGGCTCTTCTCGTACCACTCGAACGCTTTGGCCTTGTCCTCTGCGAGGCCCTTCTTACCAAGCTCGTACCAAAGCCCCAAGATCCACATCGCCCAACCCTCACCAGCCTCGGCCTTAAGCAGCATCTCCACCACCTCCTCCTCCTCCTTCAGCTTCAGCTTCCACGCGTCCACCTTGTCGCCCGTGAGAGCGCCCGAGGTGACCATCGTGCGGATCATGTTCTTGACCTGCAGCGCCGGCAGCAGCCTCGTGCCCATCGCCAAGTTCGTCACCGGGCTCTTGTGCTGCTGCTTGAGCCACTCCTCGATGGCCGAGCGCTCGTACACCTTGCCGTCCTCCGCCATGACGGGGTCGACGGGGAGCGACCAGGTGATGGGGCAGACGAGCTCGTTCATGGCCTCCTCGAAGGCGCCCTTGTGTCGGCGCAGCTGCACCGTCTCGTCCTCGGCCTCGGCAGCCTCGCGGCCGCGCTTGGGCGGCATCGCGACGCGGTTTCCCACGAGAGTACTCTCGGCTCGATGAACTGTGAACGGAGAACGACCCGTGTGTGAACATATCGCTTACTTAGCTATCTGTACAGCTTTGAGCACCTTTTCGAGATATAGATAGCAGCAGGAGCGGCCGTTGAAGCGTCGGGAGGGCGATCAGGTAGCCGTGGCACATGCGCACAAGAACATGGCCTGAACTCGTTCCGCGCCACGATCCTATCGCGTCACATCTAGTGATCGGGTTGATCCTGGCGCTCGTATTTCCGGCCCTGTAGCTTACCAATGTCCTGTATGGTTCCGGTGAACAGTACGGTAGCATTGGAACGGGCCTGAGAGGCGCTGTTACGGCGCCGTGAAGAGAAGATGGCCTTATCCCCGATTAAGCTGGTACCCGGAAACGAGAAATGAAATTGACGAAACGTTCCTTTTGGGGAGCGTGAGCAATGCTCCCGTGCAAAACAGAGCCGCGCGCGACGGCCAAGGCCGCCAGCCGCGCGCAATCACATCTCGCGCGTCAACGCGCATTCAATGTCGAGCCTACGCGCCCTACTCGCATCAGTATTAGCTGCGAGAGTGAAGGCTCAGTGTGCTGTGAGAGTGTTGTGAGAGTGTCCATACCGTGAACTCGTGCATCGCAGTTTCTAACGAAAGCGGACTCACTGAAACGATTGTTCGAAAAGAATCCGCGGCACATCATCGGGGATCTTCGCGAGTTGTGAAGAAGCGCTGAAGTGCAGGCTGGGCGTGCTTTTGTTTTATTCTTTTATAGACGTTATACGCACCGCGCGTAACTAAGCCGTAACAGTCGCCGTAGCACCGGTTGTCGCGTCTGTCGTGTTAACGTCCACACGCACCCCGCGCGCGTCCCTGGCCCAATGTGTCGGTGATGGTCGCCAGGCCGACGGGGAGCCAGCACCGCGAAAGCTTGTACACATCCCGGTGGGCGCCGTCGTGGGCGCCGGACACGCGCGTTGGAGCTAGGAGCAACTCCAGACAGCCCTCTCTGTTTGGAACCTCTCGGCGAGTGACGAAGCACAGCCCTCTCTATTTGGAACCTCTCGGCGAGTGACGAAGCACAGCCCTCTCTATTTGGAACCTCTCGGCGAGTGACGAAGCACAGCCCTCTCCGTTTGGAACCTCTCGGCGAGTGACGAAGCGCAGGCTACTCGCAGCCCTCTCTTTGGAACATCTCGGCGAGTGACGAAATTCGCTCCATCGGAGTGACGCGGCCCTGCAGGTCGTCCGTGACGAGGGAGGCAATCAGCATGCAATCAGAGGCAATCAGCATGCACTCCATCGGAGTGACGAAGCCCTGCGGGCCGTCGGAGAAGTTGACCTCAAGTGAGATCAAGTGCACTCAAATGCTCTCCAGTGAGATCAAGTGCTCTCACCTGCAGATCGTACCAAAAGTTGACTGCGAGGTTACGCGCGTCCTCCGCCGACGAAATGACCGCATGATGCCATCCCTGATGACGGAGGCAATCAGCATGCAATTAGAGGCAATCAGCATGCAATTAGAGGCAATCAGCATGCACTCATTTCGTCAGCATGATGCCATCCCTGATGACGGAGGCAAACTCAGTCGCACTCAGTCGCACTCAGCCGCACTCAGTCGCACTCAGTCGCAATCAGCCTCGCTCAGTCGTCATCCGAGCCAATCTGAGCCAATCTGATCCGATCTGAGCCGATCTGAGGCGCCGTCTCGGGCGCTCACTTTGGGTAGGAACAGCGCCTCCCCTTCTCGCAATCGGGCGCAATCAGTTTCAATCAGTCGCAATCAGCCTCACCTTGGGTAGGAACAGCGCCTCCCCTTCTCGCAACCGGGCGCAATCAGCCGCAATCAGTCGCAATCAGCCTCACCTTGGGTAGGAACAGCGCCTCCCCTTCTCGCAACTCGCACACCGTCGGATGGGCGAGGGCCACCTGTGGGGAATGGGCGCCGTGGTGAGCACATGCATGCAAGGCAGGGTCCACCACGGCGTCGGATGGGCAAGGGCCACCTTCGGGTGAGTCCGCCCCACGTGTGCATCGAAGACGTCGATCACGGCGACGTTCTCGCGCACCTGATGAGGGTGAGGGACGCAATCAGATGCAGCCAGAGGTCATCAGAGGCGACGTTCTCGCGCACCTGATGAGGGTGAGGGACGCAATCAGATGCAATCAGGGGTCATCAGGGGTCATCAGAGGCAACTCAGCGGTGTGTGAGCTCCGGCCGATGAGGCAGCTCATCAGAGGCACTCCTGATGAGGCAGCTCATCAGAGGCACTCAATGAGGCAGCTCATCAGAGGCACTCAATGAGGCAGCTCATCAGAGGCACTCCTGATGAGGCAGCTCATCAGAGGCACTCCTGATGAGGCAGCTCATCAGAGGCACTCCAAGGGGTAGCTCAGGGGGGCACTCGGACGCGCCGCATCGAGCGTTCACACCTGCGCGTGCACGGTCTCGTTCGCAAACGCAGCACGGCCTTCCTCGAGCGCCTCGAGCGAGAAGACGTGCCGACGCACCTGTGGGGAACGGGCGCCGTGGTGAGCACATGCATGCACGGCAGGGCCCACCACGGCGCGGATCGAGAAGACGTGCCGACGCACGCTCGTCCCGCCGCAATCAGAGGTCATCAGAGGTCATCAGAGGTCATCAGAGGTCATCAGAGGTCATCATAGGTCATCAGAGGTCATCAGACGCACGCTCGTTCCGCCGCTCGCGTAGTACAAATGAGGCGTGTCATCAGGCGGGAGGAGCAGCGCCCGCTTCGTGCCCCGCAGCTGATGCAGCAGGTTGTCAAAGTTGTCAAAGTGCAATCCGTTCTTCATGGAGCGCCCACCCAGCCAAAGATTCGTCATCGAGAGTTTGGCACCTGGTAACGCCTTGGGCAGGCAGACCTGGCGTAGGATCAATCAGGTGCACTCAGAGCAATCAGTAGCACTCAGAGGCACTCAGAGGCACTCAGAGGTACTCAGAGGCACTCAGAGGCACGAAAAGGCACTCAGAGGCAGACCTGGCGGAGGAGCGAGGGCAGCCGCAGCAATAAGACGCAATCAGACGCAATCAGACGCAATCAGACGCAATTAGACGCAATCAGACGCAATCAGACCTGGCGGAGGAGCGAGGGCAGCCGCAGCAGGTTGAGCTGCGCCACGTAGACGGCGAACTCCTCGGTCAGCGCCAGTCGATCCAGCAGCTTGAGGTAGTCCCTAAAATAGATGCCCGAGGCCGCCTGTGGGGAGAGGGGGGGTGGGGGGTGGGGGGTGGGGGGTGGGCTCCGTGACGAGCATGCGCGGGTGATGCGAGGTTGCCCACGACAACGCGATGGAGTCACACCGGGTCGACGATGGAGCCGGGGTGGTCGGGGGGTAAGATAGGATGGACGTCCTTGGGCATCACGAGCATACGAAAGGGCGCGTTGCCCACCTGACGAGGGTAGCACTCAGAGGAGGTAATCAGAGGCAATCAAGGCTCATGAGCGTCCATCAGCGTGCACGAGGTCGAGAGGTGAGCCATCATGCGCAATCAGTGACGAAACGCAGCGAAACGCACCGCCTCGACGAGCGCCTCGTCCGTGAGCTCGTGCAATCTCCAGCCGAGCGTCGCGTTCGTCAACACCAACGGCCCGCGCTCGAGGAGCTTGACGAAACCCATCTCGACGGCGAGCTCATAGGGGACGCGGTTGCACGGCTGCACTCCGGGGCTGCGCTCGAAGGCCTCAGGGTAGACCGCCGACGCCTAATGAGGGAGGCAATCAGAGGTCATCAGCGGCCCTCGTACCTTGATTGCGGGCCAATCACGCCTATTGAGGGAGGCAATCAGAGGTCATCAGCGGCCCTCGTACCTTGATTGCGGGCCAATCACGCGCAGAAGCGGCGCATGTCTCTGGCGGCGTAGCGGTCTCGAGCCACGTGGCAAACCTGATGAGGGATGCAATCGGAGGTACTCAAGTCGTAATTAGGAGTCGCAATCCCACTGCGGCGCGGCGGTCTCGAGCCACGTGGCAACCCGTTTCGCCTCCGTAGCGATGCAATCTTAGCAATCTGTTGCAATCAGTGGCAATCTGTGGCAATGATTGGTACTCAGTAGCACTCAGTAGCACTCAGTAGCAATCTGTTGCAATCAGTGGCAATCAGTTGTGGCAAACCGTTTCGCCTCCGTAGCGATGCCGCCGCTGCCTTCCGCCTCCGTGGCCGCAAAGGCGGCGAATGCCTGATGAGGGAGGCAATTATGGGTCATCGGTGATCATCAGAGGTCATCAGAGGTCATCAGAGGTCATCAGAGGTCATCAGAGGTCATCAGAGGCGGCGAATGCCTGCGCTGCCCGTTGAGGGTCCACCTCCTTGAGTGCGTACCTGTGGGGAGTGGGCGCCGTGGTGAGCACATGCATGCAAGGCGGGGTCCACCTCCTTTGAGTGCGTACGCCAGTCCCGAATAGGCAGCCGCTGATGAAGGCAAGATGCGCAATGCATGCTCGTACGCGTGCACCGCCCGCTCCAGAGACTCCGGCGTGCCTGTGGGGATTGGGCGCCGTGGTGAGCATATGCAGGCAACTCAGGGCCCGTCCGTGGCCGCTCCAGAGACTCCGGCGTGCCTGCGGGCGTTACCAGACGCACTCAGACGCACTCAGACGCACTCAGACGCACTCAGAGGCAATCCAGACGCAATCCAGGCGCACTCAGACGCATTCAGACGCATTCAGAGGCACTCAGACGCAATCAATGGCGCGCCTTGACTCTTGGCCGTGTGCGCGCAATCAGACGCAATCAGACGCAATCAGACGCAATCATGCCTTGACTCTTGGCCGTGTGCGCGGCCCTGATGAAGGAGGCAATCAGACGCAATCAGGCGCAATCATGCCTTGACTCTTGGCCGTGTGCGCGGCCCTGATGAAGGAGGCAATCAGACGCAATCAGACGCAATCATGCCTTGACTCTTGGCCGTGTGCGCGAGGCTCGTGTACACGGCCGCATCGGACGGTGCGAGATTGAGCGCGAGATTGAACGCGTTCTCGGCCTCGACGAAACGCGCCGCCGAGTCGAGCGCGTTCCCAAAGTTGATCACCTGAGAGGGGGCCATCATGCGCAATCAGTAGCCATCAGTGGCCATCATTCGCAATCAATGGCCATCATTCGCAATCAGTGGCCATCATTCGCAATCAGTGGCCATCAGACATCATCAATGCACCTTGGACACATCTGTTGGATCCGCGTTGAGCGCCCCCCGATACCAAAAGAGAGCTTCGTCAAGTTTACCGTCCACCTTCAGAGCATTGGCCAGGTTGTAGGCCGCAGCCGCGTCGTTCGGTGCGAGGCGCAGCACCGTCGTGAACGCCCCCGCCGCGTCGCGCGCGTGCCCCATTTTATCAAAGGCGTTCCCGAGATTGAAATAGCTCTCCGTGTCGGTGGGCTGTAACGTCAGCGCCGTCGTGAACGCCGCCACCGCCTCGGGGTGGCGCGAGGTGGCGTACAGGGCGTTGCCGCGATTGTGGTGGTTGTCTGCATGGGTTGTTCGTAGGCTCAGCGCGCAATCAAGATGCAATCAATAGGCAATCAATAGGCAATCAAGAGGCAATCAAGAGGCAATTATCGACACTCACCAGCATTGGTTGGCCGTAGGCTCAGCGCGCGATCAAGATGCAATCAAGATGCAATCAAGAGGCAATCAAGAGGCAATTATCGACACTCACCAGCATTTGTTGGCTGTAGGCTCAGCGCGCAATCAAGATGCAATCAAGATGCAATCAAGAGGCAATCAAGAGGCAATTATCGACATTCACCAGCATTGGTTGGCTGTAGGCTCAGCGCGCAATCAAGATGCAATCAATAGGCAATCAAGAGGCAATCAAGAGGCAATCAAGAGGCAATTATCGACACTCACCAGCATTGGTTGGCCGTAGGCTCAGCGCGCGATCAAGATGCAATCAAGATGCAATCAAGAGGCAATCAAGAGGCAATTATCGACACTCACCAGCATTTGTTGGCTGTAGGCTCAGCGCGCAATCAAGATGCAATCAAGATGCAATCAAGAGGCAATCAAGAGGCAATTATCGACATTCACCAGCATTGGTTGGCTGTAGGCTCAGCGCGCAATCAAGATGCAATCAATAGGCAATCAAGAGGCAATCAAGAGGCAATCAAGAGGCAATCAAGAGGCAATTATCGACACTCACCAGCATTGGTTGGCTGTAGGCTCAGCGCGCGATCATAGGATGCCAACGCCTCGTGGTTCTTGCCGAGCTTCTGCAGCGACAGGCCATAGTTGGTGCCAACCGTCGAGAGGACCTGATGAAGGAGGCACTCAGGGGCACTCATCAGAGGCACTCATCAGTGCACATCAGAGGCAATCATCAGAGGCACTCATCAGAGGCACTCACCAGAGGCACTCATCAGAGGCAATCAGAGGCAATCACAAGAGCCAAACAGAGGCACTCACCAGAGGCACTCAGCAGCATTCCAATTCCATATTAGGAATAAGCAGGCAAGCAAACGGACCTGCTGACGCTGCGCGTCATTGCGCCACGGTCCATCGGCGCTGAGCGTGAGGCAAAGGGCGTATGCCTCGGCCGCCTCGGCCCAACGGTTGGACTGCTGCAGCATGAAGCCGCGCTGTAGTGGCGCCATCCAGGCTGGCGGCTGCTGCGGCTGCTGCGGCTGCGGCTGCGGCTGCGGCTGCGGCTGCGGCTGCGGCTGCGGCTGCGTCGGCTGCTGCTCCTGAAGTGACGGCCTTGGTGCTGTTGAGGTAGGCACGCCGTCCTCTGCCTTGGGGCGAGGTGCTGGATCAATTTTGGAGGCCTGCTTTTTGGACGCGGCAGATGGCCGAGGTTCGCAACGCAACGATGCCAGCCGGAGCGTGCAATGTGCGATCGGCTCGCAACGCACGCGCTGCCAAGACCAAGTGCACGCTGGTCGATCCTGTGCTCCAGCCAAGGCGATCAAGGTGAACAGTATGAGGCCGGTGGCGACGGCCATTAGCGATGTTGATCTCGGGTGTGCGAGATAGAACCGGAAGCGGGATCTATTGCACCGCCATTCAGGCCCCGAGAGCTGCGTCGCACTTTCCTAATGACAACAATCTCGGTGACGGGAGCTCACACCGGCTCTCGTGCGAGCGCGCCGACCCAGCCGGCTTGTTGGAGGGATGCCTCGCGTCGTCTCGCTGCCAACCATGCTCGCGCTCCTCGAGTTGGCGGGCTCGCTCCGTGTACCCGTCTCGCCACGCATGCAGCTCCTTGGTCCGGACGGCCGGCCTATCGGCGGCGGCAGGAGCAGCCCTGGCTCGAGTGCCACCCCTGGACGCAGTGGACTGCTCGGCGTGGGCGGCGCTGGCTCGGGTGCAAAGAGTGCCAGCCCGAAGGTTGTGGTCGTCGGCGGTGGCGGAGCTAAACCTGCAGCGGCCGCGTTCGGCAGCATGCCCGAGGACCTCGCCGACTTTGATCCGTCGTTTGATCCGCTTGCGGCCGCACGGCCCAAATACGACCTGGCGGGCGCCTCGGGGCGCGGCGACGAGGCAGTGTGGGGCGCCGTGGCGCCCTCCTCAGCAGATGCGATCGCCGAGTGGACCAGCCACATGCTCGGCAAGGGCATCAAGCGAGTGCTCGGCTTGTTCACGGAGGAGGATGCGGCCGCGCGCAGTCCTGATGGCTCCGCCGCAGGCTACATGGGGGCGCTTGTGGCGGCGGGCTTCGAGCCGAGTGGTGTGTCGCTGCTAGACCCACGCCTCCCAGGCTCGCGCGACATCGTCCTCGCAATGTGCCGCGACGCGTACGCCGAAAAGGTGCGCCTGTGCGTGCACTGTGCAGACGGGACCACGCTGACGTCGGTTGCGATGGCGGATTGGCTACTCAGTGACTACGTGGGCGGCAACAACGCGGAGGAGGCGTGCGATCTGCTCGCGACGCGCAAGCGGCTCGCGGGCGTCGAGCGGCGCACCGCGCCCGAGCAGCTCGAGTGTTGGGTCACCAACGGCTGCCTTGCCGACGTGACGCCCGTGCATGCAAAGTCCTTGGTCGACGCCTGGTTGGAGCGACGCGCCAAGCTCGAGACGCCGAGCAACATCCAGGTGGTGGACGACCTGATGTGAGAGATGAGAGGGGTAGTGGTAGGGGTGGTGCGTGTGTGGAGGACCTGCCGGACGCGTGACGGACGCGGACTCAACGAGGGTTGATACGGGTTCCGACCAGAAAAATTTCTTTGAGGATCGAGCTCGTGTGCGGATCGAAATGATGTCGTTGCGGCGCGCGTGTTGGGCCGATAGACCGCGTCGTGAGCGTTTCTGGGCATCGAGATGAAAAGCGTCGTGTTGAGCGGCGAGCGGAGCGTCGGCAGTTCCGCCCATAACCGCGCTACAATTGTATTGCGCACGACGGCGAGGGCGGTACTCTCGTGACGGGCTACTTCAGCGGCAACGCATCGTTCGGCTCGACGACACTCACAAGCCTTGGGAAGGCAGCAACCTGCTTTGTTGCTTCGCTCATGCCGCCTCCAGATCGACCACCGCTGCCTCCGCGCCCGCCGCCAGCGCCATTCCACCCATCACCACCAGGCTCCCCTCCGGAATCATCTCTGACGCCAGATCCGCGTGGCGTTATGGCTCTTAGCGAGCAGACTGCAGTTGTGGTGTCCCTCGCAACCAGTCTTGCACTTCTGGCTCTGCTGTTGGCGTGCGTCTATCGCCGCCACTATCGCCGTCTAGCCGACAACTTTCGGGTCTCGCTCGACCGCCGTGAGCTCGACCTGCAGCTGCTCGAACACCGCTTCAAACAGCAGGCTCGTCCGCAATCGGACGAGTCGCCCTGGTACGTGTCCCCACCGTCCGAGTATGCGCCCAACTCGATCCCCAAGCGGTGTGACTTCCCCAAGCGGTGTGTCTGTGACGTCTGCGCGATGCCGCCCAAGCGCGGCCGCGCGGCTGCGGACGAGACGGCGCATGATTTTCGCCGACACAAGAGCGCCACGGAGGAGGCCTTTGCCGAGCTCGTCTGCCCCATCACCTTCTCGCTCCCCGTCGACCCCGTCACGGCGGAGGACGGCAACGTGTACGAGCGCTCGGCCATCGAGGAGTGGCTCAAGCAGCAGCTCAAGAGCCCGGTGACGAACTTGGCGATGGGCACGAAGCTGCTACCGGCGCTGCAGGTGAAGAACATGATCCGCACGATGGTCACCTCGGGCGCTCTCACGGGCGACAAGGTGGACTTGTGGAAGCTGAAGCTGAAGGAGGAGGAGGAGGTGGCGGTGATGCTGCGGAGGGCCGAGGCTGGCGATGGCGCGGCGATGTTCATCCTGGGACTTTGGTACGAGAATGGTGAGAAGGGCCTCGTGAAGGACAAGGCCAAGACTTTCGAGTGGTACAAGAAGAGCCACGAGGCTGGGGATGCAAGTGGGACTTGCTGCCTTGGCCAGTCTTACTTGGTTGGTGATGGCGTGCCAAAGTGCCTTGCGCGTGGTGCTACGCTGCTGAGCCAGGCCGCTGAGCACGGCAGCCAATACGCGTGCTGCAACCTGGGGCGCGCATACGCTCATGGCCTCTGGGGCTTCCCGGAGGACGAGACGATGGCGCGCCGCTACTACTCGATGGTGGCGAGCGCCGCGATCGAGTACTACTCGATGGTGGCGAGCGCCGCGATCGAGGATTGCACACCTGCCAAAGAGGAAGCAGCCACATGGCTGCGTGAGCATCCGGCAGCTTGACTCGGTGCGTTGGCACGTTTGAGTGCTGCGCTGGATGACGCTTCAGAGGCTGAGCTAGCTCGGCTTGCGGTTGCTTCGTGTGTGTCTTGTCAGGGACATCGTCCTCGCAATGTGCCGTGACGCGTCCACGCCGAAAAGGTGCGCCTGTGCGTGCTCTGTTTGGACGGGACCACGCTGACGTCGGCTGCGATGGCGGATTGGCTACTCAGTGACGACGTGGGCGGCAACAACGCGGAGGAGGCGTGCGATCAGCATGCAATCAGCATGCAATCAGCATGCAATCAGCATGCAATCGGAGGAGGCGTGCAATCTGCTCGCGACGCGCAAGCGGCTCGCGGGCGTCGAGCGGCGCACCGCGCCCGAGCAGCTCGAGTGTTGGGTCACCAACGGCTGCCTTGCCGACGTGACGCCCGTGCATGCAAAGTCCTTGGTCGACGCCTGGTTGGAGCGACGCGCCAAGCTCGAGACGCCGAGCAACATCCAGGTGGTGGACGACCTGATGTGAGAGATGAGAGGGGTAGTGGTAGGGGCGGTGCGTTTGTGGAGGACCTGCCGGATGCGTGACGGACGCGGACTTCTCAACGAGGGTTGATACAAGTTGATACGGGTTCCGACCAGATAAATTTCTTTGAAGATCGAGCTCGTGTGCGGATCGGAATGATGTCGTTGCGGCGCGCGTTTTTTGGCCGATAGACCGCGACGTGAGCGTTGTGGCAACGAGTTTCGAAGCGTCGTGTTGAGCGGCGAGGGGTGTGTTCCGCCTTCCTCCTTGTGCCCACCGGCGTCGCGATGCCGCCCAAGCGCGGCCGCGAGGCTGCCGAGGACGAGACGTCGCAGGAGCTACGTCGAACCAAGAGCGCGGTCAACGAGGCCATGAACGAGTTCCTCTGCCCCATCACCTTCTCGCTGCCCGTCGACCCCGTCATGGCGGAGGACGGCAAGGTGTACGAGCGCTCGGCCATCGAGGAGTGGCTCAAGCAGCAGCACAAGAGCCCGGTGACGAACTTGGCGATGGGCACGAGGCTGCTGCCGGCGCTGCAGGTCAAGAACATGATCCGCACGATGGTCACCTCGGGCGCTCTCACGGGCGACAAGGTGGACGCGTGGAAGCTGAAGCTGAAGGAGGAGGAGGAGGTGGCGGAGACGCGGCGGAAGGCCGAGGCTGGTGATGGCGTGGCGATGTACGACCTGGGACTTTGGTACGAGAATGGTGAGAAGGGCCTCGCCAAGGACTTGGCCAAGGCTTTCGAGTTGTACAAGAAGAGCCACGAGGCTGGGGATGCAAGTGGGACTGCCGGCCTTGGCGATTGCTACTTGGTTGGGATGGGCGTGCCAAAGTGCCCCATGCTTGGCGCTACGCTGATGAGCGACGCCGCCGCACGCGGCAGCAAAAACGCGTGCTGGAACCTGGGGTTCGCATACGCTGATGGCCTCGGGGGCTTCCCGAAGGACGAGACGATGGCGCGCCGCTACTACTCGATGGTGGCGAGCGCCGCGATCGAAGATTGCACCAACGAGGGCAAAGAGAAAGCAGCCACATGGCTGCGTGAGCATCCAGCAGCTTGACTCGGTGCGTTGGTACGTTTGAGTGCTGCGCTGGTTGACGCTTCAGTGGCTGCGCTAGCTCGGCTCGTGGTTCCTTGTGGTTGCCCCTCTTTTAGTGTGCGTCCTCTCGCTCTGAGCCTCTGATGAGGGTTCCATCGGCTGTATTGCGCGTTTGCGGTGCGGTGGCGGGTGGGGTGTGAGTGGGCTGTGAGTGGGCTGTGAATGGGGTGTGAATGGTGATTTGAATCCGCACGGAATGTGTCAGCGCGGTCTCCCCGCTCTCGCCGGGATCGGATATCGTATCGCGGCAGTGCGGATTCCCGACGCCGGTTCGCCCGCGGCGGGGAATACCGTACGTGCGTAAAAGCCCGATCGCTACATACGATTTTTGTCGCGCGCAACCGGCGGTGTTCCCGCTGTCTGCGACCGATCGGAACGCAAACAACGTAGAACATATCGACGAGAGCCCCACTCCGCCCTACGCCCTCGGTTCCCGTCATCGTGAGCCAGCTATAACGTAGACGCTCCGCACTGCAACGGAGCGAGCCAGCCAACTTCCTCCTTACCATTCTCCCCTTACCATGATTGTATGCACGGCTGTCGCGCGTCGTGTCGAGCTCTGGTCGGCGCGCGGTACTGTAGAAGATCCTCGGATGCGCGATTGTATGCAGATGGTAGCTCCCTGAGCCCACCCCGTACGTATACGGCGCCTGATGGGCGCCCTCATCATGCCAAACTACGCGCCCACGATGGCGCTCCCCCCCAGCTTCGGCTCCCTAACCCGACGTCATTTGTTCCCCACCACCATCCTGCGCTGTGCATGCCGCATGCAAACCAAGAGACCGGGACTCACGTGCCCTAATTAGGGACTCACGTGCCGCATGCAAACCACGAGACCATGAGTAGTCTCGGCATCACGTATCAAGTTCACGAGATGGACTTTCTCGGGGTGACGAAATCGGCCTCTTGGGACTTTCTCGGATGCAAGAAGTTCCTCATCAGTAACAATCAGCTCATCAGACGAGGTGACGAAACCAGCCCCTCCTAATGAAGAAGTTCCTCATCAGCTCATCAGACGTCGACCATCCTTGATTGCCTGCCTCATCAAACGTCGACCATCCTTGATTGCCTCCCTCATCAAAAGTTCAGGGCGATCTTCATGCCGCGACGCTGCAGCAAGCCCAGCAGATCTTTTTGGTCAGCTTCGGAGAGCGCCGAGTTGAACGCCAAGTTGAGCGCGCTGACGGTCGATCGCGCCTTGGCGAGCGTCTCAATCAGCGTGATGACCCACTCCTTTTTGAGCGAGGTGGCGGCGAGATCGACCTCGAGCACGTCGCGGTTGTGCCGGAAGAGCCCGGTCAGCAGCAGCATGGCCCCGTGCAGCATGGGCCTCTCCCGCAGCAACAGGAGCTTTTCGCCCTCGACCACGTCGAACGCGTCGCACCGCATGTACCTGATGAGGGACGCAATCGGAAGGCGTACTCAGAAGGAGAGAGGAGAAGAATCAAGGGCCTTTAGGAGAGAGAGGCCATCCGAGGGGTTCCAGAGGAGGCATCGCATGTACGCGAGACAGGAGACAGAGTCTTCCTTGAGAAGCATCGCGCCGATGCGCTCGAACGACTCAACCATCGTTGACACCTGATGAGCGAGGCAATTCGGGAGGGAGGGAATGGTGGAGGCCATCAGAGAGCTCATGGTAAGCGTCGTGGTGGGCACCCGCCCGCCTCGGTGCGCTCGAGGTTCGAGCGCCGTGCCGGGCACCTTGCGCACGTCGAGTGACCGAAGTGTCGAGTTGGTCTCAAGAGACTTGACGAGGGCAGGCACATCCAGCTGCGTGTTGGACAGGTCGAGAACTCGGATCGGGCACTTGTCCATCTTGAGCACGGCCGCGAGATCCGCCTGAGATTCCTTCGAGATCTGGACCGAGCTCAGATGCAGCACGGAGACGCGCTCGTAGTGCGAGGGAATGCCCCCGGGCACCGGCCGGATCTTGGAGAGGATGAGCTTCACGTGCGCGTTCGCGAGGCGCGCGTCGTTCATGAAGCAGCCCCACGTGTGCCCCTCGTACACCTGGAGGAATCTCGAGCCGGGGGGGTTTCGTGAGAGGGGGGGTGTGGTTTCGTCGGAGGAATCTCGAGCCGGGGGGGTTTCGTGAGAGGGGGGGTGGTTTCGTCAGGGCTCCTCAGGGCTCC
>ENA-UOXK01000591-UOXK01000591.1-mixed-culture-metagenome-genome-assembly--contig:-NODE-591-length-27385-cov-111.984779_pt1 | contig 27385 bp, 10 predicted proteins | sample MGYA00238160_ERZ761638 | MGnify/ENA primary metagenome ERZ761638 (study PRJEB28912, sample SAMN08777098) | mixed culture metagenome | isolation source: Freshwater growth medium | place: USA...
CGCCGCCGCCTCCCTCGCCCTCGCCGCCGCCGCCACGGCCCTCGCCGCCACCACCGTCGCCCTCGCCGCCGCCGTCCGACCCGTGCGGTACCTTGGCCTCCGCCGTGTGACACCATGAGCGGACTACCTTCCTGGGCGTTTCTTCTCGACGTCGGGTCGGGTCGACCATAATTTTAGTCTGTACAATGTATTGGAGGTGGTGGTCCAGGTGGAAGTACATACGTATAGTATGAAATAATATCTCACCAGGATTAGAGACGAGAACCACCCGTCATGAATGTCAACGGTGGAATGTGTGGAAAATGGTAAATGCTGCAGTCCCCCGGAGATGCTGTCGCACTAGTATAAAACTCGCTCTCGTCTGCTGATGCCTAGGGACACCCGACCGCCCTCGAAAGGAATTTTCCATTTCCCGAAACGAACGCGACGTCGTTCAAGCAGGGATTCGGGACGGCCCGAATCCGCTGATCTTGTTTTTAAGTTTTTGGTCATCGCACATCGGCCGGTATGATCCTACTGTGGGGCGATTTCCGAATTCCGGTGTACCGTACAGTTCTAAGTATTACCTGAGCATCCTGCAGCGCTCCGAGCGTCTCAGCAATGCAGCTCTCAGCACCTAGTGCAAGGCTCGGGCAGCTGCCCTCCACTACACCATTGTTCGTCACAAGTCCAAGTCGTGCACCATAACGGCGCACCTTGGCAAGGTTGCTGCCTTGCCTGAGTGACAGCTGGCGTGGCGTGGCTCCCACTAACCACGCTAAAGGGGCTCTCCCAGTCGCGTGGGTTGAAGATTAGGAGAGGCACTTGGTCCGCACTGCTCAGAGACAGCCCAGGCGTGTGCTGGAGGAAGTCGCGATGCCGGCGGGCCGTCGGATTGTTCGTCAGGTCGATTGGAGTGTTGGTCTGGACGATGAAGAAGGCTTCGATTGTTCGGTCGAGGCGCTCGTTCCACGCCCTGCAGCCGTACACGAGCTCATTGTACCCAGAGTAGAAGGATGGCGTGCGGTAGGGCTGGGAGTGCTCGTTGTACAAGCCGAGCATCACGTCGAGATCGCTCGGGCGCCATGCTGCGTTGATCTGGCCCCGGCTGCCGAAGCCGCACGGTTTCCGGCCGCCAGTCCCTGAACCTGCGTGCGGGTCCTTGCGCTGGCACCATTGGGCATAGCAGCCATTCTCTCGTGCTCGATACGTCGAGCCATCGTCGCCGTATGCGCACGCGATGGGAATGGATGGGCTGACGACCACGCCCCCGTCATTGTTGATGAGTGGCACCGCCACGCGATCACGGCGAGCTCTCATGCCACGAAAGGCGAGCATGGCACTGAGCCGCCCACCAAACTGGCCGTTCAGTGGGCATTTCCACTGCTCGTTCCATGATGCCTCGTATCCATCGAACTGATGTATCACCACACCCGCTTCTTTGAGCACATTGGAGGCGGCACCGGCTCGGAAGCGAAGGTTGAGGCGACTTGCGACCTCAACAGCGTTGCTGGGGGGGTGCGGGGGCGGAGACGGCGAGGGCGACCGAGGCTGAGGAGGCGGTGGCGGTGGCGAGCGCGGCGGCGGCGAGCGCGGCGGCGGCATCAGCGGCGGTGGCATCAGCGGCGGCGGCCAGGGTTGTGGGGCTTGTGGCGGCAGCGAAGGTGGAGGATCGAGAGGCGGCGAGGGCGACAGTGGTGGCAGCGAGGGTAAGGGTCGAGATGGAGAGAGTTGTAGCCATGACATGCCGCTCAGGCCTGTGGTCTCCGTGCGCACGATAAGACTTGCAAGCGAGAAATGCGAGATGGAGCCGCCAGTGACGATCAATAGGAAAGTACCAACACATGTTGCAGCGTACATGCGGGTGCAAAGGCTGAAAGGCGAATTGTCATTGTCCTTGCCCAGGTCCATCGGCTCCGCCATTGGCACCTTCTGCATGGATACCTTAGTTGATACCTTGTGCATTTTGAGACCGCGCGAGCGCTCAGTACACAGTTCGCCTTTTTCGGCTCCACGCGTGGAAGTCTTGGAGGATTTCACCTTGATTTCAGAGAGCGCATCAATACTGTGCTCGTCCTCATCCGAACCGTCAAGGACCACTCGTACTGACCCGTACCGCTGCGGAGCCGTACGCTTTTCGCCGCCGAAAGTCTTGCTCTTGGGTCTCTTGGGGGCCATCGTTACATGTACTCTAACGAAACTTCGATAGTAGGGATTCTAGGTCGGAGAGGTAACAACCATTAGTCCATTACCAACCCAAAGAGGCAGACAAACCCAAAGTCATCACACTGAGACGGATTTCCCTCACACTGTGAGGCGCGCGCGCGTCACACTGTGACGGAACCCCTCGACGGAACCCCCTCACAGTGTGACGCGAAACCATCACACTGTGACGCAAAACCCTCATCGTGTGTGTCCTGTGTGAGGGAGTTCCACGCTTCCACCTCAGTGTGAGGGGTTTCCGTCACACTGCGCCTCACAGTGTGACGTGCAGTGTGGCACTTTGACGTGGTCTGTCTCTTTGGGTTGGTACCTCCGACCTTCCTAGTCCGCTCGCACTCTTTAGGGTAATTTTGGAAATGAGCCCTACATAAATAAATGAGTGCCAAAGACCCCGGGGCGGGGGAGGATGGGGCCCCCGCGCCCCGGGGCGGGGAGGATGGGGAAAGAATGGACAACGGTGGAGCCAGACAGTGAAATCAAGCTGGTTCGAGTCTCAGGGGGCATTTCCCGCGCTTCCGCTTGCTTTTTAATGCGAAATTAGGTTTTTGGCTGGTTTGTGAACTAGAGTATGGGATTTCCGCGTTCGATTCTGAAAGTTTTGAGCTAGAACTCAATGGGAGAGCAGGGGACAGCGGGACACCTCTGGCTCGAGTTTCGTCCAAATCCCTTCAGTGTTTTTAGAGATCAGGTTCCGCCCCATGTACACCATGTGAGCGGACAACCTAAACGTAAACGTATCACCTGGTGGGCGTTTCTTCTCGACCATACATAGGTACATTCTGTATTGGAGGTGGTGGTCCAGGTGGAGAGAGATTTGTAACTGACCAAGCTACCTACCAATTGGCGGGATCCCCTGAATTGCAGTGGGCGTGGTCGGTTGGGGAATTTGAAGGGGATGTCGCGGTGTGAGAGTATGGCGGCATGCGACATGGGGTTGGGCACATGGGACGGAAGTACAAGATATGAAATTATTTCTCAGATAAACTCCCAGCGATTAGAACCACCTGGCTGTTACTATAACTCTTTGCCACTGATCCCTAGGCACACCTTAATTATTTCTTCCCGAGACTCGCCTGCACCAGCGCGACCTATGATACAATCTCAAAGGGCTCATTGGTGGAATCTGGGGTGGCGGGGCGTAGCGCGCTGCGGCGCGTCGCGCGACCACGCTGTACAGCCTGCATGGCAACAGCAGCCTCGTGCCTCGCCTTGGCCATCAGCTCTACGTCCGCAGCCTCCGCGTCCGCGTCCGCCTCGCCCGTGCCCGCCTCGCCCGTGCCCGCCGCGTCCGCGCCTGCATCGTCATGGCGGAGCAGTTGTCGGCGGCGCGTCGCGTGGCCGCGAGCCGCTGCCTGGAGCGCCACGGCCGCGTCCGCCTGCGCAGCGTCGACTTGGGCATCGAGAGCTCTCTCAGCCACCTCCATGTCATATGAGAGGGATGCAAGCGCCATCTCGAGCGCCACCTCCTCGTCCTCCACCGCGCCGTCGTGAGCGCCAATGCCGCGCAGCTGCTGTCGCACCGCTCGCCCGCGGGCAGCCGCTTGCATCTGCGCCGCCGCCTTCTGCTGCTGCTCCTCGAGCAGCTGCTGCACTGCCGCCTCGCCTGCCTGGCGCTGCTGCTGCAGCTGCTGCCGCACCGCTCGCCCGCGGGCAGCCGCTTGCATCTGCAACGCCGCCGCCGTAGCCGCCGCTGCCGCTGCCGCCGCTGCCGCCTGCTGCTGCTCCTGGACAGCATGTCCACCACGCTCCTCTGCGCCGTCGACGCCGGCGCCGGCCTCAACACCGCCGCCGCCGCCGCCCTCGCCGGCACCGCCCTTGCCTGCGCCGCCAACGCCGCCTCCGCCGCCAACGCCGTCGCCTCCGCCGCCAACGCCGCCTCCGCCGCCTCCGCCGCCTCCGCCGCACACTACCTCTCTCGCGCGTCTGCCTCGAAGTTTGGCTTGCAGCTTGACGATCGCAAGCAAAGCCGTGGCTTGGCGGCGCGTCGCTAGTGCTGCACGCTCGAGCTCGAGCTGGGCGCGGCGCGCGGCGAGCGCCGCCTTACGATCAGTCGCAGCGCTCGTCGCAGCGTTCGTGGCAGCGCTCGTCGCAGCGTTCGTGGCTGCGGACGGCGCTACGGCTGAAAAGGCTGCCGGCTTGGCGGGTTTCGGCAGCATGTGGGGCTCGCCGAGCTGGCCGGTGTAGATGTTCTCGTCGGGCATGTCCGCTGCCATCCGATCCACGAGAGGAGCTTCGGCTGACGCTGAGCCACCGAGCGCCGTACCGGTGCTCGCGGTGGTGTCGCCATCATCGAGCCCAGTAGCCTCCGCCGCCACGTGCGCAGGCTGAGCGCAGATCGCTGGTAGCGCCTCGCCACCCTCAGCGGATGGGGCGCCCTCGAAGTCATCTTCGTAGCCACCCTCGCCCCTGCCCTCGCCCCCGCCCCCGCCCCCGCCCTCGCCCTCGCCGCGCGGCGCCGGCAGCGTCGTCAGCGCCTTTTCGTCCTCGGTGGCCCAGCGTTCGATCCACGAGATGGGAGGAGTGGGCGTCCACACCCTCTGCGCCACGTACCCCTGTGAATGCGCCTGTGAATGCGAATCGTCGGCCAGAGGATGCGTGGCGAGCAGCTGCGCGGCTGCACGCCCGTCCGGATCAGGGGGCATGAAGAGTGCCACCGGCGCCGGCAGCGGCGTGGGCGTGTACTGGACGGTGAAGAGCGGCGTCTCGAGCGACTCTCGCCGCTTCGACTGCTGCAGCCTGCTAGGATCGGCGCCAGCCTCCTGCAAGAGAGCCCGCACAGCCGAGTAACGGTTATCCAGGGCAGCCTGCAGGGGTGTCAAGCCCGCGTCGTTGGCCACGCTGGGCGATGCTCGCGCGAGCAGCAGAATGCGCACTGTGGGCAGGTGCCCTTGCTGCGCCGCGAGTAGCACGCACGTGTTGCCGCTCGCGTCGGACGAGTTTGCCGACGCGCCATGCTCGAGCAGCCGCTTCACAAGGGCCACCTCGCCCTGCTGGCTCGCGGCGCAGATGGCTGGGCTACCGTGCCCGTCGGTCTCGTCCGCCCGCGCGCCAAAGGAGAGAAGGGAGATTGCAATCTCAAGGCTGCCTCGCGCCGCGGCCGACCAGAGTGGCGTCGTACCTGTGCAGTCGGGCACGCTCGGGTGCGCACGGCCAGCCTCGAGGAGCGTACGGAGCATGGCGCCCTCGTTGTGCTGTGCCGCAAGCCATGCCGCGGTGCGCCCACGGCCGTCCGCCAGTTCTGGCTGCGCGCCAGCCGCCAGTAGCATCGCCGCAAGCTCGGCTGCGCCAACGGCGTCGTTGCCCCGGCAGGCGAGCAGCCTTAGTGGCGTGTAGTCTTGCGCATCCTTCTCGTCGGGGTCGGCACGGGCGGCCAGCAGGCAGGTCAGCAGCTCGGCGGCGGCGTCGGGCGATTGGCAGAGGCATGCCAGGTGGACTGGCGGCACCGAGGCGAGCAGGTGGACTTCCTCCACGTCGTCGTCGTCGTCGTCGTCGCCGCCTCGATGATGGCGGCCGTCATCCATGACCTTGGCGAGGCGCCGCGGACACGCACCATGTGCAAGCAGGAGCGCCGCAGCGCCCACGTGAGCTTGCTGGCATGCGACCTGCAGCGGCGTCGCGCCATCGTCGCAACGTCGGTCCACTGCGGCGCCACGAGCGAGCAACCAGCGGATCTCGTCACAATCTCCGAGCTGCGCCGCGAGATAGAGGGGCGTACGTCCCGAGCGAGTGCGCACGTCATATGGCGCGCCGAAGTCCATCAGGAGCTCCACCAGCGCCGCCGCCGCCGCCGCCGCGCCAGTCGACGGAGGCTGGCGAGCCTCGAGTGACCTCGCTAGGCGGAGCGGCGTCACTCCTCCCGCATTGGCCATTGCCACGTCGGCACGGGCAGTGAGGAGGGCGCGCGCGGCGCCGAAGCGGCCCGCGCCAACGGCACGCAGCAGCGCGGTGTTCGCGCCTCCGTAGTCGCGCGCATCGACCTGCGCGTTCGCACTCAGGAGCAGCTCGACCACCGGTTGGTCGCCTCGCGCCGCCGCCTCATGCAGCGGGGTCACGCCTTGCGGATCGTGGTCATCGGCGTCGGCGTGCGCTCCAAGGAGGGCCCGCACGATGGTCGCCGAGGCGCCCGTCGCGCACGCCCGGAGCAGAGGTGCCACGCCCTTGCTCGTGTGCAAATTCGGGTCCGCACCCGCACTGAGGAGCAGCGACACCACCTCGGCGTGGTTGGCCTTGATGGCCACATGCAGCACAGTCGAGCCATCGCGCAGCCGACGGTTGGCGTCGGCACCGAAGAGCAACAGCTCGTCCACACAGCTCACATGCCCGCGGTGGCAGCAGATGTACAGCGGTGTCGCACCCATCTGGTCGATCAGCCGGTGCGCGTCGGCGCCGGCTCGCATGAGCGCGCCCACGAGCTCTGCGCGCCCACGCTCGCACGCGATGTAGAGCGGCGTGCGCCCGCTCGCGGGCAGGTTGGCGTCGGCACCGAGGTTGAGGAGTGCCTCCACGAGCGGCAGGTCCGCGGCTTCGACGGCTCGAAGCAACGCGGTACTGCCCTCCTCGTCAACGTAGTTGGCCTTAGGAAATCTGGAGCGACGCTCTGCAGTGCTCAAGCCCTCAGCGGTCTGGAAGCGCACGACGGCGTTGAAGAGAGTCTCGACGCGGCCAAAGCTGAGCGCAACGTCCTCGCTCTCGCCCGCGAGCTCACGGCGCAGGTACATTTCGGTCTCCAGCTCGCAAGCGGGGTGCATGCGCTTCAGGTCACGGAGCACGCCCAACAGACGGGTGAGATCGATCGTCAGCGGCGCAGATGGCTCGGTGCGCACGGCTCGGCGGGAGAAGGCTCCGTACAGTTCCTCGTGCAGCCGCTCGGCGGCCGCGACGCGCGGGTCGCACCACGAGTCCATGACGCTGTCAGTCCGTTTGTCAGTCTGTGGTCTGGGACTGCCGGTGTGAACGTTAACACGACAGACGCGATCAACCGGTGTGAAAGAAAGGCATTTCACATCACCTCATCTAACCACTTACTCAGTTCATTAGTAGTTTATTCCTCTATAGTCCTCATTCCATGAAGCTCCGGCTCGGGGCCGGAGCCTATCAGCCGACTGCTCTCATCATAGGTTTTGAGCACCTCACGTGGCGGCAACGCGCTCTCAAACTCTCGCAGGCGGCGGACGACCGAGAGCATGATGTTGAAGTCGACCCACCGGCTGAGGGGCTGGGACATGCCCTCGGTCACGCTGTTGAACGCGCCCACAGCCTGCATGTACGTGCCGAGTGTGATGCTCCGATTGTACACGTGCGGTGCGAGCACTACCAATGGGATGAGAGACATCGCCTTGAGGAAGAGGGCGCTCCACGTCTCGAAATAGAGGAGATGCGCGAACAGCGTGTAGTAGACACGGCGCAGCGCACGGAAGAGCCCATGGCTGACGGACAGCTCGCCGTGCCCCTGAACCTCATCCTCGGCGTACACAAGCTCTTTGCGGAAAGCGGCCTCGGCGGCCTGGTTGTTGTACTCGAGGCTCACTAGACGCCAGCCCACGAGGATGGAGACAGCGTACCCGAGGACGAAGCCGCCGAGGGCCGCCCACATGAGCAGCCCGTTGGGCAGCCCCTCGATCCCCGATGAGAGCGACCAGAGCACCGGGCAGAAGGTGATCAGCTCCAAAAAGGCGGCGAGGATCCCCTGTCCGAGATCGCATAGGAACCTGGAGAGCTGGTAGCAGTCATCCTGCACGCGCTGGCTCGCGCCCTCGATGCGGCGCGCACTCTCGCTTCCCGCCTTGCTTCTCCATCGGAACAGGAGGTCGGCGGTCAGCGCCTCGCGCCAGTAGAAGGCCCAGTGCCGTGTTAGCCAGTTGATGATCGGCTTACTACACACGTTGATGCCGCTCATGACGGCCCATTCGACAAAGAGCGGCTGCGCATCATCGAATGTGACCACGCCCGGCTCCATCTTCGTCGCGTTCTGCATGAGGTCGTAGAAGCGTGCTGTCCACGCGTTGAGCTGCACGTTGAGGTAAGCATTCACTATCCAGAGGGTGAGGATGAGCCCACCGAGGCCGTAAGCCGAGACGACCCATGCAGAAGAGCAGAAGTATTGGTGATACATCTGGCTCTCGCAGACGAGGAGGACTAAGAGGTGGTGAGAGCGCGCCACGCCGCCGCCCCATAGAAGGACAGATGTGAGGACTAATGCCAAAGATGGTTTCTTGCCTCCCAAAGTTTGGTTTTTCCTTCTCAGTTACGGTAGTCTTAAGCATGTACCCGCCTGGCCAGGGGCGAGGGGTGCCACAGCGAGGGCCCAGAGGCCACGCACCAGCGTGCAGCGACCAGGGTCCATGCCGCAGGGTCGCAGCCCCAGCCGCATTGGCAATTGGATGCCCTGCCATACATAGACGCCCCCAGGGCCCCAGGTCGTGCCACGAGAACAAGTACAAGTCAGAAGAGAGTGTAATTCTCGCTTTTCACAGCTTATTCACGTTCTCGTGTTCAACCATGCGTTAATATTACTGGCAAATGCGTAGATGCCTGCCCATACAACGCATGTATACAAGTGCGAAGTACCGGAGGCCCTTCCCCTTGACCCCGCCTCCCGTCGGCCGCTCCCCCGCTACCTCGGGTGTAGTTGAACATGCTAGATGCCCAGATAAATACTGCGTAGGCCAGCATCCGCAGCGCGCCCTCAGAAAGGGTTGATCCTCTTGGCGAGCGGGAACAGCCAGCGGGGCGCGGGCAGCATAGAGGGCCACAGCCCGGCCTTGAGCTCCGCCGTCCGATCCGCCGGCCCGAGCACCATGTCGAGCAGGTCTGCGAGGAGTACGTCGCCGCCGCACAGAGGATCTTCGACGATCGGATCGGTGTGCGACTTGTTCTCGTAGTAGCGCTCGGTCACGGAGTAGGCGCCACACGCGCGCAGCCGCATGGCAAAGTCGTGACTCTGCTCCCACGGCACCGTCTGGTCGGCTGTACCGTGCAAGAGGACGATTGGCGGCCAGTCGGCTTTCCAACTAGACGCGTCCGCCGCGGCCCCGAGCGTCCGCAGCAGCGCCATCGAGGCGTCCGATGAGGCGCGCCGATGGCGAGTCCGAGCTCCGTCCGCGCCGGCAGGCGAGCTCGCGCCGTCCGATGAGGCGCGCCGACGGCGAGAGCGACTTCCGTCCACGTCGTCAGCGCTGGCGGGCACGGTGGCGGTGGCGGCGGCGGGCGCGGAGGCGGTGGCGGCGGTGGGCGCGAAGTCGGTGGCGGCTGTGGGCGCGAAGTCGGTGGCGGCGGTGGGCGCGAATGCCACGGCGGTGGGCGCCTTTTCGCCGTGCTCCACGTCGCCGACGATGGACGAAGGTGTTGGTCGGCGCGTCGCCGAGACGGGCAGCAGCAGCGACGGCGACACCTCCGCAAGCCGGCCGCACGCCAGCGCGTCGATGAGCCCAGGGTGCAGCCCACGCTTTGAGAGCGACGGCTTGATTTTGGGCATGTCATACGGGCCTGAGATGCCGACGAAGCGGCGGAGAGGTGGGCGCGAGGTGGCGTCCTTGCGCTGGCGCATGATTCGCAGCAAGACCATCGCGCTCAAGTGCGCCCCCGCGCTCTGGCCGACGAGGGTGATGTCGTCGGGGCTGCCGCCGAGGGTAGAGGCGTGCTCGTAGACCCAATCAAGGGCGTCTGAGACGTCGTCGATCATCTGCGGGATGCGCGCCTGCGGGAAGTTGCGGTAGTCCACGCAGATGCAGATCACGCCGTGCTTTTGCAGCGCGAACCCGAGCAAGAAGCCCCACATCCGGTAGCCAATAATCCACGCGCCACCTGTCACGAAGACCACGATCGGCACGGCGGCACCCTCCTTGGTGGCGAGCGGCTCACCGTTGGGACCCAGCGGCACGTACACATCGAGCCGGTGCCGCACCGAATCGCCGTACGAGGAGGCCCACACGTGCGGAGAGGTGAAAAAGTAGCGAAACGCGTGCGGCAAGAAGCCCGGCAAAAGGAGCACCACAAAGAGCATGAGCCGATACGCTTGCAATGCCCATGCGGCGGGGCCGCCAAGCCACCAGAGCAACTCAGGCAGATAGGTATAGATGAGATTAGCGAATGAGCGCAGCGAGCCTCCAAGCGGCCGCGTGCAGTTCATGGACTAAGGGTGGTGAGCGTCACTATACGTTGGACGGATTTCCAAGAAGTCAAATTTGACTGCCCGGGTTTTGAGGCCGACCTGGCCGACCCAAAACGGGTTGAGTTCGGACCCTCACGCACGGATACAATTGTAGTGTACAATTGTACAACGAGGATATAGCTCCGTTCTACTCGCGCGCCGACGGGGAATATAGGGCATTGATATTGGGGGGGCGTGTTCTGTGTGCGTTTAGTGTGCGTGTAGGTGTAGCACTATAACACGCACGTGAGACGTGTCGTACTGGCTTAGTACTGGAGTCAGTCAGAGACGCGAGTCGCATAATTGGGTCCCGAACTGGGTCCCGATACATGTACATGTAGCGCTACGCTCAGGTACAGTACTGAAGATATGCACAGAGTCTCTACAAATATGCACGTCTCAAGGATGCATGCTTAGCATGCATGCATATGAGCACGCGAAGGCGAGATGTGTGTTGTCTGAAAGGGAAAGTGCCTGATGATATCCACGTATGTCCGCTTTGTACAGTACTGGTTCTACTGGCTGGTCCGAGTTGTCTTTATCACGGGGCATGTGCATGCTCAGTGCGCCAAATCGTCCCTTATACGGAAGTACCTGTTAGTTTAGTCAGGTTTAGTCAGTAACCACTGTGGGGAATTCCCTGTGGGGAATTAGTGGATACGTGGATGTTTGTGTTTTGTTGTTGAGTGGAGCCATGGTGTCTCTCATTCTCTTTCTCGCCTCGTTTGACCCTGCGTTCACGAGATATGGCTTCCCTTCCGGGAATTCTTCGGCGGCGCCTGTTGACGTTTTCGCCACTATCACCCCCGTCTCCAGTGAAGATGTGGTTTTCCCCCCGCCCCGCTGTGCGGATCTGTGGAATTTGTCGACCCCTAATGCGGAGGAGACCCAGTCTTCCTTTTCGCTCGGCTTTGTTGACCCCCAATGCGGCATGTTTGCCTCGCGAGGATTTCCGCCGCACCATGCGATGCCGGACTATCGCTGCCGGCTCGACGGCGTGTCGGGCTGGCTTCCTCGTCAGCGCCACTTCGCCGCTGGGCCACATTCGCCCGCTGAAGCCGCCGTGGTACTTACGTCTTCGAGCTGCGGCCACGGCCTTGCCGCCACGCTCCACTGGTTCGAGCGTGCAGGCCAGCCTGTCCAAGATCCCAGCTTGGCGGCATGCCGGCGCGTCCTCCTCGAGATCACCGTGTACCTGGCTATGCACCCACACCGCGTATATGATGTGGGCGTCATGTTTATGCTTCTGGCCTGGTTCATGATCCAGCCCCGTGCATGGGCCCGGTTGGTGCTCCTCATTTCGCTTGGTGCCCTGAGTGCTGCCACCCACCTCTTCAACCTCGTGCTCCAGTCTTGTTTGCACGATGGGCGTGAGCGTGGCAGCGCCCGTACTGGTCGAGGACGATGGGTTGATCACAACCACGCCCTGGGTATGCAGGGTGCTTCGGGCGCATGGGCCATCTGGCGCATGGCCGTCGTCACCACCTTCCTCCCGTTGGCCTTACTCCTCCTAGCCCCACTTGTGGCTGCTAACTATGTCATCACCACTCTAATCGGGCTGGCCCGCTTGTCGCTCGCCTGGTTACCCGCCTTGTCACTTGCCGGTTTACTCGTCCTCCTCATGGTTGCCTACTATGTTGCCACCACGCTCGCTGCGTTGATTGTTGACATGGTACTGTTCACATCCTTGGTCACTCAGATCGTTGGTTTCATCACCCTGGCCATTGTTGACTCGGTCACGACGCCTCTGACCTGGTTTCTGATCGAATGCATCACTCTCGCTGGTACCATTGCGATCGCCACCACCCGTCGCTTGGCCACCACCCTGGCGTGCCTGGCCAGCGCTTTCGATCACTGGACTGCCCTTCGTGACCCAGCCATCGCCGAGCTCGCGGGCGCCCTGCATCGCGGGTGGGTTGGTAAGAAGCGCCGCCCCACCCGTGATAATCGCCACGACATTCGGCGGGCGCTGCGTGATCTCACGGCTCCCGCTCGGCTCGACAAACTAATGCAAACCCATCGCTACGTGATGATGGTATTCGGCGATGGTGATCCTTCGGTGCCTCACCGTCGCCAGGTCGCTTCCGTGTACGCGCGCGTCGCCCTCATCGTGCTGACGATCATTACCGCCCGCGCCTGTCGTCTTGGCTCGCGGGCGATCAAGCGCACCGAGGGCTTCACGCTCAACGTCGGGCTAGCCATCACGGTTAGGCTCCTTCGCACTCGCGACTGCCTGGTTGCCCACGCCTGCTTTCAGTCTGGACGCTCGGGCATAGCCCGGCGCGCCCTCGACTCCCTACTCGTCGCTACCTACCTGCGTTTTCGCTCCCCAATGGCGGTGATGATGCCGCGTATGAGACCCTTATGGATCTTGGCCATGTTCCCCCTCGTGAGCTCCGCCGGTGACGAGAGTAAGCGCGTGCCGAGCTTCAGTGGCGAGCGCATCGATTTCACGGCGTGGTTCATGCTCTTCTCGGCCTACGTCGCCTATAAGCTCGTCTCCGCCGCGTCCCTCGTCGCTGGCACCAGGCCTAAGCCTCCCGCCGCGCCACCGCCCACGATGGGACGGGTGGCGCCGGAGCCTCCCGCTCCTCCTGCGCCCATCCTCGCGACCGATGGTAGCACCACTAACCAGGCTGAGATTGACGCCGCCAACGCCGCCCGTCTAGCCTGGATGAACACCGCCCAGGTCGTTCTTAACGCGGCGGAGATCAAGGAGGCGAACGACGCATGTGAGAAGTGGGCGAACGACAACACCCAGCTCTACGGCCTCCTCGTTCAGGCCATGCCGGCGTGGTTGGTCACGTCCCTCTACAACACGCACCTCAATGACGGCGTCGCTGCAATTGAGTACTTGCGTAAGGCATTCGACGCCAACGCGGGCGACGGCGGCGACCATGCCGCTCACCTAGCGAGGTTGCAGTCTCGCACGATCGACGCCCGCAGTGACATCTCAGAGGCAGACCTCCGTCGTCAGTTCGACATGATGATGTCCGAGAGAGCCGCCATCCAGCGCACGGGGAACGCACCGCCGTCCGACGCCACGATGATCGCGTTCTATGACAACGCGCTACCCATCGCTTACACTACCATGCGTCAGCATGCGCGGCGGGCTAGACACACGACTTTTCTCGCGCACCACATGGACATGATGAGCCAGGTGCGTGCCGAGGTCAACTCTCGTGCGCCTGCTCCTAACGCCTTCGCCGCCTCTGTCGCGCCGGCCGGGGTGACGCCGCTTAGGCCGCCCACCAACGCCGACACCGATAAGACCTGCCTTCGCTGCGGCCGACTCGGCCATACTCGTCGAACCTGCAAACAGGCGAAGGTACCCTGTACGCATTGCAGTGCCGACCATCTCCCGGACTTTTGCCCTAAGGGCACGGGTGGGCGCCGCCGTGAGCTCTCTGATGTGCTGCGTGGCGTCCTCGATCGTGACGTGCAGCGTGGCTCAGGCTCCGCCGCGAAGCCCGGGCGGAAGCCCCAGACTTATGCGGCTGCGGCCGCCCAGGCCTCGGCCCCGGCTCCGGCCTCGGCTCCCCCGCCTATGCCACCACCGTCAGCTGCCGCGCCGCCGATTGCGCCGGCCGCGCCGGCCGTGCCATGGCAACAGCCCACGTCTACTGCCCACGCTGCCGCTGCTCAAGCCGCCGCTGCCCAGGCTGATGCGCAGTCCGCCGCCAACGCATACGCCGCCGCCCTTCGCGCGTTTGGCTACGGTATGATGGCTCATCTCGACTTTCACGCCTACTTTGGCCTCTCCGCTGCCTGGCCGCATCGTTCCCTGCCGGCCGCCCCGCCCTTCTGCAGCTCGGAGGACGCCGCTGTTGACTCTATGGCGTCCCTGATGGTCGTAAACTCCGTCGACAAACTGTACCGCGTGACCGATGCATCCCCGAAGCTCGAGATCGAGACGGCTGATGGCCTCGTCCCGGTCAAGGCCGTCGGCGTTGCCCTCGCGTATTTGCGCGTTGGCAACTCCTGGGAATGCTACGAGATCCCCGACGTTATGGTGCTCGAGAACTGCACCTTCACGCTCTATTCCACTCGGGTCATGTACGCGCTCTTCGGCTTCAAGCACGCGTTCGAGTCCGGCGTCATCTCTGTCCCCGGTGCTCACGACATCGCCATCTATGACACCGGCGCGGCCTACGTGACTCCGATCGCATTCGTTCCGCACGGCTCACCTCAACCGGAGGTGGTACATCGCGCCACCAGCCGCGCCCTCGACGCGTTCCGCGCCGCTTGCGCCGGGCGCCCCGCTGCACGCCTTGCCGAACGCAGTGCCGGCACATCACAGGCTGTCCTACATCAGCGCCTCGGCTTCCCATACCACGAGCAGTGGAAACGCGTGCCCGCTTCCACCGCCGACCATGGCTTGCCTCCCAACGCTCAGGCCACGCCTGATCTGCCCACGCGCGATGCTGTCTCGCGCGGTCGTGCACGCGCCCTACCATTCCTACGCAAGCCATTGGAAGACGTGCGGCAGCCTCCGCCCGCGGCGGTGATTTATATGGACTTCGCCGGTCCCCTCCTTGCCAGCATCTTCCATCGGTATACCTGCTACGTCTGCTGCGTCGACGCCGGCTCAGGCTATGGGCGTCTCTACCCCGCCCACCATATGACGGCTCTCGTCGCCGCCGGCGCCCTCGAGTCGTACTCGGCTGAGCTTGCCTCGCTCATGGGCTTTCACGGCGGTTTCAAGCCCCTCGTCGTTCGCTCCGACCAAGGCAGCGCTTTTGTCTCCTTTTATTTCCGCGAGTTTCTCTCCGCCCGCCAGATTCATCAATCGCTGGCATGCACTTACACGCCGCAGCAGAACTCACATGCCGAGCGTTTCTTCGGGGTTGTGTTCGCAACCGCTCGCGTCCTGCTGGCTGCCGCCAATCTACCGCCGATTTTCCATCCTTTCGCTCTCCAGACGGCCGCGTGGATTCACAACCGCCTCCCGCGACCCTCCCGCGGTAATGATTCGCCGTACTATACCCTCACCCGTTCGCTGCCTTCACTGGCGATGCTCTATTGTTTTGGATGCCTGGCTGCCGTCGTCATCCCCGTTCCCCGCCGCGAGGGCGATCGTCACTTTGCCGATCGTGGCGAGCACGCCATCTACCTCGGTCCTTCTGAGGTCAGCCCTGGCCACGTGGTTTACTTGCTCTCTTCTCGTCGCATCACCACTGTGGCCAAAATCCATCCGTGGGAGGATCAGTTCCCTGGCATTGCCGGCGAGCGGTACTCGTGGTTCACTGATGATACCCCGCCGCCGCCGTCAGAGGGGCCCGCCGTCCCGACCGCCGATGTACCGACCGCCGCCCGTGACGGCCCCACGAGTCACGGCCCTACGGCCATCCCTGACGTTCCCGACGAGGCACCTACGCCTACCTCTGCCACCACCCCAACTCCGCATCCGCCTCCGCTTCCACCTGCTGTATCGGTACCTACGCCCCCGGCAGTTGGGTCCGGAGGGGCTGTAGCGCCAGGAGGGGCGCCTGCCACGTCAGCAGTTGGGCCCGGAGGGGTCACGCCAGGAGGGGCGCCTGCCACGTCAGGAGGGGCCACGTCAGGAGGGGCTGCCCCACAGCGATCAGCCCGACCCAGAGGTGAGCTCAAGAAACTCGAGACCAAGACGACCGTGAGCCCACCGGATGCCGCCGGAGCTACTCCTCGCCGCGCAGGTTCTCGAGTTGGATCGTCTGTGCGTTATGGCCAGATCGCCATGCATTCTGCGATGAGCCTCTTCGCTCTTACCGCCGTGGCCGCCGCCAACCTGCGCGCCCCGATTTCACTTGGTTTCGCCTTCACTTCCACCATCTCGGCAGTGGACGAGGCCTTCGGCGGCGAACCCCTCGATAGCCAGCCCGACTCTTGGCTTGTCGATGCAGCCGCTCTCGCTGCTACGGCGGCTACCCTGACCATCACTGCCGATCTGGGCGAGCTGGACGTCCCTAAGTCTTTTCGTCAGGCTATGCGCAGCCCGCAGCGTGACTATTGGCGTGAGGCCATCGCCAAGGAGCTGGCTGGACTGCTCGCCCTTGAGACGTGGGAGATGGTACCTGCTAGCTCGATGCCTCCTGGTGCCAACCTGATGCATTGTCACTACGTGTTCGCAGTCAAGCGTAAGGCGGATGGATCCATCGAGAAGTTCAAGGCGAGGCTCGTCGCCGACGGTAACACCCAGAAGCACGGCGTTGACTTTGACCGGGTGTTCGCAACTGTGGTCAAGACATCCACAATTCGCCTCGTCCTTCTGCTTGCCGCGGCTCGGGATTATAATCTCTCCTCCATTGATATTCGGCAGGCCTACTTGCAGAGTCTCCTTGACCCCAACGTGCCACTTTACATGCGCCCGCCCCCGGACGTGTTCCCTTTCGACCAGCATGGGAACCCGTTGGTGTGTAAGTTGCGGCGATCACTTTACGGCCTCAAGCAGGCTGGCCGGGAATGGGCCGCTCTCTTCTCCTCCTTCCTCATTTCGTGGGGCATGACGCGATCGACCATCGACCCCTGCCTCTACGTCTTCCGGGCCGCAGAGTCCATCCTCTGGGTCTGTGTCTACGTTGATGACGCCCTCATCGCCGACAATGACCCCGAGCTTCGCGCCCGCTTTGTCACCGACCTATCCGCACGCTTCCCTACTGAGGACAAGGGAGAGCTCAAATGGATTCTGAGTGTAGCGATTGCGCGGGATCGCAAGGCTCGCACCCTCTCGATGTCGCAGGAGCTATACGTCGCCGACTTGATCACCAAGTTCGGCTCCTTCCTCGACGCGTCTGTCACTCGCACTTTTGACACGCCCATGGAGGAGGGATCGGTGCTCTCGGCCTCGGATCAACCTCAGATCGGATCCGAGGCTCACGCGGCTATGGCGGCTTCCCGCGACGTTTATATGTCGCTCGTTGGTGGGTACTTGTGGCTCGCGAACATGACTCACTTCCATCTGGCTTACCCGGCCGGCCAGTTGGCACGTTTCCTCACCAACCCGGGGTTGCCGCACTACCGCGCCGCTCTGCGTTTGCTCGCCTACCTCCAGTCTGTGGGGTCCCGGCCGCTTGTGTTCGCCCCCAACAGTGTGCGAGGCTTGGACACCTACGTCGACTCGAGTTGGGCGACTCGCTTCTCGGTGAGCGGCTGCCTGATCTTCTATCACGGGTGCTTGTTCCACTGGTTCTCGAAGATGCAAAAGTCTGTCTCCTTAAGTTCCGCTGAGGCCGAGTATTTTGGTGCGATGATGGCGGCCAGGGATTTGATTTTCGTGCGTGATCTGCTCATCGAGCTCGCCATCCCGCTTGAGGGCCCCAGTGTGATGTGGTCCGATTCCAAGTCTGCTGTCGACATGTCTCGTGATCCGGTGGCGTTCAAAATGACCAAGCACATCTTGCGTGCGGCGGAGTTCCTTCGCGATCTCGTAGCTCGTCTGGTCATTGAAGTACGACACTTACCGGGGCGTGTGATGATTGCCGACCTTCTGACTAAGGCTGTGGCCCGGGTCGTATACCACGAGCTTCTTCGTCTCTTTGACGTCTACGCCGCCACAGGTGTGGTGTGCCCCGATTAATATGTACGGTCGCATGGCTTTCGCCGCAACCGTGAGGGGCTATCACGGGGCATGTGTGTGCTCAGTGCGCCAAATCGTCCTATACGGGAGTACTTGTTAGTTTAGTCAGATTTAGCCAGTAACCACTGTGGGGAATTCCCAGTGGGAAATTAGTGGGTACGTAGACACTTGTGTTTTGTGGTTGGGTGGAGCCATGGTGTCTCTCATTCTCTTTCTCGCCTCGTTTGGCCCTGCGTCCACGAGATACGCACGAGCGTGCTCCCACATGGCGATGGCGGCGCTCACGTGCACGTTGAGCGAGCGCAGCAGCCCGCGCTGTGGGATCTCGACACACTGATCGACTTCAGCCAGCAGCGATGCGGGCACGCCCGTTCCCTCCGCGCCCAGCAGCAGCACCGTCTTCTCGAGCGCACGCGGTGATCTCCCACGCGACCGGCGAGTGGCTGCGGCCTGTGTGAGCAGCTCATTCGTAAAGGTGAGGCGGCGGGCGGCCCCGGCGGGGAGGCTCCTGACGAGATTGAGCGCGTCATCCTTTTTCATGCCGGCCATACTCTGGCCATTGACTGCAAGCAACGTCATGCCTATGATGATGCCCTTTTGCTGTGCCAGCGTGCCATCCACCACGTCGTTCACCACGATGGCACCGCTTGCGTGATCGCCTAGCCCGAGCCCAATGTGCTTCCCAGGCTCGAAGTCGTACTCATACTGAGAGGCGAGCTCGTACGGATGAGTGGTATTCACACGGATGGTATTCACACCTCGCTCGTACGGATGAGTGGTCGACGCCTGCTCAGCGCCGTCGTGAGCACCCAGCATCGAGTAGTACTCTTGCAGAGGAACGGATCCCGCCGCCTGCTCCAGCGCCACGATGCGCCATCCTGCCGCTCGGCGGGCCCGCAAGTACCTGGACAGCTCCGCCGGCTTGACCTCTTCCATCGGCAGCCAGCGCTCGGCGCCCAAGCTCAACCCTTTGAAAGCCTCGTGGCTGGCAAGTCGCTTGTCGGGGAGCACGAGCGCTGCCGCGCCGAAGATCTCGGCGCTCCGGCAGATGCCGCCGAGATTGGTTGGCTTGTCGAGGAGCGAGGCGACTACGATGAGCTCGTGCGCGCGCCGCTTGGACTGCACCGCCGTGGTGCGCAGGTCGGCGAGCTGTGCATGCATGGGGGCGAAGGAGTCGGCGTGCGAGACAGCCCCCTCGTCTTCAAGCGCGCCGCTCGCCACTGCTTCTGCTGCCGCAGTCGCATCCTCCTCAGATTCGGCGCCTGATTGCCTCCGATTGCGCCTGGTTGCCTCCTCATCCGCCTCCTCGTCCGCGGCCGCCGCTGCGCTGAGCACATCAAACACAAGAGGCTCGACATTCCACCAGCCATGACCGCCGAGCGCCGTCTTGCGCTGTGCCACTTGGTGAGTGGCGCGGCTGGTGGCGGTGGCCGCAGGGCTGGCTGCGGCGGGGGCGAGGAGGGGCTCGATGCCAGCTAGAGCTGACGAAACTGGAGCTGACGAAACGCTGCTGGCGGTTACTGGAGCTGACGAAACGCTGCTGGTGGTTGTGCCACGCAAGGCAGCGAGCTCTCCCCGTAGGTACTCCGTCAGGGCCAGCCGGCGCTCTGACGCTTCCTTCTGAAGCGCGGCGGTCTCCTCCTCCTTACTCGCGTGCACCAGCGCCGACATCTGGCGCCCCAAACGCTCTTGGGCGGACACGGGGGCAGACTCGCCATCTCCCGCGCCCGCCGCCAAGGCCGCGCCTCGCGCGTCGTACAAGGCTGCCGAGGCGGACCGCGAGTGCGCCGGCAGCCAGAGCAGCGGGTCTATGGCGGCAGTGGCGGCGACAATCTGCGGCTGCGTGGCGAAGAAGGTACCGAGGGTCGCTAGAAGCGCCGGTGGTGCCAGAGCGCCGTCGCGAGCGCCGTCGCCATCCGTGGCAGACGGAGCGACGGCGGGGGTGCCGACGTCCGCGCGCGCTGCAGCAGCCGGGGTGCGCCTCATGGACGCAGCCGCATCGAGATCGTCCGAAATCGTGGCGTCGGGGGTCAGAGCAGCCAGGCGAGAGAGCACCCCGATCGACAGCAGCCGCGCGGTATGGAATGTGCACGTTGCCCAGCCGAGAAGGTGCGGCAGCACTGTGTTCATGGCAGCCTGGCGCGAGTCCGGCGGCAGCGCGACGAGGGCCGCGCCAACGATCAGCACGGCGGAGGCAGCGGCGTCGCGGGATAGGGTAGGATCAGCCACGAAGTTGCAAAGGACCGTTGGGGCCGTCCGCGCGTCGCTCAGCACGAGCGCCACTGCAAAGCTCTCCATGTACTGCCTGACACGAGGTAACGGCTTCTCGGACAGCAAGCGCCACACGCAGCTGGCCGCCGCCTGCGCCGGTGCCCCAAGCTGTGGAAGCCACGGGGCTAGTAAGCTGAGTGCTTGCCAGGAGCGTAAGCAGCGACGTGCTCCCTGCGTCTGTGGTAGATACCACTTGGGGAAGCTTGCATCGGGTGAGGCGACGGAGTCGAGGAGCAAAGCGGTGACGGCGTTGAGGAGGGCGAGTGCGCCGTCGTTGCTCGCGCCTGCGGCCAACGACGCCTCCTCTCGCAGCGGCAGCTCCAAAAGCAGCCGTAGTGCGAGCGCCCTCACGCGATGCGCCGCGGCACGGCGCTGGGCGTCCGCACCGCCGGCCATGAGGGCGTCCAGCAACGCCTGGATACCCTCATCCTCCGCAGAGGCGCACCCATCGACCACAGGAGCGGCGGCGGCGCTGGTGGTAGAGGCGCGACTGCACGTGGCGGCAGAAGACTGCGAGTCTGCAGGCACGGCAAGGGCCAGATCGGCACGGCTCACGCTCATGACTGCCCGTGTGGACAGCCGCGGCGCAAGGTCGTCATCCAACGTGGAGAGCAGCGCGGTGCTGCCCACCGGCAAGGCCGCATCCCCATGCAGCAAGAGCTCGTGTATGCGAGAGGCCCATGGGAGGCAAGCGCGGGGCTGCTCCAGAACGGCGTCGCACAGACGGGAGGCGGCGAGCTGTGCGGCAAACGGACGGGCAGCGCCGAGGCCGTGTAGGAAGTCGAAAGCTCCGAAGCTCTCAGCTTGAAGGCCAGTGCAGTGCAGCACGGGCACGCTGAGGAGGGCGTTGGCAACGGCTGCACAGAGGCTCGGCTGCAGAGCGGTCGATCGCACCAGACGAAGACTCTCCAAGCAGGCGCGGTGGAGAGCGCGGACGTGCGAGACCGTTGACGAGACCGACGAGACCGCGCCGTCCGTAGCGGCCGCGCCATCTGATTGCCTCTGATTGCCTCTGATTTCCTCTGAGTGCGAGACCACGCCGTCCGTAGCGGCCGCACCATCAACGACAGAGTGGCGGAGGGCGATGCGGATCAATGGCCCAGCACAGCGGAGAAGCGCATGCAGCGCCTCGGCATCGCCCGACGACTGCTTCAGAGCGGCCGCGCAGGATGCCAGCCACGTCTGATGCCGTCGATCCACAAGCTCACTGTCGCGTACCACAGCCGGCGCGATGCCTTCGCGCACGCGTATAGGTGGCGGGGGCGATGATCGGCCGCTGACGGTCGCCACTGACGGTGCATCGCCTGCAGCGTCCAGCAGGGCGGCTAGCGCAGCCCATTGCGCCACCTCCGAGCGGTATCGCAGTCGCAAGTCGACCCCGTTGCCATCGCCGTCCATGCTTGCGAAGCGTCCCGCGCCCTCCGCGCAAGCCGCCAGCATTGTCTCTCGCGCCGACTGCATGGGCTTAGTAAGGAGTGGATGCACGGCGACGATGCCTGGTGCGCCGTCGTGAGCAAGTTCCAGCGCCCTCGCACCATACATCCCGGCGCGCACCACGGCGGAGAGAGCGTCAGCGGCCATCAGTCGCACGCGCGGCGCTTGGGGTCCGGCCGCGCTCGCAAGTTCGGCACTCAGGCCTTGGAGCAGCTGCTCGCCCACAAACGTGACGATCGAGCGAACCTCCGGCACGGCCGCTGTGCATGCAGCCAGGGCGCCGGAGCAGTGGACCACTCGAGCACAGAGCCAGTCAGTCTGATCAGGTGCACCGACCAGGGATGAGTCGGAACGGCCTGTGCGTGCTTCGGAAAGGGCGTTCTCGACGACGCCGCAGCAACCTTCAGCACAGCCAGAGAGCATATTGATCACCACCGAGCGCCAAGCTGGCTCGTCCGCTGCGGCAGCGCCGTCAATGAGCGCATGCAGCAGCACTAGAAGCCGCGGCGCGTGCAGCGGGTGCAGATAGGCTCGCGTGTGCACGTTCACCAGCTGCGCGCACAGTGGTCCCAGTGCAAGGGCCACACGCTGCGCGGTCGGACACAAGTCGCACGCCGCGCGGAGCGTCTCTGCCTCCTCTGCACTGTCGCTGAGATCGGAGGCGGCAGGCACGAACGGCTTCGGCTGAGCGGTGATAGGAGATGTGATGGCTGCTGTGATGGCCGCCGTGATGGCCCCGCCCTGGCTCGCCCCTTTTCGGCGATTGGTATAGCGCTCCAAGTATTCTTGGACCGCTTCAGCAACCTCCGCCTCCAGCCACGCTCCGCCATCTGCACGTCTCGGGCGCTCAAGCCACTGGCGCACTCGCTCAACGGTCCGTTGCGGCAGTCGAGATGCCGCGGGCACGCTGCGTACGAACGCCATAATAGGCAACAGCCCCAGAGATGACGCGTCACCGAGCGCGAGCAGCGCCTTCAGACCGACACGCCACAGGCGCGCCTGCGCCACCCGCCCGTGCGAGCGGCCCGCCTGCTGCATCACGTCACGCAGCGCGTAAAAGCCCCCCTGGCTCAGGACGCCGGGAGCTTCGGGCGTCGAGGCGAGGGCTGTGAGCAGGTGCTCGCACGCATGCACCTTAGGCGAGTCTTGGCAGGCGCGTAGCAGTGACTCCACCCACGTGCCCGCAGCCTCGACGCCGGCGCGTCGCGCCAAGTAGGACACGTACAGAGGCAGCGCGTCTCGGACGGCGGCCGCCAAGGGTGAGAGAGGTCCGGTCGAGTCGCCCCTCCCAGCACCACGATAGTTGCCGTCACCAGCGTCGTCGCCGCTATTCCCGCCGCCGCCGACGCCGCCGCCGCCGCCGCCGCTGAGGTCCACCCGCCACGGCGCATGCGAGTGCAGGAGCAGCGGCAGCAAGTGCTCGGCCATGAAGCGCGCGGGCGGCACCACGGCGTGCGCCTCTGCAGCTGCAGAGCCAGTGGTTTCGGAGGGCTCTGGAGGTTCGGGCGCCTCGAGGGCAGCCGCGACATGCTCCAGGAGGGTGAGAGCCGCCCAGTAGCGCACGGCGACATTAGCATGGCCAAAGGCCCTGCGTAGCAGCAGCTCGACCCACGGCCACGAGGGAGGCGGCTCCAGGGCCTCGCGCGAAGATGAGGGCGAGGTCACTGCTGCATCGCTGTCCGCTGAGGCATTTGTCCAAGTACCGGTAGAAGTACCGGCCGGAGGTGCGACATCGCCTAACCACCACGAAGGCTGTGTCGGCCACACAGGCTGGATGAGATGGACGTCGTACGCGGCCTCGAGAGAGCCATAGACGGCCAGGAAGGTCTCCCACGCCGCCACGTCCGCAGCCTGCGCGTGGGCGGTGCTGACGATCAAGGCCGCCGCCTTTGCCTCCTGGGAGGTTCGATTCGCACCGTCGCGGCGGAGGGCATGCAAGAGGAGCGCGTTCGGAGTGGGTGGCGCACTCGCCATCGGCGCCGCTTCGAGAGCGGCGCGCCACGCGCCACGCAGCTGCTCATGCAGGGCCGCGGCGGTGGTGAAACAATGGAGACGAACGGGTTCTGATTCTGACGCGCACCCCCGCGCCAGCCACCCCCACACCGCGACTGCGCTCGCCTCTACATCCAGATCGGAGCTGCACAGCAGCGAGAGTGCCGCCGCCCGCGCCGCACGGAGCGGCGACAATGAGAGCTGGGCTCCCGCAGCAGCGAGCGCAGCGCTGGCTTCCGCCGTGGGTGATAGCCGGTGCAGTCGCAGCGCAAGGCTTGCTGCCGCCACCGCCGTCATACTGCTCGCGCCGCTCTTGGCGCCTTGGCACGCGATCTCATCTGTGGTGGTGGGCTGCAGCGCACTCATCGCCGCTGTCCACAGTCCAGGGATCGCATCTGCAGTGACGAGCTTCGCAATAGCTTCGCAAGTCATGTCGAGGACCACAGCTGATACGGAAGTGGCAGTTTCCGCGCTGAGAATGGGCAGGAACACGTGTCGCACGGCGGCCTCGCGGCGTTCTAACGTTACGCCCTCCGCCAGCACCAGCGCGACGCGCAAAAGCACCAGAGTCATGATGTCATCACTGTCCTGACCCCGCTGAAGCAACGCAGGAAGACTGGAGAGCAACTGGTCCGGCGCCAGTGAGAGCGCTGCGAGGTGCAATTGAAAAAGCGCGTCGGCGTTGCCGTCTGCTAGCGACTGAACAGTGACGCATCGCGCAACACGCGATGCGAGCTCGGTAAGGGCAGCATGAAGAGCTCTTAGCGTCGGCATCCTGGTTCTGCTCTCCCACACCGCCGAGAACTGGTACCGGTAAACTTGGTTGCGTCCAATTGTCCTTGCTAGCAAGCAAGATTGTACTTGGCATGACTTGCGGCTCATCAAAGCTACACACGCAGCCTGGTGCCGCGCAGCGCCACAACCCGGTCTCTGCTAAAGCTAGACCTTGCTTTAAATATCGCTGTGGGAGGGCGGGACGCCCCGCGCCCCCGGGGGATCGGAGCATCGGAGAGCCAGACACCATCGTCTATGCCGCATTGAGTATCTCCCCAAATTCCCAAAACGAGATGCATGCAATCTGTCACGTTTCTCCCGTTGGCATTGAATCAGGATGCGCATCAAGCAGTTTCGCGATTCCCTTGTGGACTCGAAACCTGAGCTCAATACAGATCTCCCGACATCGGACATGCATCGTTCCGCATGTGGTTGAGTACCCCCTCTAAATGCCCCGAAAATGCCAAAAAGCAACATGAATCAAATATTAAAACGAACCCTGTTGGGTTCATCACTGATCTGTGCGGTGATCACATCGCCGTGTCCCGTGAACGAGGAATTCACGTTCCCACGGGCTCCCGCCCCCCGGTGCTTTTTTCAGTTTTCACCTGGTCGGACCCGCGTTCCTCACCAGAAAGCGCTGCATGTACGGTCTACAACTACACATGACACACACACAAGCATCGTAACTATAGCATCGGGACCTATGCACTTGTCAGGACGAGGAGATGGAATTCGGGATAGAATCACACACAGCAACAGCAATAGCAGCAGCCGCCGAGAACGCACGCAGCAGCTAGCCAGACAGCGGTACGGGCGGGAGGCTCGCGCGCGCGCGCTCATGGAGCCCCATGGAGCTCATGGCGCGCATGTAGCTGAAAGGGCTGCGGCCCATTTGGTTGAGGTAGCCTTGCTACCACTAGCGGAACCGGGTATGGGGCGTCGCGGATGCTGAGCGGGAAGGGCTCGCCCGGGGGCGGAACTCGCCCCGGAACGGGCTCACCCCCCTGCGGCCCATCTAGCTGTGTGCCATCCAGCTCCTGTGGCGCGCCGTCTAGGTGTGCGAGCGGCCCATCGAGCTGTACGAGCGGCTCGTCTCGCTGCGGATGGCGGTCGCTCCCGGGTGCCGGCGTGCTGCCGGCGATCGACTTTAGTGTCACATCATTATTCGCCATCCGCATAAAAGTGCCGAGCGGGTCCGTGGAGCAACTCTTGCTCGCCAGCTTCTCGCTTGCGATCCGCTTCTCCAACTCTCCCGACATCTTCTCCGCCCCCTTGCCATTCATCGGCTCGAGAGTGAGGCCGACCAGGTTGAGAGCGTCGCCGAGGCACCTGTTGGCACCCTGAATACCTTTCCAGCAATCCTCGCTTTGTAGCTGGAGGTCGGTGTTGAGGTGCGACACGGCGGCGAATTCGTGGGAAGGGCGTGGGATGCTGCAGTCGAATTCGGAGCCGGCAGGAGCGAAGCGGTGAAAGTCGGAGAACTGCCTGTCGACCTCAATTCGGCTGTAATGCAACGTCGCCACCTTGGGGTTTGCCTTGAGCGAGGCGAGCGCAGCCTTCCACGACACCATCGCATGCTCGTTCTGCGCACTCTCGCACTCGCTCAGCACATCCTCCTTCGTGCTTTGCCCTGCCGTGATGGCGTTGACATATTGCGGGAACATCTTGAGCGAGATCGTGCAGTCCGAGGGGGGGCACACGTCGGCGGGCACTTCCTTACACACGAGATTGCGAATGCGAACGAAGTATTCGGCGATATTGTAGGGGAGTCCCGTGTACAGTGAGTCATAGTCTATAGGGCCAGACGGGATGTAGGTGGGGCTGATGTCCTTTGCCCATGCCGGAGGCTCGGCGAATTTGTTGAGCACGCGCTCGATCGTCATATTGAGCTTGTAGTTGTTCGCGGTGGTGAGGACGCCAGTGTCCGCGTCGAAGATCGAACGCGTAGGCTTTCGCGTTCGATCGCGTGCTGCGCACTCGGCGACCTTGCTCGAGGACCACAACACGTACTGGTCGCCAAACGGCTCCATCAGGTCAAGTATGCACGGGTGAGTGTTGAGCGCCACTCCAAAGTCGGTCGTGCCGCTTCCGTGGTCAGAGACGATGACTAGCACCTCCGCACGGCCCGTCGCCTTGGTTGGTGCTGGTGCTCCTGTCGAAGTGTACAGACTAGCCCCCGGATTCGCTGAGGCCGGTTTTGCTACCGCCACCTTCGCGGCCGCCTCCTTCGCGGCGGCCGTCTTCTCAGCCGCCGCCTTTGCGGCTGCCTTTGCGGCTGCCGCCTTCTCAGCAGCCAGAGCACTCGCGGCCGCGGCCGCTTCCTTCGCGGCGGCTGCGCGGCCCGTCGCCTCGGTTGGTGCAGGTGCTCCTGTGGCGGTGTGAGCTGGTGCAGCTCCAAATCCGGGGTGAAGTAGACCAAGCCTCACGGGCGAAGCTTCATGCTCCTGCAGCGCAGCCAATAGAAAGAGAGACGCGAGCATCTAGCGACAGGCCTCTTTACATTGAAAGGATTGTCCAAATATGGGGTGAGCGCTCTCTTTCCACTTTTAGTAACGAGTCGATGAAGAGGCCGGTCCCACCCCTAATCTTACGTCCCCCTGCATGTGTTTCTTAGTCTGAGTTGTGAATGAACGTGAATGAACACGCGAGTCAGGCGAGCAGCACGGTGGTTGCACGGGTTCAGAGCTTCAGACCCGACCCAGGTTTGACCCGGGGATGGCGACTCTGAACTGTGTCTGTGAGCGAGGTGTGTACGAGCATGTACATGTAAAGCGATAAGCGAAAGTGTGAACGTGTGCGAGGTGTTTTTCTTCACGTGCGTGCGCGATTGGTTGCTTGGTTGCGCGATTGCGTTCGTAAATGTACGAGTTGGTGTGTTGAGTGTGCGCGATTTCATTCGCCTCTTAATGGGGTGTGATGAATGTTGTATTCAATTGGAACGAAATGAACGCGTCTCCTGAAAAACTCAAGTTAATGCACACGAGGTCTGGGGGGGGAGGGGTGCC
>ENA-UOXK01000592-UOXK01000592.1-mixed-culture-metagenome-genome-assembly--contig:-NODE-592-length-27376-cov-41.011237_pt1 | contig 27376 bp, 13 predicted proteins | sample MGYA00238160_ERZ761638 | MGnify/ENA primary metagenome ERZ761638 (study PRJEB28912, sample SAMN08777098) | mixed culture metagenome | isolation source: Freshwater growth medium | place: USA...
TAGCTCGAACCTCCGAGGGGCGCCGGGATTTCCACATGACATGGACAGCTTGAGTGACGTCGCGTCCTGAGGTTCTTCCCTTTCCGCCGCGACCAGACCGCGACGACGATGAAGGATAAACCACTTCAGACACGTGACAGATCGCACACTTTCCGAGGACGACCACCTCAAAGAACTCCAGATCTATCCCACTGGACTTAGCGCCCCCCTCTAAAAAGGGTTCCTACAAGATTCACAGCTCAGACGGCTTCGCGCGGCCTAGGCAGGGAAGTCATGGAAGAAGACGAGTCGACCGCCTTCCAAGTTTCACATTTCGATGCGCGCGCGTCGGCCACGGTGCTCGATGCGAGCGACGCAGCGCCTACGGTTAAGGCGGCGGCGGCGATGAGGCCGCTCTCGGTCAACTTCCGCGCCGCGCAAGCCGCATTCACCGAGGTGGAGGGCACCGAGCTGGCCGGCAACGACCCGGCACTGCAGCGGCGCGTCGGCGAGGGCCTCGCGCTGTGCGAAGCCGCGCTGCTGCAGGTCACTCACCAAGCCGTCTTTTCTGCCAACGAGTTGGGTCAAGACATCAACACGAACGACCTCAAGTACCTGCTGCTGCCCTTCTTCCGCGGTGAGCTGCTCCTGCGCGTGGTCGATCAGGCGAAGCGCGTGGAGGCGCTCGAGGAATCGCTCGCTTGCCTACGTGGCTTCCTCTCCGACCTCGAGCGCCTCGAGATGCTGCACGAGGAGTGCAAAGGCTGGGAAACGCTCGGCGCGAGCGCCTCGTCCGACCCGGCGCGCGTGCGCACGCAGAAGCTGGAGCGGCACAAGGCGAGCAAGATCGCCAAAGAGCGCCTCGCTTTTTTCGCCGAGAAGGCCGCCAAGCATCGCACTCGCGGTCGAGGTGGCGGTGGCGACGACAACGACGACGACGAGGACGGGGAGGAGGACGTCGAGCGGGAGACGGTGCTGCTCAACGTGCGCTGCTGCTGCCACGTGGCCATCGACTCGATCCGCGCGGCCGAGATGGAGTTGGACATGCTCAAGCAGATCGCCAAGATGCGCCGGCCTGATGGTTCGCTGCCGCCGCCTCCAACGCTCGCCGAGGAGAACAAGGCGGCCGGCCTGCAGATGTTCTCGCTCGTCAACGACCCGCGCATTGGCCTGCCGCCGGCGCCGCCAGGCGTCATGGAGTCCCTCAATGGCGGCCCTGGCGCTTTCGGGAGGGATTTGCGCAGCCTCGTCGACGGGAGCACGCCCTCCGTGTTGGAGGGCTTCCGCCAGACGGACCCGGGGCGCGACAGGCACTCGCGCCTCTCTTACGCGAGTGCGATGCGCCAGATCCACACGGGCGAGATCCCAGGCCTGTACACTCTAACTGTCGAGGAGGGGATGCGCGACGAGGAGGCGAAGCGCGCGCTGGCGGAGGCGAAGCACCTCGATGAGATGGGCGAGCGCGAGGAGGCGCGCAACAAGGTCAAGGAGGAGCGCGAGCTTGGCAACGACGAGGAGGACGAGGAGGAGCGCCAAAAGCAGATCAAAAAGGACGACTGGAAGGATACGCACAAGCGTGGTGCCGGCAATCGCAAGAACCGCTCGTAAGTCGAAGCCTGAAGCCACAGGCGCGAAACGCACCTGCGCAGGCGCGCCATGCGAGGGCCGGAAAGCACAACTCCTTGTGGCGCAACTCGAAGCTTTTGAGTTTGGAAAGCGTCCACACATGCGCCCAGGCCCACATCGAAGCGTGTGTGGGCGGAAGCGATGATATATCGTATCGAAGAAGAAAAACAGACACGATCGGATCACTTTGTCCTTCTATCATGTGTAGCTACGCTGCGCGGTACGCTCTGAAGCGCCTACTTTAACGTCCGGACACGGTACTGCTTCGTCTCTGCCAGTCTGGGGCCAGTGTGGCACACAGTCACACGCCCTCCCTAGGTCCCTTCTCCATCCTAGCTATCGCCGATGAGTCTCTCCCGACAACGACACCCGAATCGCGAGCGGAGCGTACGAGTCGCATGCCCAGCTCCGGTGCGGATCCAGCCAGTTGGGTTGCTTCCGATCACCCCGGCATCCAGCCTCACGCCGTGCATCAGACACAACCGGCCTTGCTGCGCACCGCTTCCTTTCGGTGAGCGCCCACGGCCCTTCGGCTTACTCTTTGAGGCCGGAGGGCGTGCCGAAGTTGGCCGCCTCTGCCCTCTTCTCAGCCAGCTGGGTGGCGAGCGCTGCCTGCATCGCGTGGATGTCGGCGTTGACGACAAAGAAGCGAAACCCGAGCTCCCCCTTGGCCTTGAGGTCAGAGCTCCAATAGCCCGCGACCACGCCGCTCGCCTTACACGCCTCGGCAATCTCCTTCTCGGCCTCCTTGAACTCGGGCACGCCCCAGCACGCGGGCATCCCGTGCTGGCGCACGAGGCCCATGTCCGTCGCGAGGTCACCTGGGCCGATGAAGGCGATGTCGATGCCAGGCACGGCGCAGATCTCCTTGATATTCTTCAAAGCGCCCGCCGTCTCGATCTGGAAGCACATGATCGTCTCGGCGTTGCCGCGCGTGCTGGCGTACTCGAATAGAGCGGGAAAGCCGCCCGGTAGCTGCGGGCGAAGGTTGAGATACACGGAGCGCGTGCCGCCCTGGGAGCCTGGGCCGTTGACTGGGTACTTGGCGCAGGAGACGGCGTGCTTCACGTCCTCTGCCGTCTGCGCGCACGGCACCATGATGGCATCCGCGCCGCAGTCGAAGGCCTGCTGGATGCCGACGCGGTCGTAGCAGCCACCCACGCGGACCATGGCCTTGGAGCCACCTGCGTGTACGGCTTGCAGCAGGCAGCGGATCTTCTCCGGATCGATGGCAGAGTGCTGCTGATCGATGAGGATGAAGTCGTAGCCCGTAGCTGCGGGCGAGGCAGAGAGGCGGCGTGAGAGGGAAGGCAAGAAGCGGCTGAGAGAGAAGGCAAGAAGCGGCGTGAGAGAGAAGGCGGGTGAGCGGCTTGCAGCTTGCGCGCGGCTGCAGTCGTGGCGCACCCGAGCAGATCTCAGCAGCAAGCGTCGACGAGGTGTTGATCGCACAGCCAAGGGCCATGCGCTTGCCCTCCTTGAGCTCGGCCAGCCATGCGGGGTTGTTGCGTTGAGGAGCAATGTATGCAGCACGGTCCATCTTCGCGTCGGCGTCGGCGTCGGCGTCGGCGATGACTCGGCGTAAGACTTTTGCCGACAGCGCGCCGAAAAGCTCAATGGGGCATACTATCTCTTTCGCTACGGGCATCAGACACACGAACGCTGAACTTTCTGAGTGACACGTGTCCTTCAGTCCTCAGCTTTCGGCCATATGCAATTTGTCTCCATTGATGGCCCGCCCGCCAAGGGCGGTGGCAAGGGCATGTTCGGTGGCGGCAAGGGCAAGGGCGGCGGCGGCAAGGGTGGTGGTGGCGGCGGCGAGACTCCCCGCGGCGGCAAGGGCGGCGGCGGCGGCGGCGGCGGCGGCAAGGGCGGCGGCGGTGGCGGCGGTGGCGGAGACGGCGGCGAGGGTGGCAAGGGCAACCTAAGCCGGCGCACAGCCGCGCGCCACCGTGGCCGTGGCCGCGGCAGAGGCGGCGGAGGCGGCGACGCACCGGCGGCGGGTCAAGAGGACGAGGACTACGACGAGGATGAGCTCATGGCTGAACTTCCCACGCTGCCGCCTCCGACGACGGCTCGCGCCGCCGCGGGCGGCTTGCCGCCACCGGTGCCACCCAAGTCCAACCCGCTGTCGCGCACGTCGAACACGACCCGCGCGCACCTGACGGAGGTTACCTTCGAGTCGTTGCAGATCTCGCCGCTCACGAAGAAGGCAATCGCTGAGGTGATGGGCTACGCTGTGCTGAGTGCGGTGCAGGCGCAGACGCTGCCCGTGATCCTGCAGGGCCACGATGTGATCGCAAAGGCGAAGACGGGCACGGGCAAGACGATTGGCTTCCTGCTGCCCACGATCGAGAGGCTCGTGAACGCGCCGCCCGCGCCCGCGGGCGCCATCCGTGCCCTCGCCATCTCGCCCACGCGCGAGCTCGCCTCGCAGATTCGCGAGGAGGCGGAGCAGCTGCTCACCTTCCACAAGCCCCGCCTGACGAGCCACGTCGTCTTCGGCGGCACGAATGTCAAGAGCGACGTAAAGGTGCTCACAACGACGCCACCCGCGCTGCTCGTCGCCACGCCCGGCCGCCTCAATGACCTCCTCTACAACCACGGCATGCAGCCCAAGTTCATGAACCTCATCTCGCTCATGTTTGACGAGGCCGATCAGCTGCTCGAGATGGGCTTCCGGCCCGACCTCACCAAGATCCTCGCGGCGCTGCAGCCGACCGCGGGACAGCGACAGACGCTGCTCTTCTCGGCCACCATGCCCAAAGACGTCTTGCAAGTCGCCCAGTTCGCCACGCGCCAGGGTGACTGCCAGCTCATCGACACTGTGGGCGAGGAGGACCAAGCGACCCATGCGCACGTGCCACAGAAGGCGACGGTCACATCGCTCGCCACGCAGGCGGCCGAACTCGTTGCGTTGCTCCAGCAGGCGACCTCTGCCGAGGGCGTGGGGGAGAACGGTGCATACAAGGTGCTCGTCTTCTTCACAACGGCGCGCCTCGCCCAGCTGTACGCCGAGCTCTTCACGGCGCTCGGCTGGTCCATCATCGAGATGCACTCTCGTAAGTCGCAGCCGCAGCGCACGCGCGCGGCGGACCTCTTCCGCGACGGCTCCAACCTGATCATGTTCTCGTCGGACGTGTCGGCGCGCGGCATGGACTACCCGGACGTAACCGCCGTGCTCCAGGTCGGAATGCCCTCCGATAAGGCGCAGTATGTCCATCGGCTCGGCCGCACGGCGCGCGCGGGCAAGGCGGGCGGTGGGCACCTGCTTCTCGCCGACTTCGAGGCAGGCTTTCTCAAGGAGCTCTCTGATCTCCCAATCGAGATGCGCCCGCCGATGGAGACGGCGGCGACGGCGGTGATCCAGCCGAAGGTCGACACCGCCATGCGTTCTCTGCCCCCCCACACTCTCGAGTGCGCGTACCAAGCGTACCTAGGCTTCTACAACTCGTACCTCAAGCGGCTGCGCTGGGACCGCGAGGAGGTGGTGCGCCGTGCCAACGACTTCTCGGCAGCCGTGCTCTGCCTGCCCTCGCCGCCTGCGCTTCAGGCCAAGACGGTCGGCAAGATGGGCCTTAAGGGTGTCCCTGGCCTCATCATCGACCGGTCGGAAAGCGGCGGCGGCGGCGGCGGCGGCGGTGGCGGCGGCGGTGGCGGCGGCGGCGGCGGCGGCCGCCGCGAGGGGGGTGGAGGCAAAGGCAAAGGCGGCGGCGGCGGCGGCGGAGGCGGCGGCGGCGGCGGCGGCGGCGGCGGCGGCGGCGGCGGTGGAGGCAAGGGAGGCAGTGGCGGCAAGGGCGGCGGTGGCGGGCGTGGCAGTGGGTGGTGAGGCGCGTGTGATATGCGACGGCGTGGAGATTCCTCTGAAGGCCCGCGCACTGTACATTGCGCGGCAGCCCGGCCGCGTGCGGATGCCGTGCTAGTCCGCCAGACGATCACAGTCCTGCCGGCTGTCATCGCTCGCGCCCTCTGTGCGTGTGCTTGCACTGCTGTGTGAAACCCCGCGGGGCTGTTTGTTTGGTGTGGGGGTGTGTAGGTCCCGTGAGCGCCCGAGATGGCAGATGCGTGATGCCCCGTACGCGTCGTGACGACAAGAGCCATATTATGCGAGCGCCCGGCACGGTGGACGGTGGTCAGGTCCAGGGGTTGTCGGGGGGCGCGTCGCCGTCGCGCGTCAGCCGGGGCCCGGGCCGCCGCGGTCGCGTAGCGCGTTGCTGCGCAGCGCGCACGTTCTGCGCCGGTGCATGAGTCTGCTCTGGTTCGTCCGGGGAGGCGGGAGCCGCGGTCGTCCCCGGTGTCGGTCGCGTGCCGCAAGCGTGCCGCCCGACGCGGTGCGCGCCCCCGGCCCGGCGGCCTGCCCCCTGCCCGCTGCCCGGGCCGGTGCACGGCCAGGGCACCGCACTCTGCGGGGCGGACTCCGCGGGCGGGCGGAGGGTCGAGCTCTCGGCAAAACTACACTCAAACTATGCACTGAACTATCTACGGACCACTTCGCAGCGCGCAATCTTCACGTCGGAACTAGTGGAACCGCTCCCCGTGCCAACCTTTTCTATGGCGTCGAGCACGCGAAAGGAGCTCACGCCGCCGTCGTCGTCGGTGGCCAGGCGTCCGAAGACGACGTGCTTGCCGTCAAGGTGCGGCTGCGCGCGGAAGAGGATGAAGAATTGGCTGCCGTTGGTGTCTTCGCCCGCATTGGCCATCGAGAGGACCCCGCGCGCGTCGTGCTGCAGTGCAAACGACTCATCTTCGAATTTACCGCCCCAGCTCGAGACGCCATAGCCGCCGTCGGTGGAGCCGCCCTGTGCCATGAAGCCCGGCATCACACGCTGTATCCTTGAGTTTACGTATGTGTAGCCTCCCTCGCCGCTGCAAAGGCGCACGAAATTATCGACCGTTTTGGGCAAAAGCTTGCCGTACAAGTCAATGGTCAGCTCGCCGCCGCCGCTCTCGCCGACGGTGATCGTCATTTTGACACGTGCCGTCGGTTTCATGAGCTCGTCCCGCCTGCGCGCGCGTGCATCGCTGCCCTGGGCTAGCTGCGCACACGCTTGGTCGCCCGGTGGCACTAGCCGCCACGAGCCATCGGCCGCCAGCAGCTTATCCGTCGTGACAGGCAGGTCGCCAAGGCTGGGAGCTGTGGCACTCAGCTGCAGCTTGCTGTTCGAGTGCCGTGCAAATAGCGGCATGGCCAAAGTCCGCCGAGAGAGCATAGCGGGCCCGGAGGTGTACGCACTCAGGCTCACGGTTTCGGCACCGCCCAGCCCTGGAGAAAAGGCTCGCCACGCCACGGAGCTCCACATGTCGAGTGACGCGGCATTGCATGACCTCTCGTCGGACAGCGGGGGCAGCGCGAGACGAAGCAGCGCCTTGTCAAGCCGCCCGTGCGCCAGCAGCATGCCCGGGTACGCACAGCTCTCGAGCACGATGGGCGGCGGCCCACTGGTCTTGGACGCGCCGCCACAGTGCGTCGGAAGCACACTGACACGCATCGCCGCGGACTCAACAGCGGCTGCCTCGCTCACACGTGGGCGCTCAATGACGACGGCGTCGGGCCGCGCCTGCAGCAGATGTGTCGCAAAGTTTACCGAGCGTAACGCGACGACGGTGCCGTCCTCGACAACCAGCGGCTTGGGCGGGAAGGGCTGCGCCACCGTCAGAAGCTGGCCGGTGCTTATTCCGAAGTGAGTGACATTGTATTGCCCAGCGCGCAAGTCTGGCACCGTTAATGGGCCGCCAGCATCGGGCACCGTAAGCTCCACGATCGCACCGCCACTGCCATCGTCCATTCCATGAAGCATGATGCGGTCGCCAGGCGCGGCTCCCACGATTGTGAGCTTCACGATCCCTGCTGCGACCGCATCAGGCAAGATGCGAACGGTTTTCTCGGATTGCGCACGAGCGAATGTGAGCGCTGGCCCCGCTGCCGGGAGCAGAACCAATATCGTGAATACGAGCAGGAGGAACGAAATGAGCACACAGAGCCTTCTAATTGCGCCGCGACGCCTTGCAGGCCGCACCGCTTCCTCCTCGCCACCCATCTCGCCCTAAAAATAGACTACCAAGCGACCGGTACTCGTCACCCGTCCGCGACCCTCGTACCGGTAACCACACTCTCACGCCGACGTGCCGTGCATGCTGATGAAGTTCAAGTTACTACCGATAACTGTGTGTCCCGGCTCCCCCCGGTGTCTTTTTACCGATAACTGATGAAGACCTCCCTTACCGGTACCGTACCGGTACAATGTACGGTACGGTAAGCGTTTCCTTGCTGAGCAAGTTTCCAGGAAGCCCCAACGAACGAAACTCAAATTCACCTGGAGTCTCTACATCCGATCCGGTGAATTTCGAGCCGTAAAACATTCCAAGGTGACGAAACCTCGTGAGAACCGGCGATCGGTCCGCGCTCTTACCCGCCATGGTGTGCCTCTTTGGGCGAGCGGGCGGCACCCGTGCGCTCTGCTCAAGTTGCACATCGCGAACGTATCCTATTTTAAGGCTGCCAACGACCGTCTTCCCGCTTCACACCGTCTCTCTTCCCATCGTGAAGCCGAACATGCATGAGCGTCCCGCCATTGGCTGCATCACGATTCCATTGGCTACCGAGATTGGAAGCAGGTTTGGTGGCAAAGTCGTACTTCTCGCGGACGGCGCGACTGCTGGAGTTGTTGTAGATATCCTATCTCCGACGGCTGGCATGGATCGGGAGTTGCCCACGTCCAACCGGGACCGGGTGGAGTGGGGGCCAGGAGACTTGGTCCACGCTGTTGGAGGAGAGAGGGTACACCTCGTCCAAATGGGCGAGCGCACGTCTGCGGGCCTAAGGCTCGGTAGCTTCGAGCGGCTTGTGGACGAAGAGTTGTCCTCCGATCGGTCACGTGCGCTTGAGGACGAGGTCACCGTTGCGCGCGCCCTGCTCGAGGCATCAGCCAATGGCAAAGCGTTTGAACTTCTGCTGTGCACGCTCGACGAGGAGCTTGGGATGCCCGATGTGCATCCGTCATCGCATCCGCTGTTCATGCGCTTTGCTTCGCAGCCCGACGACCCAGTCGCTCTTGGATGGTGGCTGGCGGCGCGGCTGTCGCTCACAACGGTGCTGCGCCGCCACTTGCTCTCAGTCCCTTGCCCGCTCAAGCGCATGATCGACCTCGTCGATGCGATGAGGCTGCTACACGACCCAAGCGCCCACGGCACCGCGCAGGCTAGCCGGCGCGGTGGCGGAGTGGGCAGCAAGCTGCGCCTCATGTACGACACCGCAGAGGCGAGCGGCTGCGAGCTCGAAGCACCCAGGCCCGTCGTCGATTGGAGCGCAAGTGGACAGCCGGAGGCCTCACGCTACTGAGATCGGAGAGGAGCTTTGAGAGCCAGAAGTTACGAACACGGCTGCGTGTTCGTAAGGAGCACGAATTGCCCGCGGCGGAGTCTAGTATTGCGGTGGGCGATTTCGTAGCGACGCGCCGACACCCGACAGAAGAGAGAAGTCGAGTCAAGAAGCTAGGTATCCGTAGCGGCGCCCCGGCGGCCGGCCATCGGCGCGCGCCGGCCCCCGCGGCCGCGCGGCGGCCAGCACCGCCGGTACTTTGGTGTTACGTTGATAGTCCACCATTAGTCCACCATACGTAGTCCGGAATAATTAATATAGATCAGTATATATGCGAGCTTTGGGCAAAAATGGCCGCAATAGTCGGGGCTGCGCCCAGCTCCTGGCTGCGCGGCGGCCCATCGTTCACTGATCGCTGTGATCGGATCCGCGCCAATTGATCATTCTAAAACTTCCTCGTCCAAGCTCCTTTTTGACAAATTCCCCGGCGTCGCTTTTCTGCTGGTGCTGCTGGTGCTGGTGCTGGTGCTGCTGGTCCTCGTGCTGCTCGGCTTGTTGCAACGCACGGGCTTCTTCTTTAGCCTCGCCATCTCGATGCCCGCATCATCGTCCTCGTCGATGATCTCATCCTCATCCTCGTCTTGGGGATTCGCCTTCTTGCACTTGCTCTTGTTCCCTTTCCCCCTTGGCACCACTGCAGTCATCGGAATGCTGCTATGGTGGCCTTTGAAGCGGCCGTTCGTCTTCTGAATCCCCTTGAGCCAATGGCCATTGCCTGGGATGGCGCTCGTGAGAAGCTCGTTGTCAGTGCCCAGATCGCTTGCGTAAAATTGGTTGAGTGTGTCGCGTAGATTGATGCCTAGTAAGACGCAGCCGATGGCTGCGGACAAATATGAAGCGAAGAGAAGTGGAAATATGTCAGCCACAGTGAGGTGCTCGAGACTTGTACGAGGGCTCGCAGAGATTTGGCTGTGATCATACCAAGCAGGAGAAGTAGCGCGTTGAAGGCCTTAGAGAATACGGGACCAGGAACAGGTGGCGCCATGCCAGGTTGCCACGGCGGTAGATTCATCGGCGGGGCGGGCGCAGAGGCGATAGCCGCACTCGCTGCGACGAAGGTCGAAAGCTCGAGCATTGTTTGACGAAAACCGTACGGTGCAACGGAAAGGATTGAGTAACCGATTGCATGTCATGCCATGTAAAACTTTGACGTGTGTGAACACAAGGCTCCATTCACGCGCCGCTCTCGCCGTTTGCTCGCTCGCGCGTAAACCTGGTCGCGCGTTGAAACGTAGAATTGCGATTCATCACAGCTACACAAGCAGCCTGGTGACGGCGCGAAACCCCGGTCCCTGCTAAAGCTAGACCAGGCTTACATCGCGGTGGGTGGGCGGGAACACTTAACTCTCGAGAGAGAGACCGACATCATGCGCGTCATTGCGCTGCGAATCTCCCCCAGAGATGCAGAGGTGCCGAGTAGCACTCTATCTGCCGACGAGATGCAGGGTGCCGAGTTCAGCACACGATCTGCCTCGTCTATCTCCCGTTGGGACTAAACCGGATGCGCATCGGATAGGTTCGAGAGCCCCCTTAGGCCTCGCTCTCCGAGCAGCAGAACTCCAGGTATGTATCCCCATGGTATGCCCAATATCCCAAACGGCGGGGGGACATCTCCCCGCATCTCCCCTTCCCCCCTGGCCGGGCTCCTGATGGCTCCGCTGTCTGTCTCTTCACGCGGTGGTTCACGGCCGCTTAACCGTTGGGGTCAAGCGGCAATCATCGATCGGGGCTACACCACAATGGTGTGGCCGGACGTCATCTTCACAGACTCCTGTTTTATCATCACGCTCTATCTGATGGTCGGGGTGCTCATTTACGGCTATCTCGAGTCCTGGACAGCGCTCGACGCCTTCTACTTCCAAATTGTTGCGGCGTCAACGGTTGGCTTTGGCGATTTCGTGCCCTCTTCGACCGTCGGCAGGCTGCTCACGTGCATCTACACGCCGGTCGGCACGGTTCTGCTGTACCGCGCAATGCACCCATACGCTTCACTCATCACGTCATCAATAGACAGCGCCGCTCGCTCTCTTCCCGGCCTTGCAGACGCGCCAGAGTCACTCACGGCCGAGGGTGACGCGAACCATGTGCGGCACGTCGTGCGCGCGCTGCTCAGCCCGCTGCTTGTCATCGGCGTAGGCGCCGCCGTCTTCTATCGCTTCTTTGGTTACGACGAGAGCGTCGCCGAGGCGATTTACTTTGCGTTCACGTGCGTGAGCACGATCGGCTTTGGCGACCTGGCACCTGGCCCAACGAAGACGAAGATGGCAGTGATCGCGTACGTCGCGCTCGGCAGCGCCATTTGCGGCGTCCTCCTCGAACACGCCTACCTAATTGAGAAGCGCCGACAGATCCGCACGACCGACCACACTAAGTACACGGCGGAGCTGCTCCTGCAAGCTTCGTGCTGGGACGCCGCGCGCGAGGGCGAGAAGGCGATACACGGAGCGAGGGCTGATGGTGGCGGGCTCTCGGAGGCGGACTTCCTTCTCGCAGTTCTCACTGCCCACGAGCTGATTGACGTGCCAACGCTCGTCGCCCTCCGCCGCCAGTACGCTCACATCATGAACCAGACGGCCACGGCCATTGCGGGTGGCGCTGCCAAACCAGAGGCAGCGAGTGCTGGCGGCGGCGGCGACGACGGCAGCGGCGGCAAAGGGGCAGCCGTGCAGCGCTTGCAAGAGGTGGGACGGCGGATCGACGCGCGGGTCGTCTTTGCGCGCTATGTGAGTGATGGTCGCGTCCGCCAGCGGGCTGCGGATGCACCGATCGGAACGCACCTTGCGCTGCCCAGGATTGAGCCGCATGTGGCCTTCGCGGACGACAAGATCGCGACCGTCGATCTCACTGCCGCTGATGGCGGCTACGCCGAGTGGTATGCGCATTTTTGGTTGATGCGGGTCGAGCTTGCGCGAAGTAACGCGCCCACGGCGGCGAGCGCACCTGCGGCCACGGCCGCTGTGCCGCTGGTGTGAGCACGTGTCGTGTGAACGTTCGGTTAAACACGACACCCGGCTACGGCTACTGTTCCTGCCCGCTCGCACGTGCGACGTGTTTCGGCGTTGATTGTTTGATTTTAAGTTTGATTACTCTAGATTGATCCGGCCAAGACTCGTATAGCCTATCGGTACTTGTATGCTCTCGGTGGAGTACATGCCAGGCGACCCTGGCGGCTATGACCTGTCCCCGGACGTCTACTGTATTTGTGTCGGCTCGCCCGGACGCGGCCGCGCGCTCATGCTGTATTAGGTTAGTGTTCCACAGTAGTACTGACTCGTTCAGCACCAGGGCATCCACCACACGTACATCTGGCACAGATTGTGGATGTTGGTCGCCTCCGAGATGAGTTGCGAGACCTGTCCGTCGACCGAGAGCGCCGTGGGCCCGCGCAGCTGGTTGATGCCCTGGAGCTTCAGGTCGATCTTCTCGAGCTCCTTCTCAGCCTCGTCACTCTCCAGCTTGCCCGACTCGTCCTCGGAGGCGTTGCGCCGGCTCCACTCGACTAGTGGATCGTGCCGCAGCGCCGAGAGCACAGTGAGCAGCGCGGGCCGTTGCGCGCGCAGCTGGCCGAGGGTTAACTCCGACACGCGTCGAAAGACGCCGTCGGCGCCTCGCACACCCATCGTGTGCAGCAGGTTCTGCGTGAGGCGGAAGGGCACCTTTTCGGGCGTCTCGAGATTGAGCCCGTGGTCAAAGAGGCAAGCAAAGTCGACGTGCATGAGCGTGCCCGAGGTGGAGTCGATGAGGATGTTCTCGAGGTGCCGATCTCCCAGTCCAACCGAGAAGCCGATCATCGACATGACCGCGCACGAGCGCGTGAAGGCGAGGCGCGCGTCGAACCACGCGGTCGGGTCGCGAAAGGAGTCGACCAGCCATCGATGGAGCACTGGCGGCAGCTCGTACATCAGCTGCTTGGTGAGCTTGGCGAGTTCGCCCCGCCGGTCGGTCTGGTGGTTGTACGCGGTCGTGTGGCGCGCCTTGATGGAGTTGTGATCAAAGGGCAGCTGGTATGCTTCCCAATAGTCCTTGATGATCTGACGAAGCTGAAGCATGTGAGGGACCCACTCGATGAGGCCGCACTCCTGGTCGAGCGGCACGACCGCGTAGCAGCGCGCACCTGTGGGGAAGGCGAGGCGCCGTGGTGAGCGCTTGCATGCAGGTCGAGCGGCACGACCGCGTAACAGCGCGCACCGAGCTTGCGCCGGCGACAGTTGGCCGATTTGAGCAGCATCTGATTGACCGCGGTCATCAGCTCCATCATGCGTGCGTCCTTGCGTAGGTCGTCCTTGGGCTTGCACAGGAATGAGAAGCTCTCGCCGTTCGAGCCGGTGACGGTGACCTTCTTGGGCCGTTGGAGCGAGCCCATGACCTCAACGCCGTCATCCCACTTCTCAATCGTCACCGCGTCGTCCGCGTACGGCTCGTAGTGACGCATCGGCCGCGCCGGCTCGGGAGCGCGCGGCGTCAGGTGTGCATGCGTCGGGATCACAAGTGGCAACTCGACCGCGCGGAAGAGGCTCGCCCAGCGCTGCGACATGCGCACGTGCTTCTCGCGCTTCTCCATCGAGTTGTCGTTGCACACCTTTCGAAGCTGATCCAGGATGCGTCGTGCCGTCGAGAGCCCTTCGGACGAACGGCCCGAACCCAGCATCTGCTGCTTGGCGCGCGCCAGGATGGTCTCGCCTTGGCGCTTGCGGTCGGCCACCGATGAGAGCGAGGCGGGTACGATGGCCCAGCTCAGCTGGCTCGGATAGGTGGCGAGGAGAGTCGCGAGCAGCGCGTGGATCAGATCGCGTGCGCGCTGCAAGCGGTGCGTCGTGCGCGAGACGAGTTGCGCCACACATGGCAGCCACTGGAAGGGCGGCAGTGTGCTCGTGAGCTCTTGTACGATCACGTGGCTCTCGTCCGCCTTTGGCGGCGGCGGCGCGCCGTCCGACGGCTTCTCGGAGACGGCCGCCTGCACATCCGAAAACTCGAGCCAGAGAGTGATCAAGCGCGACAGCGCGTGGCTCGCGTGGCGCATGCCGCGCTGCAGGCTCTGCCCGTAGTTGCGTAGGACCTCGGGCAGGTGCTTGCAGTACGCCTCGTACTGGCGGCGCTGACGGTCGACCTCGTTGACCTTCTTCTTGACGAGAGAGGAGCGCGCGCCCGGCACGGCGCCCAACGAGTACACCTCGGTCCGCTTCGCCGCCGCGAGCTTGCGTTCGAGAATCCTCTCGCAGAAGCAGCCGTACCGGTAATAGACCTTCTCCGACATGATGTGTGCTTGTGCGTGCGCGCCAACGCCACTGGGGCCATTAGTGCTGGCGGCGACGGCGCCAAGGACGGCGGCGCCCGCAAAGGGCGTCGGCGGCGCCTGGTTGCTGAGCTCGACTGCCTTGCGGTGAAGGGCCGAGATTTCGATGTCCTCCTGGTCGGTCGTTTGCTCGGCCAGGTAGTGCGCGAGGCGCAGCATCGTCTTGATGCGCAGCTCGCGCACCGGGCGCAACGAGCCCTCAATCAAGGCGTCTGGGCTGAGCACACTCAGCGTGCGTACCTGCTGCTGCAACCGAAGCACCGCCTCATGCGGCGTGCCAGCCTCCCAGGCCATCTTGGCTCCGATCAGGCACGCTGAGTACGGATCGTGCACCGCCGCCTGCGCGAGGGCTTGCGTGGCCGTCTCCACGTGGCCTGCGGCGCGTGCGGACTTGGCGAGGCGAAGCCACAGGGACGCTTGCGTGCGCCCTATGGCGGCCCGTAAGCCCGGTGTGTCGCGGACTCGCAATGGACAAGAGTCCGCGAGCATACGCACGATGGCGAGGCGTATGGAGAGTAGCGGTTCGAGCGCCTGCGGAGAGTCCGCCACGAGCGCCGATCGCTTCGTCCAGTGCTCGGCGAGGGTGAGGAGACCGTTGAGCGTCGCAACGGCGTGTCGAGCCTCGGTGTGACTGCGGCCGCCGACTAAGGGAGCGGAGGCCGCGGCTACGGGTACGTCGAGCAGACCGGTCAACGGCCCACCTGTGCTCGGTCCACCACGCCACCCCACCCCACGAGCCTCGAGCACGAGCGGTGCGGCGGTCTCGAGCTCCTGCAGCACCTGCAGCTTGACGAGCGAGCCGTACGCGCGCCCATAGGAGTCCATACCCGCCGCCGCAATCGAGGGCACAAGCGCGCGCCGCGCCGAGCGGCATGCGGCGGTGAGCGTGTCAGCGGAACCCTCGTGGAGTGCAAGCAGCGCTCTGGCCAGCTCGATCTCATACACGTCGTCGCTCGTCGCGAGCGTGCGCTCGAAGGTGCCGGCGAGCGTGCTCGACGAGTGCACGCAGCTGCGCACCTCGTCCCACTGCCCAAGGCGCCACGCCGCCAGCGCCACCCAAGGGAGCAGTCGCGAGCGCTCCACGGCCGTACCGGCGGAGCGCAGAGCAGAGGCGGCGGTGTCGTGCATGGCGCCGACGAGCCCCAAGTGACGAAGCGAGCGGCATTGTCCCAACTGCAACGGGAGGCGGCTTTGTGCCTCGGCCACTGGCGCGGCCGCCGACGATGAGGACGATGCAACACCGCAACCGTCCCTCCCTCCTAGTGCGGCGGGTGGCGACGCCTGCAGCGCAATCTGATAGCAGTTGAGCGCAGCCGAGTAGCACCCGTGTAACTCGTGCTCGAGAGCCTCGTCGGCAAGGCTGCGCGTGGTGCTCGCATGCAACCGTGCGACCGCCAGCAGACCATCCGACTCGTCGAGCCGGAGGTAGGCCGCATGCATTAGGCGCGCCGCCTCGGAAGACGGGAGTTCGCGCATGCGCATCTGTGGCCCGCAAAAGTACGAGTTGGCCGGCGCGTCACTTGGCGCAAGGCCCTTGCTGTCGGCGAGCTGCTCCGTGTAGCGCACCGCCCGGCACGGCGCGCCCGCGCGCAGCGCCGCCTGAGCGAGCGTGAGCAGCGACACACGGCTGATGAGCGCATCGATGGCAGCTACCTCTGCGAGCTCGTTTCGCCGCCGGTGCTGCCCTAGCCACTCGGTCAGCGTGTCGAACACGTCGAAGAGCGCTTGGTAGCAAAGCAAGCGCTCCGCTCCGCCGCCGCTGTCCGCGTTGGCGTCATCAGCGTCACTGCTCTCGGTGGTGACTGCCATGGCAGCCGCTGGCACGCCCGCGCCGCCGGCGCCACGAACCTCGGCTTCGGCGGCGCTCGTGACGGCGGGACCGCTGGCCGCCGTCGCACGCAGCACGGCGTCAATCTCGAGAAGGAGATTGCCGATGAGCTCCGCCCGCGAGAGTGGAGGCGGCGGCATCGTATTCGACGCGGGAGCGGCGGTGGACTCGCGCCGTGGCGGCACGTACGCCCCGAATGCTGTGGGCGCTGTGGGCACGGGCAGCTGTGGCTGGTCCGATAGAACGGGCGCCGCCTTGAGAAGAAAGGCTATCAGCGGCGGGAGGAGCGAGAGGGCGAGGCCGGCGTCGTATCGGACACAAGGGTACGTGCCACCGAGCAGCAACGCTCGCCGCCGCTGCTCGGGGCTCAGGTGTGGGGACGTCTGAAAGGCACCCGCGGTCGCGAGGAGCTGGCGGCACCATGCGACAACCCAATCGCTGTAGCGACGCCGGCCGTCAAAGATAGGCGAGTGCGCGATGGTTGAGAGGTCGACGGATTCGGCGTTGAGGCTCAAGTAGGGCGCGATGGTCCCGCGTGTGGACTCGGACAGCCGCCCCCACACGGCCACTGCCAGCTGCTGCTCCCGGCTCAGTCGGTGGTACTCATCGGGCGCGGGCTGGCCCTTGGTGCGTGCCTCTTCGTACTGACGCCGTAGCGGCAAGTGAGAGGGGGTGTCAATGGTGCAGTGGCACACGCGTTGCAGCAGCACCATCGCCGCGTAGCCTGCCGCGGGCACGTGGCCTTCGCCCGCGGAGCGCAGCATGCGCACGAGGGGACCCTCGAGGAGTCGCTCGGTCATCGCCTCGTCGCTCAGCCGCGCGTCAAACGTCAGGGTGCCAGCCGCGCTTCCGCTCACGCCGGCGGCGGTGCTGCCGGTGCCCGTGCGGGTGCCGCTGCCCGCAACAGCGCGTGACGGCGCCGCGCCGGGCGTCGCCGCCGCCAGCGCCTTGGCGGGCACCGCGCTCATGCGCGCCGGGTCGTGTGCGCCCAGCTCCCCGAGGGCCTCAAGGGCCATCTCAGCTGTTAAGCCCAGCTCCTCGCGCACGCCGTCGCGGGCGCCGTCGACGTGCACCTGGTATGCGACGTGCACTGCAGCTCGCGACGGCGCTGGTGGGCGCGAGCTGCAGGGCGTGGCGGCGTTATGGGACTCGTGCACGCACATCAGGAGCCGATGCAGCAGCTCGGAGACGAGTGCCTGGTCGTCGAGGGCCGTCGAGTGAAGCAGCGTGCACAGCTCCGGGTCCTGCGGGGTGCGTCGCACCGCGGAGGCGCCGCCGAGAATCTGCACGCCATCCAAGGACCACCAAGGACTTACGGGCATGTCCGCGTCTGCCCTGCCCCACAATCTCTCGAGGAGCCGGCGAACGGCCATCGCGCGCACCGCGGGTGCCTCGTGCGCCACGCCGCGGCTGCACGTCTGGAGCGCCTGCCGGAGCAGCGGCGGCGGCGAGAAGCGCTCTAACACATCGTGCACACGGTGGAGCATAAAATGGCGTGGCACGAATGTCAGCTCGCCGAGTGCCCGTTGCATCGCCTCAGTCGGCTGCTCATCGGCGGGGCGCAAGATGAGCGACTCGATGATACGCACCACCGGGCGCGGGTGTGAGTCCAAGCACGGCAGCAGCATGAGCACCAGCTGCGGCAGCCCTCGCGCCAGCTGGTCCTCTTGCAGCAGCAGCACGAACGTCGAGATGACCCCGAGCGCCTGCAGCTGCAGAGGAGGCTGCTTGAGCGAGTGCGTGAGCGTTGCCACGAGCTCGCCCCACCACCACTGCGGCAGTGAACGCTCCTGCTCATACATGCGAAGAAGGTGGTGCAGGGCGTTGAGCGCCGCGCGCTGGTCGGCCACGGTGGCGCGCCGTGACGAGAGTCTGAGGCGCAGAAAGTCGAGGAGCATCATCGCGTTGTTCTCGATGTAGTGCTTGAGCTTCTCATTACGACCCGCGACCTCGAGCGACGAGATGAGCGAGCCGCAAGGGCCACGTGAGGCAACGGTGGCGGTGAAGCGCTCGGCGTCGCTCATGCGGCTCGAGAGACCGTACGGCAGTAGAAGATTGAGCGCCAGCACGACGCTCTCCACCTCCTTGTCCGTGTGCGTGCAGCCGAGCCGGTAGATCATCTCCTGGAAGAGCTCGCGCGCGCTCATGCGGATCATCGAGGCGATCGTCTCGGCGGCTGGGATGCCCTGGTCGAACAGGAAGGCGAGCGCGCCCTCGACAACGCTCGATGAGAGCTCGCCCGAGTCGGAGGCGGCCGCGCGTGTGAACACCTCGGCGAGTACCAAGTGCATGTGCTCGACTAACAGGGCGCGCGGCGGTAGCTGGAGCGCCGTGGCGAGCGCGCCGAGCGCCCGGCCGGCAAGCATGACATACTCGTCCAGGGCGGCGACATGCTGCACGCCGCTCAGCTGGCCGAGAAGCACGCCCACCTCGTCAGAGCCCTGGGCGGCGCTCGCGAGCCCACCTACCAAGACAAGGCGCGGCACCGCACGCGGCGCGAGCAGACGGAGGAGAGTGACCTCGTCAACGTCGCACAAAGCGCGCGCCACCGCCGCGAAGAGGGGCGGGCGCGTCGTGTGCCACCAGATCCATACCGGCGCTAGGTGTGGCGTGAGGCGGCGGCAGAGGGCGGCAATGGAAGCGGCCGATGCGTCAGATGCCGCGGCGACTCCTGCTGGCTGGGCGTGCGCGATGGCTTCCAGCAGGCGAAGAACAACAGAGTGCTCCGCTGACGGCGCATCACCCACGCCCAAATGGCCCGAGAGCTCGCCTACGATCACAGCGAGGCACTCATCTGCGTGGTAGAGCGGCTCGACACCGAGGGCTCCCAGAGTCCGCAGCAGCGAGCGCTGGATGGCGCCCTCGGCGTCGGCGATGGCGGCGGCGAGCGGCTCGAGCATGCACGAGGTGAGGACGCTCGGGCAGAGTGGCTCGCGCTCGGGCAGTGCGGCGACGGAGCGCACAAACGGCCCGTGCGCCAGCAGCCGTGGGAGGCTCGCCTCCGCCGCCGCGCGCACTTCGGAGTCCTCGTCGCTCAGATAGACTATCAACGGGTTGAGCAGGTGGGGATGGCGCGCCAGGTCGAGCGGGTGCGCGTGGCGTGCGAGCCGACTTATGCCGCCCAGGAGAGCGCCGCGTGCTCGCCCTTCGCTCGCGGGAAGCTCCTCGAAGCGATCCCAGAGCAGCGGCACCAGGCTGGTGAACAGACCGGCCGTTGCGCCGCCCTCGTCGTCGTCGGCGGCCCCGGCAGCGCCAGCGCCAGCGCCAGCGATGTGGCCGCCCGCGCCGCCGCTGCTGATGCCGCCGCCGCCGCCTGCTCCACCGCCGCCTGCGCCGCCGCCTGCGCCGCCGCCTGCGCCGCCGCCTGCTCTGCCACCTGCCCGTCCGCCCCCCTCGGGGTCGCACGTGGCACAGACGATGCGACCGGGGTCGTCGGGCGCGGCCGCGGTGTGTCCCCCCTCGATGCATGCGAGTATGCCCACACAGCGAGCAAACGGAGTGGCTAGTGCCACCGGGCATGCGGTCCCAAGCTGCTGGAGGGCGCCCAGCAACTGGGGGGCGGGTGCGCGACATGAGCCAGGGCCGCGCCGCCCGTCGGCCGCACCCGTCGCCAGCGTCAGGCGAGGCAACTCCTGCAGGGCCATCGCGCCGACAGAGATCTCCGGCGCCAGCGCGGCTCCAGCCGTCGCGTATGCTGCCGCCGCCGCCGCGCCTGGCTCAAGCGTGGCAGCCGAGTCGGCACCGCAGCAACCGAGAGCAAAGGCGAAGGCGCACACGCGCCCTTCTGTGGAGATACTCGGCGGCAGCATCGCCAGCAGCCTCAGCGCACGTGAGCGCAGCGAGGACGAAAAGCGACAGCCCCAGGATGCGCGCACCGCCGTGACCGCCGCCGCGGGTGCACCGCGCGCCGGTAGCGGCTCGGGGGGGGTCCAAGGTAGTTCGGCGAGCTTAGCCATTGCCTCAAGTAGCGGCAAGCTGATCGAGGCGGCCGAGGGTGACGAGACCAGCGCCTGGCGTAGAAGGGCGTCGCTCACCTTAAAAGCCATGCCAAGCAGCGAGCCATCCTCGTCGCCTTCATCGTCCTCGGCGTTGCCTCCGCTTCCGCCGTCACCGCTGTCGAGTCCCTTGGCGCTATCGCCTTGGTGACTGCCAGCGCTCTCGGGTGAGTGCTGCGCCATGCATATGACACACGAGAGCCAATTCTGCAGCTTGCCGCCGAGCTCCGCAGCCCAACCAGACGGTACGGCCGGCGAGACCGCCTGCACGCCCTGCTGCTGCTGCTGCTGCTGCTGCTGCTGCGTTCGTCGGCCCTTAGTGGGTGCTCTGGCACGTGCCACCTCCTCGGTCGCGTTGGCACGCTCCGCCTCAGCCGCACTCACCGCACCCCGCAGCGGCACATGTGGCCCGAGAAGCTGCGTGATCGCACCGAGATAACCGAGTGCTCGCACATCGTCCTCGGTGCGAAGGCCCGACATCTCGAGGGCCTTCGCCGACAGGTAGAGTCGCTCGCGCAGCTGCACAGGCGCTCGCAAGGCGGACACATGCCTTGCCCGCTTCGGCGCCGGCGCGACAGCTTCATCATCGTCCTTGTCTGCTTCTTCTGCCGCCGGCACGCCTGCGAGCATGCAGGCGTCAGCGGCGGCAGCACCGAGCGAGTCGTCTTTATCGAAGACGCTGAGCGGCTCGGGCGCTGCGGCAGCGCGCAGCGCGAGCGCGCGAGCGAAGCACGGCCCGATCGCACCGCGTAGCCGTGCCAGCCTGAGCAGAGGCTCAACTGGTTGCAGCTGTGCTTCCAAGGCCTCAAGAGGCAGGGTGCACAGCACGGCAGCGAGGGCGCGATGCAGGGAGCGTGAGCGCGAGTAAGCAAGGGCGTAAGGCACACCGACGCTCAGGAGCGCCAGAGCATCCATCGGCGGCGCGTCACGACGCGTGAGCAGCCTAATACAGTCACCCACGTCGTCATCGAGTGTCGCCGTCCGAAAGGCGGGAAGCGGCGTGTGGGCGGTCGTGGCGGCAGCGTTGCGAGCGGCACTCGTGACCGTCGCGTCCACCTGCATCGGGGCTCCAGTGTCGACGCCGCCTTGAGCAACCGCGGCAGCGGCCGTGGCAGCGGCCGTGGCGGCGGCCGTGGCAGCGGCCGAGGCAGCTGTCGCTGCCTCAGCAGGCAAGCCAACGGTGAGAAGGGAGAGCAAGCGATGGAGCAGCCGGCTATGCATGGGAGGCGGCACAACAACAGCGCCGAGCAGTGCGCGTAGCGCAGCTACGCTCGCGCCGAGTGGCGGGCCACAGCTGTCGGGATGCCGTCCTGGCGCGCGCGCCATTCGGGACCACGGCGCCGCACACGGCAGGTCGGCAGGCGTGAGGTGCGTCAGCGCCGCCTGCCACAGCTCGGGCGCGCCGCCTCCAAGAAACTGCGGACAGCCCGCATGCAGCCGCGCACACACACGCAGGAGGCCGGCGCGCGCCCAAGCGACGCGCATTGGGCTGTCGAGCACCATGGTCACCGGCGCGAGCGCCTCCGCCCCTGCAGCGGAGCACAAGGCGGCGAATTCGCAAAAGGCTCTCACACGGCCCGGCGGCGGTGTGTTGAGCGACAGTGATGCGAGCAGCGCGACTGCCTCGCGGCCGACACACGCGAGCGCACGCGCGGACGCCATCCGCAGCAGCAGCAACACCTGCTCAAGTGCGGCGACCACCGCCGATTGCCGCTCCTCTGAGGGCTCGGCGAGGTGCTCGAGCAGCCCAAGCGCAGTTGGCCCGACAGCCTGCGGCTCTCCGAAACCAAAGGCGCCGACCCACTTTGTAGCCAGATGGCTAACAATCATGAGCACCCGGGCAACATCGTGACCCGTCGCTGTTGGCTCACGCAGGTGGCTCTGCACAAGCCGCGCGAGGATCGAGGCGAGCAGGCTGTTTCGCGAATCGGCGTCAGATGAGTCGCGGGCGCGCATTAGGTCCTGCAGCGAGTCGTTGATCGAAGTCATCGGTGGCGGGGAGTACGCGCTCGGCGACGTCCAGATCCGAGGCGGCGAGAAAGGCGCCAAGCGCCGAAAAGCGTCATGCGTGTGAACAGGCTGAAAACTTGACCCTACTTGCCGTTCCGGTAAAAAGACACCGGGGGGAGCCGGGACCGGTGACTCAATTCTAACCATTGAACACATCCGAAGATGTATGGCCTTCCTGGTGTGCCACACAGAGGCAGCTCCTGGATTCCGACGCGTCTTGATCGTGTGTCAAAGGATCAATATGAGCCGATAAGCGCGCCGGCGGCGGCGGCGGGCGTTCGTCGTGTCCTGGACTCCTCCGCAGTGCGCGCGCGATAGGCGCCGTGATGCACAAAAAGGAAATCATGCAGCGCGCGGAGGTCGCGAATGGCCGGAATCGTCGATTCGCGCAGTACACGCAGTGCCTGCTCCTCCTTGAGCCGCCGGCTCTGAAGTACATCGTCGTCCGCCAGGCCGCTCTCCGTCACCTCCTCGTACTCGAGCTGCAGGGCAGATGCGCGCGCGGCCGCCCGTACGGGCGTGGGCAGCGTGGGTGGCAGCGCGAAGACCCACTCGAAGATGGCGCGTGTGCGCGGCATGTGAAAGGCCGATGTGATCAAGAGCAGCCGACTCCAGCCCCGCGGGTCGGCGTGCATAAGACGCGCGAACGCCGCGTTGCCGATCGTGTCGAGGCTCCACGACTCGAGCAGTACGCGAGACGCTGCCACGCCGCGCGCGACTAGGTACGCTGCGGAAGCGGCCGCCTCGTCCACTGGGAAGCCATCCTCGTCAAGCGGTGGGGGCTTGTGAGTGGTGCCGCGGGACAAGACCAGGTAAAAGTCAGTAGCTTCATCGTGCGCCAGCGCCGCGTCCAGGCGAGCGCGTACCCAAGCCGCCGGCGCGCGGCTGCCATCAAGGCCGCCCCCCGGAATAATGATGCAGTCATATCGGGGAGGCGTCGACGGCGATGAGGGCGGCGTGCTGCCGAGCATAAAGTACCCCGTTAGGCAGAGAAAAAGCGCGACGACAATGACGCTCAGCCAGCGTGATCGGTTATGACCAGCGCGGCGGCGGTGTGGACGCTGACCACCCGTGGGGCTCAGCATGTTTCACCCCAGAACGTCCGGCGCTCGGGATCAGTCGTCGCTCCGAGAATCACGTTCATAGCGAATTCACACCAACACACCGGTGTGCGCAGTGACGTACATGTAACGTAACTCTTGAGTTGAGCTAGCGGACCGCAGTTGAGGGGCGGTTCTCGGACTTTCTTTAAAGGCGAGCACTGTGCTTGCTTACCTACAGACGCCAACTCAGACGCCGCCGCCGAGCGGACTGCGAAGAACCAATGCAAAACTCACCAGACGACTGGGTCACCGTTTTGTCGCCCACCGGCGATGCATGGCTCATGCCTGCCCCGGGCGCACCCATTAACGAAGATAACGTTGCCGCTGCACCTGAGACACCTGCTGAGCCTGTAGATGCTGAACCAGATTGGCTGACTCGTGCTGCTGCTGACGTTAGGCAGCGTGAGGAGGGCGAGAAGGAAGAGCACGGCTCCTCCTCGACTCCACCCATGCGCAGCATGGCGAAAGTTCTTCACCGCGTGGCGGAGCGGTCCATGCAGTCGCGCACATCCTTCATGTCGGTGCTCATGTTCATACTGCTAGCCAGCTTGTTCGGCGTGAGCGTCAGGTTCCATTCGCTCTCTGTGCGCTCGGCGGAGGTATCGGAACAGGCGGCCACATACAGCGTCTTTGCGAATCAAGCGAGACGCGTCATCCTCCTGGAGCTCAGGAAGGAGCTCAAGGGCACAGAAACGGCACTGGCGCACGCCCATGACGAGCTCACACGTGTGGCAGCGGAGCGGCGCGAGCTCGAAGAGGAGTTTCGAGCCGCAGCGGCCGAACGGAAAGCGTTGCAGACCGAGACGCAATCGCTCGAGGACGCTCTAGCGCGCTCGGACGCAGCGCTTACTGAGGCACGCGATGAGCTCAACGAGGCCAGGGCCAATGCCGAAGCTTCGTCAATGTCGGCCGAGGAGGCACGCAAGAAACTCTCGACGATAAAAGGGAGTACGTGCATGCACACATGCACGCATCTGCCGGCGGCCACTGTTGGCGCAGAGGAGCTGCACGAGCTGCTGCGTGATGCACGCGCGCTCGTCGCCGAGGGCGAGAAGGCGCGCAAGCACGAGCGCGAGGCGTGGCAGAGGCGCGTATCTGAGCATCAGCAGCAGACGAAAGCCCTCGGGGCGGCGCTGAGACAGGCCCGACAGGAAGCGGCAGCGACCCAGACAGCTCGTGAAAAGGAGCGTGCAGCATGGCACCGCCAGATGCGTGCGGCGAACAGGGAGAAGAACCATACGCCGCCAAGGGACGAGAAGCTCCACGGAGAGAAGCCGAAGCAGGAGCTGCCCGAAAAGTTGCGTGAAGAGTCCACACGGCGGCCCGACCATGGAGGGACCCAGGGCGGGCGTCGGCGTGGCCGTAACCACCGCCACAGCCGCAATCACGATGTTCGCTCTCACAGCCATGGAAGTCCTACGGCGCATTCCATCTCAGATGTGTCCGCGCCGAGGTGGCTCGGCAACATTTACTCACGGTATGGCGCCGTCGATGACTGGCAGCGCTCCGTGGCAGCCTGGCAAAGCGCCCTCGAGGGCTCCGTGGGAGCCATAGACTTGCCTTTCTCGTCGTGCGCTGCACGTGCAGGGGGTGCTGTTGCATGAGGGGATCGGTGCAGCGGGGCGAGTGGGAGGGGGGAGTGTAGGATGAGAGCCGTGCTGTTGATGTGCGTGGGACGACCGTAACGACATACCCCGGGCCTACAAGGAACAAGCCACGTTCCCCCCCTTGGTTCCCCCATGGTGAGGGACAGGATGGGAGGTGTGGGTCGACACTTAGTCGACAGCGACAACAAGAACACTCAGAAGAGAAGACACCATGGTCGTCGCGAGCGGCGACGTGGGGAGAGAAAGAGAGTCGAGAAAGAAAGATACGAGAGATGCACCATCCCCTGGCACGATCTCCCCTCTAATGTCCGAGGTTGTCCGAGGTGCGAGGAGCCGAGGACCTTTTGGCCGATTTTGAGGCGCAAGGCTCGCACACTGGTATGCCCTGACGAGCGTTGCGGCGCCGTCCCGGCCTGCACCTCTGGTGATTCGCCTCTTTCAGGCTGATCACAACCACACCTACATTTGTACAGTACAATTGTAACGGATTGCTTGATGACGAGTGCAATTTTGTGCCCAGGAAAATCAAGCGATGGCGACCGAGCGCAATGGCTTATCCCGCAATGGCCTATCCTGTGGCGGAGTCCGCTCATCGATTGTCACTGGACGAGCTCACAGACCTGCCACCGAGCGCAGCTATCAGCGACGCGCATCACCGTTATGCGCTTCTTTTCAAGGAGGCTGAGCTGCTGTCGAAGCTGCAAGCAGTTGGAGACTATGTCGATCGGATCGAGGAGCATGCACATGGCGTCCTTCGTGTCGACCCTCCATCACGCTCGCACGAGGGCGGCATGGAATTGAATATTTCGGAGGTTCTTCGCGATCGCGCGCTTCGACGTGTTGAAGAGTGGGCGGCCGTCTTCGGTGGTGGACGCGTGACTCTTTCGGAGCCGCTTGTGCTGCCGGCAGCTCCGACCGCGGCCACGCCGCAGTGCACATGCCGCAGGGAGGCTTGGGTGGTGCAAATGCAGACTGCATTGCGGCGCGTGCAGGTTGCGGCTGCGCGCTTCTCTGCGCTGCCACCGGATGGACGCGATGCACAACTCCTCGATGTGACCTGGCTCGATGAGGTCAATGCACCCGCCAAGGCCACGGCCAATGCGAGCAGTAGCATCAGCTTGAGTGGCGTACCGCGCCTCATCGTGCTATACGCATCGGTGTCGCCCGAGGCAAGCTACAACATAGAGGCGCTCTGCTCGGCGATGAGATCGCTCGACTTGCCGCCCATCGACTACGCTCACCTGCGCACTCAGCGCCTGCTGCAGCCCGACAAAGGCTGTTGTGAGGCGCTCGCGCGCTGCCTCGAGGTCCTCGGCGAGGAGGTGTCCTCGTGGTGCCGCCTCGAGGAGCCGCTCGCGCCGTGGGCGAGTGGTGTTCTGGAGCTGGCGCGCACACCTGCGGCCGAACAGACATCACCCCTTCGGGCGCGTGCCGACTTAGCGGTTCGGCAGTGGGAGTCGATGGATCGGTACGTGGCGGCCGCCGTCGTGGGCGCTGCACAGCTGGGGCAGCATCATTGGCTGACGAAGGCGAGCGCGAACTTGCGTGAAAGCGGCGTTCACGGCGGCGTGCTCGACACGCCCCTGTCGTTGCTGCTCGCGCTTGCGGCCCACCCGCGTGCCGACTCTGTGCGCAAGCGACGCGTGGCGCAGATCTTCGACTGGCTGAGTGTCGCGCCAGCGCCGTTCGGGCCGGCGATTTCCCAGGCTGCAAAGCACGTGCGAGAAAGGTTGCGGAGCTAAAATAAGCCCCCCCCCCCCCCATGTCCGAATGCGTGGCGCTGTTCACTTCCGCGGGGGCCGCCGCGGTGTCTTGGTCTTGGTCCTTCGCGAGTATGGGGTTGGCGGCTGGCGTGGTGTGAGGCAAGGCGAGAACCAAGATGCACAGTGTAGTGCCGGTCGTGTCGCGTCGCCGCGTTGCCGCGTCCAGCGTCACGCCCGCCCCGCTTCCGCCCGTATTCCGCCCGCGCGCGGCGTGCGTGAGCCGCCCCGGGCGCCCGGCGACAAACCGACGGCGACGCAACTCGCAAGACCGCCCGCGGGGATGCGGGAACTCGAGACCTCTCCACACGTCCACGTTAATAATCACACCGCCACACACAATATGCTAAACTCCAAATCACACACATCTCTGACTCACACGCACAGTAAGTGTATAGCACTCAGCACTCAAGCACGCCTGGAGCCGGCCGAGACAGTCTGCCGCTCTGCCCGACACTAGAACGCTTCAAACAGCGATACGACGCACAGTACAGCATGCTTGGGCCACACACACAAACCGCTGACACGTCCACCAAGAGCCGGCTCATGGGTCTCAGTCCGATATCTCGAGCTGAACAGGCCCACCCTCGTCAGAAGCAGCGCCTCCCTTCCGTCGCCAGCAGCCACGCGGAGAGCGTCACCGAGCTCCGCATGTGCGTGACCTTCGGGGGGAGCACACCGACTCATGGGCTGTGGGGAGAGGATGGCGAATGCGAGAGCGGCTCAAGCACCGGCGGCTCAAGCAACCGAGCCCGCGTACTTGCTCGAGGCCAACTGCTTCGCCGCCTCCGCAGGCACGA
>ENA-UOXK01000603-UOXK01000603.1-mixed-culture-metagenome-genome-assembly--contig:-NODE-603-length-27145-cov-36.190144_pt1 | contig 27145 bp, 14 predicted proteins | sample MGYA00238160_ERZ761638 | MGnify/ENA primary metagenome ERZ761638 (study PRJEB28912, sample SAMN08777098) | mixed culture metagenome | isolation source: Freshwater growth medium | place: USA...
GCGTTGCAACGCCGCCAGAGGTGCTGTCGCTTCGAAGCCTTTACTGGGGCCATGTTGAAGGTGCTCCGAGCGTCGATAGCGCGAATGCCGAAAAGTCAAGTCAAGTCAAGTCAAGTCAAGTCAAGTCAAGTCAAGTCAAGTCGATAGGCTTCCGTATGGTTGTCTGTTGTTTATGTATAGACTTGACTTGACTTGACTTGCCGAAAACGCAAGTTTAGCAAAAGAATGCGGTCTCCCTTGCACTGGGGGGGGCACATGCATCCGGGCGACCATGCCCCACCCCAGGGGGGGCTATGGGCGCCGTTTTGGGCGTTCTGCAGTGTGTGCGGCGAGCAGAAGGAGATCACACATAGGGTCAACAAGCGAGGTTTCGTTGTGCGTGGGCAAACTTGAGTCGCGACTCAAAACTCAAGATCACAAAGGACCTCTTAACTCACGACTCAAGATCACACAGCACCTCTTAACTCACGACTCAAGATCACTCAGCAACTCTTAACTCAACCCAACTCATCTGAATCAAGGGATGCCCTGATTCGATAACAAACCCCCGTCACCCCCGGGCCTGCGGCTGTTGAGTCGGCCGCGGCTTCCCCGGCGGCTTCGGTCGTCGCGCTGACGTGCTGGGTGTGTGTTGTTGGAACTGGGTTTGGATGGTTGTGAGGTTCGTCTGTGTGGTCTGTGTGCCTTTGTGCGTCCGCGTGTCCCGTGTGTCCCGTGTGTGTCCCGGCTCCCCCGGTGTCTTTTTACCGGTACGCGGTCGCTCGGGTGCGTTGGTGGGTTGGGATGGTTGTGAGGTTCGTCTGTGTGTCCGTGTGCCCGTGTGTGTCCCGGCTCCCCCCGGTGTCTTTTTACCGGTACGCGTGTGAATGGATCGGGCCATGGCCACTGACCTCGCCGACCTTGCCATCGACCTCTCCGAAGCTCCGCTCGACTTGGTTCAGCGATCGGCCCCCGCGCTCTTGCGCCACCCGGCGGCGCAATCAGCTGCAACGTCTACGCTGCTCGGGCGGCTGCCGCTCGAGGATGCCCATGGCGCCCGGCGCATTGCGCAGTTGCTGAGCGCCCACGGCTCACGAACGGCAGCTCGAACGGCAGACGTGTTGCAAATGCTCCTCTTGGTCCCGTCCGCCACCGCTCGCGAGCTCCTTGGGCTAGTGCCGCAACTGCTCGGCGACACTGACGAGGAGATGTGCCAGTTGGTAGTGGTCGTGAAGGAGCTGATCGCTGCCGACCGTACGCTCATGCTGCCCGCGATCGGCGCGCTTGGCGAGGTGGCACTTCCCGAGGCTCACAAGCCGGAGCTCGCCCAGCTCGCGCTCGGCGCACTGCCTCTCGCCGACGAGTCGGATTTGCCTACGCTCGTCCGATGCGTCCTTGGCGCGCTCCCTCCAGCGCAAGCAGGGCGCACGCTGCGCCAGCTGCGTTCGCAGCTCGGCGCCGTTTCGAGCGGCACGCTTGCCCTGTTGCTGCAGGTGGTGGCCAACACACTGCGAGTCAACGGCGGCACCGCACGCGCGCTACTCACGCAGACTGGCGCGGCCAGCCATCTCACCCGGTGGGAGGCCATGCTGCTGCTGTTGCTGCTACCTATGCCTCGGCACGCCGCCGCCGCGACGCAGGCGCTCTCGCGAGCACTGTGCCGCGGCGCCCTGACGGCGGCTGAGCTCGTGGCCTGTGCCACCGATTCAGCGCTGCCCGCTATTGTGCTGCCCCGACTTCCTCCACTATGTGCCGCTCTCCTTGCCGATCCCGCCGTCGACGCCGCCCGACACGGCGCGTGCCTCGCCGTCGGCCTCGTCGGCCACGTGGCGCCGCGTTCAGAGCTGACAGGTGGAGGCTGCGGCGGTGACTACGTGCACAGTGGCGCCGGTCTGGGCACCTCCTCCGCCGACTCCGACGCGCTTCCAGGCAGGCCGTCGGCCACCCCTATGGTGGCTTCGCGGTCGCACGCCTCTCTGGTGGAGAGAAGCAGCCAGCTAGCGCTCTCTGAACTGCTCAGCGCGCTCTTTGGGGCGCCGGCATCCGCGGCGGCAGCGGCCGCCGCGTTTTCCGAGCTGGCCGATGGCCACGCGCAAGCATTGGCAGCGTCGAGCACGATCTTGTCCGAGGCCCTCCAGCACGCGCCGCGGCTCGAGGCTCCATTGCTCCCTCCTCTGTGCGCGTGCCTCGCCGCGGTGGCAGCCGTGCAGCCCGCCTTTCGGCAGCCATTGTTACTCTTCATTCAGAAGCATGCGCTCGGTGGTGGCAGCGGTGCGCTCGTTGCGCGCCAAGGCAGCCAACAGCTTTCAAGGCTGCCGGAGGCCGACGCCGACGCCGACGCGCCTCTCGTGGCCGCTCTACAGATGGCGTATGCGCTTCTGCGTCGGCGTGCATCGCTCACGACGAGCGAGGGATCGACGGTTGTACGATGGCTGGCACAGGCTGCGCCGATGGCCACTGGTGCGGGCGCCGTGGTAGCGTGGCGGCTGCTGGGGCGCTGCGTTGGGCTCCTCACAGCAGAGGAGCGAGTCACGTTGGCGCACGTCACGCTACCTCGGCTGCTGCTCGATCAGGGCGTGCTACTCCCTCTCGCTCCGCCACCGGAGCCGGCGGAGCCAACGGAGCGTCGCGGGGCTCCGCGTGGCCTATCTGCTCCCCTCTGGGACCATGACCGCGCGCAGAGCAGGCAGCGGACCGCGCCGCTGCTTGCCGGTGCGGCCAACGCGGATGAGGCGATCGCGCTCGGCCGCCTTTGGTGGGAGCTTCCAAGCAGCGGCGCTGCAAGCGCCTCGTTGGACGGCTGGCGATACTTCGGCACATGGCGCGAGGTGCTCTACGCCCAGATGCTTTGCGCCCTTCGGTGCGCCGAGCTGCCGGGGCGAGCGGTCGCGGCGGACGGTGCAGGCCTCAGCTACATATGGAGGCTAGCGATCCCTGCCTCGCTCGCGCCGCTCGCTGCCTCGCTTAGCTCTTCGGTCAGTCGCGCCGCACGCAGCGAGGCATGCGAGGGCCCTCTAGGCAACACCGACGCTGATGGTGGTATGGCCGAGGAACAGAATACTGCAGCTGCCGATGCGCCAAGCGACCTCGTCGAGAGGGTCAGAGCTGCCGTCGAGGCTTCGGGTCGCTCTGCAGAGGCAGAAGCTCCCGTACATCCGCCAAGCGAACCCTTCAAGAGTCTTGAGCTCGGCCGCCACGTGCTTGCCCTCCTCGGCGTCGTTGACCTCGGGTTGCGGTGGGAGGGGAGACGGCCACGTGTGGGAAAGGGAGCGATGGGCTCCGGTGAGTTGCTCGTGTGCCGAGTGGCTGAGCGCTGCCATCTGGTCCTCCTCGTCGCCCAGTGCGTTCGAGCTGCGAACTCGCCCTCGACGCGACGCGACGCAGCGGCGCTACACTTCGAGCTCAGCCGAGCCCTTGCCCGGCCCTTGCCCGCGCGGCTATGCGTGGAGGTGCTTGCGACTCTCGTGGACAGGGGCGCCAACGCCACCCAAGAGTGTACGGCGGAGGCGGACAAGGCAGAGACGTTGGCTGTGCCACGGGCAGCGCTCAGGCTGCACGTGCTTCGTGAGCTGTGGAAGCGCTTCTGCAACTCTTCCGAGGCAAGTGCATCCACGAAGGCCGCATCGGCCACTATGCCGAGCGCAGCGGCTTCTCTTGCACTAGACCGGACGATGGAGGATCGAGCCGACGTGGGCAGCAGAACCATTCGCGACGCGGCGAGCAGGTGGGGTGCTGGAAGCAGCGGTGGTGGCGGCGGCAGCAGCAGCAGCGACTTTTATGACCCAAGCAGCACTTCTGACGCTGCTGCACACGTCTCAGATGTCGATGGCGATGAGAGCAGCGACGAGGATACACTTCTGAGCTCAAGCTCGGTGTGGCGGCGTGAGATGCTTCACACTTTGGTGGACACGACTGCGCTCCTCAGCGTCGCCACCGATCTGGGGCGCCGGCAATCGGCCCAATCTCCGGACCAATCTCCCGAGCCAGCGTGGCGGGCTGACATGGAGGCCACGGCCGTCGCCTATCATGCGTTTGCAACTTGCTGCCGAATCGACGGTCGCCTCGCGAGTGCGACGGATGGTGCGTTTGCACACACGGCTTCGGCATGGCTGGCTGTCCTGCGCAAGCAGCTCACCCTTCTGCCCGAGCCCCATCTGGCATGTGCACTGCTTGATGCTGTGGGGACTCTCGAGGGTCTCCTCTCACGCGAGGGTCCGCGCACAGGCTGCGCTGACGTGAGCATGGGCGCTGCGAAGGGCGCTATGCTGGGCGCTGCGGAAGGCGTGCATTCGGAAGGCGACGTGGATGAAGCCGCCGAAGCTGCGGTGCCATCTGCCCCAGGCAGTACCGCGTCTCCTCCAGCGGCCGTAACGGTCGCACGGCGCATGGCGGTGCGAGCACTGACGATCGTGTACCCTTCGCACGTCCCATCGCTGGCTACGTATCTGCCATCTCAGCGAGGCTACCGGGGTCGTGGAGGCGGGATCAGTCGGCAGCATAGCGCCTTGTGTGCGCTCGTGCGTGCAGCGTTACGGTCTCTTCCGAGCGACCTCGCCTTGAGTGGCGTGCGGGCACTGGCAGTTGCATGCGATGAGCTGAGCGCCGCGCTCAAGCTAGCGACTCCGCGCGCGCATCGAGCCATCTCGCTGCTGACCCCCGCCGCGAGGCCAGCACTGCTCCTCGAACTGCTCGCCCACATTTCAACGTCTCTGCAGCGCTTCGTGCCGCTCAGCTCCGCCGGCGCCCTCCGCAGACTGCTAGGCTACGCACCGCGTGCTACCGCCCTCGCTGCGCGTGCGTTGCAATCGCTACGCATGTTGGCACGGGCGGCGCTGGAGACGGGCGGCTTCAGCGGCTTCGCTACTGCCCTTTCAGCTGCGTGTGTCGTGCTCTGTAACGCCCTCCGTGCTGCTCTGGCTGCGGCTGTCGAGTGCCGCTGCCGTCCGGGCTGCTCTGTGACCGCAAGTGCGATGGCTACAACACGCGACGTGAGCCGAAAGATGGTCGCCGCCATGCGGGATCTCATCGGAGATCTGAAGCTCGCAGATTCAACGAGATCCGGTGACGGCGGGGTGCTTGTCGGCAAAGCACTTCTCACGGCGTCAGGGGGCAACGTGGCTCGCCGAGCAAGTGGTCGGGCCGCCTCGGCGCAGCGCATGCCGACGCGCAAAAGCCGGCAGGATGACGAGGATGACGAGGACGACGAACATGAAGAGGATGATGAGGATGACGACGATGGCGGCGACGGCGGCGACGGCGGTGACGTTGCGACGAGAGCCCCAAAGCGCCGCTGCACGAGCGGCCGAGTCGGTGGCAGCGCGCCCGAGCGAGCATGCGCAAAGCCGACGGCGTGCCGGCAGCGCGGCGGCACACCATTCAGCTCAACAGCATCCGGGCCCAGCCTGACGTTGCCGCGCCTGCAGCTCAAGCTTGAGCAGCTCGAGGTGCTGCTCGCCGAGCTCGCGACGACGCATCACGTGCCAGACGCGTCTGATGAAGCCATGGCCAAGGTCCAAGCGTGGGCAGCGGCGGAGGGCATCAAAGCGGAGATGGAGCTCACGAAGCTTGGGCGTGGCAAGGGAGCTCTTCAGCCCATGCGCCTGCCCACTGCGGTCACGAGCGGAGGAGCGGCGGCGAGCAGCGCACCTCCCATTGAGGGTGGCGCGCTGCGGACAGCTCCTCGCACACCTCGTAGAGTGCGCCCAATCCAAGTGCCATCGGCGGCTTCCGTCACGACGGTGGCATCCGTAGATCACGTTGTCCAGTCTGGCGTGGATTCGTCTGATGAGGAGGACGATACTTCGGCGGCCGCGATGGACAATGCTTCCGGTGATGGCGGTTTTGCGCCCGAGCCCGAGGGCGAGGGTGCTCTGTATGGCACGATCGAGGTGAGCGATGACGGCGGCTCGGAAGATGAGCTCGAAGGCAGCGGGGCAGGGGAGGGCGAGGAGGACGAGGGGGAGGAGGACGAGGACGAAGACGAGGGCGAGGAAGATGAGCGCGGAGGCTGGGCGGATGGCTACTCGTCAGCGTCAGATCCGGACGAGGGCTCGGACGCCGTGCACCTAGCCGGATGGCAGGCGCGATACGCAGCTGGCGAGAGTGCACATCCGAACACCGAATATGCGCCGACGGTGGCAGGCTTTGATGGAACAGATACCATAGTCATTGACTTTGCGGGAGAGCGAACTCACCGTGATTCATGACATGGATCGCTTTTTCGGCGCCGGGAGGTTTATGCTTCCCGGGGGGCCAAGGACCGCCCCGGCGGCCTCGACAAGCACATCGACAGTCACAGGGGAGGTTGTGGGCTACGATGAGTGTAGGTGTAGTAGGAGGCCGCTAGTCGGAGCTCCCGCCTAGCCGGTAGCCGCACCCGTTTATTTTCCGCCTTCTGAAACGGTGTCCGATACTGTGTAAGAGAAATAGTACCAAAAAATCATAAATTTGGGCGCGCCATGTACTGTGTATTGTGAGATCGTGCGTGCAAGTATTGCCCAAGTATCGTCCATACATAATGTTTCATTGGCCGACATCGGTCGGTACGTCGTGTCCATCGTGCCTCGCGTCTCGCGAGCCTCCCCGCGTCGCGTCGTGGTGTGCCACTCCGCGTTTCGGATGTGCGCATGCGATCGGGGTCGGAGGTCGTAGATGAGCCGCTTGGTGCCGTGCCCGGGCAAAGGCTCGATCGCTACCTCTCCAGCCGCCCTGTGCCACCGCCCCTCTGGTGCTCACGTGCGGCGATCGCATACTCACGCTGCAACGTCTGGCGCACGGAGTGGCTGTGCTTGCCCGACGTGCGGCGCGAGCCGTCTCTGGCGGCAGCGTACTGGCCGGCGAAGAAGTCGTCGTCCTCTTCGTCCTCGCCCGCATCCCCGAAGCCGGCCGCTTCGCTCGGTGCTGGGGCCTTCTTGGCGCTGTGCTTTGCCTCAGCCGCCAACTGAGAGCGCGTCACACGGCGCTTCTCGACCGAGTCCCAACCCTCCTCGGCAGGCGACGCGGGCAATGGCTCTGACTGGGCCGTGCGAGGGAGCGGCACCGCGGGTGACGCTGACTGTGCCATCGGCAGGCCACGGCGCGATGACTGCGGCGTCGACGGGTTTGAGCTGCTGCCCAAACTCGCGCGCCGACCCCGAGCTGCTGCGGTCATGCGTGCGAGCATGTCGTCTTCCTCCAACTCGTTGTCGTCGTCATCATCGTCGTGCTTCTCCTCCCGAGCATCGTCAGCGTCTGCTCCGCCACCGTCAACGTCACTGTACCCTGTCGTTGCCACGGTGCTCGAAGCGGCTTCAAGGCTGCTGGTGCTCGCAATCACAGTGGGTCGTTGCTCGCTTACTTCCACACTGGCCCCGAGGGCATCGTCACGCATGCGCGCCGTCTCGTCGACGTCGATTGACACAGCTCTTGATTGCCCAACGTCGCCCACGGAGACTTTGGTCAGCTTGGGCGACGGATCTGAGGCGTCTTCAGACGGCATCTTCTTGTCTCGGCCTGGGGTAGGCAATAGAGGCGTCAGCGCCCAAGGAGGAACATCCGAGGCGAGTGAAGCCGCACGGAGCGTGGGTGTCGCGCCCGTCGTCCCATCAGGCGGCAGTCCTTCGCCCTGCTGGAGCACCTCGACGGCCAGTCTCCACGTCGAGCTCACGCTGCTCCCGTCCATGACACGGATTCGGTGTGAAAATCACAGTCAATTTTTATAATTCGACCCCCAAGACCGGCGTACAAACGTGTGCGGTTACACTGAATCGGCCGGTTTGACTCACGGTTCCGCGACGGATCTGCGCCGGTTGATTCGTGATGCGGGCCGCCGGCGGACGAGGGCCAGTGACCCGTGTTGGCTCTCAGAGGATGCTGGTATAGCTGGGTGTCCCTGTCGAATCGGATAGAAGTGGTTGCACTAGATTTTGGCCGACTTATACGTGGCGGCCGACGGTGCGTCGATGGCTATCTCTACGAAAACGGCCTTGCGAGGCTCACACAAGCCCCGGACCCAGTCATCCGTCAGTGCGGAGCGGCCTGGCGTCAACCTACCATTTGGCGATGCACTCCTTCTCGGAGACTATCTTGAACTTTTTGCCGTCGAATTTCGCCTCCGCGCCCGCGTACTTGTCGTACATGACCGACTCACCCTTTGCGATGCCCACGGGCCGAAGCGCGCCGTTGTAGTACTTGCCCTTGCCTACCGCAGCCACCTCGCCCATGCAGCTGTCCTCGTTCTCGGCGAGAGCGAGCGCAATGCCGGTCGTGGTCTCCGTCGCCGCCTCGGCCACGGCGACGAGGACGCGGTCGCCGATTGGCTCGAACGCCTCGAGCGTCACCTTCTGTTTGTCAAACTTCCCAAGCAAACTGTCAGCGTTGACAAAGATATGCTTCTCGCCATTATACTCAACCTTCTCACCCGTGAAGTCGCTGAGCAGCACCAGATCGCCTTCCGATACCGGGTTGACGATCGTCTCGCCCGTTTCCGGGTTGACACTTCCCGGGCCCGCAGCGATCACCATGCCCTCCTTGGGCTTCTCCGTCTCTGCCGTCGGCACAAAGAGTCCGCCTCCTGTCTTCTCTTCGATCTTGCGCAGCTTGATGAGCACCTGTGCGCACCGGGACCGATGCAGCGTGGGCAAAGAAGGCCATGGCGGCGCAAGGGGTTTCTAGCTTTGTACTGTGGCTGCATTTCTGCACCTGGTTCCCGAGAGGCTTGACCGGGCCGGGCAGGATGTAGTTGTTGAGTCGGTACTCCCCCATCGTGCACGCGGGTGCACGTGTGCCGTGCGTGCGGCCGGCCGGACCCAGCTGATAGGCCAGCGAGAAGAGAGAGAGCGCGATCGCTACCATGATTACACGTCGCCGAGACTGTGTGTCGAAGAGCTCGCTCCCGGGAGGTTCATTTCACACGCGGTTTCTATGTCCATTCACAATTGAAAACGTACTAACATACAAATGATCCTTGCTTAACGGTCATTGTACTGGTCGCCGGCGGACACTTTCAAGCAACTTACTGGTAACGATGTTGAAACGGCTTCACTTGGACAATTCTGCACTTGGACATTGTCTGAACATCTTCGCCGATGCGGTCGGCCCCCTCGCGCTGCACCGTGCGCTGCACCGACGCCTTCTGCTCCGATGGCGCAGTGCCGCTGTTGAATCCACCCCCACCGCGTCTGCGCTTTTACATCCACGGCAATGGAGCTTTCAATTACAGCCATGTGCTCTCTGCACTACACACTGAGATGGCGGGACGGCCGATGGATTTGGCTTTTCCCGTTGGCGAGGCGCAGTACCTGTCTGACATTCCAATCATGGGAGGGCTCGAACGACATCCGCTTCGCACACTGGATGTAAACGAGGCTGAGCTGCACGTCATTGGCGCGCTGCCCTTCGCTTCCTACGTGCTCGCGAATGTGACCGGCGATGTGCAGGCACATGAGCATCGCATGAGCATGCTTGCCATGGCGCTGAGCAAGCTGCGGCTCTTTAGCCGCCGCAAAAAGCCCTTTTTACTCCTCTACTGCGCATGCATGATCAAGGAGATGGGCGATCCGCTGATGCACACCCTTGGGCGTGGCAATCTGATCGTCGCATCGTGTGATCCACTCTTTGCACGCGATTTTCTCAAGTTTCCGCAAGCTTTCTCTCACGCCTACCGACGGGGCGTTACCATTCCTTTCTACCCGCACTCGCTCGCATACGACGACGGCGGCGGCGGCCATGGTCGCGCGTTGCACAGCGCTCGCTCCGGCCTGATGTTCCACGGCGGGCTGGGGCGGTACGACCACGGGCTGCGCGACACCATGCTGGAGCTGCTCGAGCGAGTCCGCCTGGCTGGGAACGTTCGCGTAGATACGCAGACCGGCGAGATGACACGCGGGTCCAACCGGTCAGGATACAATCAGAACTCGTACGCACGTACGGCGCGGAGCTACCGGGCGGCATCGATGTGCATGGTGCCCGCGGGTGATGTGCCCTCCTCGCGGCGGCTATTCGACGTCATGTCTGCCGGCTGCGTGCCCGTTCTTGTGCGCTCGTATTACCGGATGAGCGTGGACTACCACAGCTTCACCACCTCGCTTCCGTTCCCGCTTTCTATCGACTGGCGAGCGGCGTCCCTCTGGCTGGGGCCGATCACGCGGGGCAAGATCCGTGGGCAATGCATGCGCGAGCAAGAGGGCTGGCTGCACCAGTGGCACTCGCAGAGCACGGCTGACCTCGAGACGACGCGCCGGAACGCGCGCGCCGTCTTCCGTGCGTACCTAGACGTAGACCGCAACCCCGAGGGAGTCGTGCTGGGGTTACTGCGCGAGATCGAGCACCGTTTAAAGAGCTGCGACCTCACGATGAGCCGGCCCGACAGCCCCTACGCCAACAACAACTCGGTCGACGACCCTACCTTGTGCCCGTACAATGATGGGGCCTCCATTTGCAATGAAATCAAATGCCCTGGGTTTTGGTCGAATTGGGGTTCTTCTCCAGGATAGGCGCGTCGCGCGGTCCCGTCCCGGGGCTCCACGGCTCCGTGCGCAGCCTGGCCCAAGCGCGGAGGCGAGGTCCAAGAGCGAGACAGAGGTCCACCGTACGCGTCCGGTCCATAGCAACGACCCCCAAACGAACCCCCCCCCCACCCCCAGGCGACAGGGCGGGGCGGTTTTGTTTGAGAATTACAGTTTAATATGAGCGATCGAAACATCGTATAGATCGTTGCGGCGGGAAAATGCGTCGTGCGGGATACGATATCCGCTTTCGGATCGACCACGCGCCGCTCGCCGGACCCGCGCGGACGTACGGTTGAAGACTTGAAGTGATTCTACAGTGAGTCTAGTGAGTGTGTGCATCGCGCTATCGCTCATAAGAGCGTCTGCTCGCGACCGCCAGACGCCGCAAAGTCTCGGTGTGTGGAGGTCGTGCACTTGATGGCGGTGGGAAGGTCCACCCCACATCGCTCGTGAACTGGCCGCTCGACAAGGTCGCGTCTCTTCTCGGCGGGTAACCTCGCAAAGCACGCGCGGCAATAGTCAAGGTTGCGGTCGCTGTCGGAGTGGGCCATCTCATCGAGCAGCAAGCTGGTATTGCAGCCATCGCAGCTGAGGCTGCTCAAGTTGGCTGGGAGCTGGGGAAGTTGCTGGCCCTCCCAAGTTGCCTGGAGCTCGCACGCGATCACAGCCCGAAGCAGTTGGAAACCGATCACGCCCGGAACGAGGTAAAGCAGCGCCGGCTGGCCTTGCACACCGTTGAAAGTCCAGCCGTAGGCATTGGCGGCCAGAGTCACAAGGAGGCCCACTGCGTAGCCAACCACGGCAAAGGTGTAGTAGCCAAACCACGCGTTCGGAGCTGAGGCGAGGTCGACTCGACGGCCGTACGCGATCGCGAGAGCAGGCAGTACGATGTCGCCCAGACCAATCATGCCATAATCGCCTGGCGCGCCCGAGAGGCGCCAAAGCCAGCTTCCCACACCGAGGGCCTCCTCAGCCGCCAAGGGGGGCAACAGCGGTGGGGGCGGCGAGAAGACGCCATCGTACACTGAGGTGTAGGGGAACATGCGAGGGACGGCCATAAGCATGGGCATGTTCTCGCCCCTGGTGCGCACGCACTGGCCGTGCTCACCAATGGAGCGAGTGGACGCGCCTGCGGTGGCCACCTCGAGCATAACCGACTTGTGGAAGACGAGCGGCGAGATGAAGACCATGCAAATATCATACAGGAACATGAGGCACAAGAAGAAGGTGGCGAGCTTGAGCGAAGGCAGTCGGATGGTGCGCACGAACAGGATGCACACGGCCATCGAGAGCCCATCCTGCACCAGCCACATCCAAGGCTCCTTGCGGTAGATAAACCAACTGATCGAGATGGCTAGTGCAGTGAGGCTGCTGACCAAGGGAAGCAACTGCAACGCTTCGCTGTCCTCGGCGGCGGGCGGCGCGGTTCGTGTGGCCTCTGCTGGTACTGCAGTCTCTGCACACGCCGACGCGGCGTCAGGGGCGGCACTCGTCACTGCCGCTCGTGACAGGCGGATAGAGGCCTCTTGCAGGTCGCTCGGACACAACGTCATGAGGAGGGGCAACAGGAAGACTTCGGCCGAGGCGGCGGCGCTCACCAGGATGAAGGCAAGGTTGATGAGGAACAGGAGTACGGAGGCGAGCCCCACTTGGAGGAGGAAGTAGAGTGTAAGCAGGCTAGCGCTCGCCATCACCAAGAAGGCGACGGCTGTCGTCGTGTCGATGGTCGAGGCGGCGACTGAGGCGAGGTCAGCAGCAAGGTCGGGAGAGCGCTTATTGTCGCGTAAAGCAGCTCGCATTTCTTGGTCCTGCATCTTATGCTCGGATGCAGCAAGGTAGGAGGCGAGTGCAGCCGTGCCCGTGGCAATCGCCCATATGATCAGCGCCGAGCCATCCCAAGCGCCGTCCCAAGCGCCCCGCGGTACGTCAGTTTCGATGGTCACTTGGAGCGAGCAGCGCGACAGCAAGCCAGAAACGGAGAAGGTGGACGTGGAGCACATTCTTTCAAGCACCATCCCAAGCGCCAGGGAGATCGAAAGCACTGGCACCGAGAATGTAGCGGCAGGGGCAGCGACAGGTGGCATGTGCGGCTCGAGCACACAGCAGACCTCGCGCATCGGCGAGGATGAGTTGGGAAAGGAGGAGAAGGCGCAGAGATTGGTCGAGCACCGTTTGCCGCTGTACGTGTCGGGCGGCGGGCACTGGCCAACGAGCCCGCTAAGCACGTCAGGCATCTCGACTCCGCGAGTGTCGACCATGCCTCGGCCCGCGTCGCAGTACACCGAGCACGGGTCAGCCAGCAGCAGTGATGATGACGTGTCATTTGGTAATGGTGCATACAAGGTGGTGAGCGTGTCGGCAACGATGAGCACGGACGCGCCGACGGCCAGAGCCGTTCTTATCTTGGCCTCGAGCGAGCACTCGCCGCTTCGCGCGAAGAGGGCAAACTGATTGGCGGGCGCGGATTTGAAGGATGAAGAGCACGCATGACCTGCGGAGAGCATGCCGAGCTTTGCGGAAAACGGCGCGCCCTTGGTGCATTGCGCCTTCAGAGTGAGCGATTTGCCATCAAGGACTGCCAGGATGACTGCAGGGTGTGCGAGGGTAGCGCTGAAGAGTGCAGCGTTCATTAAAGGCCGGAAATGCATTTCTAAACCTGAATTTCAGCGTGAACGGCTTGTGAACTTCGCAGCCGATTCACACCCAAGTGGTCTTTTTTGCCCGCGGCCGCTGTGCGAACTCGTATTTCGAGCGAGGGCGTGCCCCGGAGCCGTTCTCGTCGCCAGGTGCGCGCGGGCTACCTCCTGCGGCACCACTCGAGGCGCATGCGCATAGAGCGCCTAGGTTCCGGAGTGATGGAGGCGGACAGAGCTCCCGCATCGTCTGAGCAAAACACCGACGTGAATCTAAGGAAGACACGCATGACGAGTTGGCAGCGTCGGAAAGCCAAGGCCGTCGCCGCTGGTGCACCAGCAGCCACTTCGAAGCACAATTCAAAGACGGCAGAATATAAGGAGTTGGTCCGACGGTGCACAGAGGCCAAGGCCGCCTCACACAAGGCCCGCGAACGTTCCAGGATGTCGCACTCCATGCAGATGTCTGAGTCTGAAGATGATGCTAATATCATCGGTGCATACAAAGCCGCCAAAGAAGCGCTTCGCAGGTGGCGTGAGATGCACGAGAATTGTGCAGACGCTGGGTCTGACGCGGAAACGGCGCGCTCGGAAGCTGTCTCAAAGCGGCCGCTCGCCAACACGACCTCCCAAGCGGCAGCCCGTTCTGCTGAATCGGCGGCGGCGGCGGAGCGGCCACGGAAGCGCAGCCGAGTCGAGTCGGTAGCAGCTGTCGGGGTGCCGGCCGAGCTGAGATGGAAGCGAAGGTCGCTCAACGGGCCGCGCGGCGGCGCCGATCAGGAGGTGGTCATGTCTGCGTCGACGCTCGGTGTTTCACCCGATGAGCGCCGCCTGGCCAAAAAGGTGGCGAAGAAGGCGGCTCGGCAGCAGGCGAATCGCTCAGCGCGGGAGCGGCGTCTGAAAGCAGAGGCAGCCAAGGGGCGATGCGCAGGAAAGGGCAGTGCACGCGGCGAATGCAGAGGCAAGGGCTTCGGACGGGGCGGACGGGGCGGGGCGCGTGGGGAGGGCGGTGGTGGATATGGAGGAAGGGGCAAAGGTCGCAGCGCAGCGCGCGGCGGCGGGGCCGAGCGAGACGCGCGAGGAGCGAGCGGAAGCGGCCATGGCGCCAAGCGGCCTCGGATGAGCGCTGAGGACAGAAGCTGGAGCCTCGAGGCACCCGTTAAGCGCAGCAAAAAAGCACCAGGAACGTCACTTGAGAGGGACATGTTTGGACGGTACTTGTGATAATGATTAAGATATAAACATGAGACTTGCGGAACTTCTTGCGGCGCACAGGCCACTGCCGCGCTACGTTACAAAGTGACTTGACTGACTTGATTTGTGTCTTGTTAACGTTCACACTCCGTCGTCAGAAAAAGTACTGTAGAACAAGTTGGGATGCAAGACATCCACTTCGCGTCGCCCGGCCGCACGCCGCTGACCAAGCTTCGGCAAATGATCAGAGTGGCTCTCCGTCATGACGGTACGCATGCACTACTTTGCGCCGCCGTCGCGCTGCTATTGTCCTACCAGGCCTCGCAGCGCGCCGCACGAACTGCCCTACGCAGGCGAGCTCAGGAAAGGCTCATTGCTTTGGCGGTCGAGCGTGGGCCTGGGTCGCGAGTGCAGAGCACAGGCAACCTCGAGGCAATGGCTATGACTGAGGGCTCGAGCTCCACCCTGCCGAAATCGCCCAGCTCCGCCCTGCCGAAATCGCGAAGTGTCGAGAGCCTCGATGTGCTGAGGCAAGCTCAGGAAAGGCTCATTGCTGGCGGGAAGCAGCAGCCAGCGCTGCGTCGCCGGCCGTCCGAGCGCGCGCTCTTCACGATCGCCGAGTCTCACGAACTATGCGTGGCCTGCCTGAGCCGCTGCGCCACTCTCGAGTCGCTCACCTCGCTCGATTGTGAGGGCGAAATCGAGGAGGACGGGTCGGTGCCACAGGTCAAGCCAACGCCGACCGAGCACGCTGTGCTCCTCGCCGACGACGAGGGCACCGGTAGCACCCTTGGGAGACACCTCAGTAAGATAGGGACCTCCAAACCAGACGACGATGGAGCAACGAGGCGGTCGGACACGAGCTCACCCGTCGTGCTTCCACAGCACGCGTGCCCGCCGCGATGTGCGCCTGAGCGGTGTGAACTGTGCCGCGAGGCGTCGTACACGTGCCAGTCGCTCGTGCGCCGCCTGCTCGGCGCGTCGCTCGGGGCATGGTTGGGCTACCTGCTCTGGCTCCGCTTCGTCGCTAGCAAGGACACGGCGAGGCGGCACCTGCTCGCGTTCACACGCTTCCTGGGTGAGCGAATTTTCTCTTACAAGGTGATCGGCGCGCAGCACATCCCGCCGATCGGCCCGGGGGTGATTTGCGTGTATCACGGGTTCGTCCCGCTGGACATGTACTTCATGCACGAGTGGATCCACCGCAACGTCGGCCGACTGCCCACGACCCTCGCCGCCGACTTCGTCTTCCGCATCCCGCTCTTCGGCTACTTCGCACGGCTGTGTGGTGCAGTGCCCGCAGGCCGTCAAGTGGCCCTCGAGGTCCTCAAGGCGGGCGGGCTCGTCATCGTCGCCCCAGGGGGTGTGCGCGAAGCAATGACCACCTCGGCCGAGGACTACGCAGTGCGCTGGTACGGGAAGAAGGGATTTGCCGAGGTTGCGCACGCGGCCGGCGCGCCCATCGTGCCGTGCTTCACGCGCCACATTCGAGAGGTGTTTCTGGTGCTTGGCGGCTCATTCAAGCTCATCCAGGCTCTCTACAAGTACACGAAGCTTCCTTTCACGCCATTTCTGGGCCCACTGCCGGTGCCGCTCACCACCGTAGTCGGGTCACCTGTCGCATACGACTCGCGGCGCACGCCAGCAGACACGGCGGACGTGGTGCGGCAGGCACTAGCCGCCCTCATGCGTGCCGCCGCATCCGAAGCATGAATAAAACTTGTACCGCGTTTTCAAAAGCGTAGGGACGAAGAGTGATGAGAGCGATTTGAGAGCGATAAATTCCCCGGTCGACCGCGGCACCCGGCGCCTCGAGCCCTCGACGCCCTCGGTCCCACCGGTGCCGGATTTCGGGCTTCGTCGCGCGCACATCCGGTACACGAGATCGGGCCGGGCACTAAGCGAGGACTATGGTACGGTACCCGTAAGCGTAACTCGCGGCGTATATAAGTCCCTCAAAACGAGGTAACGAAAACATATAACCGACCCACCGAACCCGTGGTCGCGTAGCTCGCGTCGACACACGCACGTTGAGGTCGGGTCACGGGTGTCGGACTTGAGCACCGTTCCCGTTGCGACTTCTTCATGGTAAATTCGGCGAGCGGCGGCGCCGACGCTCGGTGTGACTACCCCGAGGACCAGAAGTTAGAAGACTAGAAGTTCTAGAAGACGAAAAGAATTGGCGTCTACGCTCCTTTAGTCGAAGTCGTCCTTTAAACCGTCACGCACGCGCGGAGTGCGCTTGATGTGCCGCCTTGAGCTCCGCCAGCCTCTCGAGCTCGCGAAACAGTCTGTCGAGCGCACCGATGGTCGTGGCGTCTCCCTTCCATTTGCAAAGCAACTGCTCCTTACGCAGATTGTCCTGCAGCGCTTTCTTAATCCACTCGAGCACCTTGGCGGGATATGCGCGCACGATCCACTCGACAAAGCCACCTTCCACCGAGTGACATTTCACGTCTGAGTCGCGCGCGACTTCCATTTCGATTTCCGAGATTGACCAAAAGACGCCGTCCGCGCGGCAGGTGAGGTTGACTGTGATCGCCGAGAGCTGCACATCAGCCTCTATCCGCACAAGGTTGCGCACTCCGATCCAAGCGTTGAGGAACGACAGGTTGCCCTTGCCCAGCAGCGTGAGGCGTGCCGCCTCGGCAGTCACGTTGAAAAGAATGGGGCGCTGCAGGCGCAGCTCCAAAGTGCCCAAATGCTCACCCGCGACGGCAGCATCTTCGTGTGGTTCTGGCGCCCGCACCGCCGACGCTGCCGCTGCAGCCGCTGCCACCGCCGCCGCCGCCAGGTGGTCTCTGCCCGTTCGGCTGGCCAGCTCCGCCGCTGCCGCCACCAGACCCTTGCGCAAGACAGACTCTGTCCCGGGCTCAGACCAGCGCGCCGAGATGAACTCGTACCTCTGCGCACGGTCGTGCGCCCGGTCATCTCCGCTTGCGTCGTGCCGGCTCGAGCGATCAACTAGGTCCACTGCAAGTCCCTCAAGCGAAATGCACAGCTCCGGCAAAAGGATGTTCATTACGCCGGTGTCGCAACCATCGCCAAAGCGCGCCTCGAGCGCCACATTCTGGTATTCGAGGTCGACCGTTTGCGTCGCCTCGTGAATCGCCGTCACCGTCGCGAAGAACCACAGAGGCCTCTCCTCTGCGAGCGGCGGCAAGGCGCTGGTGGACCCTGTTGTACGAGCCTTTGCAGCGGACGGAGCACCTGCCGCTGACGCTGCTGGCGGCATCGCCCCCCCATGGGAGGGCGTGGTGGGCGTGGTGGGGGGGATCCCGCGGGCCACCTCGGGAGTGCAGCTCCACTTGGGCGGATACCTAAGGACTTTGACGCTCGTGCCGCTAACGCCTGCCTGTGCATCGCGTGCTTGTAGTTCCTGCATGCGACCAACATAACTCCGCGGCAAGGAAGACGCCCCCTCGCTCATGAACGCCGCCTCAGGCGTACCCCTGCCACTCATCGGCTGCTGGCTGAAGTCGTCTCTGCTGCTTGCGCGCGCCTGCTTCCCACTCAACGCACCCTTGGAGCGTAGCAGCGTGGCCGCCAGCGGCCATGAGCGAGCGTCGTCCAGCGGCGTGTTGCCCCAACGGTCGATCACGTCACAGTCTGCGTTGAACTCTTCAATGAGGATGCGGATCGTCTCGGTGTGGCCCTCGCTGGCGGCCAGATGCAGAGCGGTCCGATGATCGTAATCGCCGCGGTTCACGTCGAGACCGGTGCCGACGAGCGCCCGCAGCCGCGCAACATCCCCGCAGAAAGCCGCTTCGCATAAGTCAGCTGCGGCTCCAACGCTTCTTGCGCGGCCGCCCCCATCAGCTCCTTCCGCGGGCCCCGAGTCTCTCGGCTCAAGGCGATCAACCCTCGGGCTGATCTCGTAGACGTGGGCGAGAGTCACGCCAAGCTCCTCGAGTAAGGTGGTCTGTACCGGCGCCGCTTGGAACCTTCGCATCGTCTCATCAAAGCGCTCCTGCAGCCAACCCATCAAACCACTTGCCTTGGGAGGCTCGGCCACGGCTGAACCATGGGAACTCACATCATTGGCTGCGCTGGCAACGGCACTGCCGCCGTTTGCGTCGCTGCCGTCGGCGGCTTGACGTTCTCTCTCTCGCCGCCGCTCCTTCAGAACCTTCATAGCCAAGTCATCGAGCACAATCGAGCCCACGAAGCCAAAAGAGAGCGGATCGCGCGCAGCCAAGCGACCCGCGCCAGTTCCATGACGGCCGACAGGCTCTGCATGCTCGCGCACTTTCTCCATGTAGCGCCGCTCCCGGGCCGCCAACAGATGGAGCAGGTGAGGCATCGCCCGCGGGAGCATCGACTCAGTCGATGCTCCACGCGACGATTTGTGTCGCCGGCGAAAGCGCCGTGAAATCACTGGCAACGGCGGTGGCGCGTCTACTGATTGGCCGTGGCCCATGCGGAAGCGCTTTCCGGGGTCGGCACGAAAAGGGTCGGCGGCGAGATCGTCGGAGGCCAGAGGGTCGTCGCCCGTGTCGGGCGGCTCCTCGGTCTGGCGAAGTCCAAAGGTCGGGTCAATCATTTCCTCGAGCTCCGCAATCCCACCGAGCAGCTTGCGTCGCCCTACCCACGAGAAGATGTGCGAGCGTATCACGAAAGAGGTCAGCGTTCCGAAGACCCTGAGCGCCTCTGAGATGTAGTACTCGGTACGCTCGCCGTTCTGTCCAAAAAAGGACGAGAGTGCTACCGCCCACACCTCAGAGGCGGAGTCTCCGAGGTCCTTGGGCAGTGAGTCGAAGAGCTGCGTCGTGAGGCCGCCGACAGGCTTTGAGAGCGCTAGAAGCAAGACGCGATGCGACGGCACGCGCCTCAGGGTCGCCTCGAGAGGCTCGGTGCTCAGCTTGCGATTGATGACGGGTAGACTGTTCCCAGATACTACGCGGCGAACCTTGGTCGGCATCCTGGAGCCACCGAGCGCGCGCCCCATACCGCTGAGTGTTTCGCGCTCGCTATCGAGCACGCTCAGCGCGCTCTCGTGCGCGTCATCTGTGAACGCACCCGCGACAAGGCTGATGCCCTGAAGGTTGCCCGTTGAGGAGCTCGCCAGCGCCGCGAGGTTGAGGCGCGAGCTGCGCAGATCTGTCGAATCTGGCAGAGGCGGCCGCAGCCACCATGGCAGACTGCGCTGTGCCGCATCAAGCTCGACCACGTCGGTAAGGGCTTCTGGATCCATCACAAACAAGTCGAGCAACCCTCGGTACCACGCGTTGCCTGAGACGAGATGCTTCAGATCGCCAGGCTCATTCACGCGTGCAGCGTTGCGTAGCAGCACCTTGATCTCGGACGCGTTGCCCGGCAGCTGCTCGAGCCACGTAACACCGACCAAGCACGCCGCTGGCAGCCCAAGAAGAACGCCTACGCGCGGTGGCGGCGGCCCAAAGAGGCCGTCGCCCAGCACAAAGGCAGCCCATCCAATGAGCCACGAGAGCAACGAGGAGTCCAAGGCTGTCGCAACGAGGGTTGAGGCGAGAGCGTGTGCCGCCAGGGTCATCCAATGCAGCGCAGCGGCGAGCTCGAGGCGGTGCAGCCAGTGCGCTGAGCGCAGACGTAGATGCTCGTGCTGCGCGTAGCGCTCATGGACGACGAGCAGCACAAAGAGCCGAATGGTCTGGCAGCACTCGTTCAGGGCGAAGAGAAGCACAGGCAGCAGCAGCCGCCGCCAACCACGGGCCCCCGCCATCTCTAGCGACAGGGCATACCAGAAGAGGTACGTCGGGGGTGTCACCGCGAGCCAGCGTAGGCTGCGTACTGACGACTTGAGCCACTGTGGGGATCCGATCGCACGGAGCAGGCTACGTGCTCGACCCACCTTGCCGATGCTGATCACGTTAGCCTGTCGGCGCATTGCCGCGGCCGTACGCTCCTCGATGCGCCCATTCCCACTGAAGGTGCTGCTCCCGTAGTAATGGCCCAGCTGAAGGTCGATGGACTTGCCCACACGTCTCAGCATCGAAAACAAGGCGAGAGTGCGCAGCGTGGCCGCCGCCCTATGAGCTTTACCATCCTCCATCGTCGCTCGGAGCGAGGCGAGTTGCACCTTGGTCCGTACGTGGGCGACAGATGGCGAGGCCCACGGGAACCACCACGGGCCACTGCTGCCAACGTGGCTAGCGCTGGTCTCTGGACCCGCCTCCTCGACGAATGTTGCGGCGAGCGACGGCAAGCTACCGCTGATCTCCCGCAGGTACAGGATCGCCTCCTCTTGCCACCAGCGCACACCCGCTTCGAAGGTGAGCGGAATGATCCACAGAACGCTCAGCAGCAGCAGCATGCCAAACACGATCCGGAGCCCACGCCGTACAATAGGCACTGGCAAGCCGCCGTTCAACCATCCCCACGACAGTGCGTCGAGCAGTTGCGGAGCAAGCTGCGGATGTATGGCCAATGGTAGCGACGCCTGCACGAGCAGCCCACTCAAGAGGTGCGCGTGAGGCCAGAAGATTGCTAGCACATTGCTTATCTCCAACTCGATGGGGTCGCTCATGGCTGCTGCGAGTGTGATGCTGGCGGCGCCTAGCGTCGCCGCAATGACAATCACTCCCAGGAGGCTTGCATGGCTCTCAAGAGCGGCCTTGATTTTGTTAGGGCACCTGATCCACAAGTTGCGCGTGATGATGCTTCGCCAGCAACGCCTGGCAGAGAGAAGCAGCGCGAGCGCCAGCAACAGCCGCAGAGGATGCTTGAGCACAGCTATGAGGACGAGCGTAGGCGTGGTCCACTTGGCATGTATTTGCGCAATTGCCTCAATGGGTGAAGTCGGAAGTTTGCTGTCCCAGTTTTCGGACGAGAGCATCGTATCAGCGTGGTCGAGGAGAAACGCAAGCAGGGCTCCGACGAGTACACCCGCCAGGAACGTGAGCGCCGCCATCGCCTATCGCGTTCCAAGATCGCCTCTCGCCTTCTTCCATGTTCCCAAGGTCGGCCGGATGACGGGATGAGGAACGCAATCAAGTTGAACGCAATCAAACGTATTTCATGGTATTTCGAGCCACGCGAGGGTGCACTCACTCGTCGACAGGGGGCGCGGTGGCACGCTGTACATGTATATGCTTTCCGGATTCCGCGCCGATGACTGCGTGCCTCACCTGTATTTCTAGAACCGTGAGTGAGGAGGTGAGAGCGCCAAGGAGAGCGCGGGGGGACCGCGACATACTGTACTGAGATCTGAGTGACTGATTGCAGGGAGGGAAAATGGTGCTGTACTCGCCATTCGCTGCTCGAAGGCGGTCGGCGAAATGAAGCGGCTTTGAAGGCGCGCGCGGGCGCGCGGGTCGAGACGCGTGTAGCCCCTTGCGTGTAGCGGCCGGCGGTGCGGCCAGAGCCCCCGATGAGCTCGAGACGCGAGAGGCGGAGGCGGGCATGCGCAACGGCCGCGGCGAAGCCTTCGAGCGCAGCGTCGAGATCATGACTCCGTTACCGGTACCGGTACGTACCGGTAAAAAGACGTACCGGTACAGTACCGGTACAGTACCGAATGCCGCGCCCGCTCCTCTTTCTCCAGCTCTTGCTGGCTGTACCAAGTGGCGGGAGGCAGCCGCCACGCTCCAAGGAGCACTTCGCCCGGATCGTCGACCGTGTATGCCTGAGCAACAGCACTCTGTTGGACTACTTTTTCCCAAGCACGCGCACTACCAAAGTGCGCAACAACTGGGTGAGCCACACGGAGCAGTGCATGAGGAGTAAAAACTGCTACTGCAGCCACGTCCGAGGCTCAAAGGACAAGGAAACCAACCCCCCTGAGAAACTCCTCGAGAGGGATCGTCTCTTTGGAGGTGCGTGCGAGAGCACTGGCTCGATGAACCTCATGAAGCGCATCATCTCCAGGTCGTCATGCACGAAAAAGCTGCTCGCAAAGACGTGTTCATGCTGGACGGGGCGGGGCTCGCCATGTTTATACAGCGATATGAAACCGCCTACCTCAATCGTGCTCATTTCGCTCGCGCGCGCCGCGGGTGTGAACCACATCATAGAAGAAGGACGAGAGGGAGGGTTGTCTGCATTCATCTACCACCACCACGGATTTCGCCTCACTAGCGTGGAGTATCTGCCGGAGGACGAGCCCACGGCGGCGCTGCGCATCATGGCGCCAGATATCAAGATCGTCGACGGGGACGGCAGCGTGCTCATCCCGAAGATGGTGAACGAGATGACCGCAGATGAGGCTGCGCGCACCATGGTCATCTTTGACGGCGAGAAGCGTGTGCAGGCGCACAACACCTTCAAGAAGATCCGCGATAAAGTCGCTTTCGCCGCCTTTGATGACTCGCAGGTACCTGCATTCCGCGACTACCTCGATGCCGAGGGTGAGACGTGGTTCGAGACCGAGCTCAACTTGACGAGCGCGCAGCAGAAGCTGGCCTCCATGTGGTACGTCGACACGCCTTTGAACGTGCGCAAGGCTGGACCCACAGCAAACATTGAGATTCAGCAAGGCAGTCACACGACGTTTGTGCGCGGCGGGGGTTGGGGGCGGCTTCATCGTTCCGGTGGGGCTGGCCACAACATGCGTTGAGAGTCCAGACTTCTCCAGTTGCGTTGATGGTTTGAGACCCTCTCGTGCCGGGCTGACGGCTCAACGGAGCTAGCATGCTGCAATGTGGGACGACTGTGTGAGTCAGCGCGCGGGTGGACACCGTGGTGGTCACGCTTGCATCTCATGGCACGTGTTGAAACACCCACGCGTCAGACCTCAGAAAACCTCAGACGTGAAAGCTCAGCACCCTTGACCTTCGGTGGCTCCGGTCACGTACTTTAAAGAACTGACGTCTGTCGAGTTTGTGTTCATAGCAAGTGATGTTTGATCGCCAATGGTGATCGCTCGGCCTTTTGCGCCGCGCCGCCCGTCTCGCACGTCTAGTGCGAAGCTCATGCGCTGCTATCGTACCTACTCCATATGCCATCAATATGCCATATCACCCCGATCACACGTGCCATCCGATGAGCAGGTCGAATTGTACTGTTTTCACCCAGGGCTGGGTTTGTGGTCCTCAAATGAATACTGAGTAAACCCAGTCACAAACTCATTCTTGGTATGCTGTACCGGTGTCCCGGCTCCCCCCGGTGTCTTTTTACCGGTATCCATGTGTCCCGCGGCACTCCCGCGGCTACCGTACCCCCGGTGTTTTTGAACCGGTGGATCTCTCGGCCTGCAGTCCGGCGTTCCCGCCCGTCACATCGATGCAATACCAATCCTTGGCAGAGCACGTTGTGTTCGTTTGGCACGTGCAGCCGCCCGCCATCCATGCGGGGCAGTTGAGGCTCGTGCAGCGGGGCTGACCAGCGCGAAGCCGTGCGGTGCAGCCGTGCCACGCGTGTGTAGAGTTGCCGAACTTGCAGAACGCCCATTTCATGCGAACCACTGTCAGATTCGCTCGGTAGAGCGAGTAGCTCAAGAAGCGCTCTGAGGACATGCTCAGCATGCATCCGGCGCGCTTGCTGCAGTCCTTGGACGTGTCGGGAAATGGTTTGGGATGGCAAACCTGTTTCTTGCCAAACGTTGCGCAGTTCCACGCGGCGGCAAGCCCTTGCCGGTTGCGTGGGACCGCAGAAAAGTCGTCGTCGATACGATCGATGCGGTTGAGGTCTTGCGAAAAGAGAATCGATCGCCCGCAATAAAAGACGTCAAGCGTGGCAAGGCCAAGAATAGCCAAGGACAGCGTGACAAGGTGCACGGCAAGAGGCGCGGGAGAGGGAGCGATCACGGCGCGTGTTTGTTCTCCACCATCTCACAAAGGTGCATCGCACGCCGCGTGCCAAACGCAAACTTGTCGCACAGTCCCGCCTGTTGCGAGTTCATCTGAGGGAGCCAGACAACATCATGGCGGCGGGCCGATGCACTGGGCGCCATTGAGGCTGCCACCGGCACGGGCAGGGCCGCTGCCAGATCAACCTCCCAGACCACGTCCAACCGCATCCACGTGACGTAGTCATACTCGAAGGCGCCCTTGCCCTTCGCAACTACGGCGCTCTCGTGGCGTCGAATCATCGCCTCGCAGTGCGAGAGATCACATTGCATCTGGACGAAGCTCACCGTGCACGAGTCCAATCGATGCACGGCGCGACCGCGCGTACACGTAAAGAATGCGGGCAGTGGCGCCCCAGCTGGTCGGCAAGGCTCCTGTCCTTCGACACTGGCAAACGGACCGAGATGTTGAAACACGGGTGCCCATGTGTCGTTCCGCGGCTGCACACCAAACACGTCGATCTGACTGGCGGCGGCCATGCTCTGCAGGAAGCCAAGGACACGCGAGCGAACTGACGGCCCAATCTCGCCAAACGAGCGTGTGAGTCCGGTCACGCACAGCGCGTGATGCAGCTTGGCGGGGGCACGTGGGGGCAACCCCGACCCAATATCAGAATAAGTCTCGATGGCTGAGCCCGTCAGCACGCGCCGCAAAGGAAGGTGCAGGGGGGAGGAGCTGAAGGTGGAAACAGGGTGAGAGTTGAAGGCCGTGGTGCTCGCCGAGGGGGGGAGCGGTCCTTCCGCGGAGCGCTGGGCCATCGTCGGCAGCTCGGATGATCGATTGGCACTCGTCGTGTTGACGCACTGCTCGTTGCCGTATTGACCAATGATCCTCATCGACCACCATGACACTTTGAGCTCTGGAGGGCGGGCGTGATCGAAGCTCAATTGCTCTCGCATGCTGCGCGTCGCGACCTCATAACCGAGCCGACAGGCAAAAGCGCGACTTGCCGGCCGCTGCGCGTGCCACGCCATGCAGAAGGTGTCGGGCATTCGATACAGCGCCTCCATATCGTCCCCACTCTGCTCGTATGCGTTCAACTGCGCTGAGATCTGACGAAAGGTGCTCGCGCCCATCTTTCGCAAACGCATGTGCCGCCAGGTGGACACGAACTCGCCTTCGACTGTGCGGCTGCGCCACCAGCGGTTTTTGGCGACGTGAAGGTCGACGGTAGGTTCGGGGCGCATCAGTCCACAGGGAAAGCCTCCGCCCATGCCAGCGCATTTGATGTCGCCAGCGAGCACAACATGCGCGTTCGGGAAGAGTAGCGGCGCGACCACCTTCAGGTAGTGTGCGGTGCGCGGCCCGTCATTTGCAAACGGCCACCGCCGAAGCCGGCGCAGCCGCCACCCGCCCGCGACCACCTCATCGTCGCCACTGTCATCCTTGCTGAATCGCGTCGTGTTGTCAACGAAGGCGACGTTGCAGGCGGACGGGGCAATTTGAGGCAGTGCCACACGCCTCAAAGGGCCACCTGGAGGCGGAGGCGGTGCGAAGTAGAAGACGGCCCTTACCTCGTCGCACGTCGCGTCGGCAGCGTCGCGATACTGTTCAACATCACCAAACAGCTCGCAAGTATCCCGTTGAACATCCCGTTGGTCGACCTGTTGGTCCCGTGAGGATGAGCGATGCGGACTGCGAACAGCGGGCGGCGCATCATCGGCGGCGTCGTACAGAGAGTCGATAGAGGTGGTGAGAGCGCACGTGCCACCGAAAGCGGCCGCCGCCGCCTCCACAGCAGAAATCGTACTGCTGGCCTTTAAACTGGCCCCTCGGCAATTGCGCGTCGGGGAGAGCACCCACGTGGGCGCGCAGCGCTGGCTCCGCCCTGAGGCCGTGGCCGGGCGCTCTAACGGGGCGGCGGGCGGACGCGACTGAGCGTGCGCCGAGCTCGAGCTCAAGAAGCTCCGAGAGAGTCTCCGTGCGCTTGCGTGCAGAATCACGTCGAATGGCGCAATTCGGCTCACGAGCTCTTGGCACACGGTCATGTTGGGGCACGCGGCCGCCCGCGCGTTTGCCCTGGCCTCACCCACTAGACCGCCGCCGTACGTCTTGGGCCGTGGCGAGACCCTCTCGTACTGCAGAGCGCTCACATTTGATGCAGGCAGGCCCAGACGCCTTCCCATCTCCGCCAGCGCGTTGTCGAAGTCATCAACGTCGTAAACGAGGTCGAATTCGGTCCTGAGGGTCTGCAACAGTCGTTCGAGTTCGGCCCGGCTGGCATGCTTTGGGAGCTTCTGTGGTAGACTGCCTGTCAGATCATCCGTAATGAATTGCATGCTGCCGCCGTGCACCCACGTTCTCACCTGCATGTTGGGCTGAGCCCACTGGGCGAACGCAAGGCGCGGAAACGCACTGTACTGATGTCCGCCACGTGTGATTGTGCGCGGACGCGCAAGCTGATTGACAAGGCCTAGCTTGCCTCCTGTGGCCCACTCGTAGGCGCTCAGATAGTGCGCAAGGGGCTCTCGAACGCGAGCAGTGAGAAAGACTCGGCAACACGCATCCTTCTTCTGGCGTAGCCTACGGATGGCGGGCATCCACAGACTCCAGAATTCTTTGGCGTCTGCATCTAGGACCTGGACTGCCACGAGCACCGACGGCGGTGCACTGCAAGACTCTGCCATCACGTCAACCAGGGTGCTGAAAGCGCTCGCGGGCTGACGATGCCCGATGGCACCTCCGAGAATGAGGGTTGTGCGGTGGTGAGCGAGGCCGTCAGCAGCAAGACGCGCCATCACCTGCTGCGTGGAACGCCCGGCCGTGCGCGCAGCACCGGCATAATCAACCCATGCGACGCATTGCTGCTTCGTATGATGCGCCATTGCACTCAAGCTCGCCGAGTTGATCGTCGCGAAGGGATCTCACACGTCTTCTAAAGTCCACAATCAATTCGATTTCAAAATAAAAAGTACGCATGCTTCTAAGCCGTGCGATGGCAGCCAAATATTTTTAAGACATGGGAGATGCCCGCCTCGGATCGAGAAAGGTGTGAGAAATCTACATGTGAACATCTTCGGTTAAACGAATCCAGTACCAGCTCAAACGGGGTTCACGCAATAGGATCGCGCCGACATGATCAGGCCAT
>ENA-UOXK01000605-UOXK01000605.1-mixed-culture-metagenome-genome-assembly--contig:-NODE-605-length-27082-cov-41.780812_pt1 | contig 27082 bp, 16 predicted proteins | sample MGYA00238160_ERZ761638 | MGnify/ENA primary metagenome ERZ761638 (study PRJEB28912, sample SAMN08777098) | mixed culture metagenome | isolation source: Freshwater growth medium | place: USA...
CGAAGCTCACGGACCAGGATTCGGAGGTGATGATCGCCAAAGTGCAGGAGCACCTTGGCAAGATCAATGACATCCCAAGCCCCGGCACGTTGCTCACCGTGCCCATTACTCTGGACGAGATCATCGAAGAGATCAATAAGCACGTCACAACTAAGGCCCAAGAGCTCACGACGTTGGCCACCCAAAACTTTGCCGCGAAACGGGGCGGTTGGAGCCGCATGATCCCGATCTCCTCGAAGCACTCGCAGCCATCGCGCTCAATGCCACCGCGCTCACCACCACCAAAGGGAAGCGGCACTGAGATGTCGAGCATCATAGGAAGCTCGATGCACGTGGTTGTGAGCTGGAAAGACCTGGCACTGAAAGAGAGTCTCGGGGCGGGCAGCTTCGGCGAGGTGCGTGTGGCCGTGTGGAACTCGACCTCATGCGCCATCAAGAGCCTTCGGGCGACGACCGCGCCGGCGGCGCTACAAGAGCTCCTGAATGAGTTCGAGCTCACCATGCGCCTGCACCACCCCAATGTGCTCCTCACCATGGGCATCGCTCACGACGGCAACGACGGGAAGACGGGCATTCTGATGGAGCTCATGCCCGCCTCGTTGCTCGATGTGCTGCACCACCACCGGCAGCGCGATCAGCTCGCCACGTGGGAGGCATCCCTCGTCCTCATCGCCCTCGATGTGGCCAAGGGCATGGCGTACCTACATGCCAAGGGCGTGGTCCATCGCGACCTGAAGCCTGGCAACGTGTTACTCACGGAGCAATGGGTCGCCAAGGTGGCCGACTTTGGCACTGCACTCACCAAGTACGCCGGGCAGGCCGAGGGGCCCGCGGGCACGCCGCCCTACATGGCTCCCGAGGCCTTTGCGCTCACGCAGAGCGCAAAAGCCAAGCCCACCGACGTGTGGAGCTTCGGATGCCTGCTCACACACATGGGGACGCGGTCCATACCGTACAGCCATGTGCAACTGCCCATCGGAATGTCTACGAAGGACGCTGTGCGCGCGCTCATGGCGATTATTGTCAGAGGTCAAGCGACCCCGCTCGACCAGCTGCGCAACGTGGCCGGCTGCCCACCTGGCATCCTCGCGCTTACCACCCGGTGCCTTCAGACCGATCCTGTTCAACGGCCTTCGTTCCCTGCTATCGTGGACGAGCTCCAGCACATCAAGGGCAGTGTGCGCGCTTCGCGCCCCTCGACTCCTCTGCGTCGAGCTCATGCTATTAGACAGACGGGCGCAACTGCGGCGCCAGCCTTCATCTCGGCAACCTACAGCGCTTCAACCGATCCCACGGTGACCTCCTGCGCACCAACCTATACCTCGGCGACCTACTGCGCACCAACCTATACGTCGGCGACCTGCCTCGCTACCACCTCGCTGACCTACAGCGCTCCATTGGCTCCAACCTATAGCTCGGCTCCAACCTATAGCTCGGCGACCCTGCCGGAGGGCTGGAATTCCAAGGACAGCTTCTTAACTGTGATGGCGAACCAGATGCCAAACGCTTTCACAGAGCAGATGGCGCAGCAAGTTACGCAGCGAATTCGCTCGCAACTTCCAACGGGCACGGCGTTCGACGAATACTATCCCAAAGTGGTGGTCTCGCACGCGACGGGTCGCCGTCGGGACCCGTCAGTCGCTCGATCCGCATGGACCGCCAAGGTTGGGTGGAGCGACTGCGCCGGCGCCGGGCCAGGCATGTTTTATGCGGCGGGGTTTCTCGAGGTCCTCCATCAGTGCGGCCTGCAATGCTTCAGCGGGCTGCACGTCCCCGCCGGCGTCGACTGGGAAGTGTTCATGCTGCGTCTCAAGGGGCGACATGCGAAGGCCAAGGTGCTGATCGTCCTCAAGACCAAGTCGTTCTACGAGTCCGCGCCTTGTCTGAAGGAGCTCAGCTGTGCCATCGATAAGAAAATTCCAGTGATACCCATCGTCCTCGAGGAGAATCTGCCCGACAAGCAGGACCAGTGGAAGAAGCTCACGGACCAGGATTCCGAGGTGATGATCGCCAAAGTGCAGGAGCACCTCGGCAAGATCAATGACATCCCAGATGCCGGCACGTTGCTCACGGTGCCCGAAGCTCTGGATGAGATCTTGGAAGAGATCAATAAACATGTCCCATTCAAGGAAAGGGCGGTTGCATCGGCGGGCCCCGATCCCGTCCCCGCCCTTGCGCTGCGCTACGCCATCGGCAGCAGCGTGTTCATGAAGCGCAGCAACGGAGCGGAGACTCTCGCCTATGTGAAGGAGTACGATGCAGAGATGGCACTTTATACGGTGGAGATTGAAACACTTGGCTCTGGGCAGACTGAGAAGTGCCACGACAAAGATCTGCGAGTGGCCAACGTGGGGTTGATCGAGGGGTTGATCGGCTCTGCGCGCGCTGCCCTGCTCACGTTCCAGGCTGACAACAGCCGCCATCATGCCTAGAATGATGCAAACGTACTCTGAGGAAGGGGCAAGAAGTCCTCAGACGTTCGGGGAGGACCAAGTGGTCGCAACTTGTGACGTGCGTGAGCTCCGAGCGTCACAGGTTCTCTCGAAATGGGAATCCCGGGGGGGTGGCTACGGGTCGTTGTAGGGACGTGATGTTCATGGACGTGGAGCACAGACATGCCGGGGCGAGGAGGTTGGACCTGGGCACTGCCAATGGGACGTGGGGATTCGATTTGGCGTCGACTCGTCCGCCCGCGCAGAGTGATATCTGATAAAACATGACGTCTGGGACTGAGAGCGGGCGGGCGGACACGCAGATGGCATATATGGGGGCGGCCGCGGGGTCACGATGTGCGATGACCTGGCTTTTCGGGAGGAGAAAAGAAAGAGTTCACACACGAGTCAAATGAGCATCTATCTGTCCTCTGACTCTTGAGTCTGTGTACCGGGGATCCGTGTGCCCGTGTGTCCCCGTGTGTCCCGGATCCCCACTGGGTCTTTTTACCGGACCGGGTATCTTGGTACCGGTAGCTCGCCACAGCACTCCGAAATGCCGTCGCTGCTGCAAGAGGCCGCCGAGGTGCTCGGCGTCGAGCTCGGGGCTGACGGCGGCCCGCCCGATGCCGAGGTGATCGCCGCCGCGTTCAAGAAGCTTGCCATGCGCTGGCACCCCGACCGCAATCCTGAGAATGTCAAGGAAGCCACGCAGCGCTTTGCCGAGATCTCGGCAGCGAGAGACCTTCTCGTGGACCCGCCGCCGGCCGCGCTCGTGGATGAGCCGGCGCGTGCACCGCCGTCGGCTGGAGGCAGTAGTAAGTCCTCCGGCCGTACCGGGAAGTCGGAGAATCTCCGGCAATTCGTCGGCGACGTCTCCGAGCAGATCGACAGCCGCACTCTCGGAGGCAAGGAGGCCGTGCAGCTCTTCGAGACGTTTGCCTTGTGGGCGGTGTGGAAATGCGACGCCTGCGCGGCCATCTGCTGCCGCATCCGTAAGAACAAGTACGCGTGCATGTGCGGCCATCGGCTGCGCGACCATGACGCAGGCCACGGTTTCCGATGCGCCGACATCAAGTGCGACTGCAAGCGTTACTCCTTCATGGTGCAGGACTCGACCGAGCCGCACCGGTGCCGGTGCAAGCACAAGCCGTCGGAGCACGAGAGCTTGCCACCGCACGCATGCACCCGCTGCCCGCCGAGCGCGTGCGAAGCCTTCGACTCGCCGTGGGTGTGCAACTGCGGCCACCCGCCCCGCGAGCACAAGACGGCCTTCGTGAAACACAAGTATGCAGAGGTGAGAGGGCGCGAGCCGAGCCCGAACGCTCTTGCCCCAGGCCGCTGGCCTCTGGGGCCTCCGCGTCCGTGTGGGATCCGCTCCCTCCCCTCCCTGCCCTCTCCCCAACTCTCCCCTGCCGACCACCTTGGGCTCGCCTCGCACCTTTGCAGCGGGCACGCGAATGGGTCACCGGCGGTCTGCGTGGCGAGTGCGTCGCTCTGGCCAACAAGTTCCGCGCGCGCTCCGTCGCCGAGCGTATGGCGTTCATCGAGCGTGCCAACGCGGCCAAAGCGTCGGGTCACGCCTCTTGGAAGGCCATGCAGCGCGAGGCGGCCGCCCATGCCAAGTGGGGCACCGACCCATTGCCACCGCCCGAGCCGCATGCATGCGGAGAGGCTCCTACCACCTCGCAGTGTGGTGTGTGCGAACCAGACGGCGACGGCGGCGCCCGCGCACCGCCACCGCCCCCGGCCGGCTTCGACGCGGCCGCCGCGATGCGTGCGGGCTTCGTCAATAGCCAGGAGACGACGCATGGGCTGACCACTGCACAGCTGCGCGAGAGGCTCACCGCGGCCGGCGTGGGCGTGCGCATGGCTACGGCTGGCGACTTTGGCCTATGGTAAAGCGACTTTGGCCTCGTACCAGCGAAGCGATCGACGTTGGAGCCTACGATAGTTGGATGGATCCGTCGGCGGCGCCACCCGCTGGCCTCGAAAACGCTTTGCGTGATGGCGCACGTGGCCGTGTTCCGCGTGCTGTGTCAGCTGGGGCGCGGCCCCTGCGCCCTATAGGACCGGGCTCCGGGGCCATTATTGCTCTTGCGGTGCCGTCAGTCTCACAGTCCGCAGGGGTCTGCCAGGGTCGTTCTTGAGAGACCTCGCGAGTACGCACGGCCACGGGCTCCGACGAGACTGTGAGGTGCATAGCTTGGACGAGAACGATGCGAGTATAGCGAGCGTTCCGACAAGCACAGACGTAGATACAAGATAGAAAACATGTAAAGTGTGGATTTCTAGTGTGCACCTGGACGAAGATGCCAGTTTTAGATCCTGGTTTTCGCGAGTGCGCGTCGACGTCACAATTTAAGAATAGATCACGACTCGCTCATGGTCGTCGAAATCCGCGACGCAAGCCGGACGGGCGGGGGGGCAGCGGGACTCGCGATTCCCCACTGCGCTCGTCCTCGATCACCCAAGCTGGAAAGCACGGTGATTGATCTTCTCGCGCGGCCGCCCCTCGGCGCGCACTCAGCTGCCGCCGCCCACGTACGCCTCGTCGAGCGGCCCAGCGTCCGCCTTGGTGAGGGCCTTGCCATCAGCCTCGCCAAAGAGGGGCGCGTACTTTCCGAGCAGGAAGCCAAAGTGCTGCTGGCGCACCTTGGTATCACGCGTGTACGTGGCCGTCTGGCGCATGCCCGCCGCAAGTGCGCGCTTCATCTCCTCCGCATGCGTCATCCAGTGAAGCCACGTATCCACAGCGCTCGTGCACGCCGCCGCCGCCGCAGAGGCCGACGCGTCGCTCAGCGGCAGCCTCAAGTCGAGAAGCATCGGACCGGCCGAGAGGGCGGCAGTGTGCTCGAGGGAGAGGGGCGCGTTCGGCGTCGCGCCTGGGAGGGTGAGTAGCCCCGTCCGCCACGCTTCGAGCTTTGGGGTGAAGTAGGCCCCTGCAAAGTCCTTGCGGTTGCTCGCCTTGGCGAAGGCATCACGCGTCGACGGCTCGGGGTACGCGGCGAGGGTCGCGTACTTCAGGTCGTATGCACCGTCGGCGCGCGGCCGAAAGTCAATGTACAAGTCGATGCCGCCGTTCGAAACGCCGCATGCCGCGATCAGGTGCGGTACGTCCGTCAGCGGCCCGCAGAAGGCCGCCACCGAACCGCGCGCCACGTCGCCGCCCGCGAGGTGCAGCCCGCTGCACCAGGCGATGTTGGGCTTCCCGGCGCCCTCGAAGCTCTCGACCTTGCCCTTAGAGCCGCCGAGCGTGAACGCGTCGAAGCCCAAGCCTGCGGGGTACTCTGGCTTAGGCGTCAGGCCAAGGGTCGAGGTCACCTTGGTGAGCGCGGCCGGCTGCCAGCCGGTGACAATGGCCGATGCCGAACCACCGCCCGCAGCACCAAAGACCTTTGCGCCGGGTGCCGCGTCGCGGGTGGCGTCCACATCTGGCGCCGCGTCGCGCGTGGCATCGCCACGCATCAGGACCACTCTGCCCGCTGACGCGCGGCCCGGAATTGCGCCAGTTGTGAAGGCCGACTGCGGACAGAGCCATTTCAGCCAAAGCTTTCAAAGGGGTGCTCGAGGGATGGGTTGGGCTCGCAGGGCCGCACCGAGAGCGCGACCGCTGACAGGCAGACGAGGTCGCGGAGCATCTCGACGCGTATTGCGGAGGGGAGATGCGCGAGATCCCGACGGGAACGAAGTCCCGAATTACCGGTAAAAAGACACCGAGGGGAGCCGGTACGTGTCTGAACGGTCGGCCCTGCCGTGAACGCGCCGACCGGTCACGTGACGATCGCCGGTATCTCATGCGCCGGAGGTGGCCCCACAGGCCGCCTGGCCCAGGCGGCCAGGGTGTGAGGGTGAGGGTCGCGGTCGGCCGAGAACAGTCGAGCTTCAGCGCGGTACCTTTAGTCTCCAATGTCCATTCTTACCGCATACTACTGAATCTGGAATCTGATATGTGATAAGCTCTGAACTCCAACTTGCATGTGTGGACAAATTGGCGCCTGCTCAGCCGTGCGCTCTGACACTACGCTGGGTGGTCGCTCCAGACGGGCACGCTCGAATGGCCCGTGATGCCGCGCATGCTCCTGGGAGTGTCGCTCACGTGCCCGGGCGGTGGGCACACGAGGTGCTTCGGTGGCGGCGCGAGGTTGGTGCTCGGAGGGTGCATCGAGGGCAGCACGCGCGGCAGCCTCGGCGAGCGCAACGGCGGCGGCGCATCGCCGTTACCGACCTCGGCGGTCACAGGCGCCGGCGCGGCGCCTCTCGGGGTGGTGCCGCGCGCCGAGCGTCGGCTGCTCCGGCTGCCCGACTTTGCACCGGCTGGCGGAGCCGTTGGCAACGCCGGGATCCCGAGCGTTGGGCCGTAGGCGAGGTTGAACGACTCGAAGTCGCGGAAGTTGCGCCGCTTGATGGGATCTTTGAGATCCTCGAGCAGCCGTGATCGCCGGTACGCGAACATCAAGAGCCGCGTGTTCGCATCGAAGAGCTGGCCAGTCGTCGAGGCGAAGGTGCTGCCCGCGAGGACGCTCATGTTCGCCATCATAAAGCGCACGAATTCGCGCTCTGAGAGCGATTCGTGAGGTTGTTTCCCAACCGTGGCGAACATGGCCTTCATCTGTCCGGGCACGAGCGTCAGACCGACGGCCTGCATCAGCGCGCGGATCTCATTCTCCTCGATGGAACCACTCCGATCAATGTCGAGCGCAGAGAACCACTCGGCAAACTCTTCCTCCTCCTTTTGATCCCAGCCCCAGCCCTGGATGTGATGGCCCTGCTGCTCGCACCAGTGCCGCACGTCCGACATCCATAGCTGGCGCTGCGCAGCTACGATGTGCGCAGGCACTCGCAGCCGCTTTGGCTTGAAGCGTGGCGATATGGCATCGAGCGCCTCGGCCGGAAGTGATTCGCCCCGCCCCGGTGCGTCCGGCACCTTCGGCAAGCGCAGATCGCGCGGGCTCAGAGTGGCCAACTGCTGTGGCCGAGGGAGGAGGACCATTTGCTCAGCGAGCCTTTCGGCTCGGGGTGCAGGACGGGGCGATCGAACGTCGTGAACAGCTTTGGAAGAAGCAATCAGCGTCATCAACAAATGTTGGAAACGCACGCGCATAGGGTGTGTGGGCCTTTAGCTTGACTTGGCTTGGATGGCATAACTTCGCCTTCCACGTTGCATGCATCCCGAAAGTCTGACACCGCCTGCTCGCGTTAGACTACGCCCCACCGCTGTCCCCGGACGCACACGGTCTGCACTCTGCGGGCACAGTGTCTTTCACCCGACAGCCACGTCAGATGGATAGCTGGAGCGACGACGACGACAGGCTGTCGCACCTCTCCCTGGGCACCAGCTGCCACGAGGACGATCAGCACGACGAAGAGTACCTGGAGCGAGTGCTGGCGTATGACCACAACGACGGGCCACTCTGCCGTGCGGACCGCTTCCGGCTATCAAAGTGTCTCGGCATCCAACCCAGTCTGCTCCTCTTCAACGGTGGCGAGGCGCACACCACCGGCACTGGCTCGCTCTTCCTCCTCGCGGCGATCACGCGCTCCATGGCTAACGCTCCAGTTGCTAGCTTCCCGGCGGAGGAGCTGCCACGGCACCCGAGTGCACTCGGTCGCAAGCTGCTTGTGATGGACCTCGACAACACGTTGATCCACAGCACGCGCGCACGCGAGTGCGCTGAGCGCATCCCTGCCGAGCACGTCCACGAGCACGAGGACGTGCACGAGGAGGAGGAGCACAGCCGGGAGCTCAGCTTCATCGTCCGCTCGGAGGTGGACGGCGGAGGCAGCACGATCCTCGCGCGATCGGTCGTCCGCGTGCGCCCGGGCGCCTTCCGCTTTTTGCGGGCGATGGCATTGGTGTACGACATGTGCCTCTTCACGGCCTCCGAGCGCCAGCTGGCCGAGCCCAAGGTGCGCTGGCTCGAGGAGGCATGTGGCGGCGGCTTCGCCTTCCGGTGAGTGCACGACTCGAAAACGTAGTTCCACGTGCGGCCATGCAAATCACGGTTGCTCACTCGCTGACGGCGCCTTTGAATCTCGCCACCCCAGCTGGTGCTTCTACCGCGAGCACACGACGCGCACGCCGCACGGCCCCATTGTCAAGGACGTGCGCATGTTTGCGCAGGAGCCAGTGCGAAAGCCAGTGCAGGACAGTGATGCCGATGATGACGACAGCGTGCCGGTGGGGGCGCGCCGACGCCTGGGAGACATCATCTTGGTCGACGACTGCCCGTTCATGGGAGCGCTGTGCTGCGACAACGTCCTGCCCGTGCGCCGCTGGGGGGGTGAGCTCGACGACCGCGTGTTGCCGCAGCTCATGCGCTACCTCACATGCCTGGCGAAGGCTGCCGACGTGCGCCCCGTGCTGCGCTGCGCCTTCCAGCTTGAGGCCAAGGCCGAGGCCGTCTACGCCAAGCCGTGGGGCGGCTGCGCCCTCCTCTCGCGCCCGTCGCGGCTGCGTACCCAGCTGGAGGACGGCTTGCCGACCTCGAAGCCGCGGGACAAGAAAGCGGTAGGGTGCACGTGCGCGTCACTCGAAGAGCACAAACTGCTCGTCGCCTTCCGACGGCGCGCGGGCTTTGACGAGCGCGACCACGAGGACTCGCACGAGGATCATGAGGCCGAGGCCGAGGTGGACGAGATGACGCCGGAAGAGGGGATCGCAGGGGATGTGCGCAACAAGGGCACCACGACGGGCGCCGAGCCCCACGAGGACGCGGTCGTGGAGGCGCCGTCCAAGGAGAGCAAGCAGAAGACGAAGATAAAGACGAAGAAGCGACCACTTGAGCTTGAGAGCGTCAATCAACTGAGTGAGTGAGGGAACAGGAGCGGGAAGGTAGGGGCGAGTCTGTGCGGTGCAATGGACGATTGCTCCAGCATGATAGGAGCGGAGGAAACGGGTAAACGGCTGTGTGTTTGAGACCACAGCAGAGGGGACGGCCGAATGTGGTCCGCGACTTCTTGACGCTGTCCGGTTTACGCAGATACGCACGCTCGGCTAGTTGCTCGTGGATCTAGCTTTCGGACCGGGGAACTGGAACCTGACGGTCAAGCAAGCGAGCTAATAAGTCGAAACTGCTTGTTTGCTGACGGTCTGAAACGGCGACAGTGTGTGCCGAAACTTTCGCGCGCCGTATCGGTCAAGTTCTGCGACGCGGCGCTCGTCGGGGCTATTGATGCGGCTCTCGATGCAGATGAGCATTTGGTTCGCTATTTTGCACGCCGCGACTGCGGCGGATCTTACATGGTCCGACATCTCGGATTCCTATCCCTACGAGGCGGCGGAGGAGAAGGTGGTCGCGCATCCTGATGAGGCGCCCAAGGAGGAGGCTAATCTGCACGCCGCGACAGCAGCGGATCTGACACGGTCCGACATCGCGGATTCCGATCCCTACGAGGCGGCCGAGGAGGAGGTGGTCGCGCATCCTGATGAGGCGCCCAAGGAGGAGGCTAATCTGCACGCCGCGACAGCAGCGGATCTGACATGGTCCGACATCGCGGATTCCGATGATCCGGACTACGAGGCGGCCGAGGAGGAGGTGGTCGCGCATCCTGATGAGGCGGCCAAGGAGGAGGCTAAGTTGGCGGCCGCACAGCAGGCGGCCTCGCAAGCCACGCCAGAGATGGCGGAAGTGGCAGAGCACAAGGCGGCCGACATCGCTGGGGAACGCTGCAGCCACGATTTCACATCCTGCACGGACACCAAGTGCTGCTCCAACCCGGGCTTTGGCTGCTACAAGCGTGTCGGCAAGCTCTATGCCCAATGCAAGCGCAAAGTGTCCAAGTGCGTCGACAGTGCGGAGTGGCTGTGCCCAGAGAGCTGGGCGGACTGCTCAGATTCGTTTGGCGACTGTCGCGCAAGCCACTGCTGCTCGCGTTCGGTGGACAAGTGCATGCGCCGCTCGCACATGTACTATGCGCAGTGCCGGCCCGAGCTTCCCGAAAAGGGGTTCAGCCAATGCGTCGATTGGCGGACGGGCACGGCGACGACGGAGAGCTGGCTGTGCCCGGGCTGGGAGGAGTGTGCCGCACCGCACGAGGAGTGCACCATGAGCCGCTGCTGCACCGATGCGGTGCGCAGACGAGCACATGCCATGCTATGAATGCCATGCTGTGCTCGCTCTCGCACGCTCCTCGTCTGATGCCACCCTGGCCTTGTCCATGATGTCCGATGTCCATGATGTCCCGATGCTGTGAATGTTATGCTGTGAATGCCCATGACCACTCTCCCGTCGGCCTCTGGCACTGAGAGCGGCGAGCGCCCCTACCGCTGCCCCAGATGCATGGTTGCTACCTCGACGACCAAAAGTTGGCGCGCGGCGAGGGCTGGCACGCGTACTGCCGTCCGCTGCGCAACGCGACGGTGGCGGAGCCGGAGGCGGCCGTGGAGCAGAGTGCGTCGATCACTTCACAACTGCTAGAGAGGGTGACCTCGAGCTTCATGTTCTATCAGATCCATAACTTCAGCTCTGCGCTGAGCCACACCGTGCACCTGTGCGAGGGCTCTACCGAGGGCTGGTGCCGGGGCGCCGTCTTGGAGGGCTTCGCACAGCGAGACTCGTTCCGCGAGGAGATCGAGCGAGATGTCGAGCTGACGGTGGAGGAGGTTGAGAAGGTCATCCCGCCGCTCACGATCGGGCTGATTGTCATCGGCTCTCTCATACTCGTGGGGCTGCTCGTCCTGTGCGCCGTGTACCAATACTTCCACATGCGCCAAAAGCTCATCCAGGCAGAGCTCGAAATGCAAGCGCTTCGCGTTTTTACTGAGAGTCGGCCGGCGCCGCCCGCACCGCCCTCGGTGCCGCGCCCCCCCCCGTTCCTGCGCCCCATGCAACCCTCCCAAGACCTGTCCGCTGAGGACGCCTCCGAGAACCTACCGTCTGAGGCCGCCTCCGAGCACCTCACCAAGCTTGCCAAGCTGACCGAGCGTGTCGCGCAAAAGGCCGGCGGACCGACCGAACCCCCTTGGCGCACGTCCTCCTACTCAGCGGTCGCGCCGACAACCAACGACGACGAGGAGGAGTAGCGCGGCAGCGGATGGCTGCTGAATGCGTGCACTGGCTCTCTCTCCGCAACTAGTCTGCGGGCCGACGCCCAAATGGATCTCTCTCGCGCGCACCGGCTCGATACCCCTGCCACGTGAAAGCTGAGCGCGAATCGGGACTCGCCGCGACCGCCGTAACTATACGCTGTTCGCTGTACGGCCTGCTCGCAAGACACAACCGTGAACCGGCCGGCGCGCTAGCGGTCCCGGCGTCGTGCCGGCAGTGACCTCGCGTGGTCGGAGGTACGGCCCGGCGCGCTGACGGCGTCGGACGCCGGACGTCGCGTTAGCTCAACCTTGGCATAGGGAAACTTGTAAGGAGCGGTCGTTTTGGGCCGTCAGCCGCATACATGATTTTCATTACGATCGATATTTCATGCACATGCAACAGTGCTTCCGCGTCTCTCTCTCTCAGACTCGCTGGAACGAATCTGGACCTTAGTTCTGGAACGGAAGAGACACAAGACCGTGGTACATCAGGCCGTGGCGCGCTCGCGCAGCGCCTGCAAGACGCGACTGCCGGGCAGCCGCCGGGAGCCATCCGCCTTGGGTCGGGTATTGGCAAGGGCAGCCGGCGTCAACGCGAGGCTCGCCACGCCATTTTGCAGAAGGTTGAGGACGAAGAAGGCGCCAATTGGTGAGATGTCCAGCCCGCCGATCGGCGGAATCACACCACGGAAGAGGTTGAGGTAGACGTCGGAGGCGGTGAAAATGGGGCGGAGCAGTGCAATGCCCTGCGCCTGCGGGAACCACGAGAGCAAGATGCGGATCGTGATCACGCCCTGGTACAGCGACAGGAAATTGAGGCCGCCGTCCACGACGATCACCTCGGCGAGTGAGTCGGGAGGGAGCACGAGCGCGAGCAGCGGCTGCTGCCGACGCGCCATCGGTGGGCGCGCGAGCAAGAGCGGGGCGTGGCACGCCGCCGAAGCGAGGCAAGCCAGCAGCACAAAGAAGATGGAGCGCTGCATTTCGGAGATCGCCAGCTCAGAACGCCGTGTTCACAGCATCCTGCCTGATGGAGAAAACTTCGATCACACCCTGCTGGCCGGGGTATCCAGCGCGAACTACTGCATTATCATCTTCACACAAACGTCTCCGCGCCGCCAGGCCGCCCATCTCGCATCTCTCTCCACATCGCGGCGCACTCCCGGGCTCGCGGCTATCGGCTCGGCCACGGCGGTTGGCGCGCTCGAGGCTGTATACGTCTCTCTGCGCCACGCCGCTCCTCTCGGCAACCTCCGACCTTCTTGTTTCGCTCTCGCTGGATGGCGAGAGGGGCACCGCCGAGAGCGCAGCGGCTGCGAGCACGGCGGCTGCCGTGCGCATCAGCGGCCGCCCTTCTTGTGCTTGGACGGCGGCCCCTTCTTCTTGCCCTTGGCGCCGCCCTTGGCCATGTGCCCAAAGGCCTTGGCGTGGCACCACGAGTGCAGCTGGAGCTCGAGGTCCTCACGCGGCGCCTTGCGCGTGGGCGGACCATCCATGAGCCCAAACGCCTTGCAATGCATGCGTAGCGCCACCACCGCGAGCCCAACGCTCGCCACGTTCGGAGCACTTGCATGCAGCACAGCTAGCCAACGCTCGCGGCTCTCGGCACTTATCCAGAGCGGCTTGGGCACCTTTTGCCCAGGGAGCACGCGCGGTGCTGAACGCTCCGAGCCGCGTGTCGTGTGCCCGGGCCTTGGCGCGCCGCCTGCCTCGGCCATGTAGTCAGCGTCTGCGCCGCCATCGTCGTCCGCGCCCTCGTCCTCGTCCTCATCCTCGCCCTCGGCGTCGGCGTCGGCCTTGGCCTCGAATTGCGCCAGGTACTCAACCTCCTCGGGCAGGGGCTCGTGTCTGTTCTCAGCGTAATTGGCGATCGCGTACGCCGCCTCGGTCTCGTCAATATCCTCCTCGTCCGCATCCTCGCCATGCACCATGTGCCAGAGCGCCGCGTCCTCGCCCTCGGGCGGCAGCCAGCCGACGATCTTACCGTCCGAGTGGCCGTGCGAAGCCCCGCCCGTCGCGAGTGAGGCGAAGAAGCGTCGCGCAGGCTTGTTGATGTACTCGTGCCCCTCGGTGCGCCATGGCTTGCGCTCAGCGGGCTCCGCGACTCCCTGCAGCTCGCGCACCGTCTCCTCGAGGCTCACGAGCAGCTGCGCGAGTTCGAAAGTCGAGTCGGTCGCCTTCGCCGAGAGGAGCCACGCGGAGCGGCCGCCCTCGGACGCACCCCATTTCGAATGGTACAGGCACAGGCCCGCGTAGAGGGCCTCCTCGAGCGCGAGCACCTCCGCTCGCAGCCCGAGCACGCCCAGCGCCTCGACGGCCAGCCGCGCGTCCTTCTTGACGAGCTTGTTCGTGTACCGGTCGCCCACGTTCTCGCCCGGCTTGGGGAGCGTCCCCTTGTCCTTATGCTCGAGCCATGCCTGACGCGCCTCGGCCGCCTCGTCCTCGTCGAGGTCTTCCTCGTCGCCGTCGTCGTGCAGCACGTGGAAGAGCGCCTTCTCGCCCTCGACTCGGCCCTCGCCAGTGATCGCGTCGCCCTCGACTGCCTCGATGGGCGGCAGCCAGCGCACCACCTTGCAACACGAGATGCAACCCATGTGCACACGCAGCATCTCGATGCCCATCCACTCGTGCCCGCCGGGCTCGTCGCGCCAACCCGCCTCCTGGTTGATCACGAGCTCCTTCTCCATCGACAGCTCCACAAGCGGAAGCCGCTCGCGCAGCCGCTGCTCGAGCGATCGCTCGGGCTCGTTCTCCGCGTCGAGCGACGCGAGGACCTGGCGCACCGCGGCCACCGTGTCGTAGTACGCCCATGACCACGCGCCCGAGGCCGAGAGCGAGCGCGTCAGACCGCCACCGCCCGCCGCCGCCAAGCTCACGCCGCCGCCGCCGCCGCTGCCGCCGATCTCGGCGCCACCGCCCGCCGTGCCCGTCTCCTCGTCGTCGCCTTTGCGGTACGTGCCGCTCGGCCCGCCGTCAGCATGGCGCGCCTCGGGCGCCTGCACGTAGAGGCGTGCAGGGTCGTGCAAGAACGCCCAGTACACCCGCCCGCGCCGATCAGCGCCCAGCGGCTCCTCGCGCGTCGGGTTGGCTGCTTGCTTGAGCAGAAAGTCCTCCATGACACGCTGCATCTTGGTCGCCTCCTTGTCCGCGAGCTTGCGCCGCTCCTCGTGCGCCACCGCCTCGGCATGCACGCGCATGGCCGCTCGCAGCTCCTCGGAGCGCCACGGCTTGCCGTCGGCCGTCTCGCCCTCATGGCGCGAGCGCGTCGCGAGAGCGACAGCGTCGCGCAGCTCACGCACCGCTCGCGACTCGATCGCGCCGAGGAGCGCCTCGGTCGCCTGCTGCCGCTGCTGCCGCCGCTGCCGCTGCTGCCACAGGGCCAGCTGTGCCTCGCTCAGCGCAGGGCCACTCCCGTCTGCAGCGGCCGCCGCAGCCGCCGCCACCGCCTCGCCGCCCTCCTCGTCCTCGCTCGCATACGCCTCGTCGAGCGGAGGGTTGGCAAAGGGCACTGTGGGCAGGGGCGCGGCCGCGGCCGCGGCGGCGATGGCGGCGGCATGGTGCCCCTTGCGCCCGCCAAACTGTGCCGCGTGCGCCGCATCCGCCTCCCTGGCCATCGCCTCCGCGAGCGCCTCGGATGAGACGGTGTAGGTCGCCTCTGCCACCGCCCGCTTCATCTTCGCCTCGATGCGGGCCGCCTCCTCGCCCACGTCGCGCTTCACCTTGGCCTCGGCCTCTCGTCGCTCTCTCATGAACTCCTTGTGCCGATCTACGTGATCCTCGAGCCACTTGAGCACCGGCCGCTGGGCCGTTGCAGGGCCCGCCTCGCCGAGCTCGAGGTAGGCGCTCACGAGCGCGCGCAGCAGCGCTAGCTTGTGCGAGGGCGCGAGGGCCGGATACTCACGCTGGCCGAGCGCCGTGAGCGCCTCCTGCGCCGCCCGGCTCTCGAGAGCCTCGTTCGCCCGGAGGAGCCAGCACACGGAGCGCAGCACCTCGGGCCAGGAGGTCGCGCTCACCGCGAGTGGCGGCGGCAGCTGCTGCAGCAGCAGCGCCACCCCCAGCGGCGGTGTCGCCTGCCACTTGTCGCGCAGCGTCTCCACGTCAGAGAGCAGCCCACGCAGCAGGCGGGTGTGGAGCTCGGCGAGGAGCACCGAAGGGGTCGGGCGTTGCAGTGCGGCGCAGAAATCGTCGAGTGTGAACGGCGTGAGGTGGAGCAAGCCCTCGAAGGAGACCGCGAAGCACCAGAGGGCCACTGCGTCATTGGCGAGCGACGCATCGTTCAATGGCAGCCGGCCTGGCGGCTCGGGCATCGCCGTGGACGACGCCGACGACGCGGCCGCGCCGCCGACTATCTCGGCGCTCGGCGGCAGCGGCGCGGCGGCGGACGCGCTCGAGGCGCCGCCCGCTGCCGTGTGCGCGAGCAGCTGCTTCTGCACCTCGTACAGCCGCTGAGAGCGGTTGAGAGCGCTCGCGAGGCGCGTGCGCGCGTCCTGCATGCGCGCCTTTTGGCGGTCGCGTGCGGTGAGCGGCCGCTTGCTCGTCTGGGCAAACGTGACGAGAGGGTCCTCATCCAGACCGGCCGCCTTGACCGCCTTGACGCGTGAGTTGTACTGCTTGCCATCCGGCCCGAAGTAGTACTTGTCCACGTGCTTGGCCGAGCCTGTGGAACGACTCTTCGAGACGCATCGCCATCCCATCCCGAGCTCGGGGCAGTCCTCCTCGGCCACCACCGTCGATCCCTTCTTGTCCCCGTCCCCCTCCTCCTCCATGTCCTCGTCCTCGCGCTCGCGCTTCGCGCCCTTCTTGCCGCCGCCACCGGTCGCTCCCTTCTTATGCTTGATCGGACGATCCTCCTCATCGACGTTCTCCTCCTCCTCACGAGGCGCCGTCTTGGGCACACTCTTTGGCTTTGGCTTGGATTCCTCGGCCGGCCGCTTGCGCTTCTTCTGCAGCAGCGCGTTCCCACTGCCACTGCCGCCCTCGGCCTCGTCCTCGGCCTCGGCGGCTCCCACGGCGGCGCCCACGGCCTCCTCGGTGGCCGCACGGTATGCGGCGAGCTCAGCCTGCGCCTGCGAGGGAGAGCGAGGGACGCGCACACGGAGCTCACGGAGAGGGTCAGAGGAGACGCCGAGGCGGTCGGAGGCGCGCAAGGAGAGACGAAGGCGGCAAGGGCGGCGAGGGCGGCAAGGGCGGCGAGGGCAAGGGCGGCCCTTCCATTCACACAAAAATGGGGGAAGCGAAGTCCACGCTTCCCCCCCCCCCACGGCCCGCAGCTGTGTGGACGCTGCGCGCCGAGACGGGGCGCCATAGCACGCGCGCACGCCGGCGAGCCCGGCGCGCTCGCGCGCGTGCGCACCTTGTCCTCATAGGGCTGACGCTCGTCGACACCCATCGCCTTCCACAGCGCCTTTGCGTCCGCCTGCGCACATGCCTTTCGGAAGCGCAGCGCGGCCGCATCACTGCTTTCGAGGTACTTCTTCGCGTCCGCCTGCAGCTCGCTCCGGCTCTTGTCCGTGCCGTACGTGTTGTCGCTGAACACGAGCCTGCACACGGTGCGTAGTCGCTCCTCGCTGAGCGTGCTCGGGTCGACGGGTGCGTCGTCGGCGCCGCTCTCCCTGAGCTTGGCAAAGGCCTCGAGGACGAAGAGATCGAAAGCAGGACGCGGCTTCTTGGGCGCCGGCTTGGGCGCGCTCGGGCTTGGCGCCGAGGTAGCCGCCTGCTTGAACTTCAGCTTCGCCGGCCCGACCGTCGCCATCACGTCGCTGCTGCTCGGGCTCACACTCGGCTTCAGCACGCCCGGCTTCAGCACGCCCGGCTTGGCGGCGGTTGGCGCGGCCGCGCTTGCCGCCGTCGTAGGTTTCGCGGTACTCTTCACGGGCGGGTCCCGTGGCGAGGGCGCCGCGCTCGACGGACCCGCCGGGCCCGACTTGAGTGGTGCCGGCTTGGAGCCCAACGCACCCGCCGGCTTCTTTTCACCCGCTTTGGCGGCCGCCTTACGCGCGGCGCGGTCGTTGTACTCGCGCTGTTTGGCGGGTGCCAGATCTTCCCAGTCCTCGTAAAGCTCCTCGTCGTCCGCGCCGCCCGCCTTGCCAGAGGCGCGCTGCTCCCGAGCAAACAGGAGGAAGCCCGCCCCGTCCATGGTGGTCGGGCCAGCGCGAGCCGCTAACGACGGGGCCGCGAGTCGCCTGCGATCAAGCAAAAGGGGTACGCCCGGACGGTCGGTTGCGTGAAGCGCGCAGGCGGCGCAGGTGTTCGTTGAAGGGAGGACTAGAGGTTCGGCGCATTGCCTTTCTTCGCGCGGCGCGACTTAGAAAAGAAAGTGTGAACGAATCTGTCGCGTAGGTTGATGCGTTGATTGGCGGTTCCCTGGTGAGCGCCACACCGCCACGGAGATGTTGAAACGAGGCGCCTTAACTCCTGACACCTGGCAATGCCCTCAATTGTGCAACCGCCTGAGCTCTTCGATTTCCTCCTTAGTCGCCGCCTTTTCAGGCGATGCCGCCCCAGCCACAGCCCCCTCGACTGCCGTCGATGCCGTTGCCTCTGCCATCGCTGCCTCAGCCGCCGCCTTCTCGGCCTCTGCCGCCTTCTTGGCCTCATCTCGTTCGAGAGCACGTCGTTCCACGCGTATGGCATGGCTCGGGCGTTGTTTGCGCTTCCTCGAGCGGGCCTCGCCTGATTCGACCAGCGGATGCTCGTCGTCTGCAGTACCCTCCCATTTGAGCGAACCTGCGGCTGCGTCCGACGCGGCTGCGGCCGCTGCCGCGCCACTACCGCCGCAGCGCTTGCGTTTGGTTCCACTCGCCGCTGGCACGGCGGCAGGTGCGTGGTCGCCGCTCCCGCTCGCATCGCCGGCAACGCCGCCCTCTGTGCCGCCGCCCTCTTCGCCACCAGCCTTGGCGTCGGCGCCGCTGCATGCCTCGCGCAGCGTGAGCGCGGTGTGGCACACCGTCCGTAGCACCGCCGAGCGCCCGATGACGATCGTGCGCACGCCGTGCTGCTCGAGGCGTGAGAGCATGTGCGCAAAGTCACCGTCTGAGCTCATGAGCACCACGCAAGCGGGTTGCAGCCGCGACGAGCGCCCGAGCGCCCATACCAAGCAGTCGACGATGATCTTCTTGTCGATGGCCTCCTTCTTATCGCTCGTCGGGCAGTCGACGAGTGTGACGCCGAGCCGCTCGACGAGCTCGCGGTGCTTGGACAAGAATCCCTCCGACGACGCCTTGCACGAATCGTAGTAGAGGCGCGACTCGTGCAGGCGGCCGTAGCCACGAACACGGGTCAGCAAAGCAGCCAGGTCAGCCATGCTGAAACCTGCGCCGATCCCGACGTTCTCAAAGTCCCAGTAGAGGCCGACCTCGGCGAAGGCCATCGTGGGCGACAGAGGGCCAGGTTGGCCGCCGTCGGCGGAGCGGGTTCGACGCGGCCTCGGAGGACCGTAAGGGGGTCAAGGGGGTTGCAGCAAGCAAACGATCCCTGGGCAGCCTCAGGGCGGTCGAGTAAACACCTCGCCTCTCTCATAGCAAGCGCGCGAGGCGGCAAAATGCCCGAGAGTCGTGGTGCAGTGGGGAAAGAGAGGTGTTTACAAGAAAGGCCGCCGGGCCGCCTCTGGCCAAACCGCGTTCGGCGTTCCCCACAAGAAAGTCACGGCGTGCGCCGAAATGGTGACACTTCTAACTCCCATTCCCCACAAGAAAATGGTGTGAACGAATCACTCCGCCATCGAGGCGCCTGGTGCCTAATCTCCTGACACCACTTCCAACTCCTGCCACTCGCCCCGATCGGCCCAATGCGCGACGACATGCCGCGACGCAGGCGCTGCGGTCGGGTCGGCGTGCAAAAAGGCGCCGCCAGCGCTCGGGCAGCACAGAAAGACGCGATCGCCCACACGCAACGGCGTGCCATGCGCCGCTGCGGCTGAGCCCTCGACTCGCATGCACTGCCAATCGCCACTGCGATCGTACCAGCGGGCCCGCACCGCGCACGCCACGCCAGATGCGCCATCCGCGCGCTGCTGCGCCGGCGGCGGCGGCGTCACATCGAGGTGCCTCTCGTCGAGGACCCGAAAGTGGCCTGGTTTCGGGGGCGCGTGGCGCGTCTCGCGCGCGTGCCCGAGGCACGCGGGCCACGCGTCGAAGGTGGCGAGGCACTGAGGGCATTGCCATTCCGAACGCTGCGTCCCCTTGCCCGTGAAGACGCGTGCGAGCACCGACACGTCCATGCCGAGGCACACGGGCGCACCACGCGCTCCCCGAGCCGCTTCCGCGCCCGAGCGCTCAAAGCAAAGGATATGCTCGGGACGGCGCCCGGGAGCACCGCCCGCGGTGACGTGCGCGCCGCCCGCCTCCGTCCCAAGGAATCGATCGCAGGCTACAAAGCGCAGCAGGATCGGTGCGCCAAAGCAAACCACAGCACGCCGCGCACTCTCAGCTTCGGAACCTACGGCTGCGTCCGACGCGGCTGCGGCCGCTGCCGCGCCACTACCGCCGCAGCGCTTGCGTTTGGTTCCACTCGCCGCTGGCACGGCGGCAGGTGCGTGGTCGCCGCTCCCGCTCGCATCGCCGGCAACGCCGCCCTCTGTGCCGCCGCCCTCTTCGCCACCAGCCTTGGCGTCGGCGCCGCTGCATGCCTCGCGCAGCGTGAGCGCGGTGTGGCACACCGTCCGTAGCACCGCCGAGCGCCCGATGACGATCGTGCGCACGCCGTGCTGCTCGAGGCGTGAGAGCATGTGCGCAAAGTCACCGTCTGAGCTCATGAGCACCACGCAAGCGGGTTGCAGCCGCGACGAGCGCCCGAGCGCCCATACCAAGCAGTCGACGATGATCTTCTTGTCGATGGCCTCCTTCTTATCGCTCGTCGGGCAGTCGACGAGTGTGACGCCGAGCCGCTCGACGAGCTCGCGGTGCTTGGACAAGAATCCCTCCGACGACGCCTTGCACGAATCGTAGTAGAGGCGCGACTCGTGCAGGCGGCCGTAGCCACGAACACGGGTCAGCAAAGCAGCCAGGTCAGCCATGCTGAAACCTGCGCCGATCCCGACGTTCTCAAAGTCCCAGTAGAGGCCGACCTCGGCGAAGGCCATCGTGGGCGACAGAGGGCCAGGTTGGCCGCCGTCGGCGGAGCGGGTTCGACGCGGCCTCGGAGGACCGTCGGACATGCGGAGTGTAAGGGGGTTGCAGCAAGCAAACGGCCCCTGGGCAGCCTCAGGGCGGTCGAGTAAACACAAGCGGAAGCGGCATTTGTCCAACAGGCGAGCTGTGGGGAAAAAGAGGTGTTGACGCGCAAGGCCTCAGGGCCGCCTCATTCCCCAACGGAGAGACCTCTTCTCCCATTCACGGAGGGGCTTCCACCACACAACGGCCTGCAGCGTTGACCCGAACATGGCAGACCCCTTTGCAGAGGAAGGCGCGTTGAATGATGCCACTCCCGACGAGGCGGCGGACGCCGACCCCGTCGAGATGCAGGTAGCGTCCTTCTTCGTCGAGGCGGACGAGGTCGTCGCGCTCATCCAGAGCCTCGACGATCCCGCGGCGAAGCACGAGGCCGCTGCCGAGCGTGTAGCGCAGGTGCTCGACCACTACCAAGAGCAGCCTTCGATCCTCGACTCGAAGCTCGAGGCGATGGTCACGCCGCTGCTTGAGGCTGTACGCGGCGTCTCGCGTGGCACCAGGCCGAAGGCCGTGCTGCCGCACGCGTGCCGAGTCTTCTACAGCCTCTGCAAGGTGCGTGGCTACAAGACGATCGTCAAGTTCGTGCCGCACGAGGTGGCGGACTTGGAACCGCTGGTGCACCTGCTCGCAGGCGTCGGCCCCGCCGATGCGACCAACTGGCAGATCGCCTACGCGCTCATGGTGTGGCTCTCGATGGTGGTCATGGTCCCGTTCGACCTCTCCATCATCGACTCGACCGTCCCGCTGGCCGCCAACGCGGCGGCCGCCGGATCCACCGAGGCGGCCCAGGCCGCCGCCTCGACCGAGGCGCGCGGCGGCCGTCCGCTCGTCGAGGCGATCGAGAAGCTCGCGATGAGCTACCTCGGCTCGACAGGGCCCGCGCGCGATGGCGCGGCTATCTGCCTGGCGCGGCTGCTCACGCGGCCGGGGCTGCAGCGACAGCTGAGTGCGTTCATCACGTGGGCGGGCGCGGAGCTCTCGAGCGGCCGTGCGGCCGCCGAGGCCGCGGGCGGCGCGGGCCTTGCCACCTCCCTCATGGTCGGAATCTACACTGCCGTCGCGACCATCTTCAAGCTCGGCCACCGGACGGAGTTGCTCCCGATGCTGCCGCTGCTCGGCCCGCTGACCGCATCGCCCGAGGCGCTGCTCACGGACCCCTCCGTCATCCGGCGCAAGCTCGGCATCAAGCTGCTGCAGCGCGTTGCGGCCGTCTACCTGCCGCCGCGCGTAGCCGCTTGGCGTTATCAGCGCGGCTCTCGCTCGCTCGAGAAGAATCTGCAGCTGACGGCCGCGCCCGGCACCGACACCTCCGCGGCCACTGCTGCTGCCGCGGCGGCCGCGGACGTGGCAGTGGACGACGAGGAGGAGGGTGAAGAAGAGGAGGCCGAGGTGCCCGAGGCCATCGAGGAGATCATCGAGCAGCTCCTCCGCGGGCTGGGCGACGGCGACACCGTCGTGCGCTGGTCGGCGGCGAAGGGCATCGGCCGTGTGACCGCGCGCTTGCCGCTCGACATGGCAGACGATATCGTCGAGAGCGTGCTCGAGGTGCTCTCTGACAAGGAGGATGCGAACGCGTGGCACGGCGGCTGCCTCGCGCTCGCCGAGCTCGCGAGGCGTGGGCTGCTGCTGCCCGCGCGCCTGCCGCAGGTGCTCCCGCGCATCGTGAGCGCGCTCCACTTCGACGTGCCGCGCGGCGCCACCTCGGTAGGCACACACGTGCGCGACGCGGCGTGCTACGTGTGCTGGGCCTTTGCGCGCGCCTTCGAGCCATCGGTGATGCAGCCGCACGTCGAGCCCCTCGCCAAAGCGCTCCTCATCGTCGTCGTCTTCGACCGGGAGGTCAACTGCCGGCGCGCCGCCGCGGCCGCCTTCCAGGAGAACGTGGGCCGTCAGGGCAACTTCCCACACGGCATCGACATCGTCACCAAGGCAGACTACTTTTCGGTCGGCTCGCGCCCGAATGCATACCTCACGATCGGCACGTACCTAGGGGGCTTCGACGCGTACCGCGGCCCCCTCCTCGACCACCTCGCCACCGTCAAGTTCAAGCACTGGGACCCTCACATTCGGCTGCTCGCCGCGCAGGCGGCCGCATGCCTCGCACCTCTGGACGCGCCGTACGTGCTCGACACTCTCTTCCCAACCCTGTACGACAAGACACTCTCGCCTGACCTCAAGGCTCGTCACGGCGCCACCCACATGATCGCCGAGGCGCTCCTCGGCCTCGCACGCGCGTGCTACGGGGGCGAGGGACGCCTGCTGCCCGATGCTACGCGCAAGGCGGTGTCGGGCCTCGTGCCTGCCATCGAGAAGGCGCGCCTGTACCGCGGCCGTGGCGGCGAGGTGATGCGCGGCGCGACGGCGCGGCTGCTCGAGGTCTGTGCGCTCCTCCGGCTGCCATCAGGACCGAAGGCGTCCAAGGAGAAACTCGTCTCGCTTGATGACTCCATCAAGCACCCTCACGAGCCCATCTCGCACGCCGCTGTCGCGGGGCTCCAGGCAGTTGCCGCCGCGTACTTCAGCGCGCCCGCGCCCGGTACGACGCTCCTCGAGCCACTCGTCGATCGGTACGCGGCGCCTCTGCTCTCGGATCCAAACGCGGGGCTGCGCCGTGGGTACTCGCTCGCCCTCGGCGCGCTGCCCCGCCCGCAGCTTGCGATCGGCCTCGCGACGGCGGTGCGGGCACTCGTGAAGGCGTCACAGATGGAGGCGCTCGTGGAGGCGCGAGACCCCGAGACGCGCCGGAACGCAATCAAGGCACTCCTGCAAGTCGCGACCACCTCCGGCCTCACCGCCTTCACTCCGGAGCCGACACCCGAGTCAACGGATGCGGGGGCGGGGGAGGGGGAGGCGGCCGGGGAGGCGGCGGCCGACGGGCACGCGACGCCAGCCGACGAAGCCAAGCCCGCGGCTGCGGCCGACGGTGCGCCGCAGGCATCCACGCTGCCGCCGCCACCGTCGCCGCCACGGGCGGTGGGGATGAGCGCCGCGTTGTACGTCGAGGCAGTGACGGCGATGCTCGAAGCCCTCGGCGATTACCAGACGGACAATCGCGGCGACGTGGGCAGCTGGGTGCGCGAGGCGGCGATCGCGAGCCTGCTGCCGATGCTGCTCCTCGGTTGCCCCACGCCTGGCGCGCCACCCCTGGCCGAGCGAGAGGCCGAGAGCATCGCCCTCGCCGCCGCGATGCCCAGGCTGACGGCGCGCTATGTCGAGCTCCTCACCCAGCTGTCGAATGAGAAGATCGACCAGCTACGCGAGCTCGCGGCCCTCACGCTCATCAGGCTGCTCGAGCACACGGAGCTCCCGCCCGTGCCCCAGCACGCCGACCTCGCCGCCATCCTCCTCAAGGCGGCCGCCGTGCCAACCGCCGCCGCCGTGCCCGCCACCGCCAGAGCGGACTCGTCGAGCGCGGCGGCCGTGGCGGAGGCGGCGATGAGCACCTCCATCTACCTCGCACCGCACGAATGCTTCCCACGCACGGCGCAGCTCCTCTCATGCGCCGCGTACCGCAAAGCCACGCTGCGCGGCCTGTCCGTCTCCGCGGGCGGCATCACCGAGTCGACCACGAAAGCGGCCGCCGGAGCGCTCATGAAGCAGGTGAGCGCGATGAGCGCCTCCGAGCGCTCCGCCTTCGGGTCGGAGCTCGTGGCGCTCCTCCTCGAGCATGCGAGCACGGCACGTCTCCAGCTGCCCCTGATGCGCACCGCTGTCCTTCTCGTCGAGTCCCGTTTGCTCGAGGGCGCCCTCGCTGCCCATGGCGCTTCCCTCGCCTCCGAGCTGCTCGTCGCCATCCAGCCAGCCTCTCGCTCGAAGGACGTACCCACCTTGCTCGTGGCCCTCCAGCTGCTCGTGCTGCTCCTCCCGCACACGAGCGGGCCCAGGCGTACTGAGGTGGTTCGCACTCTCGTCCTCCTCCTCGCGCATCGCTTCCCGAAGGTGCGCAAGGCCACCGCCGACCAGTTCTACGTCCATCTCCTCACGTACGGCGACCCCGGAGAGCTGGAGCCGATGCCTGTCGACGATGGCTCCCCGCCGCCCGCCGACGGCGAGCCCCCGCTCCCCGCCGCCATGCCAGCGGGTGAGCCGCGTCTCGAGTTGCTCCAGGGAGTGCTGCTGGAGACGGCGTGGCTCGGCGACCTCGACAAGGACGCCAAGCCCGCGCGTACTAAGCTACTCGAGGCCCTCGGCCTGCCACCCCCACGGGTGGTGGCGGGCGCCGCCCCTGCCAAGCCCAAGGCCGACGAGAAGGCCTTCCTTGACTACAAGGAGCTCGTGGGAGAGGTGGGCTATTGAAAGAGGAGCGAGCGCAGCGGTGGCAGGCGAGGTCCGAGGACGTGGGTACGGCTCCATATCTTGGTCTTGTGGAGAGCTACAGTCAGCCAGAGAGCTTCATCTGCACAAACATACGATAGCTCGCGGTCCAATTATAACTGACGCGTGCTGACTGAGATCGGTCTCGTCTTCGTATTTATGTGAAAAGCCAAAAGCGTTACGATCGCCGTCGCTTACGTTTAACGTTAAGCTTACGCGTTAACGGCTTTGTGCGCTTGAAACGTTCGCACGCCCTTTTTCGGAGGTTCGAATTTCGAGGTGAAAAAGACCGGCCAAGACAGGCACCGCTCCAGATCATCTGACACCCACACCCGAGTCAAAGACCCGTCACGCCCCACACAGGTCGAAAAGTGGTAATACCATGACAGCATCAGCAATACGTAGCCCCCCACCTGATCATCTGCCACAATCCCGCCCAGCAGCATCTACACGGGCAGCAAGCAGGAGGGATCACCCCGCCCTGAGGCCTGTGCGCGCGATGGGAAAGCACGACCTCACACAATAATACTCAAGATAGCAACAATTGTGAGTAGAGGGCCCGGAGATGAGAGCGAGTCCTTAGTATACTATACTAGTTACTTGTATTGACCGAGGGCAGCGGAGCCGTCAAGCCGCAAAGCAAGCCGTCCTTGCGCGGGGGGCGGCGACAAAAACTGACTGCCTTTCTGGTCCCAGAGCTCTGCGGAATTCTTCCAAAGCAGGGCCTCGTCGTCGCTCCCGCGACCGTCTCGTTCCCTTCGCAGCTAGTGATGGGCAAGAACAAGCGGAAAACGCCCATGTCAGAAGATGGCATCGTCGTCATGTGGAAGCGCGGCGATGATGGCGGCAACTTGGGATGGGGCTTCATTGAACGGACGGAAGGCGCTGGGAAGATATTTGTGCACAGAACGCAGATCAACGATGGCGACGCGCTCAAGGAGGGCACAAGGGTTCAATTTGACGCTCGACCCGACATGCGCAACCCTGGCCAGATGACGGCGTGCAATGTGCGAGGCGGTGTCTGTTTCCAACGCACCTACAGGGGCTACAGGTGCGCTAGTACGTGCACGTTTTCGCATGCGGATCGCCTCGTCGTTCGCGAGATTGTGCATGGGGTGCCAAAGGCACCCATGTCGCTTGAGGCGGTGCTGGCTGCGGTAGTTGGCAGTCGAGGTGATGGGGCGGGGCCGGTGCTCGTCGATACGGTCGCCTTGTGCCGCGAGCACTGCGATCGTCTGGGCAAGGTGGCCAGCGTAGCTGTCGATTTTGAGGGTATCAACCTGTGCCGTGATGGCGAGATGCTCCTTGCGCAGCTCGCTGCCGACGATGGCAGTCCCACCGTGCTCATCGATATCTATCGGCTGCAGCAATCCGCCTTTGAGGAGGGTGGGCTGCGTGCGCTGCTCGAGTCGACGGCCACTCGAAAGCTCATCTTCGACGGCCGCGCGGATGCCGATGCGCTCTTTCACCTACACCAGACCCGACTCACCAACGTGTGCGACTGCCAGGTGCTCTGTGCGCGTCATCTGGATGCCGCCGCCGCCGCCGCTCCGAGTGGGTCGACCACGGACGGCGTGGCCACGGGTAGCGTGCCCTCGAGCTGCGTGCCCTCGTCACGGCCGCTGAGCCAGGGCAGGCTGCCAGGCCTGGGCAAGGCGCTCGAGGCATGTCCAAGCCTGCTCGCTGGCAAGCATGGCCAGAGCCTCGCCCAACTTAAGAAGCTGGCGCACGCTCTCTTCGTGCCCGAGCTCGGCGGGAGATACGAGGTGTGGAAGACACGGCCACTCGCGCCGGCGCTCATGGAGTATGCGGCCGCCGACGTGGCGCACCTGCATGCTATGGTCGCCGCTTGGGGGGATGTGGTCCGCGCGGACGAGATGCGCCAGATTACGAGTCGGCGCCTGCACGAAGCCATCAGTGGGGCGAAAGCAGCCAAGGGCCCGCACATGGCACAGCGCGACTTCTGAATCCCCAGTCCGGTCCGGCTCGTTACACATGGCACAGCGCGGCTTCTGAATCCCGGTGTGCGGCTTTTTTGATGGTTGGTGAAGTCATATCGTAAGTTTAGCATTATTATAACCTGGGGAACGAAGGCGGTCCAGTCGAGCTGGGTGCGGCCTCCCGTAGGTCGAGGTCGA
>ENA-UOXK01000607-UOXK01000607.1-mixed-culture-metagenome-genome-assembly--contig:-NODE-607-length-27056-cov-30.935595_pt1 | contig 27056 bp, 18 predicted proteins | sample MGYA00238160_ERZ761638 | MGnify/ENA primary metagenome ERZ761638 (study PRJEB28912, sample SAMN08777098) | mixed culture metagenome | isolation source: Freshwater growth medium | place: USA...
TCGCGGAGCGTGTCGAAGTTTTCCACGTGTCGAAGTTCCCTCGAACGCTTCATAGGGGTCGGCGTCATGGGTAAGAGACTTGTTCACCAAACATTACGAAACGACCAAATTACCACACTCGATCTCCGCAATGTTTGTCCTTGTCGCTGCTTCCGCTCTATTCGGCTTCGCGCCCGTGCCGTATTGGAAGCCCCCACAATGCCAAGGGGTGCGCCCGGTATCTCGTATTGCCGCCGCGCCCGTGTGCCTCGCGCGCCAGCCACAAAGCATGCAGCAGCAGCTTGCAGCAATGGCACTCGCAGCGCTTCTGACAGCTTCTCCGTTGGAGGCGGCGCTGCAGCCAGCCTTTGCCGCCGATGCCGCCGTGGCTGTGCTCAAGCCTGGAGATGCGGGAACGAAAATCGTCAAAGGCAAGGTCGTCAAGATCGAGCCAACGAAGGAGGCTCCAAAGCCGCCGCCGAAATCCAAGGCCGAGACACCCAAGAAAGCCGAGACACCCAAGAAGGCAGAGCCCGCTCCTGCGGCCGCGCCGGAGGCTGCTCCCGAGGCCGCGTCAAAGCCGCCGTCGCCGCCGCCGCCGCCGCCCAAGGAGGTGGTCAACGCTCTGGCGACCATCAAGGATCAGAGGGCCAAAAAGGCGGCGGCTGCGAAACCGACTACCTCGGACGGCACGCCCAAGGCTCCCGCATTCGATGCTGCGAAGGCGGCTCCGAAGAAAAAGGAGGCGACGCCGAAGAAGGTTGAGCCAAAGAAGGAGGCGCCGAAGAAAGTTGAGGCGAAGAAGGAGGCGCCGAAGAAGGAGGCGCCGAAGAAGGTTGAGGCGAAGAAGGATGCGCCGAAGAAGGTTGAGGCGAAGAAGGAGGCGCCGAAGAAGGTAGAGGCGCCGAAGAAAGTCGCGGTTCAAACTAAGGCAGAGCTTGAAAAGGCAGCGCAGCAGAAGGCGGCGGAGAAGGCGAAGGCGGCGGAGAAGGCAGCGAAGGCGAAGGCAGCGGAGAAGGCGAAGGCGGAAAAGGCAAAGGTCGCGGAGAAGGCGGCGCAGGAGAGGGCGATTGCGGAGGCGAGAGCGAAGGCCGCGAAAAAGAGCAGTGGCAAGGAGAAGGGCCTGTCCTTGGGTAACCTGCTGACAATCGGTGCTGTCGGTGGCGCGGCCTTCCTGATTGCGGAGAAGGATGACAAGAAGGAGCAGTAAGCCTCCCACCGAGGCCAAGTGGAGTACCAGGGGTTGGGCATTGACAGGCGCGCAAAATGGCGCGACTTGCCCACAGGCACAGCTGGGGATGAGCTGCCAGGTGCGGAAAGCAGTGACATGCCGCCTTAGAAAGCGCCTCATCCCTCATGGCGTTGCGCGTGAATACAATGTCGCCCGTACTAGCCTCGGTTCGCGAGAGTGATCGAACGCCAGCTGGGCCACTCTCTGGCCCCCCGCTCCGGGAGGTCCTTTGTGTGCGTTCGGGGTGCCGATATCCTGGCGTGACTGTTAAATCTGTATCCTTGACCACGGCCACAGACCGATCAGCCATCCCGCCGGACCCCACAACTCGTATATAGTCTATCGGTAAAGCTTTGTCCCACGCGCCGCGAGCGCGGCCGCGGGCGGCGGGCCCGGCGGCCCGCTACACGCGGCCCGGGAGACTGGGGGCGCTACACTAAACTTCGACTCGCCGGTCACGCACCCATCACCCCCTCCCGCGCGGACGGCTTCGAGATATCGCGCCACCGCGTAAGAGTAAGTCGTTGTGCGACACGATTATCGAATTATGGGCCGCGCCGCGAGCGACACCGATCGGCTCGGCTCGCGCCGGTCACCGGCACGCCGCTCCGTCGCCGCGCGCGTCCCGCGCGCGGCGCGGAAAGGACGATAGACCCCTCGGGCGGCCACTCGCCTGCCGTGAAGCGGGCGCATCTGATGCGGCTGTGCCTGCCGCAGGACCTTCGGCACACCTCGACGGCACACCTCGCTCGCACGCCATGTGTGGCTGAGCCCGGGTACCTGATCGAGCTCTGCTCGCAACGATCGCGAACGTACCCACACACCGGCCACCCTCACGGCCACCCACAAACCGGCAGCGACAACCGCGTATGAGTATCTGAAAGTTGGAAAGGTGGAACGCGCCAAGGCGCCATCGGATAACCGCATGGAGAACCGAACGCCCAACACCTCAAAGGAATCGTTTCAAAAGCCCTTCCATCCATTTTTCTTGGCCACTTCAAACCTGTGTTTCCAGTCCTTGCAGCTGCGAGAGGATCAGGGCACGCGCGAGAGTCAATCGGCAAGTTCAAGGTAGGTTTCGGGAGGGTCGGGGCAGGTCAGCGAGCACGCGGCGTGCGACCTACTTGGCACTCGATGCGCACGGGTTGCCGTACAAACATGAGCACGAGGCGGAGTCTTCGCCCAGGATGGCGCTGTCCTCGGCCATAGCATCCTCGAGGTCGCGCTGCGCAAGCAGCTCCCGGTACTGCATGCCACCTTCCTTGAGCTCAGCGGCCGTTAGCTTCTTCAGCTCGGCCGTTACAAGCGCTGAGCCGCGTGTCATGCCCCCCACGGCGCGGCCAACAGGCAAGGAGGAGCCCTTCGGAGCCACATACGTCTTCGTCGGCTTGCCTGCGAGTTGCGGGTCCTCCTCCACGATCACGGTGTACACCGTGCCGAGCAATAGGCCCGAGAAGGTGCCGCACGCTGCGCGCTCGCCCTCGGCATCGACAAGGCTTAGCTTGCCGCCATCGGGCAATACGGCCTCGCCGCCGCCGATCGGCTGCAGCCGCACCGAGAAGTTGCCCTTGAAGGCATACGAGAAGGCCCATTTGTCGTCTACTGGTCGAAACTCTAAGCGGCCGTCGACGAGCCCATATTGGTCCTTGTAGTGATTGTAGCGCAGCTGCCCAGAGAGAGGGAGCACGGATACAATCAGGAACTCAGCGGTGGCATTCAATGGCAAACGGCGCACCTCTACTCTAGACACGTCCGCGGGCGCGGCACTCTTCTGGCTGGAGCTCGGCGCGCCTTTGCCTGTGTCTGTCGCGTCGGTGCTGGAGCCACCCGCCTCGGGCGTCGCGCGAACCGCTTGCCCCACCGACTCGAGGTAGGACTTCACACATTCAACAAACGGCTCAGCGTAGCGCTCAACGCGCGTCGGACCGAAGCCGGGCACATCGGCTGCCTTGAACGCCTCAATGGTCGTCGGCTGGAGCCGCGCGATGTGCTGCAAGGCGTCTGCGCTAGCAATCATCGTCGTCATGGATTTTTCTTGGTCAGCGATCGTCTTTCGTGCCGCCTTGAGCGCGTCCAGCAGCGCGGGGTCAATTGCTGCCGCGTGTGCTGTCGAGGCCAAGACTACTGCTGCCGCTTCTGATATGGCCGTGGGTGCAGATGCAGCCAGGGGTGCTGCTACGCTCGTGGGCGATGTGTTTGATGTGTGTGTATGCAACGCACTTGGCGCAGAGTCTGCTAGAATGGGTGCAACGCCTGCTGACGGCGACGTCACACTGCTAAGCCTCACCGCATTCAACGCCGATCCTGCAACGCCGATCCTGCTGGTGCTTGCCTCCTTGGAGGTGCTGCTTTGCTGCGCACTCGTGCTTGCAAGTTGGGCGTCGCTTTGACTGGCTATCTTAGCCCTCAACTTGTCGGGGCTGGACACCTTGCTGCCTGACGCCGAACTGCCTGCGTCGCTGCTGCGGGCGGCACGTTCCTTTGCAGTGGCGAGCATCGTCTTTGGTGGCATTGTTTACGCGCGGATCCAGCAGGTTTGTGAAGTCGTTCTTTAATTAAACTCGTAACGCCGCCGGGCCCTTATTCGCCCCACCCGGGCCTTTCAGAGAGTACCCTCGACGTTTCACACGTCTCGTGTGATTATCGCGGCTTGTTCAGGGGCCCAGTGGCCACGCGGACGCGGCTGTGTGCCGACACTGCAATTCTTCCTTCGAAGCGCAATGTCTGACGCCGACGACACGGCGCCTGCATCCAATGGCGTTGCAGTCCGTGATGCTGACGGCAGCCGGAACGATCGCGAGCCGGACGCGGATCGCACTGATCGCTCCCGCTCGCGTTCGCGCTCGCCGCCGCATGGCGGACGCGGACACAGTGCAGCCAACGAGGATGACAATGGGGCACTGATGGGTGCGCCGCCGCCGCCCCTGAGCGGCGGACCCGAAGTGCGCCCGGGTGACTGGACGTGCGGCAATTGTGGAGCCAATGTGTTTGCTTCCAAGACTGCATGCTTCCGCTGCCAGACGCCGCGTATGGGTGGCCCCCAGATGGGCATGTCTCAAATGGGCGGCAGCAGCGACGTGCGCCCGGGCGACTGGTCGTGCGGCAACTGCGGTGCCAATGTATTCGCCTCCAAGACGAGCTGCTTTCGCTGTCAGACTCCCAGACACCATGGTGGTGGTGGTGGCGGCGGCGGCGGCTATGGCGGAGGCTACGGCGGCGGTGGCGGCGCTGGCTATGGCGGTGGCAACTTCGGCGGGGGAGGTAACTTCGGTGGAGGAGGCTACGGCGGCTACGGCGGTGGCATGATGGGAGGCCCGATGGGTGGAGGCATGCGTGGCCCGCCGATGGAAGGCGGCGGCGGTGGTGGCGGCGGCAACGTGCGTCCGGGCGACTGGACGTGCCACGGCTGCGGCGCCAACGTCTTCAGCTCGAAGACTGCCTGCTTCCGGTGCCAGACGCCCAGGCCAATGGGAGGGCCGGGCGGCGGAGGTGGAGGGGGCTACGGGGGCGGTGGAGGGGGCTACGGCGGTGGCGGAGGCGGCTACGGGGGGGGGGGGGGCTACGGGGGTGGCGGTGGCATGGGCGGAGCCATGGGTGGTGGCATGGGAGGCGGCATGGGCGGCGATGGTGGCATGGGCGGCGGCATGGGCGGCGGTATGGGGGGCGGCATGGGCGGCGGTGGTGGCATGGGCCGTCCTGCACCTTCCGTGCGCCCCGGCGACTGGTCATGCCCCAACTGCAGCGCAAATGTCTTCGCCTCCAAAATGGCCTGTTTCCGCTGCCAGACTCCCAAACCGGGCGGCGGCGGCGGCGGTGGTGGAGGCATGGGCGGCGGCATGGGCGGCGGCGGCATGGGTGGCTCTGGCGGATCGTTTGGCGGGTACAGCTGCGGTGGCGGCGGCGATGAGCGCGGCGGCTACGGACCCCGAGGGGGCGATCGCTACTAACGTGGGCGAGTCGCCCCGCTTCTCACTCTGACTCATGTTCGGGTGCTGGCACACGCTCTGCCAAAGCAAAAGCGCAGGAGCTGGAGGCCGGGGGCTGGGGATTGGGAGGGCGGGCGGTCGCGCGAGGCAACGGTGCTGCCGCAGCGCCATGGAGATCGAGCAGGACCGTGCACGAGCTCCAGAATCTCGGCGGCGGGACGAAGCGGGCGCCGGGCTCCGCGTGCAAGGTTGCCAGCATGTCTCAGGGGCGAGGGAATATGTGTCGTAAATTATGTCGCGCGGCGGAGGCGGTTTCTGGCGCGGCTGTGTGGGAAGCGCCGGGGGGGGCGAATGTGCCGCGTGCGCATGTTGTTGGAGCATGTGTCATGCCGACGTGCCCTCATGGCAGATGGCTCATGTGGGCAAGTGACCGTGCTGGCGCTCGCTCCCGCGCCATGTCACTTACGTACTCGCGAGCCGCCATCTGACCGCACAGAGTGGAGAGGGAATTTGGTCGGGTATGTCGGTTCGAGTTGCGCGAGGTCTCCGGGCGTGGCCGGCGCGCGAGCGAACCGGTCGCGAACCGGAACGTAAGAATGAATCTTTCTTTTTCCCCGGAGAGGAGGTACGCCGACGCTACGCCGACGCCCCTAACGGTCCGCGCCAAACGCGTCGCGACGGCGCGTCCTCGGCGCTCGTGCCTTCTCAGAACGGCTTCTCTAACGGCTTCTCGTCGCCCGAAACCAGCAACGCGCCAAACCGGCGGAAACCGCACCGCGGCGCGCTCGCAGCCTCGTACTTCGCCTCCTCGCGCGCCAGACGCGCCTCCCCGGCGCCACGAACAACACGCGGTACGGCGAGGGCTGCGCGTCCCCCCGCAGATTCTTCACGCACCATACACGCACCAACGGTTGCCAACATCTCCACCGCCACGATCCATGGGCATGAACATGAAAGCCGCCGATGCGCAAACCATCCTCAACGCCGCGCATGCTCCGTGTCTCATTTGGGGTCGTGTAAGGTGTGTGTATTCTGAGCGGGCAGTAACACTGGGTTGTCGCGTCAGTCGTGTTCACATTCACACCGCGAGGTTGAGCGACTTTTCACTTTCCCAATGTCTGTGGCTGTGCGGAAAAGCACACGAGCCTTCTCGCAGCTCTGGGTGCAGTATGTCGGCTGCTGCTACTCCTGCGTTTAACGCTGCGCCGCTGACGTGGGCGCACACGGATCTGAAAGCGGACATTTCCGAGGAGGAGCTGCCCACGCTGGAGGCTTGCCGCGAGCTTTGCATATCTGGCGGTCGTGCTGCGCTGCTCCTTTACCTGCGCGAGGCTGGAGTCAAGAGCTTAGGAGTGCGGCGCAAGATCGCCGGTGCAGTGGAGAAAATCTCAGCCGTTGAGGTTGCAGCAGCGTCTGCGCCTGCACCTGCACCCGCGGCCGTGCAGGCGCCCGCACCCGCACCTGCACCTGATGCAGCCAAGAAGGAGGCAGCTCTTGCACTTGCGTCGATGGACTCGGCCGACGAGTTCAGCGCCTTCCTTCCTCGTTGGGCCCTCGGCAGCGGCCAGTTTGGCGTTGTGTGGCTGCTGGTGCATCCAGACGGACGCAAGCTCGTCGACAAGCGCATCTCCCTCGCAGGCATGACAGAAGAGCAAAAGTCGAACACGCACAAAGAGATCGACCTGCTACGCAAGCTCGAGTTCAAGTACGTGATGCGCTACTACCACTCGTACGAGGACTCGCCCAAGGATAAGAAGACGGGCGAGGAGGCGCCCACGCTGCACATTCTGATGGAGTATGGCGACGGCGGCGCCCTCGATGCCAAGATCTCCGAGCAGAAGTCGCGTCGAAAGAACTTCGAGTACACATTGGTCCGGCGGTGGATTGCGCAGCTCATTGAGGCGCTCGACCACATCCACAAGTTGCGTGTCATCCACCGCGACCTCAAGACGGCAAACATCTTGTTGTGCGGCACCAAGCTCGTGGCCAAGCTGGCCGACTTCGGCATCTCGCGGCTCATGTCGTCGCATACGAACTTCGCGTCCACCGCGGTCGGCACGCCTTACTACCTCGCACCGGAGCTCATCGCCGGCCAAGGGTACGATGGGCGTGCGGACATTTGGTCTCTCGGCGTGATCTGCTACGAGCTGTTAGCTCTCGACCGACCGTTCAAGGGTGAGAACATCGCGATGCTTGCGATGGCTATCTCGCGGAAATGTCACTCGCCCCTGCCCGTAGGCACGCCGCCTGACCTGTACAACCTCACGGATAAGATCCTCAAGGCCAAGGATATGATGTGCAGACCTACCGCTCAACAGCTGCTGCGCGAGGACCCCGTGCGCGGGTGGATTGCTGAGTGGGCGGCCGCCGAGGGCCAGCCAACCACAGAGCTACCCGAAACGCCGCCGCCCACGCCAATGCCGAGCGCACAGGCTCCAGGCGACGCCTCATCGCTGAGTGCCGCTCTCACGGGCTTATTCAGCCCCATGGCAATGAGCCCTACCGTCCCGCCCGGGCTCAAGAAGGTGTTCTCGTGGCGAGTTGGCGACGCGAAAGAGTCGCAGTGGCACATTCTCGAGCAGCTAGTGAACCATGAGGTCGTGGGCCTGTGCGCGGGGCCGATGGCGGCGGCAGCACTCATGTCCGATGGCGACGTATTCACGTGGGCAATACAAAGTGGGCTCGAGTGGGCCAAGCATACGAAGCCGCGACGGCTTCAGGAGGACCCGAAACTCCACGCGGTGCAGCTGGCCATGAGCGATGCGGACGGCGACCCGTTTCTGCTGCTTGTGACGCGGGATGGTGGCGTGTTCGAGTGGCTGGCCGACGAGCCTAAGCCTCGGCTCGTGCGCGGGCTACCCACGCCAGTGAGCGCCGTAGCCATCAGCTGCGGCGCGGAGCACTCGGTGCTCGTGAGCGAGGACGGGCGCGTCTTTGCCTGGGGCAGAAACGAGGAAGGGCAGCTGGGGCTGGGCACGGAATTCGCCGAGAGAGGCAGGGTCGATGCGCCGGTGCCAATGCTTCTCGATCAGGGCACGGCGGCCAGAGGCGCCAGCTGTGCCGTGAACACGACACTTGTGCTCACACAGAGCGGCCATGGGCTGAGCTGCGGCAGCAACGAGCATGGCCAGTTGGCACACGCCGAGGGTGACGCCGAGAGCGAGGCGATACTGAAACGAATCGGAATGCCAAGTGACGCGGATGGTTCCCTCGTACAGCTCGCGTGCGGCAACAAGCACGCGGTTGCACTCACGAGCGACGGGCGAGTCATCAGCTGGGGCAGTGCCGAGGGTGGGCGGCTTGGACGAAAGCTCAAGCGTGGCTCAGGTTCCCACTCGCCGGCGTCACGTAAGCCGGCGTTCGTGTCTTTTTCAGAAGCCGACCAGAACGTGTGCAGCATCAGCGCAGGCGGCACCCACACAGTCGCGCTTACCGATGCTGGCGCCATGTGGGTATGGGGGCAACTCGGCAGGTTGGACCCATATGAGACCCCGAAGCGCGTGCAAGGAAACACGCTCGGCAGTGCGCACTTTCTCTGCACTTGCGCCAGCTCTGGTACCAAGGACAGTGGCTTCCACACACTAGCTGTTGCAATCGCACCCGATCCCCCTGATGAAGGGGACTTTTAGGGATTGGGATGAACCGCCATTTCCGAACCGCCATTGGCACGTTGCCGCGGCGGACGTGCCACTCAGTCGGCTGCTGCGCGCGCAGACGGACAGGATTGCGATACTGTACCGTACCGCGCACCTGCGGCTGCGCCTCCCCGCGCGTGCGCGCGGGCTGCGTCTGCGACAGCGCGCGGCGGGGTCGTCGCGCCGTGTCGACGGCCGTTGATGGGTTGTTTTCTCACCGTCCCGATGCGGACGGGCCGGCGCCGCCGCGCGCGGCGCGCGGTCAGCGGATTTCGATGCCGCCGTGGTCCTGATTATTGTTTGAACATGTGCTAGCACCGCAACCGGCGGTGCGGCTTTAAAGCTTGGAATTCCAGACGCGTTACGTGAACACGATAATCCAGTTTGAATCCAGTTTTCAGAACATCCCGGGCGCGAGGGCCGGCGAGCGCGGAAGCCGCGTGCCCGGTGCGGTGTGCCCTCGACGAACGCGTGGCGCCGACGGCGCGCGAAAGTACAGTATATCGCCCGCCCCGCGAAGCGAGCTGGAACCGGCGGCATCCGCCGCGGGGCGACACTGCGCTTTCTGCGGTCGGGTGGGAAGCGGGAACGCTGGGCTCGCTTCCGTATTGCGGTCTGCCGCATGCACCACAGATCTTTAGGAATCGCGAATCGGGTGCCCCTAGGATGCCCCCAAGCCCGCATCCGCCGTCGCTCATCGAGATCATCGTCCACCTGCGTTAGCGTAGTAGCGCTCCGTTGTAGGCCATGCGCCTCGCAGCACGGTCTTTCCTTCTCCCACGCCCACGGGCAGGGCGGCTGTGTGGTGGCCTGCTTGGGGGGACGTATCGATGGTCCGTTTCTCGGCCAGCACGACCTTATCCACACCGAGCTTGCTGACCAGCTGCTCGACCCTTGCGAGCCGCTGTCCTTCGTTACCCACGTCGAAAGGATTGCGCGGCGGGCTTCGCGATGACGCTTTTGGCATCCAGACGCTCGCCTGCTGCACGCCCGCGTGCGTTGAAGCATAGGCAGCCTGCTTGCTCTTGAGTATTGCCTCATGATTCTTGATTCTATTTCGCGTGGCCAGATCCTGCCCGGCGGGAATCGCCGGATCGTAGTGTGTGAGCGGGTCAAAACCCTCCGCCAATTCGCCCAAATGTCTGTGCTCCCAATGGATACGCCCGATCTCGATCGGGTTTGTCCACGTCTCTGGCCCAGTGTCCTGCATGAAGTTGTTCATGGCGTGCGGGTGCTGCCCACGATAGAAGTTGCTGTGCATTTTCCCACCCAGGGACGCACCCACGTGCTCCATGGGCAGCCTGGCCGCCGCCCTGGCAAGCGCGAGCTCGTCCGGGTTGCTCGCTGTGTGGGTTTGCCGAAGTTCGAAATGTTTCAAAACATCTGAAACTGAAAACCGTTCACATCATCAAGCTCAAGCCTCCCCCACGGCCGATGCCACGCGCTCCACGTCCTAATGTTATTCGGCCCGCAGTTGGCGCGTCGCGATCCTGGGCTGAGTTGAGCACCAATATGCCGGTTCGCGTGTTGTCCATCGCCTCGTGCCGCTCGTTCGCCGTGAGCCGATCGAGGTACTGTGCCTTGATCTGATCGCGCGTGAGCGGCGGTGGCGACGGCGGTGACTCGGCGGTACTTACGGGCGATGCGGAACCCGCCTGGGCAGCGGGCGGCGCCGGTGCCGATGCGGGCGCTGCGGTCGGTGCGGCGAGCGCAGCGATCTGCAGCTCCTGCTTGGCAGCGGCGACAACTTCCTCCAACTGCGCCGCACTGAGGCGAGGCCCCGCCTGCGCCTCTCTGAGGACCTCTAGCGCCGCCACGGCCTCAAGACCGGGGGTCGCGAGCCGCAGGGCCCGTGTGGCCACCTCGAGCGCGCGCGGCAGACGGCTCGCCTCCTCGGCCGCCTCGGCTTCGGCCACTGCCTGCTGCTGCGCCTCGAGCGCCGCACGCCGCTGCAAGCGCCGCTCGCTCGCCTCGCGGGCCCCGCGCCGATGCTCGGCCGCCGCCGCCTCGGTCGCAAGTCGCAACTCGCTTGGCGGCTTCTCACCGCGCCGCTGCGCTAGGGTCGCATCGAAGGCGGCAGAGAAGCGAGCCCGGCCGTCGTGCGCGGCGCTCGCCTTCGCGACCTTGGCCTCATACTCATGGAGCACCACGCACGCGCGCTCGCGCCCGTCGGAAGGTGTGGCCAGCCACTGTGGAGCTTGCCGGCGGGCACCCCTGCCACCGCAACCCCTCCCATGGCCAGACCGCCGTGTGGAATCAGGCGATTGGGCGGCGGCGCCATTCATCTCGGCGAGCGCACCCGTCGGCTTCTGGGCGGGCGAGGCGACCGAGCGAAGCCGCCGGCCAAGCAGCTCGAGACAGCGCGCAATCTCGCGCGACAGCTCAGCTGACGAACCAGCCGCGTCGGCAGCGCCCAGCGAGGCACCAGGGGGCGAGGGTGGATGGGCAGCGGAGTCGCTGGCGGTCTCATCATCGCGTTCGCTATCCCCGTCGCCAACCGTCGGAGGTAAGCCGCCCTCGCCAGCCCCCTCGCCAGCCCCGTCGCCAGCACCATCGCCCGCCGCCTCGCCCGAGGCTCGGCGCAGCTCGCGGATGGTCTCTCGTAACCGAACTGTCGCCTGCTGCCTCGGTCCGAGCGTAGGTGGGGGCAGCTCAGCGAGCGTGCACACGGCGGCGAGCATCTGGCGTGTCTGGCTGATGGCCGCGAGCCGCCCCGCCTCCGCCGCATCCGCGCGCCGCCGCTGCTCGTCCAGCTGCCGCTCGAGCGCGCGCAGCGTCGAGCGCGCGCCACTGCCGCCCGCCGCGAGCTGCGCCACCAAACCGTGGCGCTCGAGTTGCGCGCCCAGCGAGGCCGCCGATGCTTCGGCGGCCTGCGCGCGCTCGAGCAACACCTCCCGCTCGTGCGCATGCTCGGCTGCCGCCCGCAATGCCGCCTCCTCCGCCTCGAGGCGCGCCATGCGTTCACGCTCCGCTTCCGATGCCATCGCCGACACGCTCGAACTGGGTGCCACCCGCACGGCTGGCGGCTCCCACGGTACGTCAAAGTCCATGCAGCGACGGCCGTACGGATCATCGGCCGGCGGCACGAGTGGCTCGAGCTGATCGGGCCGCGACGGCGGCTCGCCGCTAGCGCTGCTGCTGCTCGCGGTCTCCGTGAACGAGCCAGGCAGCCACGAGCTTCCAAGACAGCCGCCGCACTTGTCGCCGCCTCCAGCCACCGTCTCGCCGCGCGCGCGGCGCAGCGCGGCCTCGGCCGCAGCGGTGCGCGCCGCGCGGTTGGCAGCACGCTTGCGCTCCACCTCGAGCGCGGCCTTGAGCTCGGCAATCTCCTTTTCGTACCGCTGCTGCTCGCGGGTGCGCGTCACGTTGAGGTTCGTCACTTGACCGGCCGTCTCCTCACGCACCTGGCCCGACTCGCGCATGATCGAGGTGAGCCGTTCGAGCTCAGTCGTGCGCCGCTGCAACTCCGAACGCAGCTCCTGCTGTGACGCAAGCAGCGCCTGCCGCTCCCTCGCGCCGCTGCTCAGACGCTTCTCGAGGTTCGCGCACTCGGCCTGCGCGGCGTTCGCCGCCTTCTTCTCGACGTCGACGCGGTCGCGCAGGACAGTGACAGTGCGCTGCAGACCGGCGACCGAGATGCATGTCGCATCAGACGAGCCCGGCGCGCCCTGCAGTAAGCGTAGCTGCGATGCGACCTGCTGCGCGGAGGAGCTCGACTCGCGCAGCTGCCGCCGCAGCTGCCCATTGAGCGCGACCTGCTCATCCAGCTTGAGCTGCAGCCGCTCCGCGCGCTCCTCCGCTCGCTCCGCGGCGGCGGCCGCTTCTCGGTACAGGTCACTCATTTACTCTGAGTGCCGCACCCAGCTGTCCTGGCCAACCGCCATGACTGGAGTCGCAGGAATACACATCGGCCCGGCCGTGAATAATGGAGTTTACCCGCTCTACAACACACGCGTAGCTCGCATACTCATCCGCGCATGCAACTTCAAGAATATACACCGCGTACGCAACTCTCGCGTGTCGCGACATGCTTGCGCGCCGCGCGGCGCGTGCGTGTGTGCGGGTGTGCGCGCGCGCCTTTCTCTCTCTCACTCCGAGTCTCTGTGATCTCTTCGTCTCTTTCAGAGCGACGTCTCAGAGAGTATCTCTCCGCGCCGTTAGAGTATCTCGGCTCACTCTCTCTTGAAGTCTCTGTTTCCAATCCGCCGCCGCCATTCAGACTCTCTCGTAGCCTTTCTCCTCAACATGAACCATGCCGCAGTGGCGCTGCGCGACCACAGTCGCAACGCACCATGCGCATGTCGTATTTCGCCATGGAACGGCCTGCTCAGCCTCTCTTGCCTGGCCTGCCACGACACCACGCACGCACCTCAATCGAGGAATAGGACTGTGACGAGGAGGCTCATGGCCTTGGCCTCCTCGATCGTCTCCCGCAGCGTTTTTGAGTCGTGGAAGGCGAAGACGATGAGCTGGTCACCCTTGGAGAGGAGCTCCGAGTTGCAGATGCGCGAGGCCGCGTCGAGCGGCAACAGGTCATGCCCGAGCTCGATGACGTTCTGCACCTGCCCGAGAAGCTCGCGGATCTCGCGCGGTTGTCGCGCGATCGTCTGCGGCAGGATGACGGTGAGCAGCTCGCCGTTCTGAGCGCGGAGCGCGCCTCGAATGGCCGCAGCGTGCGTGCCGGTCGCGCCCGAAGTGAAGATATGGTTCTCCGAGAGCACGAGCGCATACGAGAGCAGCTCGATGATCTGCTGATGCAGGAACGAGCAGTGGCGCGTGCCGAGGATGACGATCTTCTTCGGCGTGCCCTGCTGGATCGACTCGAGCTGCTTGAGGATCGTGCTCACCGAGAAGTCGCTGTCCTCAAGCACTGCCGTGCTGCCGCCGCGGTCAAAGGAGGGCCTGCTGCTCAACGCACCATCGTCGCGCGTGTCCCCCTGCATGATGCTCAGCGCGGGCGGCTCATCGACCGCGCGCCCAGGGTCGACGACGCACATGCTCACGCTTGCAGGCCGACCTCGCGCGCCGCGCACCATCTCGCTGAACGTCACATCGGCCAAGGAGGGGGCGGAGGAGGTCCGCAGCCACGTGGGCAGCTGCTGCTGAGGGTGCGGCGATGGCGAGCACGGGCGCCGCGAAGCCATCCCGGGCGCCCACTGCGCCGCCCATGAAGCGTGCGCCACGCTGAAGCCGCAGCCCGCTTGCGCGATCACAACAATCAACAAAACCCTCATGTGGGCTCGCGCCGCACGCAATCAACGGTGTTTGTGAATATGAAACAACTGATCCGGAGACGCGTACGCCTCTGTCTTAAGTTTCAAGCTTAGTTTCATGTGATTTCTCAGTGTAGTTCCCGGCGAAGAGAAGAGAGCGATGGCGATGGCGGGGACAACCGCGCCCCAATATCCGCCGCTGCCTTCGCCGACAGGCACTTCAGCCAGCGAGTGGGAGGTCCACCCGCCCTCGCTGCTCCAACAAGTGACGCGCCAATGCGAAGAGCGCTTACCAGCGGCACAGCGCACGCCGCTGTTGCTAGTGCGCCTGTCTTTGCTGCTTCAGGACGCTGTCGAGGCTGCCTGCATGTGTGCTCGCGCGCACATCGACGCACCGCAGCTCGGCAAGCACCTTCTCTCGTCGGAGACATACCAGGCCTTTCAGGCAGCCCTCAAGGACGAGTCGGGAGCAGACAAGCCCTCAGGCGTACACGCTCAGGCGTATGCAGCAGCAGTGCTCAGTGTTGTTGGCGAGGTGCGTGCTGTGCACTGCACGACGACGGAGCCCCCATCCTTCGACAGGACTGACGTGCGCGCCCGCGCTCACACCCGATGCTGATGGCAGGTACACGCGTCCAGCCTTGGTGCCGTATTGCAGCACCTGTGCTCCACCGTGATCGATGCGATCAGCCAGATGCCGCCGGCGCCGCGCCCAGCTTGGACCTCGCACGCAGCAGCCGAGGCATCCAGCGCAGAGGCTGGCGCGAGCGCAAGCCAGCCGTCGCCGCCATCAGCGACGACGGTCGCGGCCGTCGCGGCCGCAAGTGGCCGGCCATCGGCCGGCGACGCGGCCGCAGCAGCCATCGCAATAGATTCAGCCGAGTTGCTGAGCATTGATCGCGCTCTAGTAACGTTGCCAGAGCTGCGACAGACGTGCAACGCCATCGAACTGCTGCGCAGCGCCGCGCGCGAAGGGCCACCCATTCACGAGTGGAAGCTGAGCGGTTTTGCGTCTCAGGGCCCTGCCAAGGTCGCCTCGCCACCGTTTGAGCTCTACGGCCGCCGCTGGTCGCTGCTGCTGCATCCGCGCGGCTGCGGCGCCAACGCGCAGGGCACTCACATCTCTGCGTACCTGCGGCTCGAGCACGGGCCCGCGTGCGACGCGCGCGTGCGACTCGCGGTGCGCAATCAGCACTCGCCCACGCTCTCGACCTTCAACAAGCCGTGGCAGTGGCGCTTCGACTCCAACGGCAAGAACCGTGGAGTCTCTTCGCTGCTGCCGCTCTCATCGGCCAATGTGGACGCGGGCTTCGTCGTGGACGATACACTCGTGCTGCAGCTCTGGCTGCGGCCGCTCGGTGTCGCTGAGTCGCGCTGCCTGCCGCCGGGCGCCGAGGACGGACTGCCCGCGGGCGACACGCTCCAGCCCGCGGCACGCCGCCATTTCCACGCCAAATTGTTGCACCACGTGTGGCTCTCCAACAGCCAGGCCCTTGCTCCCGCGGGCAGCCCTGCTCCAGCCGCATCAGGCTGTGCCAAACTTTCGAGCGGTGCCGCAGGGGGCAGCGCGGTGCCCGCCTCTGCAGCGAGTGGCAGTGCCGCCGCCGCGCACTCGGGTGCGGAGGAGGTGATCCGAGTGCTCGAGCAGCTCGCCCCGAGCTGGTGCTCCGAAGACCCCAGCTGGGCGACAGAGCGCCATCGGCTGCAGCTGCTCGCGCTCAACGCGGCGGCGGCGGATGGGCACAAGGAGACGCTAGTCGCGCTGCTTGACAGCGGCTGGATGCACCCGGTGCAGCTCTACCTGACCAACCTACCCGCCGCGTACGCGCGCTACGCGGGGCCGTACGAGCAGGTGGCCTCACCGCGCCGCTTTTCGTACGGCAGGCCTGTCTACCGCTCAGGCCATTGCTACCTGTTTTACGCCGAGGAACGCGTCGGCGAGCGTGATGGCGGCGTTGCGCAGTGGGTGGTCGGGCGCGAGGAGGATCTCGGCTGCACCAACGGCTGGATGTTCGTCGACGACGACGCCGTCTCACCCGAGCTCATTATTGGCGAGTGGCAGATTTGGGAGGGGGATGACCAGCAGCAGCACAAGGCCAGCAGCAGTGCCAGCAGCGCCAGCAGCGGTGTCAACGGCGCCGACGGTCACGATAGTGCCTGGCGCGCGTGCCCAGCGGTGCGCGTGGTGCCGGCGGCGCCTTTTTTGGTCGTGGGCCATTCGCTCACGCCCTTGCATTACGCCGCGTGGGGAGGGCAGCTCGAGTGCACGAGCATCGCTCTCAAACCATGCAAGCCGTTTGCGCCCAACCCGGTGCCCCCGAAGCTCGATCGGCGCGGCGCTGCCGCGCGCAGCTCAGTGTTGCCGCCGCCCGCGCTGCCTTCCCTGCCGAGTCCATGCAGTGCGGAGGGCGGCGCCGAGGCCGACTCGCCTCTGCTTCTTGCGGCGCGCGGCACAGCTGGCGCGGCACCCGTAGTGCAGCTGCTTGCGGCAGAGGGCTTCTGCGACTACCGTGCGCTTGGCGCGGCAGCGACACACACGGTGCGCATCGGGCTGCTCGAGGCGGCGCTGCTGCGCCATCCATCTTTCATGTCGCTCGTGCAGGACCCCTTTGCGCAGCTCGCGCGTGCCGTCGAGCGCTTTCCCAAGCCGCTCGGCGCGGCGCTCTCCAACCTGCTCGGCTGGTTCTCTTGCTCGCTCTACCGCGACGGGAGCACCGTTGGCCCTTTTGGCTCACTCTCGGCGCCCTGCCAGGAGGCGGTCCTCTGGCGCGTGGCCGAGGCGGTGCTCATTCCGCCTGGCTCCACTGGGAGCACGGCGCCGCTGCACCTGTGTGCGCTCAATGAGTCGTGCCTGTGGGAGTGGCTCGCGCAGTGGGACCTGATGATGCGCATGTCCGACAAGCTCGAGTCGCTGTTATGCGAGGGCATGGACGACGCCGACGGCGAGGCGGCCGAGGGCGTGTACCGCAACCTCGCGCTACGGTACGCGGCGCAGCTCGAGGAGTGCTGCCAGCTGCTCTACGGAGACGAGGTGGCCGCCGAGCTCGGTATCCAGTCGGATGGCGTCTCGGTCGAGCGCTGGTCGTGCGGTGGGCAGTTCTTGGTGGACGTCATCGGCCGGTGGGTCTTCGGACCCTCGTTTTGGATCAAGGAGCACCTGTGGCGGCTGCCCGATGGGCCGTCGCGCTGGGAGGCGTACCGCGGGTACCACAACCAGCTGCGCGGCACTGAGCTCTTGTTGCCTGCCTCGTACATGAGCGTGGATCCTTGGCTTCTCTCCCTCGGATGCTTCCGAGGCTCCAGCGCCGCCTCGGGTCGCGAGTCGACGATGATCCGCTACTGTCTCGAGCTGATGCAGTCGCACGCCCGTCATCTCGAGGGGGCGGAGCCGGATGAGTCGTCCAAGTCAGGCAAGAGCCGCGCCGAGATGTCGCTGCTCGAGGCATGGAAGGCAAAGTGCCCGTACATCAACGCGCTCGACCTCAAGCGTGGCAAGAACCGTCCCCTCTACTCGTACATGAGCTCGGTGATCACCGAGGGCATCCATGCCGAGCCGTCCACATCGACTGCGAGCTTGCCGACTGCGCACGAGCGCGAGGCGGTCGCGTCCGCGGACACGGCCGAGATGGTCAAATGGTGGCGCACGCTTTCGGTGCCGCAGCGGCAGCGCCTGCTCGGCTTCCCGGTCATCGACCTCGAGCGGCTTGTGTGGCTGACGCCCATCTGGGAGGTACTGCTGCACAAGCTACCCGAGCTCATCGCGGGAGAGGCCTCGGCCTCGCAGCGCGTCGCTTGCGTCAACGGGCAGGTGCAGCTCGGGCCAGCGCTCGTGTCCGCGCCCGAGGCGGCGATCCAGGCGATGCAGCAGGCTCGTTCGCGCGAGCTGGAGTGGACGACCGAAGCGGGCGAAGGCATCGAGGCGGCCAAGCAACGGATGCTCGAACAGCTCGCGCTCTCGATGCTCCAGCAGCGCATGCTCGACTGCCACAAGCGCGACTCTCAAGAGGAGGACGCCGAGCGGATGGCTCAGCTTCTCATCGCCGAGGAGGAGGAGTCCAAGGCGCGGCTCGCCACGAAGGCCAAGCGCAACGCCAAGAAGAAGAAGAAGAAGAAGGGCAAAAAAGGCGACGACGACGAGGACGACGACGACGCCGAGGGCGAAGGCGACGATGGAGCGGAGGAACCGGCTGCTGCCACTGCCTCTGGTGGCGCGGCCACTATGGCTGTTAGCGCTGCCGCCGAGTCCGCCGCAGCGGAGAAGGCCAAGGCAGCAGCGGCTGAGAAGAAGAAGGCGGAGGCCGAGGCGGAGGCCGAGGCAAAGATGAAGGCTGAGGCGGCCGCGCGGGCGGCGGAGCAGGCGGCGGAGCGCGCGAAGCTGGCGGCGCAGGAGGCGGCGGCGGAGCAGAAGGCGGCGGCGGAGCGACTGGCTGCTGCAAAGGCCGAGAAGGCAGCGAAGCAAGCCGCGCAAGCAGCTGCAAAGAGCGCCGCCGCGAGTACCGGTGGCGCAAAAGCCGGTACCGCCGCCTCAACGCTCACTGCGAGCACGTCGCCGCCGCCAGCGGCGGCCAAGAAAGGCAGTGCCGATGTCTCGAACGAGCCGTGGCAGGCTGTGGGTAAAGCGGCCAAGGGCTCTTCCAAATCGGGCAAGGCGTCCAGCCTCACGGCCAGCGTCACGGCCAGCGGCACCGCCGCAGTTGGCGCGGGCGCCAGGGCTGGCGGCAACGGCACGGGGAGCAGCTCGCCGGCGGCCACTGCGCCTGTGCACATCGACCCAGCGATGGTGTCTCTGCTCAAGGAGATGACCGGCGCGGCGCCCAAAAAGTGTGAGGATGCGCTGAGGCTGCACAATGGCAATGCCGACTCGGCGGCGCTCTGGCTGTTGAGCGAGGCACCACCGCCGCCGGGCGGCGTCCCTCCTACCCCAGAGAGCGCGCCTGCTCGGGCGGAGGCCGTGTCACCGGCCGCGCCTAATCTGCCGGTGGCCGAGGCGCGCGCCGCGTCGGGCGCTGGTGCTGCGCGCCGTGACGGTGGCCGCGGCGGCTCCCCCGACCTGCGCATCGACGGAATCTCAGTCACGGCCTCCTCGTTCGGCTCGGCCACTTTCGGCGGCGCGGTGAGGCCCACCGATGGGCTCCTGCTCGACCTTCGAGCTGTCGACGGCGCAACGGGCGGCGCCAAGCCTACCGGTAGCATTCCACAGAGCAGCAGTGGCACGCTGCCGTCTGTCGCTGTGAATGTTCACACGCTGCCGTCTGTCACCTCCTCGGGAGGTTTGTCGCCCTCGGCCGCGCCCCCCACGAGCGCCTTTCCCGCCGGCGCCCCATCGGCGCTGGCGGCATGGCCGCCGACGCGCGTGGCGAACTTGGCGCTCGTGGCGGAGAGCGGCGGGTTTGATGGGGCCGAACTCATGGGGGTTGTGCGCGACACGCCGCCAGGCAAGCCGTACGGCTTCATCTCGGTGTGGCACCACAACGTGACCGTCTTCTACCACTACAACGACGTAGTGCCGTCGGCCAAGGAGCTCGTCAAGCGGCACACGGCCGTCGCCTTCTCGGTGGCCTCGTGGTCGCAGGGCTTCAAGGCGGAGAAGGTGCGTCCACTCACGCCCCTGGAGCAGCGTGTGGGCGCCAAGGACGGGCGGCTCGGCATGCTTCGCGCCAACGTCAAGAAGTGGTCGGCTTCGACGGGTGAGGGGCTGCTCCAGCTGTGCGCGCAACCGTGCTCACTGCCCTTCACGGCCACGGGCGCCCTCGCCGCGCGCCTCGCCGTCGGCTCGGCCCTCGTCTGCAAGATCGACGGCAAGGGCAAGGACCTCGTCGCCTGCATGCTCCAGCTGGCTGGCCCTGTGGGCGCCGACCCTGGCTCGCCGAGCAAGGCGGAGACGGCGCAGGCCGCACAGGGGCTTCCACAGGGGCTTCCCTCTCCCTCGTCGGTGCCGTCTCCTAAGCAGGCCTCCCTCCCTCCCTCCCCCACGCGCGGCGCGCCAGCGCCTGCGAGCCCTGCGAACCTCTCCGCGGCCGGTGGGCGCACCCTCTCGACGGAACTCTCGTCCAGCGACGATGCGGGCGCGCCTATGCCACAGCCCGCGCTGTCGCCCTCAATCGGCACGCTGCCAGCGTCTGTGATGGGGCACGAGGCGGTGGGCGCGGCCTTCGAGAAGCTTGAAGAGCTCTCGCGTGCCACGGCCGAGCTGTCCGCACGCGAGATGGCATCAACCTTTGGGCGCGCCCAAGCCGTGCAGGCCGCGCAGGCCGCCGCTTCTGCCAGTGCCGCCGATGACGAGGACGACGCTGCCGCTGGTGCGGTGCCGTCGCTCGCGTGGCCCATCTTGCCGCCGGCGCTGCAGGACGCGCTGCCCGCCTCGCCTGCCTTGCCCCCAGGCATGTTGCAGCCCGTGGGCGGTCCCGCCCCGCTGCATGGCGGCAGCAGTGGCGCCCTGGGTGCCGGCGGTGGCGCGGGCGACGCGCTGTCTCAGCCGCTCTTCCCAAGCATCGGCAGCCTCGGCGGCAGCGGCCTCTGTGGCGGTGGCCTGGGTAAGGGTGCGCTCGGCAGCGGCGCGCTCGGTGCTGGCGGTCGGATGGGCGTCGCAGGCGATTGCGGAGGCTGGGGCACGTCTTCGTCCTTTGGAGCAGGTCCCTTCGGGGCTGGAGCGCCACCAAACGTGCCGCTCAACGCGACGCAGCTGCCCGCCGTCTCGGCGCGCTCGCTCTCGTCGCCCGTTCCGATGGTACCCTCCTTCTTCCCACAGGCGCCTAGCTGGGGTGCGGGCGGCGGGGGCGGCGGCAGCGGCTGGGGAGGCAGCGGCGCGGACGGCTGGGGCATGCCGCCGCGAGGCGCCCACCCCTCGAACGGAGTGCCCTTCGTACAGCAAGCTGCCATGTTGGCGCAGCAGGCCGCGCTGGCACAGCGCGCCGCAGCGCACGCGGCCGCTGGCGCTGGGGGGATGTCCAGTCAGCTCGGGCAACACCCGACGCTCCCGCCGCCGCCCCAGCTGCCGCATCCGAGCGGCACGGATGCGAGCTGGGCAGCCAGCCGCGGGCCTCCGCTCGTCGCTGAGGCCAACCGCGGCAAGTCACTTGGCAATGGTGGCTACTCACTATTCTGAAGTGGGGCCCGTGGCGACGGCACTTTTGGGCGATGCCACTACGATGCCACGACTCTAACTCACTGAGAGTTCTATCGATATCATTCGTTTGACGCCCGATCGTGTACGTGTAAAACGGAGTATGAACGACCCCGGGGCGGAACAAGTATCAAGCAGTACCAGTAAGCCGGACACGAGCGCAGCGGTCCGCGCGGTATCCGTTGCATCGCCTTTCGGTTTCGCGCCGGACGTGGGCGGCGGTGCACGGCATGAAAACGCTCTCAGAGGCGAGCTTCTCTTTTCCTAATATTTTCCGGCGCGTGTCGCTCGTTACAACATGCCCCGTTGCCTCGCTCCCTGACGATCCTCATATTGCGGCTCCCTCGGCACGCACGGCATCGGCGACGGCCCCGCGTCAACAACATCAACACCGGCTGCACCTGTGGTACTGGCGCCTGAGGAGCACAGCAACCGCGCCGCACATTGCGATGCGCGCATCGCCGGCTGACCAGCCGGCCGCTCCCAGCACACTCGCCACGAGCCACAACGGTGTGCCCCAGGCGCGCGCCTCTCCACGAGCGCCGCCAGGCGCCCAAGCTCGGACGCGGCCGCAGAGCCCTGGACCGGCCTATCACGGCACGGCCAAACGTCATCATCGGGACATTCGTCGGCATGGAACGACTCTTGCTCGAAGAGCCATTCCTTGGTGAGGCCATAGCACTTGGGCCTATGGCGCCCTTTGGTGTTGCCCACCGCGGAGGCGTCTCCTATGTGCCAGAAGAGTGTGTGACGAAAGGCCATCATATGCCGTCGCCCAAAGTAGCGCCGACCGCCAGCGTACTTTCCGCGTAGCCAGCGATACGAGAGATGATCGACGGGCGCATCGGGCTGCTTGTTCTCCGTCTCCGCGGCAGGGTCGCGCAGGAAGGACGCGAGTGCGGGCACGTCGGCAGCAGGCAGCAGCAGCCCATTGAGACCATACGAGAACCTCAGCGCGCTAAAGGCTGGCTGGTAGACGCTCGCTTTTCGGACGAGGTAGCGAATGGCTTCGAGACCACCCTCGCATAGTAGCCAATCATCTTCAAGAAGCACGTAGTAGCGATTCGCGTAGGGCGCGAGCGCGGTCAGCGTGCGCACGACGTCGCGCGTCTGCCGGAGGCGAAGCTTTCCCGAATGACTCGGATCGACGCTGGAGCTGCTTGCGGTCTCGACATCGCCACGCACGAAAATGACATCCTTGCGAGTGGCGAGGGCCCGTCGGGCCTTGTCGAACGGCGTTAGTGTATGGCTATCATGACGAGCGTGCACCTCATACACTGCTATGCACACACGAAGGTCAACCGCAGCACCCGCGTCAATCTGGCACAGCAGCGAGGTCAGTGTGAGATTGAGATAATCGGCCCCGCCCGGCCGCACGACCGTCGGAATGCCAAACAGCAACTCGCAGACGCCCGGCTCTGGCGCGGCACTCCGAGCCAAGTGCGCCGGCGGTAGCACAGGTGGTGACAACTCTCCAATCTCTGCAGGCAGCGGTGCAGTGATACGAGATGTCTGCTTCCCTTCAACCAGCGCCTCGAGGTTATTAGTGGTGCGACGCGTGTGCCGGTGTGCTGCGTACTGCGTCTTTTTCACTTGGACTGCGACCAGCCAGAGAGCCGCCATGGCGACCACGCACCATCGCGCCGTCATTTCATGTTAATACTCACACACACGTAAGGAGACAACATTTTCATCGGATGTTGTGAATGCAAAAGTAGTCAAGTCAAATCAATTTAGCTCTGGAATTGTCATACGAGCGCGCGCGCCGAGAGGCCACTCGCCACTCGCTACTACCACACTCCGGCGGTCCGATCCCCACCCTTTTAAAACAGTGTACTACTCTTCTACACGCAAGCACACACCGCAGGTCGCCAAACCGCGTACTCTCTCGTTCGAGTTCAAAGGCGCTAAAGGGCCCGGAAGCTCAAACGGTGACTCGAACTGGTTTCGAAGCTGCGTCCACGATTAACTTGGTTGGACCCTGTGTCGGCGGCGATGGCGGCGTGCCCGCCGTCACCTTCTCCAGGACGCAAATTATGCGGAGGCAGCCACATTGGAAGAGTAGGTTCCAGCAACACAGAGGGAGGCCGACTCCCAGCCCAACCGCAAGAGCGATCATCGCGAGGCCGATGCCGGCGCTCGAGGCTGCAACCGAGGGTGCAGTCAGTGCGAGTGCGGCCGAGGGAGCAGTCAGCACGGTGAGGCTGCCGCCCGTGCTCTCGATGGACAAGGGCGACGTGAGCTGGGCCGTTATCCTCGACTGTAGCGTCGCCGCGTTCATGCCGGTGATCGATGCCGTGAGTAGCGCAGCAAACTGCGCCTCGACATTCGGGAAGATGAACTCGATGTTGACGCTCGCCGCGGTGATAAGCACAGTGGAGCCGGGGGGGGCGCCAGCAACGAAGCCGAATGCACGCGCGGCCGCCTGCAGCAGCGCGTTGCGCTCAGTGGGGGAGAAGTCATCGGGCGTGCCTGCAGCCGTGAAGGTGACGGTGACCTGGGCAAGCACCAGACCGGGCGAAGGTGGCGGTGGTTGAAGCCGCGGTAGTGGCGGCGGCCATGCGGGCGAGGGCGGGGGCGGCGAGGGTGAAGGCGGCGGCGGCGATGGTGAGGGCGGCGGCGGTGATGGTGGCGGTGGAGCGAGAGGTGGCGGCGGTGATGGCGGCGGTGGCGATGGCGGTGGTGGCGTCGGTGGAGGCGGCGAAGGCGACGGCGGCGGAGGTGCTGGCGGCGGCGGCGACGGTGGCGGAGGCGACGGCGGTGGTGGCGGAGAGGGAGGTGGCGGAACTGGAGGCGGTGGCGAGGGTGACGGTGGCGAGGGTGGGGGAGGTGGTAAGGGTGGGGTATTTGGCGAGGGCGGCGGCGGAGACGGCGATGGCGGCGGCGGCGACGGCGATGGCGGCGGCGAGGACGGAGGTGGCGGCGGCCGTTGCGGCATGTTTGCGGGCACACATGGCGGATACCGCGGTGGCGGCGGCGAGGGCGAGGGCGGCGGCGGCGATGGCGAGGGCGGCGGCGGCGAGGGCGGCGGTGGAGACGGCGGGGGCGGTTGCCGCGGCGGAGCCGGTGGCGAGGGTGGTGCGGGCGGTAGTGGTGGTGGGGACGGCGGAGGTGAGGGCGGAGGTGAGGGCGGCATGAAATAGCATCGGGACGTATCTGCACATGGGTTGACCGAGCCGGCCTTGATGTACGGCACACATGCAACGCTGAAGCTAGGATTGCCGGCACCACCCCCAGCGCTCTGATCATTCCAGTAAATGCCCGCCGCATACGATGCAGATGCGTCGCCGTAGGAGCAGCCGTGCGGCTCCAGCTGCGGATTTCCTCCATCTGAACCGCCGGACTGACGATCCCAAAAGTTGGCCTCACCCATATTGGAATGGGTGCCCGAGGTCAGATAGTCGAGGGCGACTAGGTCCTGTATCAAGCGCGAGCTCACGCACTGACCGTCAGAATAGGCTTGACGAAGACGAGTATGCAAGGGCTGCAGCATGGATAGATGGCGGACTCACAAAGCAGCAACTAGAACTACGCAACGCGCAGTATGCATGAAGAGAGCAACCGTTTGCTCCGTTCGGCATGAGCAAAAAGTCGGTTTGGCCTTCATGAGCGAGTTCGCGGCGTCCTTGTGCGTATACAGCGGCTTGAAAGACGCCTAGTAAGGAGCATCGTTGTAACGCACCCATCGAGTCGCACGAGCTTCAAGACGACGAGCGCTCTGCGCTCTCCGCGTTTTGGAACTTTGGAGCGAGGGGATGCGTCGCGTCGATTGCTACCGGTAACACGGACCGCGAGCATACGGCGTAACCCGCTCGGGCAAATGCAAACCCAGGCTGCTGGAACCCTTTCTGCGCACGGTCCTTTCTGCGCACGGTCGCCGACGTGCGCTGCACACGTCCACCCGTGCGCTAGACACGTAGGCCTTCTGTGGCAATGTCTAATTGGAGTGGTTGGACCTTCAATGGCGCCATTCCCCAAGGAACCAATTTGACCAATTGCGTCATCTCCGGTTACTGCTTGACGTCCACCGCATCGTGCTGCATCGTATGTTGCTTGCCTCTCCGCCGAGCACACAGCATCTACCCCCCCCCCCCCCCCCCCCCAACAACTCACCCGGTTCGTTCGTTGCGCAGGCCCTGTATAGCTCAACCCGGGGTGGCTCAATAGCAACGAGCGCCGCCTCCAATACTTACCCACGAGGTTGCAGCATCGCCACTAGCGGCAGCGTATTCTATAACCGCGGAATCACTGGAGTTAAGAATGGGGGAGTCCATCTGATGTGCTGGCCGATTGGCCATAGCTGCGCGAATAGCACCCTGTGTTATTGGGCACCGCCCTCGCAACCACCATCGCCACCCTCGCTTCCGCCGCCATCGCCCTCAATGCCGCCGCCCTCACCTTTGCAGCCACCGCCCTTCTGGCCACCTCCGTTACCACCATATCTGCCCTCGCCGTCGCCACCGCCACCCTCGCCCTCGCCGCCGCCGCCCTCGCCCTCGCCCTCGCCTCCGCCACCGTCGCCGCCGCCGCCAGCACCTCCGCCGCCGTCGCCGTCGCCGCCTCCACCGACGCCACCACCGCCATCGCCTCCGCCGCCAGCACCGCCGCCACCGCTCGCTCCACCACCACCATCACCGCCGCCGCCCTCACCATCGCCGCCGCCACCCTCGCCCTCGCCGCCGCCGCCTTTTTGGCCACCTCCATCACCACAGCCGCCTGCTTCTCCGCCGCCTACTCCTCCACCACCATCGCCTCCGCCGCCATCGCCACCTCCGCCGTCGCCGTCACCGCCGCCACCCTCACCCTCACCGCCACCACCCTCACCCTCGCCGCCGCCGCCCTTGTGGCCACCTCCATCACCGCCGCCGCCAGCTTCTCCGCCGCCCACACCTCCGCCACCTTCGCCTCCGCCGCCATCGCCTCCTCTGCCGTCACGGCCACCTCCCACCTCTCCACCACCGTCACCTCCGCCACCCTCGCCCTCACCGCCACCACCCTCACCCTCGCCTCCACCGCCCTGGTTGCCACCACCATCACAACCGCCGCCAGCATCTCCGCCACCTACACCTCCGCCGCCGTCTCCCCCGCCGCCATCGCCACCTCCTCCTTCGCCGTCGCCGCCGCCGCCTTCACCCTCGCCGCCGCCGCCTTTTTGGCCACCTCCATCACCACAGCCGCCTGCTTCTCCGCCGCCTACTCCTCCACCACCATCGCCTCCGCCGCCATCGCCACCTCCGCCGTCGCCGTCACCGCCGCCACCCTCACCCTCACCGCCACCACCCTCACCCTCGCCGCCGCCGCCCTTGTGGCCACCTCCATCACCGCCGCCGCCAGCTTCTCCGCCGCCCACACCTCCGCCACCTTCGCCTCCGCCGCCATCGCCTCCTCTGCCGTCGCCGTCACCTCCGCCGCCCTCGCCCTCGCCGCCGCCGCCCTCGCCCGAATGGCCGCCACCCTCGCCTTCACCACAACCACCCTCTCCGTCGCCTCCGCCGCCCTCACCCTCACCGCCGCCACCCTCACCCTCGCCTCCACCGCCCTTGAGGCCACCTCCATCACAACCACCGCCTGCTTCTCCGCCGCCAACACCTCCGCCACCTTCGCCTCCACCGCCATCGCCTCCTCTGCCGTCACGGCCACCTCCCACCTCTCCACCACCGTCACCTCCGCCACCCTCACCCTCTCCGCCGCCACCCTCGCCCTCGCCTCCACCGCCCTTGTGGCCACCTCCATCACGACCGCCGCCTGCTTCTCCGCCGCCTACATGTCCACCGCCGTCTCCTCCGCCGCCATCGCCTCCTCCGCCGTCGCCGTCGCCGCCGCCGCCCTCGCCCTCGCCTCCGCCGCCCTCGCCCGCATCACCGCCACCCTCGCCTTCACCACAACCACCCTCGCCGTCGCCTCCGCCGCCCTCACCCTCACCGCCGCCACCCTCACCCTCGCCTCCAC
>ENA-UOXK01000610-UOXK01000610.1-mixed-culture-metagenome-genome-assembly--contig:-NODE-610-length-27031-cov-36.443765_pt1 | contig 27031 bp, 7 predicted proteins | sample MGYA00238160_ERZ761638 | MGnify/ENA primary metagenome ERZ761638 (study PRJEB28912, sample SAMN08777098) | mixed culture metagenome | isolation source: Freshwater growth medium | place: USA...
CATCACCGCCACCCTCGCCACCTCCATCTCCGCCGCCCTCGCCACCTCCCTCGCCGCCACCACCATCGCCCCCACCTTCGCCGCCACCGTCACCGCCGCCATCGCCACCGCCCTCGCCACCTCCACCATCTCCGCCGCCGCCCTCTCCGCCGCCCTCTCCGCCGCCGTCGCCGCCGCCGTCGCCGCCGCCGTCGCCGCCGCCGTCGCCGCCACCGTCGCCGCCGCCTTCGCCTCCTCCCTCGCCGCCACCCTCGCCACCGCCGCCCTCACCACCGCCCTCACCACCACCGCTTTCCCCGCCGCCCTCACCACACCCACGTCGCGATCACCCCCCAGCACGCACATGCACAAGCACGCGCATACGCACACCCGGCCACACGGCCGAAACAACACCACCTCCCTCCACCTCGCCACCTACGCACTAGGAGGCTCACGCGTCTGATGTGCCTTCGCACGCAGGAGACCGAAACCTCGGCCCGACCAGTCCGCACAGGAGCCTGCGTGGCAAGAAACCGCTATGCGAATGTATGAACGTGCCCGGGCTATCCTCGAATCCGTCAATTCACTTGCCTACGGCAGTTGGCGGGCCATGAAAAAGGAGGAGAAGACGATATTCGTGAACAGTGAGACGGACGAGAGTTTAGAGAGGTGCCCGTTGCTCTACGAGCCCATCGTCGAGAAATTCAAGGCGGCGACTCCCAGGTACAAAAAACGCGACCTGTGCGCCGTGTACCACGCCTCCACCACTTCGTCACCCACGGGTCTTCTTCTCGACTCGTCCACGGTGATCATCGATCTTGTTGGCAAGACGCAAAAGTTTCAACTCCGCACGATAGTGCTCGAGGCGCTCATCTGCATGGACACGAAGAACATCACTCTCGGCGCGACCTCCTCTTCTTTCCTGCTAGAAGCCATGGGAACAACGATTGGGCCACCAACCCATGTCGAGGAGGTCCTCGAGGCAGAGCTCATGGACGAGGCCTTTCAGTCAAAGAAGGTCACGCTCCTAAGCACCCTGCTCGAGCAGATGCGCGTCAAGACAGGGGCACCACTGGGCTGCGGAATTTCGATAGCGACTCCCAGGCCGGCGGGCAAAGGGGCAGAAGTGCAAGCGACAAAGGTGCTGCGCCACGCGGCGCACGTAGCTGGGTGGCATCTGGTCGCCTCGCCATCGACAATGGAAGCGCTTGGCGCTTCCCTCGCCCTGAAGTGGCCGTTCGACGAAATCATGGAGCTCGACAAACAGTGCTACAGGGAGAGCGGCATGAGCAGCAGCAGCGGCAGGAAGAGCGACAGGGGAGGCAGCGGCGGTGGTAACAGGGGCAGCCCCGACAGCATCGGCGGAATCGGGGGCAGCAGCAGCGGCGGCGGCATCGGCGGCGGTGGCATCGGCGGCACGGCCAACGTGAGCATCATGTCTTCGGCCGACATAGAGCAGTTCGTGGAGGAATCCTTCGAGGAGATGGAGGTCGAACTCCGCGCTCGGCATTTCAGCAGCAGGGGCAGCGGCGGCAATCTTGGAAGCGACGGAGGCGGACACGTCGGACTCGTCAGCATCGGCAGCACATGCTTCGAAAACGGCAGCACCAACGGCAACATCGATGCCTCCGCCCCTGTTACCGGAGGTGCCGACGCTTGCAAGACCGTACACATCGTCGTCGTTCACATGGGCATTAAAAGCACGCAAGCGAGCACAATAAGCCTCACACCGCCGATAGCGCCCAACGGCATCGGCGCTCTAGGAATTGATGCAACATACGAGGTCAAGAGTCAGGCGTCCCACGCACTCCTCGGAGTGCGGTCGTACACGGACCTGCTCTTTGACCACTTTGCAACGAAGGTGCTCGAGGACCACAGCGTAAGCGTAGGACATGCAGGGACGCCTGACGGCCGTCGACTGGCCGATGCCTTAACCCGGCTCTGCAAGCTGTTATCCACGCAAAGCGAAGCTAAAGTCATCCTCGAGAAGTTGATCGACAAGAAACAAGACGTCGTTCTCGAGCTCTCGCGCAGCGAGCTCAGGCGTATCTGCGCTTCGCCGTTCACCGTACTGCGATCCCTCCTCGAGGAGATCATCAAGCCCACCTCGGAGATCGATCAGATCGAGCTCACTGGCCCTGGCAACGAGATGCCCATGATGATCGACGTGCTTCAAGAAGTGCTGAAGTGCACGACGCAACCTCGGACGCCGCTACTGAAGACATCGAACTTCGACATTTCGATCGCAATGGGCGCTAGCATCCTTGGCCAAACCCTGGCGCCCTTCGAGCATGCCCTCAGTGACAGGACAAGATGGGGCCCTTCGATCCACACATCAACAATTCCATGGGGCAGGCCGCACATGCTGCGCAGCGACGCCGGGGTACATCCACGGGCTGGAGGCCATGAGGCCGACCTCAGAGCCGAAGAGGTCCACGCCATACATGACAGTGACGGCTTCGATGATAACTCCGACGGCAAAGGCGGGAGCAGCGATGCTGCAGCGATGCCCAATCCTGCGGGCGATCATGAGCCGGCTGGTTACCTCCAAGCTGCAGATGTCGAATTACGTGACGTCGAAGCCATACGTGACGGCGACGGCTGTCTTCTCAACTTCCTCGTCGATGATATCTTCGAAGGCGGAGGCACCATGAATCCTGCGGGCGATGGTGAGCTGGCTGGTGACGAGACTCGTGAAGTCCAGCAGGCCGGTGCTGATGAGCCGCCCACTGGGCGGCTGCGTCCCCGGAAACCAATCACATATGACGAGGGCAGGCAAGATGAGAGCAGCTCGGACAGTGCTTCAGCTTACGCGCCATCTGAATCCGTCTCGTCGACGACGGACAGCAGCGAACGCCCGACGTCGTCGTCGTCGATCTCGCAGCTTGCAGAGGCCGAGGTCATCGAACGGAACCCGTTGTGGGCGGACAAGGCGGATCGGCGAACCATCCGCGGCAAGACGGTCCACGTACCCTTGTGCATCACGGTGGACGACGAGCAGCTCGCTGTCCGGGAGCTACGAGCCCACGTTTTGCAGGAGGCCAAGTGCGGCGACAACAAGCTGCAGCACTTCCTGACCCTTCTCTTCAAGAGGCTCAACAACAATTCGAAATGGCTCCAACCTGCGCCTCAGGCCTCCGTCTTCTCCTTCGCCGCCGACCCGACGGACGCACGCGTCGTGCACGTGCAGCGGCGCATCGCACGCCGCTTCGGCTTCTTGGCACCCTCGGTGGCGCGCAATTTTACATTCTACTCGTGGCCGGAGGCAGAGCACCGCGTTCTCAGCGAGCTCGCACGCGGCGGCTGGCTGTACGAGGCCACCAAGGCCGACCGGAAGCTCATCTACGGCGCGGACGACTCCCTCGACGCCTTGCTCGACACGTGGCGCGGGATGCTGCACGCCGCGGCCGCGAAGACGCAGAAGAGCTACGCGGCGGACGACGATGCCATTCTCGAGGACTTCGAGCTCGGGCGTGCCGCCTCGGCCGGCGCCATGCGCGAACCACTTGCGATCCTTGCGCGCGACTGGAACACCCTCAAGAAGAACAACGTCCTCTCCGTCCGTCTGGGCATCAACGTCCTCCCAGGTGGGCGCCAGGCGCGGGAAGGGGGCAACTCCAGGAACGCAACATCGGCGGACGTGAACGGGCCAACACACTTTTGCCTTGAGGACGCCGAAACGGGTAGGCTGCTCGACAAGCAGGACGAGCTCGACAGCTACCGGCAACGCCACGTGCACGATTCGAAGGTCGACCCGATTCGACGCCCGGTCGCGCGAGAGCTCAAGGCGAACAAGTCCGAGCACACCGCGGCGTACAGGCGCGCGGCGATCCAAGCGAACACCTTCTCGGCCCTCGTCGAGAGCATCCTCGCGGGCCGCTCGCAGGCGGCCATGATTCCACAGATCTTCGCCTTGGACCCGCCGTGGAAGCAGGGCGACGCGAGGCGCTGGATGACCTCGGAGAGCGCCTGCTTCGGCGCAGGGGATCTTCCGGAGCGATGGGCAGCGCCGGCGTACCTCGCGCACAAGAATTACCCGCCGAACTTCATTACAGCTGTCGAGCAGCACGAATCCTTGACGGAGTGGCCGACGTTCCCCACCACGGACGATGACGTGTGCGATGGCGACGAGGTGTGCAAGCCGTTCCCGACCGAGGCGGACCTCGCAGGGGCGACCGGCGGGCCATTCGGGGCTCTCCTGAAGGCGTTCGAAGCATCCGCCAAAGCCGGAGAAGTGCGCCCGCTACAGCCGCGTCGCCCCCGGCCTTTGCTCGCAACTCCCCTCCTTGCCGCCACGTTCGCCCATCCGCCTCCGCACGTCACCTCACCCCCTCCCTCGCCGCCCTCGTCAGATGAAAAGCCTATCACCCGACGACCAGCGCATCGTAAGCATTGCCCTTCGGCTGGCTGCGACGCCGGGCCATCTCGACGTCAACTGCCATGGGTCGGGGACCAAGCACTGCTCGCGGGCACAGATAGTTTCGGTTGCGAGGCCGTCAAAGACTCGGCCCTACTTTGATGGTTCCTTTCTGCTCGAAGGGCAGCCAGCCAAGCTCGACGCCAACGGCAAGCGCGTCGTCGACCCGTCCAAAACGACCGAGGGAGTGGGCTCCTCCTTCGAGCTCCTCCAGCAGTGGAAGGCAGGCAGCCGCTTCCTGCCAACCTTCCCCGCGGGCCGCGTCAGTGGAACGCCGGGTAATGACACCCACTTCGTAATTGGCGTCGGGCAGGACGGGCAACGCGTACGAGATGTCCAATATCAGACGGCGAGCTTTGGTGGCCTCGCACGCCGATTGGCGAACATGAACCCGGAGGCCTTCGAACCCATTGAAACACTCGTGCAGAAGGCGGCGTCCCTCACGATGGCGCAGGAGACGTGGCTCACCTTCGCCCCGCCCTTCGACGCGGACGAAAACTTTGCGAGGATCATCACGTACCTGTTCGGCGCGTTTCTCGTCGAGCGCCAACACGAGGAACCCGACCTGTGGGCGGCCGGTCGGCTCCAATGCCTGCGCCCGCAGACTTCAGGGGCGCCTGGGCCGTCACAAGACAAGGAGGCTACCGCGCGAATGGAAGGCGACGCGCATGGCGAAGACGATGGCGAAGCCGAGGACGGAGGAGACGACGAAGACGACGGAGACGAGGACGAGCTGGGCGAGGCGAACGACGACGAGCTGGACGGCGAGAAGCATCACGGCGTTGCACTCGTCACGAAAGCGAAGGCAACAGACCAGGACCTGCAATGCCTTGCAGAGCTGCAGGCAACGGCCAAGTACATGGAGACGTTGCGCCTCTTCCTCTTCGCGCAACCAACAGCAGCGCTCGTGGTCGACCAGCGCGACATCTTGCAGCACTCGTACTACTTCTGGAGCTCGCGGGCAGATGCCCTCTACACAACGTACACGTCCAAGCTCCAAGGCCTGTGGAACGGAGCAGTGGCTCCGGTGGCCATCGTGACGGCCTTTGCGGCCATCCACCATCTGCCCCACGTGAACAAGGAGGTGTTCGACAACATCGACTGGACGAACAGGAAGTTTAGGGAGACGGCGATGGGACGCGCCCTCGAGCAGCTCGACCGCGACGTCCAGCCCTGGTTCAATCTGCTTACTCCACTGACGACCGGAATGCCGCCGAAAATCGAGCAGCGTAAGGAACGCTTCGAGCTCAGGGTTACCCAGGAAGGCCATAAGCCCGAGGAACATTTGGCAAAGCTCCTTGCGTTCGCCCATCGTGCCCGTAAAGCGATCACGGAGAAGACCAAGTCGTATGCGGAGCTCTACGACTGCCTCGTGGGTCATTTGCCAAAGGGAGTGAAGCCGTTCGGACCCCTGCGTGCGGTGCTCATCGTGCGGGAGATAGGGCATGCCTTGAAAGGAGTCGTCAGCGACGGCACGGGACTCGAGGTCGATACCATGCCCTCGGCCAATGAGCACAGAGTTGCAATGAACTTGACGCTCCGCGACGGGCAGCGGGCCACGTTACAAAGTCACCTCGGCCGGGTGGACGCGCACCTCGCCAGCCTGCACAAGTCGCACGCAGCCACCGCGATGCTGCCTGCGCACGTGTACGAGAAGGTGGCGGAACTCCACGACGCCGCCGCCGTGGTCGTGGACAAGGAGCCCGTGTCGTGCGAGACGATGCGCGAGCTGCGCGACCTCCATGCGGTCCTCATTCAAAAGAAGAAGATCTCGTCGAACTGCTTGGGGCGCCAAATTATCGTCCACGGCACCGGCCCGGGCGCCAACAAGGAACTCGACTATGTATACCGCGGGGCCCGAAAGACCATGTCTCTCTCTCTCTCGGCAGCAGAGGTCCGACAGGTTCGTGGCGCTCTCACGGTGGTGTACAAGGACCTCGTCGGGAAGCTAACGCGGGCCACGGAGCTGGTTCATGCGATGCTCCGACGGGACCAGAGGAGGGCGAAGCGGAAGCGCGCGGCTGAGAAGTTGAAGGCCAAAAAAGCACGCCGATGAGCGCCGAGAGCCCAGAGATGCAGGCGCGGTAACTAGGTAACTAGCAGTGCCGCTGTCACTAGCAGTGCCGCTGTCGATGCATACGCCTGACACGTCCTGTCGCTCGTAACCGGTACGCATACATACCCTTGCGGTACCCTTGTAACATCGGCCTGTGCTGCTGTCGCGTGCGCGTGCTCAGGGTCGTGAGACGTGGGGCCCTGTCGCATACTGTCCCTTCCTTGCTGCAACCGTGGCAACAGCACATCCGGTGAGCGCCGTGTTGCATCACACCGCGCACAGCCCATGCCCGCACGTCCTCACGCCATGCCTCCCGTGAGGCACCCCACCCCGCCCGTCGCCCGCAGACTCCTTATGTACTTCTGCCGCAATCGTCGCACCCGTGCGCTCCGCATGCCGCAGAGCGCCTCGACCGCGGAGCTGCAGCCCTTCATCTTCAACAAGGCCGCGGAGGTGAGCGCGAGCAAGGAGACGGTCAGCGGCACGGGCTTGTCCGCGCTCAAGGCGGCGCCGAAGACGATGTCCTCAAAGGGGGTGCACAAGCCGATCTTGACGAGCATTAAGACGAGCAGTTCCTGTAGGCGATGGTCAACTCTCCCGCTCTCGGTATTCCCTCGGTAGGGCGAGCCTAAAAAACTCCCCATCGTCGAGAACCTTGATCGGGAGGGGTTGCTGCGACTCTAGTTCATCAAATTAGCATGCATCGACAACAAGTATGAGCCAAGTTTGAGCATGCTTCGACAAAGAACCAAGCAGAGCGTGCCTTCTCAGTATCGATCAAGGCGTGCCCTGATCCTCTACGCGTCCAAGCAGCCCGCCGGGATCATGTCCGACGAGTCTGACGAGTCCGACGACGTCTCTCCACCGATGGCCGAGCCGCTTCTCTTCGAAATCCTCCGCACGATCGAGACCGCCAAGGAGATGCCGGATGACTGCCCGATGCACCTGCAAGACTTCTTCGCTCAGGTGAGCGCGCGCGAGCCTCACGCCATCACAACTGAATTGCTTGCGAATGGCTGCAGCACGCCGCCTGCGTGTCTGGTCCTGCGTCCATCGCGCACTCTGGACACTGCAGGTTCGTGGGCGTGCATGCGCGTGCACTGCTTGCACATACACACCACAGCACGCCGCACTGGGCAAGATGTTGCGATCCCGCGCTCGGCCGGTGCTGCACGCGCTCATCTCGAGCACATCTGGTTCCCATTGCTCCAAGTTCAACGCGCTCACTGCTTCTCCCATCCGCCCACTCGCAGGTCTGCCGTCTCGTACATGGCAAAAAGGGCTGCACAGGCACCAAGGCGTGGCTTGCTGAGTTCATCACCCCGGCGTTCACGAATGCGGTGTGCAAGCTGCACGACGTGCTGCGTCTCGCGCGCACGTCCGGTCACTACATGTACCCATGTGACGATCAGGTGCGTCCACTCGCGCGCGCTGCCCGCAATGAGTCAGTGCCCGTCCACTTGATCGAGTGCCCGCCCGGCACCGCTCGCCCATCCGCCGTGCACTCACACTGTGCGCCGTGCGCACACATATCTGACCTAATCTGACCGAGCCTGCACCGTCTCTCCGCACGTTGCGCTCTCGCAGAACCTCATGCACCACCTGAGCACGATGATCATGTGCATGCTCGGCAACACCGACCAGACCATCGAGGAGGACGCCAAGCTCGTGGACGACTCTCGCGTCGCGTGCGCGGCGCTGCAACACTCTGCGTACCGCGTGGTCACGTGCACCGAGCTGACCCTCTTTCACGCCGACGTGCGTCTCCAGGCGGCCTCCATCCTTTGCAAGTTCGACCGCGTCCAGTTCCACACGCTCCCGGAGTCGCTCTGCTCCGGCTTCGCGAGCATGCTCGACCAGCTGCTCCTCTCGGCGGGCCTGTTCAAGCTGCAGGAGCTGCTGATCTCGACGCTGCAGGTCTTCGCCAAGCACTCGGCCGCGTGCACCGACAAACTGAGCGTGCTCCAAGCGCGCTACGCGCCCCTCGAGATCAACGAGCATGCCTCGTACGTGGCGCGCTTGTTGGGCGAGTCCAAGATTCTGGGCGTCAAGAGCCAGTCCGCGCGCAAGCTGCTCGCGGCGCTCAACGCGGGCGACGTGAGCTCGCGCGTGCTGTCGCTTCGGCCGCTCACGCAGACGAACTTCGGCGAGCAGTGCGTGTGGGGCTCGCGCCGCGACCACCTTGGCTGGTTCGACTTCAACCTCTCCACCATCGACATGAACTACGACCTGGGCAACCAGCAGACGTGCCGTCGCGAGCTCTTCCTCGACACGGAGCTCGAGTCTCGCGTGGTCGTCGAACCTGACGATGGCGAGCTTGAGCTGCACGCGGGCCTCTCGCCGGTCGTGAGTGGCGCGCGCGAGGGGCGCTACTGGGTGCGCTTCTTCGCCACGCCCGTTGCGATCCCACTGGAGCCTGTGCCCAACGACCTCTCGATCGCCTTCTGCGTGGACGCGGCCGAGGTGGAGACGATCGCAGATCGAATCTTCCCCGCGCTGCCCGAGAGCTGGCGTCCGGTGCTGCTGCGGCTCCTCGACGAGCAGCGCGCACCCGCCAAGGTGCTTGAGCGTGCGGCCCGCAAGCAGTCGGTCTCCTCTGTCTCTCTCCCCGTCGGCAGCGGCGCGCCAGCTCGCTCAAGTGGCAGCGCGGGCAGCTCGGGCAAGGGCGGCGGTGCCAGCATTGGCGCGGGCGCAGTGCTGCTCGCCGGCGCGGGTGTCAAGAGCCCTGCGCCGCGGATGCAGCGCGACTTCGAGCCTCCGAGCACCGTTGGCAGCGCGCCTCGCACGCCAGCGCCGGCCACCGATGCCGGCGCGAGCAAGGTGAGCGCAACCAAGGGGCTTGCAGCCGGAGTAGGCAGTGGCGCCGACGGCAGCGGCTCAGGCGCCAAGTGGAGTGTCTTGAAGCTGGCCGCAGTCCGCAGTGGTGGCGCCAAGGGCGGCAGTGGCTGGATCGGCGCGGCGGCCATGCCGCGACTGAGCAAGCTGGCAGTAAGTGGCGGCGCGGCCCCCTCTGCCGCCACGACCAGCCTTGGGCGCAAGATGAGCACGACCTCCCTCGCGCTCGCGGTGGGCCTCGGGCGCACGCCGCCGCCCTCCTCGTTCAACGTGTCGCAGTCGGCGCTCTCGGACGTATCCGAGACCGAAGACCACGTCACCGCGCAGGAGCAGCTCACAGTGGCCGAGCGCGAGAAGAAGGCGTCCCCGCCCCCTTCCAAGCCGGCGCCACTGTCACCCCCTTCCAAGCCGGCGCCACCGTCGTCCGAGCACGACACGCAGCCGCTGCCCGCAGAGGACATGGGCGCGCCAATGGATGAGACTGAGCCGCCGCTCGACACCGCGGACGAGCACGCCATCGACGATACACCCGCCGCTGAGGAGGCACCGGCGCATGGCGCGGTGGAGGGAGCTGCGGAGGCTGACGAGCTTGAGGACAGCAAGCAGGCGCTCGAGGATCTGCTCGAGCGCATCCACTCGCTCAAGCTCGCTGAGCTGCGTGCGGAGCTCACCCGCGCAGGTCTCGACACCAAGGGCGGGCGCAAGGCCGTGCTCGCCGAGCGACTGCAGGAGCACCTGCGGTCGAAGCTCGCGGCGCTCGAGGCGGCGGATGGTGAGCTGATGGCGCAGCAGCAGGACGAGGAGGTCGACGAGAAGGCGCAAGAGCCGGCCATGGTCGATCGGGTAGCGATGGAGCGGGACGAGGAGTCCTCGTGCCCTCGAGGTGGCCAGGGGCATCGAATCGCCCTCTCCGCGGCGCTTAGCTGCCAAGTAGACCAGGCGGCCACGGCGCACGAGCAGCAGCGGCAGGCGAACGAGGCGGCCGAGGCTGCCGAAGAGGCTGCCGAGCGGGCAGAAGTCGAGGTGGTCGCAGTGCGCTTGGCGCGCGCTGCACGCTCCACGCGTGCGTCTGCCGCGCTCGGCCCGCCACGGCCTGCCGCTCCCGCGCTGCCGCCCAAGCTGGCGCCACCGTCGTACGAGCAAACCGCTGCGGCAGAGCGGTCGCACGTGCAGCTGACTCCGCTGCAGCTCGTGCTCAAGATGTGGAATGCGATGACCATCCCGCTCCACAAGTACGCTGCACCACTGTTCAGCACCATGCCTGCGCTCAAGAACCGTTTGGCGCCTCCGATCCACGGCGCCCACGAGGACAAGATTGCGGAGGTCAGCCGGTGTGAGAGCGGACCACAGCCGGTGAGTGAAGTGTGCCTGATTGCACCTAATGAGTGCCCCTCCTGAGTGCCTGATTGCGCCTGATGAACTCCAACCGTCTGCGGCTGATGCACCTGATGACCTCCTTCATCAGGTGCCAAGATGGCTGCAGAGGCCGGATCGGCTCCAGACTGTAGAGGAACTTCCACCAGACCTACCATCAGGACCTCCGGGGGATGTTCCTGGAGAGATGATGGTGGGAGTGGAGTTGCCGGAAGGACTGCCACCGCCAGATAAGGCAGCTGCTGGCGGCAGCGGCTTCAACCGGCACCCAGGAGGCATTTACGGCGGCCTCAGTGGCTTCAGCAGCAGTGGCTTCGGCAGCGTCCAGGGCTCGAGGCCAATGTCAGCCTTGGACGTGCCGCTGCAGCGTGCCCAGCCCAGACATTTGCTCTCGGATGGCATCAGCACTGGCGGCAATTTCGGCAGCTTCCAGACCACTCTCACCACTGTCTCCACTGATGTTTCGGACCCGGATCTCTATGCGTTCGATCTTGAAGGCGCGTGCGCCGCCGCCGCTGCCATGCGCCATAGCGGCGACAGCTTCGGTGGTCGAAGCGGTGGCAGCACCCAAAGCTCGCGGCCAATGTCCGCCTTGGCCGTGCAGCTGCACCACGCCCAGCCCGAACATATGCTCTCGGATGGCTTAGGTGGCGGCAGTAATTTCTGCGGCAGCGGCTACAGTGACAAGGCCGGTGGTGGCTTCTGTTCAGAGATGGGCGGAGCATGCGCGGGCGGGGCAGTTGGTGTCAGCACACTGGATACGGCTGAGACTGAGGAGGCCCGGCTCGTGCAAGCAATAGCTCTGTCCATGGAAGGCCAAGCAACTCGGACCTCTCTGGTGGCCCGCAAGGAAGGCAAGAAACGAGTCAACTCGACATCCCTTGGACGTGACTTAGTGCCAGTCGTTGACAGTGACGAGGATGGGGATGCAGCACAGCTGCAGAAGGCCCTTCGCCTTTCGCTCATGGACAGTGATGAGGAGGTGGAAGTGTACGAGATCCCACCAGAGCATTGGGCTGCCCACGGCGTTCCCGAGCATTGGGCCGCACAGCACAGCGTTCCCAGTGGCGTTCCCAATGGCGGCAGCAGCGGTGGCAGCGGCAGCGGCAGTGGCGTTCCCAGCAGCTGTGGCGACAGCGGCGGCAGTGGCGGTGTTCCCAGCAGCCATGTTGAGGCTGGGGCCCTTGTAGCAGCATTTGCTGCTGATGCTGCTGCTGTGCCAAATTGCCGGCCGATGGGCTCGCCAAATTTCACGACGCTGCTGGCAGGGCTGCAAGCCTGCCTGGAGCTCGCCCGCAGCAGCCACGTGGCAGGCCCGGATGTGGCGGCCGTGCAAGCCGGGGTGGCCAAGGCCCGTGAACTCTGCCTCAAAGGCTTTCGAGTTGAGACCAACCCAATGGGGTCCTCTGCGTTGCCCAACGCCGCGATCTGGAGTCTGCTCACGTCCTGGCCCTTGGCCCAACAGTTGGAGACAACTCGTAACCTAGCTGACGTGGGCATGAGCCGATTTCCGGCCCAGAAGGGCCCATATGTGTGCCACCAGGACGGCTCCACAGTGCCAACGTTCCAGACCGCCATGCTGGAGGCCGCCCTTCTCTCGCCGAATCCGTCAGACCCCCCCTTCACGGCGGTCCACCTCAATGACGTCTCCTTCGCGACCGTGTTTGACGAGAACGTGCAGGCGGGCAAGGGCTCGAGACCATCGACGTACAAGGAGCCGCCGAAGACGGACGAAATCGCCCGCGCCTGCGCCAGCGCCTCGGTGCTGCCCACGCTCTGCAGCCCAGAAAAGCCCGGCGCGCTCGCCCAGGGCGATAGCCAGCTGCAGGCTCTGCATCAACTTGTAGAGGATGGCTCCGTCGCCGCTGTCTTGCACGCCGGCCCCGCCGTCTACAAGCTCTTCGGCAAGAGCGTGGCCGAGTGCGAGATGACCCCGGGCCAGGCCAAGCACCTCTTCGGCCTCAAGCTGGTGCAGATGCCGGACAACACGTGCAAGCTCGTCGGCATCGTGGTATCCTCGCCCAAGCTCAAGGGCCCAAACGCAGAACCTGCGGCCGCTGTCCAGACCACGATGGGCGTGATCAACATCCTCCGCGTGCTGAGCGGGCTCGCGGAGATCCCGGTGGCGAATTCGCCGTTGTGGGGGCGCACGTGCCACGCCTCCCACGACGAGCTCGCCCGCCTCTCCACGCTCATGCCGCGCCTCGCCGAGGCCTTCAAGGCGGACACGACTGCTCAAGCCAAGGGAGGAGGTAAGTCTTGCACTGATTCCTGTGATAGATTCTCTCCTGTTCTCTCCTCTAACACCCATTCGCACACCATCGCCTGCTTTTTGCTCAGTGGCCCGTGCTATTGAGAGCAACGCAGCATTTGACCTACAGGTCACCTGCAATGAATGCAACGCAACAGCAACAGTGACGGCACGCCGAGTGGCTGAGTCATCTGGTGTAAAACCTTACAACCAGGTAACTTTCAAAGGCAGCCTTCACAGCCATGACTGCCCACTCTTCGGCATCGCAAAGCAAGGCAAGAAGGTACAATTTCCCACCCTGGGCCGCAGCTTCACCCTCTGTAACGGCGCCCTCACAGCAAAGCGAATCTGAAAAGTCAGGTTCGAAAAGCAGCCGATCCTACGGCTACGCGGGACCATCGCGACAGAATCGTGAGGTGGTGAAGAACCGGCCCGGCTGTAAGTTCGCTAGAGTGACCCCGGGACGGTGCAGAGCCGAGCAGCTCGAGCTGCGGGGAGGGGCCGAGGCGCAGGCGGTTTCAACCGGTACCCGCGACTGGAGAGGTCACGGGCTTGGTCACGGGCTTGGTCACGGGCTTGGTCACGGGCCGGCGTGCGGCGAGGCAGCGTACACGGTACAGCGTACACGGTACAGACGGCCGTGAGGCGGGGTGCGGGGTTTTCATGTTTTTTATTGGACCTTGGGCTCCATCGCAGAGCTAGGCTATGGGAAGAAGAAAGTGCCGGAAAAGAAAGCGCACTACTCTACTCCCTACTGAAACCACCCTCAGCTGCCTCAAGCGATTCTCACGCTCTCGCCCGTTCGCGATGAAGGGCTCGAACGCCTCGCGTTCGGGCTGGGCGTGCGCTTACGCTGTGGCTTAGCTCTCGACGCCCCTCCAGCGTTCCCTGTAGGCGCACGCTCTGCCGAGACACTGGGCGAGCCAGCGCGCGCGCTGTTGAGCGGCGAGCCGCTGCGCGGCGAGACGTTGCGCGGCGAGCCGTTGCGCGGCGAGACGTTGCGTGAGTTGACCCTCGAAGAGGATCGTGAGGATGGCCGCGAGTTGTCACGCGATGCGGCGCCCGTCTCGCGGCTGCTGTTCGGAGCGCTTGAAGTATCTCTGGCCGCCACTGGCGTCGTTGTCGGGGGCTCCTTGTCCTTGGCGCCACTCTTGGGAGGCCGTTTGCTCGTGCGCTTCGCCTTCGGCGTCTTGCAATGGTCATCAAGATTCTCGTCCACCTCCGCCACTGCCTTGGCAGCTTCGTACGCGGCAGCAGCCTTGGCGAGCGCCGCGGCGAGCGCTTCCTCTCCCGCTGCCCTGGGAGGCGGGGCCGCCTCCTTCGAGGTCTCCGTCGCTGCCGCCGGCACGCCCTTATCGAAGAGAATGGCGCCATTCTTGAGAGGCGCATTCAGCTTGGCGGCGGCGTTCGCGGCGACCACGGCCGCCTGCAGCGACACCTTTTGGCTCTTGTGGAGGTCTGTCTTCTGGAGATGGATCTTCCGACCGACCTCCGCATCTGAGGGGGGTGCGAACACGTCGAGCTGGTTGAGCAAGTTGACGGCCTGCGTGCGCAGCCACGTCTGAGGCCCCTTGGAGATCTCTTGGAGAGATTTCACAGCTCCGGCGTCGACGAGCTGCTGGCGCGCGTGCGCATCCTCGGCCAGGTTGCACAGCGCCGCGGCGGCGAAGCCCTGCGCCTCACTCTCGTTCCCGAGAAGGCTGACGAGCCGCGGCACCGCTCCGGCGGCGGTCGCGGCCGCTTGATGTGCCGACACGCCGTCTGTGAGTCCCCACAGTGCGCATGCCGCGTGCTTCTGGGCGTCGACAGATGACGCCTCGAGCAGCGCGACGAGCGGCGCGATGCCGCCCGCGGCCACGAGAGTCCCCTTGGTTGCGTCACCCTTGTGGCCGGTGCGTGCGAGGTCCGCGAGAAGCGCCGCTATGGGCTCCTTGGCCTCCGCCGAATCCGTGCGCAGCAGCAGCGCCACGAGTTTCGTCAGCCCACCCGCCTTGATGATGGCGCCCTTGGCCGCTGCAGTCGAGGCCACCTGCCAGAGCGCTCCCGCGGCGTGGTTGGCCGCACACAGACGCTCGGAGTCGAGAAGGGCCACGAGGAGAGCGATGCCGTTGCGCTCGACGATGCTCGTCTGCGCACTTGCGAGCGACGAGAGGTGCAAGAGCGCGCCCGCCGCCTTGGCCTGCGCCTCCATGTTGGACGCACGCAGCATCTCGACAAGTGGACCGACGCCACCCGCACTTGCGATCGCCGCGCGGTCCGAGGCCGCGCGTGCTAGGTCGGCCAAGGTGGCCGCGGCGGAGATCTGGGATTTGTTCGCGTTCGTGCCGTCGCCGAGCAGCCGCACGAGCGGCGCGATGGCGCCCGCCTGGGCAATCGCCGTGCGGTTGGCGGTCGAGCGTGCTGCGAGCATCGAGAGCGTCTCCGCAGCCTTCATCTGCGCCGTCGCGAGCCGGTACTCATCGAGCAGCTCAACGAGGGGCTGAACCACGGCGCAGCGCGTCTGCGGGCACGAGCTGGCCATGAGCACGAGCGCCGCCTGCGCGTAGAGCTGGGTTTCGTCACTGGGCGAGCCGATGAGCGACACGAGTCTTGGGATCGCGCCAGCTCGTGCGATGGCCACTTGATTTTCGGCGCAGTCGAGCGAGAGGGCGGAGAGGGCCGCCGCAGCCCATTCCTGTGTCTTGGGCGCCTCGGCCGAGAGCATCGCGACCAGCGGCGCCAGCCCGCCCGCGCGTGCGACGCTCAACTGGTTGTCGGTGTCGGCTGCCAGGTGCCAGAGTACGCGCGTCGCATTCTCGTGCGCGGCGCCCGACGTGGGGCACTTGAGAAGATCAACGAGCGCACCGATGGCTCCTTCCTCCGCGATGGTGATCTGGTTGACCGGATGGTCCTGCGCGAGCGCCGCGAGTGCGCTCGCCGCCCAGCGCTGCGCCTCGTCAGAGGGCTCCGCTGCCTGCAGCATCGCCACGAGCGGCGGGATGGCGCCCTCCTCCGCAATGAGAGTCTGCGTGTCTGCATTGCGGTTGGCGATGCAGGCGAGCGCCTGCGCTGCGAGCTCTGGAGGGCCGAGCGACGGCTCGCGAAGCCACGCGCCGAAGGCGGCCGTTGCGCCCGCGCGTGCCATCTCGATCTGCATGCTGCTCGAGCGCCCCATCGGGCCGCACGCGAGCTGCGTGAGCGCCGTGGCGCTGTGCCTCTTGGCGCCGTCGGTCCCGTCACGCAGCAGCCTCACCATCGGCCGAATGCCGCCTGACGCGGAGATTTCGAGCGAGTTGCGCGACCGAACCTCCTCATCGACGCCCGGGATGTCGGAGGCGAGGAGCGCGAGCACCGCCGCCGCGTGCTCTTGCGCGAGGGCGCTCAGCACGGCGCCCTCGGGTAGGAGCTCCTTGCCCGCGGCGGCGCTCGCCGCTGCAGCGGAGCTTTTGCGGAAGACTTCGACGACGGCGCGCGTGCATGGGGAGTGCGCGATCGAGCTCTTGGAGGCCGCGTCCGTCATCACCGCGAGCATCCAGAGCGTGTACTCTTGCGCCTCGACAGAGCCCTCGCGCAGCAGCGCGACGATGCGCTCGATACCGCCGGGCATCGTGGCCACCGTCACCTGCGACTCGGCGCTGCCCTCGGCGGCCATCTCGCGCAGGGTGGACGAGGCGCATTGACGAACCTCGGGCTCGGGCGCGCCGAGCAGTGAGATGAGCTGCGCCGTCACCTGAATCCGCACCTGCGGCGACCTGAGCGCAATCTGCGCGAGGGCCGCCGCGGCGGCGACCATGGTGCGCGGCGCGCCGGGCGCGCCCGCCTTGGCAGCCTTCTGCATCTGAAGGGCCAGCGCAGGGATAGCGCCGGCCTTTGCGAGTGCGGCGCGATTGTTCGAGTCGAGCGAGAGTCGGTGCACCAGATTCGTCATCTCGCCCTGCGCCTCGGCCGTCGCCTTCGAGCCCTCGCCCAATTTGGCAACCAGCTCGCTCGACACGGCGCTTTGGTTGGCGGAGTTGGCCTGCACAAGAGTGAGCAGCGCTCCAGCGGCCTGCTCCCGTCCTTGGGCGGAGCCACGCTCGACAACTCCCACGAGCGCCGCAACGCCCTTGACCTCAGCGATGATGGTCCGGTTCGTCGCGAGGGATGCGAGGCTATAAAGTGCACCCGCGGCGGTCTCTTGAGTGGGCACGTGGCTGCTCGACAGCAGACCCACGAGAGGCGCCAGTCCGCCCGAGTCCGCAATGCGCCGCTGGATGGCGGGCAGCTGCGAGGCCAAGGACCATAGGGCTCCGGCGGCCTCCCGTTGCACTGCCGCCTCAAAGTCCTTGCTGAGCAGCGCGATGAGCAGCGGCACGCCGCCCTCAGCGGCGATAGCCTCCTGGTTGGCGGACGAGCCATCCGCCATGCTCCAGAGTGCGCATGCGATCTCGCGCCGCAGGAGATTGCTGCTGAGGGAGCGCGGCGTGTGCAGCGGCGTGTGCAGCGGCGTGTGCAGCGGTGTGTGCAGCGGCGTGGCGATGGGCGTGCCCCCAACAATCATCACTTCGCGGCACGCGCGGAGTGAGCCTAGCGCGGCTGTGACGCCGTCGGGCAGGTAGTCGAGGCATGTGCATCGTAGCAGGCGCACGAGCGACACGAGGGCGCCGTGAGCCGCGAGGGCCGCTTGGTTGGCCTCGTGCGCGCGCGCAAGCCGGGAAATAGCGCGGGCGGCCTTCGTGCCCTTGCTCTCGTCCACCTCTCCTTCCGCATTGAGCAGCTGCACGAGCATGCTCGCGATCTCGCTTTGGTTGGTGCTGTGCCCGAGGGCCATCGAGGCGAGTGCGCTCGCAGCCTGCGCCTGCGCACGCGTGCCTCCCGCTCCAAGCATGGCGATGAGCGGCACGATCGCGCCCGCCTCGGCCGAGGCGGTCTGATTGGGCGGATGGCTGGCCGTGAGCGCCCACAGGGCTGTCGCTGCCTCCTCCTTGGCGTCCTCTGCGCCCGCGTCGCGAATGATGGCCACGAGCGGCTCGATGCCGCCCGCGGCGGCGACGGCCGCCTGGTTTGCGGGATGGTTCGCCACGAGCGCCGCCAGCGCGGTCGCGGCTTGGGCCGCGGTGCTGCCTTGGGTGCGGGCCGCCGCCGCATCGAGCAGACGGACGAGGGGCTCTATGCCCCCCGCGCGCGTGATACTGCCCTGGATCGAATGTCCTCCGACAGCCAGCGCAGCGAGGGCAACGGCCGCCTGGCGCTGCGCGCCTGCGTCGTCGGTGCACAGCAGCTGCACGAGCTCGGGGATCGCTCCAGCGGCGGTGACGGCCGCTTGGATGGCCGCATGACCGACCGAGAGGCTCCAGAGTGCACCCGCCGCGGCGGTCCGTGCCCGGAGGGGTCCAGTGGCGCTCAAGAGTTTCACAAGGATCTCGACCGCTCCCTCGGCTGCCACTCGAGATTGGATCTCGGTCGAGCGGCGCGCCACGTCGCACAGGACGTCCGCGGCGTTCACCTGCGCCTCCTCGCTCTCCGCGCTCAGCAGTGCCACGAGGTAGCGAAGGCCGCCGTGCGCCACGATGGCGTGGGCGTTGGCCTCGTCGTCCCGGGACAGGCGCAGGAGCACTTGAGCGCCGAGCTCCTGCGCACGCAGGCTGGTACGTGCCGAAGCGGCCTCAAGGGCGCCGCCGCCGCGCAGCTGCACGATCAGCCGTTGCACCGCGCCCGCGTGGGCAATCGCGCGCAGGTTGTCCGGCTGCTCGGACAGGCCGAGGAGCATGCACGTGACATGCTCCTGCGACTCGGCCGTTCCAGAGCCAAGCAGCGCGACCAGCCCAGTCGCGATCGCGAGTTGGCTCTTCGGGTCGTTGGTGGCCAGGCAGGTGAGCGCGCCGACGGCCTCACTCTTGGCCTCCATCGAGCCTGAGCCTAGAAGTGCGACGAGTGGCGAGATGGCACCCGCATTGACCACGCGGACGGGGGCGCCCTCGTTCTCGTCGGCGAGCTTCCAGAGCGCGCGCGCCGCGCGCCGCAGCGTTCCGTCGGGTCGGTCGACCTCGAGGAGCCCGACGAGCTTCTTCGCGATGGCCGCCTGGTTGTCAGCATGGCCGCGTGCGAGGTGGGTGAGTGCATCCGCCGCAAAGATGGTGCCTTGCAACGTGCCGTCGTCAAGGAGCTGAACCAGAGGCGCGATGCCGCCCGCCTTGGCGATCGCCACTTGGCTGGATGGGTCGTTGGCCAGGTGCCACAGCGCCGAGGCGGCGCGCTCCTTACCGGCTTGGCTGCCCGACTGCACCAGGCTCACCAGCGGCACGATGCCGCCCGCCGCTGCGATTGCGTTCAGCCTGTCGCCGGGAGGCGGCTTCCAATCAGTGCTGGCAGTGCTCTGCGCCGAGCCCAACAAAACCTCGCTCGGGGCCTGCGCGATGGGCGAAGGCAGGAGCGGTGCCTCGCCGTGGAAGACGGATTTCATTGAGGGCTGGAGCGCCAGCGGCGGGATCGGCACTGGTGGCAGGGGCGAGGCTGGTGGTGGTAGGCTCTCCTCAGGATCTGTCGTCTCATCCGCCAGCATCGACTCGAGCCCGATGCCCGAGTCGCGTGCTCGCCGTTCACGTTCGAGGATGGCGCCCTTTGCGAGGTCTGAGATGACTGCCGCCGCCGTGTCCTGCGCGGCGGGTGAGCCATTCCTGCTGAGCGCGACGAGCTCCTCGACCGCACCGCACGCCACGAGCACACCTTGGCTCTCGAGCGATGCGCACAGATGCCAGATGGCACGGGAGGCCGCCTCTTGCGAGGCGGCCGAGCCCTCGCGGATCAGGCGCAGCAGAGGCGGCACGCCGCCCGCGGCGAGAATGGCGCTCTGCATCGCGCTGTCACCGTACGCCAGATCGGCGAGCGCCAGAGCGGCTTCCTCGCGCGCCTCCACGACCTCACGCTGCTGCGCTTGCTGCTGCGCCGCGTCGGTACGCGAGGGACTCGCAGCGTTGGCAATGGCCTGCCAGCGCTTCTGCGACGGGCTCCCCTTGTCCGATACGCGCTCCTTGTCGGGCACGGCGTGTTGGGCACGATGCTGCTGCTGCTTCTCGACCTTCTGGGCGAGCGCGGCCTTCTCAGTGGCACGTGCCTTGACCATGGCGGCGATCGCCACGCTCTGCATATCCAAAATCGAGTTGGTCTCGCCGTTCAACACCTCGATGCTGTCTTTGGAGCCGACAATGGACGAGATCAGGTCCCACATACGCCGTGCGAGACCCTTATTTGGGATGGCCCAGAGCATCGCGATCAGCCGGTCGATGCCCCCGCACGCGAGGATGAGCTGCCGACGAGCCGCGCCAGGCTTCGCGCCGCTCGCCGCCTCCACGGATGCCTCCATGGCCTTGACGCCGCCGTCGTTGGCGCACTCGGCTTCGTCACGCGCCAGCTGCGACAGCGCACGCGCCGCCACCTCAGGCGTACCGGCCACGTGGCTACCGAGCAGATGCACGAGCGCCTGGATCGAGCCCTCCGCGCCAAAGGCGATGGCGTCGCGATGCGCGGGCACTGAGCCAATGTCGGCCAGCGCCGACGCCGCGTGCTGCTGCGCGGCGTGGCTGCCCATCGAGATCAGCTTCGTGAGTGGTGCGATGCCGCCCGCGACCGCCACCGCATGCGCCGAGAACGTCGTCAGGCGTGAGATGACGACGGCGCCCACGTCGACGAGGTGGGGATGCTCTGACGAGAGCAGGTGCACAAGCGGCGCCACGCCACCCGCCGCCTCGATCGCCTCGACGCCTTCGAGCGTGGCGGCCAGATGGAAGAGCGTGCGTGCGGCGTAGGCTTGCGCCTGCTGCTCGGCCTTGATGATGAGCTCAATCAGAGGAGGGATGGCATCGAGCTGCACGATGGCTGCCTGCAGTGTGGCGTTGTTCGCCACGATCGAGAGCACGGCGTGCGCCGCCTCGCGCTGTGCATCCGGATTGCCCCCGAGCCAGCGCGCATCGGCGCTGCCCGACAGCCACGCTATGAGGGACGGCAAGCCGCCCGCCTTGGCGAGGGCGAGCTGATTCGCGGGGTACGCGCCCTCATCGCACACCATGCCGACGGCCCGGAGCATACGCACGGCGCCCGCGCCCGCCATTGCCACTCGGCTCGACAGCCGGGCCACCAGCAGCTTTGCGATCGCCTCGCGGTTCTCCGGGTGCTTGGTCGCGAGCGACACGAGCGCGCCAACGGACGCGATCAGCGACGCTTCGGTGCCGCCGCTCACCAGCAGACCGACGAGCGGCTCGACGCCGCCAAGTTTCGTCACGGTGGACTTATTGGGCGCATGGTCATCACACACCGCCCAGAGCGCGCCGGCGCACATCTCCTTGACGAGCGGCGCGCCCTCGCGCACGAGGGACGTGAGCGGCGCGATGGCACCCGTCCGCGCAATCGCCGCCTGGTTGTCAGCGTGCGCCTCGGCCAGGGTGCCGAGCGCGCACGCCGCGTTGGCCTGCATGTCAGAATTCGGCGAGCCGAGCATCGCGACGAGCGGTTGGATGGCGCCCGCGTCGGCGAGCGCAGTCTGGTTGAGCCGGTTGCCCTTGGCGAGTTGCGACGCGGCAAAGGCGGCGAGTGCGTAGAGCTTCGATGCGATCCCAATGTCGGCCCCCTTCTCCTGCTTGCCATTCGACTGGGACGCAATGATCACGCTCGCCAGCAGCGGGATGCCGCCTGCCTTGGCGATCTCCTTCTGGATCGTGCGGCGCGAGGCGAGCTGCGAGATGGCCCCGATCGCCCTCTCTTTGGCCTTCGTAGACGACGAAGTCTCGAGGAGGGACAGCAAAGGTGCGATGCCGCCCGCTTCGACGATCGAATCGCGGTTGGCGTCCGAATCGGATGCGAGGTTGGCGAGGGCGGCAGCCGCTTGCTCCTCTCCACCCGCCTCGCTGCCCTTGTCATACAGCATGCCCACGAGCTTGTGAATGATCAGCTCTCGGTTGCTATTCTCAATCGAGAGGCGGACGAGCGCGCCCTCGGCGAACTCGCTCGTCAATGGGTTGGCGGAGCCGAGCAAGAGCACGAGGTGACCGATCGCGCCCGCCTCGGCGATGGCGATCCGGTTGTCTGCGTCGTGCGCGAGCGCATGCAGAGCCCCCGCCGCGGCCTCCTGCGCCGCCGCGCCGTGCTCGCCCGTGAGCAGCGACACGAGGGGCGAGATGGCCCCAGATTGCGCGATGGCACCAGGGGTGCTCGCGTTGGCCACAGCGATACATGCGAGGGCCGCGGCCGCGCCAGTCTTGGCCGCGTCCTCACCATCGTTGAGCAGCGCGACGAGCGGCGTGATGCCGCCCGACTCGACGATGGTGTCGCGGTTGGCTGCGAGGCGAGCGAGAGAGGCGATTGCGCTCGCTGCGTGCACACGCGCCGCAGCCGTCTCCTTGCCATCGCGGCAGTTGACGCCCTCGACAATGTTCAGGAGCGGCGAGATACCTCCCTCGGCCGCGATCGCCGCCTGCGCGGCCGCCGAGCCGTTCGCGAGCCGTGCCAGCGCGGCCGCCGCCTGCTCGCGTTGCAGCGAGCCACTCGTACGAAGCACGGCGAGCAGTGGCGCCACGCCTCCGACCTCAAGAACCGTGGCCTGCTTCGTGCCGTCGATCGCGAGCGAAAGCGCCCACAGCGCAAAGGCGCGTGCGTCGGCGTCACTCGTCTTGAGCAACTCGACCAGCTCACTCGCGCTGCTGGCCGCCGCGATGATCTCAACGCTTGCATCGTTCTCTCGTACGAGCCGCCACAGCAGCTCCGCGGCGGCCTTTCGCGCCTCGACCGCTGAGGACGGAGCGAGCAGCCCCACGAGTAGTGTGGTCACCCCATGCTGATTCGCCGCATTCTCGATGGCCAGATGCGCGAGTGCATGCGTTGCATGCACCCGGCCGCGCGCGCCGCCGCTCGCGAGCAGCGCCGCAAGCGGCGCAAGGGCGCCCGAGGCGGCGATCGACACGCGGTTCGCCTCGCTCGCCTCCGACAGGATCCAAAGGGCACCGGCCGTCTCGACACGGATCGCCTCGTAGTGCGCGGTGCGGGCGGCCTCGAAGTCTTCGGCCGCGGACGCCGCGTTCAGCCGCAGTCCGACGAAGCCGTCCGACGTAGTGGTGCTGGCTACTCCGCTCGCCACATGCGAGGTGGCCTGGCGCAGGAGCATGACGAGATTCGAGATGCCTCCGAGCTCAGTGAAGGCCGTTTGGTTGTCGGCGTGCCCTCGGCACGCCTCGCACACGGCGAAGGCCGCCATCGCCTGCACCGGCAGCGTGCCCGACGCCAGCAGCCCCGCAAGTGAGGGGACCCCTCCCATTCTTCCGACCGCGTCCTGATTGTCGCGGTGATGCGCGCAGAGCCGTCCGACGGCCTCGGCCGCCTGCGCCTGCGCCTGTGGGCTGCGGCTCGCGAGCAGTGCGAGGAGCGGCCCGATGCCACCCGCCTTGGCGATCGCCGTTTGCGTCGGCGGGTGGTCACGCGCGAGATTCGATACGGCCGCGGCCGCCGCCACCTGCGACGTCGTATTGATCGACGTGTTCAGCAGCTCGAGCAGCTTGGCGATACCGCCAGCGGCACTGATGGCTTCGACGTGCTCTGAGCAGCTGCAAAGGCTCGCGATCGCCCACGCGGCGGTGTTGCACGTCTTGGCGCTCGAGAGCATTCGAAGCAATTCCTCGACGGCACCCGCGCCAACGAAGGCCGCCTCCGCATCGAAGCTTGCGCGCGACAAGTTGGCGATCATGGAGGCGATGTGCTCCCTGGCATCCGTGTTGCCCTGCTTGAGCAGGCGCACGAAGGGTGCAGTCACGTTCGTCTTGATCAGCTCGGGCGCGTGCTCCTCCGAGAGCCCGAGCAGTGCACTCGCTGCGGCGGCCACAGCTCCCATGGAGCCGACCTTGAGCACCTGCACCAGCGGGCCGATTGCGCCGCCCTTTACGATGACGGCCGAGTGACCCGCCGCCGCGAGGCTCGCCAGGCAGCTGGACGCGTACAGCTGGCCACCGTCGGTGCCGGAGCTCAGCATCCCGATCAGCACAGGCAGCACGCCCACGCCGAGGGCGACGGCGCCGGCATCATCCTCTTGGTTGCTCACCAGCACACACAGCCGCTTGGCAGCTCGCGCTTTATGCTCTTGCGGCGCATTCTTCAGGTCGCGCACGAGCGAGTGCACCTCGATGGACGAGGACGTCTCGGCCTTGCGCATTGGGCGTTGAGTCGACTTTTGAAACGAAAAAAGCGATCACTCAAAAAGCCTCGTGAAGAGAGGAAAGGTTTGCTCAAGGGGCTCCCAGCCCCTTGGTTTGCTTGAGCCCTGTGGCCTCGACAGACCTCGACAGACGTCAGACCTCGAGAGAAACTTGACAGACCTCGACAGACCTCGACAGACAAGTCCAATGTAACCCCGCCGCCCGACCTCGGACGTTTCCTTCGAGCTTCGTTTCCTCCTTATTTCCTCGCGCGTTAGCTTGTACTCATTCGCAAGAGAAGTTCGTGCAACGTCTTTTTTGTGAGCACTTCGTGCAGCGTAAGGGCCTTCGACCCCGGCCGGTGCGATGAATCATATTGGTGAATGCATGCAATTTTGTTACATACATTCCCATTGGAGGGGTGTTTGTGTCTGTCTTTCTGACAACTCGTTGTCGCAAGTTTTCGTGCACATCGCAAGCCCTGTCTCATCCCGGGCCCCCTTGCACTGTCCGTTTGGTGTCCGCCCGCCAGATCAACAGCGTAGCGCTGGCTAGATAGCGTCGATCGATCGATGGGCACACACAGAATGGAAATCGATGAGGTCGAGGAGGACGAGGACGAGGAGGACGAAGGGCACACGCTGCTCGGACGCGGCGCAAAGCATGACACGCCAGGCCGCCCCCCGCCGCAGCAGCGCGGCAGCATCGTCACCTTCGTGCTCCTCTGGTACACGGCGAGCACTGCGCTGATCTTCATCAACAAGTGGGCGTTTGGCGTGGCGCGCATCCGCTTTCCGCTCATGGTGACTGCGGCGCATCTTGCAATGAAGACGGTGCTCGCTGCGCTCACGCTGTGCCTTCAGCTGGGCTCGCTGCCCACCATCAAGCACACGCACACAACATGGGTGGCCTTTGCGTGTGCGGGTTGTGCCACGGCGACGGACATTGCGCTGTCGAATGCGTCCTTCATGTACGTCACGGTGACGACCTACATCATCGTCAAGAGCTCGGTGCCGGCATGGATACTGTGCTTCAGCTTATGCCTCGGCCTCGTGAGCTGGCGACCGAGCTTGCTCGCGGTGGTGGCGCTCCTCGTGTCGGGCATCTGCCTGGGCGCGTTGCCGCTTGACAGATGGTTCATCAGCGCGGCGGTGCAATGGCCAGAGCTGAGGGCCATGCCCGACTGGGCCGAGATCGAGATCGAGCGCGGTGTGTGGGCATCTCTTGGCCTGGGTGGCGAAGCCGTCGGCTGGACTAGCGGATTGCAGCTGCTGCCGCCGAGCACCCACACCCACACATCAGCCGATGTGACACAGAAGCCGTTGACGAAGCATGAACCGGGCTTAGCGAGAGCCGTAACGAGCGGCGCAGTCGATGCCGCTGCGCCTTACGACTCGCCGCCCCCTTCAGTCGAGGCGCCCGCCGCCGTCGAGACCGCCGCCGCCGAGACCGCCCCCGCCGCCGGAGGCGCCGCCGGCTTGGTGAGCGTTGTGGTGAGCGTGGCCACGGGCGCCGCCACGGGTGACTTGGCGATCGGGGCGATCGCCGCGGCCTGGCGGGGCGACTTGCCACCGGTCCAGGTCCCGGTCCCTCTGGTCGGAGATGGTCGAAGATTGGGTATGGAGTCACGTGGCGCGGTCAGTGGCGCGGTGTTGGCGGGCGAGCACGCGGCGGAGGCTGTGCAGCGTCAAGAGCACATGGTGGGCGTCGTGATGGTGCTCATTGCGGCGCTGTGCAGCGGGTTGCGCTGGGCCACCCTGCAGCTGCTCCTGCAAGCGCCAGTCGACGCGCAGCGAGGACCGAGGGAGCAACTAGAGCCGCTCTCGCCGCTGCTGGTGACTTTGCGCACCGCTCCTTTTGGCGTGGCGCTGCTCTTGCCACTCGCGCTCGTGCTCGAGTACGATGAAATGGAGACCTTCGGACGTCGTGCAGCCGCCGCAGGCTTGTCGTCGGTCGAGATGGACGCTGCCGTCGTCGACGAGTCCACCGTTCAGCCTCAGATGGCCTTCGGGGCGCTGCTGGCGCTGCTGGTAGGCGGGGGCATGCTCGCGTTCCTCATGCTACTGTGCGAGTTGCGCGTGGTGCAACTCGCATCCGGACTCACGCTCTCGGTGCTTGGGGTTCTCAAGGAGGTGCTCACGGTGGGGGCGTCTGTCATCCTCTTTGGCGACACGATCACAACGCTCAAGGCCGCCGGGCTCGGGCTGTGCGTCATCGGCATCGGCCTCTACCAGCGGATACAGCGATCACCCGATGATTGCACTTGATTAATGCGGATACACAGCGATGACTCGATGGCGGACGGCGGAGTTGTAGTTGCATGCGGTAAAGCCCTACTCCTAAGAGTGAGTAGCTACGTGCATCACAGCTGTATCGGTGGGGTTAAAAGACATAGGACAGGCCGGACAGGTTAAGTCAGGTATCAAGTCAAGTCAAGTTTCACGTACATTGTACATAAACAAAAGACCGAAAACCCGTAAACGGTACTGTAAAAGGAAGCCTCGACTTGAGTCTTGACTTTACTTGACTGGACTTGAAGTCAGGTGCCTCCACAGGCTGAATGCGACAGTGCGACACTCACTCTTGCGCTCTCGCGTCTCGTGCTCTCTTCGGGAATCGATGGAGAGGGCGGAGGGTATTCAAAGAGGCGACACGTCGCTCGACTTGACCTTGCTAGCATGCTTATACCTTGATGCCGACATGAAACGTAGTTTTTGAACCCTTGACTACAGACTTTCAGACTGTAAGTTGACTATTTGGACTTCACAGCCACAGTGGTCATAATTCGACACCCAAGACACCGGGCCGGCGTACATACGGATGCGGTTACCACTAGCTCGGGGACCCATGGACTCCCTTTTCACTTCACACTTCGGCATGCTTCGGGGACTCCGCGCGTCTTAGCGCGTCTAGGATTCCAACTAGGAATTTCCTACCGGTAAAAAGACACCGGGGGGAGCCGGGACACACACGGGACACACGGGACA
>ENA-UOXK01000636-UOXK01000636.1-mixed-culture-metagenome-genome-assembly--contig:-NODE-636-length-26406-cov-37.634549_pt1 | contig 26406 bp, 13 predicted proteins | sample MGYA00238160_ERZ761638 | MGnify/ENA primary metagenome ERZ761638 (study PRJEB28912, sample SAMN08777098) | mixed culture metagenome | isolation source: Freshwater growth medium | place: USA...
AACCCATCGCCGCCGCACAGCACGTAGGAATCACCTACGCGCTGGCCCTGAGCTCGCACGTCCCATATAGGATGTCGTGTATGGTTCAGGATGAGGTCGTTCAAGGCCGGCGTACCGCAGCCTGTCGGATCCATCGGGGCGAGCAACAACTCTGTCGACGCAAACAAGGGGAGAACGAAGCCCTCCACGTCATATTGAAATGCTAGCTCGCGCTCGGCAGCCGCGTCGAGCACATTGCCGCGGCGACCTTGCTTGATAGCTGTCGACCGAGTCTGCAACGCATTCGACCAAAGAGTCCAGGCGGCAGCAGCCGTAACCTGAGCGGGCGCAAGCAGCATGACGCCGCTCGGCATCAGCACTAGATGTGGCGCATCCTTTGAGGGTGGCGCGCCTTTCGGCGCAAGTGCGTAAAAGCTCGACGCGAGAGCGTCCGCATTGCTCTTCGACGCGTCCTGCAGCGCCTTGTCTACCTCGCGACGTGCCCTGAACTCTGATTGAAAGGCATCTAGGAATCGATCGCTGCAGGACTTTTCAATCGCCTGGAGGTGGGAGGACGGCGGTGCCTGCAGCATCGGCGCCCGTGGCACCAACGACATCGAAGTCGGCGCCTGCGGCCGCACGAGCATCATCGGCATCATCGGCGTCGGCGTCATCGGCGTCGGCGTCATCGGCGTCGGCGTCATCGGCCTCGGCCTCGGCGTCATCGGCGTCGGCGTCGGCGTCATCGGCGTCGGCGTCGGCGGCGGCATCGGCACCCACAAGAAGCCCGGCAGAGCTTCACCTCGTTTGAGGTTTAGCTTCCTGTCACGTCGAACTGCATGTGCATGTCTTCGAGACTCGAGTCGGGACTGCCTCTTCGCCTCCAATCGCTGAGCCTCTGTTTGCTCCTCTCGCTGAGCCTCTGTTTGCTCCTCTCGTGGCTTCTTCGAGCCCTTGTGTGGCTCCAGAGAGATCCATGGCCTATTCATTGGCGTGGATCCACTCTGCTCAATCCCAAGACCCGCGCGAGAGTCCGTCGCGACCACGACGCCGGAGGAGTGCCTGCCCTCGCTGATGGGCAGCCTGCCGCTTGCTGGGCCCACACGCACCGACCCCTCATCTGCCACTGCCCGGCTCAACCTCAAGGCGCGCTCCACCTGCACGAGGCTGGCCACGTGTTCCTCCGCGCCGACAGCCTCGCTTCGGCTCCGCTTCGCCGCCTCACCCAGATCGCCATCAGGCAGCATCGGCGCCGAGAGGAGGTCGAGCCCCACGGCGGAGCTCGATTGATCTCGCGCCGAGAGGAGGTCGAGCCCCACGGCGGAGCTCGATTGATCTCGCCACGTGCCCAGGAGCAACTTGGCGGAGACACCCCCAACGGCGCGCAGCTCGGCGGTGCTCGAGAGCGCCATGAGCAGCTCGAAGGCGCCGGCGCGCGTCTTGACGTTGACGTGCTCGACCTCGCCGAGCAGCGCGGGCAGCAGCTCGTGCAGCGCGGCCGCCGGCAGCGCGTTCGCGACCGCCTGCAGGCAGGCAAGGCGCTCCCCCTTGGCACCGGGCAGGCACGCCGGCAGCCCCTCGTCGAGCGCCCTCTTCAGCGCGGGCAGCTCGGCCGTGGCGTAGGCCGCATGATGCTCGCACAGTTCCCCGAGCACCTTGTACGCCTTCTTCTGGAGCAGCGCATCAGAGGCAAGCAACATCGGCTGCACGGCCCGGTGGAGCATCGCCACGTGGGAGAGTGAGATCGAAGGAGTGACTGCGAGGAGCAGATCAAGCATGCTCCGTTGCGCCTCGAGGGCTTCAGCCTCGCCCACCTCCGCTGCAGCGCTCGGCTCGAGCAGCTTGCGCATCAGCACCTCGAACAGCTCGCCAAGCGTCGCGTCAGGCGTGACCGATGCGACTGTACGCACGGCCTCCTGAAGGACGGGCTGCTTGGCGGGCGGCACTCGCAAGTGAAGCTCGAAGAGGAGGGGTAGAAAGTACTCGCCATAGCGGCCGACGGTCGCGAGGGCGGTCACGGCGTCGGGGGCGAGGGCCAGCTTGGTCGGGACTAGCGCCTTGCCAAGCGCGGGCGTCGTGCTGGGCGCGGGCAGCCCATTGCGCGAGAGTGCGGTGAGGACGAGGAGGGAGAGTGCGCTCAGCACGTGGCCTTGCACCTCGGGCCTCTCGGCGAGCGCTCGCCCAAGCGATTGCGCAATCAAGGGCAGGGCCTCGGCCACATCACGTGCGCACGCACAAAAGCCGGGGAGCAGCGCCCACACCTGCTCGAAGAGATTGCGCACTCAGAGGTAATCAGAGATTGCGCAATCAGAGGTAATCAGAGATCATCAGAGGTAATCAGAAGTGATCAGAGGTGATCTGAGGTAATCAGAGGTAATCAGCGCCCACACCTGCTCTCGAAGAGATTGCGCAATCATAGGTAATCAGAGGCAATCAGAGGTAATCAGAGGTAATCAGAGTTAATCAGAGGTAATCAGGGAAACTCAGAGGTAATCAGAGATAAGCAGAGGTGATCATAGGTAAGCAGAGGTAAGCAGAGGTAATCAGAGCCCACACCTGCTCGAAGAGATTGCGCAGATGGCGTGCCTCATTAAGCCGGCCGTCGGCTCCGAGTTTTGTCGCTTGCCCATCCAACCATTGGGCAAGCGGCAAGAAGTAAGAGCCGAAGAAGGCGAGCCGCGCATGCCCAATGTGGTGACGAAGCGCCGCGAGCAGCCACGACGTGTCCGTGCTGCCCTCATCGGCCGTCACACGGATCGGCAGCCGCTCAATGAAGCGCTCCGGCCCAATGGCCTCGGCAGCCGCCCCAAGAGTGGAGAGGAGCAGTGGGCGTGCTGCCCCCAGGGTCTCGTCCGCGTACAAGGCGGCGAGGGTGTCGAGGAGCGCATCGCCCGCGGGGCTCGCCGCCTCCCCCAGCCCGCGGTAGTAGCACGCGCACATTTTGAGCACCGCCTCGCACAGCTGGCCGAAACGTGGTCCGAGCGCGCCGACGAGCGCCCACCTGAGCGCACCGGCGGCCTCAGGGGGCATGGACGGACGGCATGTAGCGTCGAGCAGCTTGCAGAGCTCAGACGCGGCGAGCGGCCCCTCGGGCGCGCTTCCTCCACCCTCGCCGTCGCTGCCGTTGGGCGCCGCGCCCGTGCCATTGTGAGCCGCGGCGCCGCCGCCGACGGCGCCGCCCTCGCCGCCGCCGCCGCCGCCAGCGCCCTCGCCGCCGCCGCCGCCGCCGATGTGCTGCCTCCTGAGGACACGCACGAAGGCGGTGACGAGGGCGGGGAGGCGCGCGTGGCACTCGGCCGGCTCCGCTCCGAAGAGCGCGCCCGCCGCCGCCACGCACGCGCGCACGCTGCTCGCCTCAACCAAGAGGGGCAACCCCGGGCGCACGACAAGCAAAGTGTCGACAATGGCGGCGAGGGCGCTGGCGGGGATGATTCCGTGGCTCGACGCGTCCGAGCACACGTCCGCGAGCACCTGTGTCGCGCCACGGCAAAGCATCGGGTGACCCAAGGAGGGCAAGCGCAGCACCGCATGGATGGCCGTCAAAAGTGGCCTTGGCTCCAAAGCCCCGAGCGTGGCGCGTACAAAGTTGAGCACGAAGAGGGCGGGCTCGACGTCACGGAGGACGGCCGCCGTGAGGCACTCTTCCACAAAGCGCGCCGCCGCATCCGAGAGAGCGGGTGTGCGCTCGATGGCCGAAGTGCACACCTGCTGACCGCGCGAGCGGACCAGTGGGCTGGGATGCACGACAAACTCGAGCAGCCAGCGGAAGAGCTTGAGCGTGTCGGCGGTGATGGGCGCGCCCGCGGGCTGCGCCACGAGCAGCCGCAGCACGCACGAGAGCGCGCCGCGCAGCACGAGCGCGTGCTCCGCGTGCCGGTTGGCAACGCCCACGAGGGCGGACGCGATCCGTGGCCCCTGGCTGATGAGCACGGCGCGGGGCACGTGGGCGAGCGCGCGGTCGAGGAGCGTCATGATGCCCGCGTACACGGCTGGGTCGGTGTCACCCTGCGCCTCCAGGGTCGTCATGAACGCACCCAGGTACGCGACCGGCGAGCGCGAAGTGGCCTGCGCCGCGAGGATCTCCTCGACGGCAGCGAGTACGACGTTCTCGTGCAGGTATTTGCTCGTGGCGGTCGCCGTGTGCACCCGAACGTCCGCGTACAGGTCGGCAGAGTACTCCATATAGGATCTCGACAGGGTCGGTTAGGATCGCAACAAGGCACCCAGCTGAGAGTGGCCCGCCCCGCTGTCGGCCGACGCTCCGCGGTCGGCGGGCAGCGCCAGGCAAGTCAAGTCAAGTCTGGACGCGGCGCGATGATACTAGCTTCTCCTTCGAGACACTCCGTGTCCCTATCCACGAAAGCCCGCATCGATTCAGACAACGTGTGTGTGTTAAGTTAGTTAACTTTATTCCCCTGCACCCCATATGTTTGGAGGCTCCGGCCCCTTTTCCTCGAGACTTCGACTACTGCTGCGATATCACTTCCCTGTTCCGTCGATCAGTCGATGAGCGTGGGTCCGCGGGGGTTCCGCTGTGGTGATTATTTCGCAATCACAAATATTCACAAAGTACTTTTGCCACCATAAGAAGACCAAACAAGCATCAGGAAATGCAGCAGCCGAGCAGACTGACACAGCATGAAGGAAATCAAGCACAATGAGAAGTCACGCGTCGACGCTTCGGTACAGCGGGGCAATTGCAGCGAGCGGACGAAAACGTGGACGACACTCGACTCGCGGTCCGGAAGTCGTCCTACGGAACCTATCTCTCGCGTCTCGGCCGGGCGGTAGGGGCATTGGCGGTATTGCGGTAGAATGCGGTAGGGGTAGGCCGGTACGAACTAGCACTTCAAGCGCACAGTGAGTAGTCGCGTAGTGCGGAACTGTGATCACACAGAGCTCGACGTCGTGAGTCTCATGGCTGGTTCATGGTGAGTCCATGGCTGTGTCTCAGTCTAAGACGGACTTGACCTTCTCGATGTTGTTCAGCTGGTCGCGGCTGTGCTATCATGTGTGCTGGACACCATTTCTGCCGCATCACGAGTCTCCTGTTGCAGCTTCTCGTCACGCTGCTGAGCGAACCCGTCGGCTCTTCGGCGGCGTGAGTTGCAGGCGGCCGCGCCACTGACGAGGAGTAGCAGCGTGGCTGCTGCTCCGAGGCCCGCTCGCGCACCAGTCAGCTGCAGCAGGAGAAATGGCGGCGCACTGGGTGGCGGCGGCAGCAACGGCGCGGGCGAAGAGGGAGGCGAGGGGGAGGGTGGCGGTGGCGATGGTGGGGGCGGGGGCGAGGGTAGCGGGGGCGACGGCCTAGGCGATGCTGGTGGCAGTGGCGATCGAGGAGGCGGGGGCGATCGAGGAGGCGGGGGCGGTCGACTCCAACGCGCCTGCAATGCAGTGATGTTCGAGACCGGCAGGCCTGAAAGCAAGGCAGCCTTCTCCGCGGCATGCGCATCGGCAAAGAGGCTGCCGGTGCGAAAGGAGTTGTCGTTCAATGTCCAATAAAAGGACCCCAGGCCACGCGCGATCAGGTAGTCTCGCAATGCCGCCTGCCACGTCGCCGTCGCAGGGATGTGTTGCCCGTCCCACGTACGGCCCGCCCACGAGCCACCCCACTCACCCACGAGCACAGGGATGCCCTGCTGCTGTGGAATCCGCCCAAAGTGAGCGTCCCACACACCGGGCAGGTTGGCGGGGAAGGAGCGATCGTGCAGGTAACCTTGGGTGCCGTGGCCGTATATGTGGACCGAGAGGGCGAGCCGATGCGGCTGCTCGAGCGTGATAGGCCTACCTGATTGGCGGATGACGTTTTCCCCCCACCAGCAATCGTTACATGGACTGGCCCCGCCGATGCCTTCGGCGACGACAATCCATCGGTCACACCACGCATGGATCGCATCGCGCGCGATGCGCTGCACGAAGTCGCGCCATGCATCCCAGGACGCGTCGTGCGGCTCATTGAACACGTCCGCGAGCACCACATTCGGGAACGAGCAGTAGCGCTGAGCGAGCAGCTGCCATGCCCGGTAGATTGGTCGCTCACTCACGCGCCCACAGTGGTTGCTGCCCGGCGCCTCGCCCGTGCACCAGAGGCCATTGTTGCCTTCGGGATAGTCGAGCGTGTGCATATCGAGCATGACAAACAGCCCAGCGGCCGCCAGACGACGGATCAGGTCGTCGAGGGCTCCTAGCAGCTCCCAGCCCGCGTACTCACCACAGATGTTGCTGAGTACATAACCGTCGGCGGAAGCCGCCATGTTGAGCAGTGCCGCTGAGAGCGGCAAGCGCACAGCATTGAAGCGCTCGCGGCGCAGGTACGCGAGGTACTCGCTCACGGGATACTTGTAGAGCTCGTGCACACAGCCGCTAGCTTGTATGCCGGCCCAATTCGCGCCTTTGAGTTTGAGCTCTTCCCACTGCACTGCACCGATGTCCACATCCACAGCGGCCGCGCCTGGCGGATGCGCCTGACGTACCGTATCGGTCTCAAGCCCAACGACGGGCGCAATCCAGAGCTTTCCCGCGTGCGCTGAGAGTGTGAATGGGCGCGTGAACGGTGCGTCGGGCGTGCCGGGACGCCAGAGCACGCGGGGCGGCGCGACGCTCGCCCTTGCGCAGCACGTGGCAGCGCAAGAAGAAAGGGCAAAGGGCGTGTGGCATGCGCGCTCGAGCGAGCGGGTGCCCTCGAGGGCACCCCACTCGGCAGCAGCCCACTCATTGCACGCCTCCTCCGGGGTGGCGGCCCCGTCGGCCTCCTCCGGAGTGGTCGCCCCTTCACGCGCCCAGATGTCGACTGCCTCCGCGCAGGGGTCCTGCGGAGGGTACGCAGGCGGCGGAACGCTTGGCGAGGCAGGTGGCTGCAAAGGCGGGGATGGTGGCAAGGCTGGCAGGCGCTGCGCGGGCGGTAGACGAGGCATTGGTGATGGAAGTGTTGGCAATGGTGATGGAGGTGTTGCTGGTGGCAGTGGTGATGGCGGATGTTGAAGACGGCTTGGCGCAGTTGGTTGTGTAGGAGCTTGGATGGTTAAGTCACTGTATGAAGGACGATGGAGCAACTCGTTGACTGCAACCACAGCGGAGATCAGCATGGTCGCCGTCGCCGCCAACCCCACGCACAACCTGGTAGTACCACGTTTCCGCTCCTTCTTGCTCACTGGAGTGATATTGTCAACCTCTGGCGGAGCTTCGCTCTGCTCCGGGGCCTCGAGCTCAAGAGCCACAAATCTTGATTTTGAACGAGAGCTCTGCTTGCCACGCCCACGGGCAGGTTGAGTTGGAGCCATGGAAGTTTTACAGTTCACGAAATTCTGCATGCATTTGGGCGAACTTTGGCTTCTTTTGGTGATTGGAGTCCCCCCGTGATTGGAGTCCCCCCCGTGGCGGGGGGCGGTTGTAGTACGTTGTCCCCCCACAATCATGGTGTTATAGATATACTCGACGTCCTATGAGCGGCGCCAGGGCAAAAACCACTGGGTCGCGCGAGCCGCGACGCGTGTAGGGACCCTAACCGGTGCGGCTAGCTGTAAAACGTCACGTAAAAACGTCGCGTCGAGACTCGAGTCTCGAGACGAACGAGACATCGGTCGACTGGCCCGTTGGCAGCTACGGTAGCGCTACTGAACTCACCGCGCTACTGTAGACGTTTGTACAGCGCTCGACAGCCGTTAAGTTACATGTCCTGTAGTCTCTATTGACTATATGGTATCTACATTCCCTCAAAACAGTCGAGGGTCTTGGCACGGGCTCTTGACCTCCCCGCTCCAGGGGACCACGCCGGAGTATACCCTGCCCCTCGTAGTTCCCCGCTCGTCGAGCGTTGTCGCACGTTGTTGGTTTGCCGCATGTGATGCAGCAGCATCATTTCTGTGATGTGAGCGGAGTGTTGATCCATTTCTGTGGTGTGCGCGGAGTGTTGTTCCGCCAACATGCTGCGTGGGCGATCCCGTTGTGCTTCCGGTTTCGCAGGAGCACCTGCTGAATCCGCTGGTGCTGCGTCCGGTGCATGTAATGCTTCCGGCCTCGCAGGTGTCCGGCTTCGCAGGTGCTCCGTCTTCGCAGGTGCTGCCCGTGGAGTAACACCCTTGGTCAGCTGCGCAGTCGTCAGGTTGCCGGTTGAGGGGTCTAGGGCGCGAAGCAACTCGAGGAACCGAGCGGCTGCGACTGCGGTGCCGCGCTCTGTCAGACGCACGGGCGAGGTTTGATGGCTTGGGTGAACGCACGAGTCGTCTTTACCAATGGACTTCAACGAGCTGCTGGAAGGCGAGAGCGAGAGCGCAGCCGAACAGCCTTGCTGCATCGATCGCTCTGTCAGACGCACGGGCGCGGTTTGATGGCTTGGGTGAACGCACGAGTCGTCTTCACCAATGGACTCCAACGAGCTGCTGGAAGGCGAGAACGAGGACACGGCCGATCTGCCTTGCTGCGTCGATCGCCTTTGCGGCGGTGCTATGAGCTGTCCTCCGGGCATGATCGGTTGTGAGGCTGGTCTGGGCAAGCGGGGCCGGCGCACCAACACAGAAGCCTCCATGTCAGTCGCGGTGGCACTCTCTAGGATCTGTGGGAGGGACTCGGACGCCTCGCCGCCGCTCGTCTCGGGCCTCTCTGCGCCGCTGCTCGCTGCGCTGCTGCTCTCTGCGCCGCCGCTCTCTGCGCTGCTGTTGCTGCTGAGCCAAAGCGCGTGTGCATACTCAATGTCGGGGGTGACTGCATCCACATCGATTGATGGCGATCGGGGTATGGATGTCGACGATGGCGATAGCGATGCGGGCGCCTCGGAGCTAGAATGTAGCCTGGAAGCGGCCGCATGCGATGCGGGCTCATTTGCCAACATGTAAAATAATGACCTCGTGATCAGCTCTCTCTGAGACGCGTCGAATCCTCGTGTGGGATGCCGTCGGAGGTCAATCGACAAAAGACATAGGAATTCCTAATTGGTACATGTAAAGGGGCTAATAATGGATTTGCCCAATAAGGTATGAAAATAGATTCGCCGGTCCTCGAGGTCCGGCGGGGTCCGGCGGCCGGTAGGGCGACGTCTCACGTCTGGTCCCGTTTTAACCCGGGTTCTTTAGGTGCGCATTTAGTGGGTGCGGTGCAGATGGTCCGAACGGCCGATCCGCGTCGCGCACCTCTCAGCCGTAGGCAGCACGGTGGGAAGCAAAGCCTCTTAAAAAGTGTCCCATCCCTCCGATGAGTGCATCCCGTGCATGAGTCGCGGCGTGCTGCCCCACCCCAGTTTAACCTGTTTTGGTTACCTTGAGCGTCTCCATCCATTCGATTGCATCCATTTGTCCTCACTCTTCTATATTCGCCTTCTCATCAGCGCGGGGAGAGTGCGGGGGGCCTTTGGGCAACCCATGTGTGTTCCGTCAGTCCATTCAATGTGTCATCATTTCACGTCGTGTGGTTATTTTCCAGGAAATGACCACCACATCTGTCTTCCCAATCCCTGTAAGACCAGACCGGGCATTCCAAAGCCCCCACAATTTCTCGAGATCGCCCCCAGCCTGACGCGCGCCGACTGGTTCACGACTGGCCACTGGCGTGCGGCCTAGCATCTCACCCGCCCGGCTCCAGACAGCCACGGTTCTCGCATATGCGCGAGACCCCCCAGCGACATGGAAGTCGTCACTAAATTCAAAATTGAACATACTCTACGCAGTGCGGAGCTGTCACTTTGTCTGAAAGTTTTATTTCGGAGCGACGCCGTCGCGCGTCGTTTGCTGCGTTGGAGCAAAGTGGAGCTGTCACCTCGTGGAGCTCTGAAAGTTATATAGTCTCCGTATTATATGGTTTTTATTTCGCTTTTCGGACGCCGTCGCGGTGCGGTGTCAACTGCTCATGCTACATCCCGATCGACGTTCCGCGCGAAAGTTAATGACATGAAATTTAACATAACATGACTCTGTGGGTGTCCAATTAAGTGCTGCACAGCATGTCTAAACCTCCTCGAGCAAGAGCTCGCGCATCACGGCTAATGAGCGCGACCGGAGAGTTTTGTTTGGCTTCCGCGGCCCTTGGGGGAGGGTCGTTTCACGCCCGCCTTCTTTGATGAGCGAGTTCAACGTGTCGCTCGAGAGAGCGTCGATGAGCTTGGCTGTGCTGTCGACCCCGCACGAGACCAACTTGGCGTGCACCTTGGCGACGGCGTCGAATATCGTCCAGGGCGGATCGACGCGCATCCCCACCTCAGTCAGCAGCGCCAGCAAAGGCAGCGCCGCAAATCCCGCCACGACGCCGCCGCCACCGCCACTGCTGCGGCTTGACCGCTCCCGTGCAGCCTCGCTAGATTCTTCGCCGTGGCTGAGCTCCTCCCCTTCATCAAGCACCGCACACGAAGGGGCTAGCGTCGCATGCCGTCCCGCCGGGTGAGTCCAAGTGCTGAGGACGCGCCCCGTCGACGCAGAGCGAATGCAGAGGGGCTCGGCCGCGTGCGGATCGGCGCTCTGCTCCATGGCCCGTCGGATCAAGCATAGGTATGCTGTGGAAGGGTGCTCAGCGGCCGCATCCTCCCTCATCGAGGCTTCGCGTGGCAGGTAAGTGAGTGCCTCCACCCAGTAGCCGCCGCTGCTGCCGCCGACGTTGATGCCGTTGCCATCGCTGCCGCCGCCGCCGCCGCTGCTGCCATCGGCGCCAGAGCTGGCGCCGCTGCTGTTGCCAGTGCCGCCGCCGCCGCCGGTCGCCGTCGCCCAAAGTCGATCCGCCGCCCCCCCGCTGCCGATGCGCACGCGCACGCGCACTCGGCGAGTCCCGCCACGCTCCCCCTCGCCTGCTCGACGGTCCGCGCTCGCGAGCTGCTCGAACGTGAGCCAGTACACGGCGCCGTACAGGCGCGCGCCCGGCTTCGGCCGAGGCACGCAGAGTCCGCCGCCCCAGCTGCACGAAAAGGGGCACGCGGCGAAGGCACGCGTGTGGTCGGGCAGCACGGCGCGCACGCCGCCTCGCACGTTCTCAAGCTCCAGAAGTTCGAGAGGGTGGGCGAAGACGAAGAGCGCCGCGAGCGCACGAGGTGTGCTCACGACCAAGCGTGGGGACGCCGCCAGGGCATCGGCGTCAGCGTCGGCATCGGCATCGGCGCTCGCACCCCCAGCGTCCATGTCGGCATCAGAGACCGACACAACACTTGTACCCGTCGCGCGGACAGGCATCACAGCCTCCGCGGCCGGCGCGGCGTACGGGAGCGCGGCTGCGCCCTCGGCGTCTGGCATCACCACGTCCTCCTCGCTCGGCGCTCTGGTGCGCACTTGCATGCAAGGCAGCGGAGCCCCCACAGCGGCCAATGAGCACCCTCCCGAAGCGGCGGCGGCGTAGACGATGCGGGCGACGGCTGCGAGCGCCGCGGCGACGCGATCGCGCAGCCGGTCGTCCGCGTGAAGGGCGCGCCGAAGCCGCAGCGACAGCTCGAGCTGCACCGCGGCATATCTGAACTCGACCGCCTGCTGGCTCAATGTGCATCGACCGTTGGTCCACCCACCACTGAGCCGTGGCCGCAGGTTGAGCACGAACTCTGTCGAGGAGAGCGCCCGTCCCAGTTGCTGCAGCAGCGCGCGCTCGATGGTTCGCACGAGCAGCGGCGGCGCGCGTGCGCGCATCGCAGCCAGGCCGCAGTCGCAATCGGACGCGTCCACACTGTCGTCGTTGATTCCAGGATGATGGTCACGGCGCCCGTGGAGGTCGCAGTGCAAGCATGCCCACGGCGGCCAGCGCTGCAACGCGTTGCGCAGCGCCTCGTTCCATGGATTTGATGGAAGTTCATCGATGCGCAGATAGTTCGGGTCCCGCAACCCTGCCTGTGGCTGCGCGGTCCTGGCGCTGATGCTGGAGATGTCTCGGGACCAGGTGAGAGCAGAGCCACCGGTGCTCTCTGCGAACGTCTCGCACAGGAACCCCGTGAGGTCCTCGGGCTTATGATCAGCCTCCGCATCGCGATGCAGATAAATTGTGTGCGGAGCCGTGAAGAGCAGCGGCGCGACGCCAATGCGCGTCCTAGTCTCCATGAGGATGTCGCGTTGTGCCGGCGCTGTAATCGGCCCTGTTGCAAGCAAGCAAGCAAGCAAGCAAGCAAGCTTGGCCCTGTTGCAGCCCTGTGGGGTTTGTGGGCACCCTTTTGTGTGGGCACAACAAGCGTTCACGTTCACGTAAATTCACGTACAATGTTCACGTAAATTTGCCATCTCGGCAAGACGCACGACCACAGGTACCGTGGAGACACAGCTTGGAGGGTGCAGACTCAAGACACACGCGTACATGTAAGGCGTACAAGGGAAGGCGTAACTAGCAAAATTCCCAGCAGTAAAAAGTGCTCCTTGCACATGCGACATGGGCAAGTCTACAGTCTTGCCCCAAAGAGCAAATAGACGGTGCGCGATCGCGGTGCGTCTGCTGTCGGCCATCGGCTGCTGGCACACTGCAGCCTCAGAGCTCAGTCTCCCCACATCAGCGGCCGTACATGTACACATGTAGATGCTACCTTCGGTGGCTCAAAGATCCACCATCTCGAGTATATAGTCTCCGTAGTATATATAGCGAGCTGCCGCGCGCTGTCGAGCTAGTGGCGCTGAAGCGGCGCGGCTCGCACATGAGCGTCGACTTGAGCACGGAGCGCCGACTTGAGCACGGAGCGCCGACTTGAGCACGGAGCGTCGACTTGAGCACGGAGCGTCGACTTGAGCACGGAGCGCGTACTCACTGCGGCGACGGCAGCGTCGGCCCGTTCTCGTCTTCCCACCACTCTGCCTCGGTTCGCCACTGCGACACGCCATCCTCGTAACGCACAAAATGCTCGCGAACACGATCTTGCCAGACATGAAAGTCCATGATTTCACCCGCCATTGTTCTCTGAAGGTCCTGTCGCCAGCTCCACACTCGTTTACCGATGGCTGGGTCGAGAGGCTGCTTGCCCTTTCGGCTGCTTCGTCGCACAGCAACCTCCTCGGAGTGAGCTGCAGACGAGCTGGCGCCACGTCCACTATTCGGCTCGACATCCATCGCCTCCGTCGCCGTCGCTGCTAACGTCGCTGCAGGCGGAGCCAACGCAGAAACTGCTTGCGAATTGGCAAACAAGGCGTATGCAGACGCGGCTTTGCGGGCCGTTGGGTAATAGCCCAGGCTGACTTTGCTCACACCGCGAGCGGTCACCAGCTCGGGGTGGTGCGAGCGCTTGTGCTGGTACAAACCGCCATAGGATGCGTACGCTTTCTCGCAAATGGGGCATTCCCATTCGTGTGTTAGCTCGTCCATGTTTCGCTCGCTCTCACGAGGACGGCCTCGGGGTCGCTTGCCATTGGCCACAGCGACCTGCTTGGCCTCGGCAATCAGCCAAGGGTGATGCTTGCGCCGGTGCTGGTACAATCCGCCGTAGGTGATGTAAGAGGCACCGCACCCAGGCTCGTCGCAAAAGAAGTGGGGCTCCGCATTCGGGTCAGCTGGGGGCCGGCCGCGCTTCATGCCCGAAGGTGCAGGCTCTGCTAGTGCTGCACCCGCTGCCGCCACGTGTTGGTGCTGCTCGTGTTCGACCTCGCCAATAGTGTAATTCGACGGCGCGGCCGATACCACAGCCCCAGCGCCTGTGGTTTCGGCTGCTGCCTCGTCCTCTGCCGCCGGATTGAGAAGCGGCTGCACCACGAGCGGCTCCAGGTCTGGCTCGCTCTCGCCGGAATCATCGCTGTTGAGGTCGAACATCGAGAATTTTCGAAAAATGCGGATGCGAGCCACGGGGGCCGGTGTTGGCTTTTTCTAATTGACCGTTTTTCAGATCCTTTTACGTCGATTGCATGCACGTGACATGATCTTGAAATGCCCGCCGAGCCCGCCGCACTTTACACTTCGGCAGCTCGGCGGGTCGGCGCGAGATTTTGAGTTTTTGACCTCGCTCCTGTGTGTTTCACTGCTCAGGTAGGTAAATTATCCTAGCCGTGTGGTGTTTAAACTCTCGGTGTGGGTCCGACAATATTTTGAGTTTTGACCTTGCGGGGAGAGTTCGTTTCACTACAGACTCAGGTGGAGCTCTCAGGGTCGAGTTAAATACCCATACCTGCGTATGCGGCAGCACACTTCTGTCCGCGCGCCTGTCGCTCCTGTACAGCCCGGTATGCGCCTGACGCCCCGCCGAGGACTGAGATCATTTCTCCTATACATGTATCCCTATGTCCTGTGCGGGCGGTATGGGCCGGGGTCGCGGTCCGCCGACGGCACGCACGTCACGCCACGACTGTCCGTTTTTCTGACTGCGTGCCGACGTGGCCTCTGCGCGCGCGCTGCCCCCGACAAGATCGACGGCGACACGATCGCGCACTGAGATCGCATGGAGATCGAATGCGCCTCCTCCTCCGAGATCGCACGAAGATCGCACTGAGATGCACTGAGATCGCTCCTCCACCACACATCCGCACATGAGCGAGCGAGCGAGCATGCCACTTGCCACTCCTCTGCCACCTGCAAACCCCTCGCCTGCTGAACTGCACTCCTTCCCCTTCCTTCTCACATGCCGCCGAGCGCGCGCGAGAGCTCATTGCTCGCCTGTCGCATCTGCGCCTCAGTGAGCTTCTTGCGCTTTGGCGGCGCGCTCGCCTTGAGCGACTCCTCCGTCTGCGTGCGCAGCGCGTCGAGCTGCACGAGCAGTGCTGAAAGCTCCTCGAGGCGCGCCGTGTCGGCGGACGTGAGCTCATCGGCCGGCTCCGCAGGCACGTAAGGCGCGCCGGTAGTCGGTCGGGTGTGCCGCTCCTTGTCGCGCGCCGTCTTGGGCGGCGGCATACCCTCACCCACGGGTGAGGCAGTGAAGGTATCGAGGGACTCGCGAGGGAAGGAGCGACCTTGGGGCGCCGTCTTGGGCGATATGCCCTCACTCAACGGCGAGGCGTGAAAGGTCTCGGTCGAACCAATCGAGTTGCGATGCAGCGGCAGAATGGTTGCGATCACGGGGACCTCCTCCTCCGCCTCCTCCGCCTCCTCCGCCTCCTCCGCCTCCTCCGCCTCCTCCTCATAGTCGTAGCGCCCCGGCGACGCCGGCGGCCGCTCGATCTGGTCGTGCACCTCCTCCTCGTAGTCATAGCGCCCTGGCGACACCGGCGTGCGGCTCTTGGGAGGCGAGCGCGGCGCGCCCTCGTCGCCAGTGCTCACCTTGAGCGGCGAGCGAGGCGCCTCCATTGAAGCTCGACGCTGCGGAGATCGAATCTCGGGATGCGGAGATCGAATCTCGGGAGGCGCCTCCATTGGAGCTCGACGCGCATCCATGGGCCCTCCTGCTGAGCCAAAGGCACGCCCAGTGACGACCTGCTCGGAGATCCCGCGCACATCGGTACGCGCTGCCCAAGGCACGTCCTCCACCTCGTCCTCGTCATCCTCGGAGGCGGTCAGCCCGTCGATGTACTGGTAGTCGGGCAGAGCGGCGACCGCTGAAGCGAACGTACGCCCCAGCGGCGAGGCGGCCGTCGCGGTGGCGGTCCCGTAATCCTCGTCCATCTCATACTCCTCCTCCTCCTCCTCCTCCTCCTCCTCCTCCTCCTCCTCCTCCTCCTCCAGCGCATAGTCCTCTCCCTCCTCGTAGAGCCGCTGGATGGCGGCCTCCATGCGAGCCAGCTCCGAACGCTTCTGCTGCAACACCTGTGGGGAGAGGGGTGGGGCGCCATGGTGAGCACTTGCATGCGAGCCAGCTCCGAACGCTTCTGCTGCAACACCTGCACTAGTGCCGTCGCATCCTCCTCCTCGTCTTCCTCGTCCTCCTGCTCCTCTTCCTCGTCCTCCTCGTCCTCGTCCTCCTGCTCCGGCTCCCCCGGCTCCTCCTGCTCCTCCAGCTCGTCCTCGTCCTCGTCCTCGTCCTCGTCCTCGTCCTCACGATCTTCGCTTGGGACATAATCCGGGTCCTCCTCGTCGTCGTCCTCGTCGTCGTCCTCGTCGTCGTCCTCGCCGTCGTCGTCGTAGTCGTCGTAATCAATATCCCCGAGCGTGCCCTCAAAGTCCTTGAGCGCGGGGCTCAGAGAGCCCGCCATCGACGGTACGATGCCGAACTCCTTCAGCTCCTCGAGGGTTGGTTTCTTCCCGAGACCGTCCGCGTTCAGCGGCGATTCAATGGCGGCCTTCCAGATGCGCGCCTCGATTTGGGCGCTGGCCGTCGGGCTCGCTTTGGGCAAGTCGGGCAATGCGAGCCCGGTGGTCGGCAGGATGTGCCGCTCCTTCAGCCGCTTCTTGGCCTGAGCGAGCCTCTCTCGTGCCTCCATCTCTCTGGCCTCGTTGGCCATCATGAGCTGCGCAATCTGCTTGGAACGCTGTGCCCAGTTGTCGACCGAGATCGGAGAGCCACCTTCCGCCGCCGGCTTCGCGACAGTCACTGCTGCCACCTTCTTGGCAGATGGAGCAGGCTCCTTGGCAGATGGAACGGCCGCCGGGGTGGCTCCACAACGCGAGTCTGGATGTTCGGCCTGCCGGGCCACGAGGATGCGGCGGAGGATGTCGTCGGGCTCGCTCTGAGTGACGAAGCTCGGCGCCATCCTTGAGGGTGGGACGACACTCGGAGGGGCCCGGAAAGCGGACGCTGGCAGCGGCGGTGCGGCCACCGGGAGCTCGAGCGCCTTTGCACGCTCGACGGCGAGAGCATAGGTCTGGTAGGTGAGCTGCGCGATCGAAGCGAGACGGGACTGGATGTCCGCTGACATGAGCTGCTGCCGCGTGGCGCTGTGGATGACGCGCAAAAAGGGGTGCCAATCACAAAGCCAAGCCACAACCCGCACTCGGCAATGTGGCGCCGACCGGCTGGGCGGAGCGGCGGGACGCGAAAAATCATTTGTCTCGTGAATTTGAACCGACGGGACGCCGTTTCGACCCTCGCAGAGGTTTCGAGTCGTTTCGAGTCTCGCTGGGCTTTCCACAGGAAAATAGGTCAGCCAATTCAAGAGAGAAAAAAATCATCATTCATAGTGAATACACCAACAAGACTGTGGGCAGCAAATGCTTACTCGCCGAGCAGCGAGCGACGCGCCGCCAGGATCCTCTCGAGAGCAGCTCGCTCCTTCTCCGCGCCGACGATGCGCGACACCTTCTTCTCCTCGTATGCCATGTCGGTGAGCGCCGCGCCCGCGCCGTACGCGTCGAGGAGGCCCGCACGCTGGTCGCGCCGCCGCTCGATGTGCGTCTCGAAGCGCTCCTTTTCGACGATGAGGCGCTCGAGCTCCTTCACCTGCGCGTCGAGCGCCGCGAGCGCCGACTGTGCTTGGCGGTCCGATCCGCCCTTAGCGGCCACCTCGACCGCAGCACACGTCTCGCCAAAGCGAAGCGCCTGCATCGTCTCGAGAGCGTGTTCACCCTCGGGGCGTGCGGCGAGGATCACGTACGTCTGCGCGCCGCCGCTAAGCGACGGCCTGAGCAGCATCGTGAGCTGGTCGTCTTTAAACGGTACGTGAGCGTGCTTCTGGTTGAGAGCGCTCATGACCGACTTGAGTGCCAGGAGGCCTTTGTTAATGTAGATCGCCTCGCGCAGCTGCTCGCCGCGCACGCCCGAGCGCTTCACCTTCTCGGAGCCTCCCAGGTCCGCCAGGCACAACTGGGAGACCACCGGCGGCACGCCCTCGGGCTCGCCGAGCGCGCGCTGCTCGAGCGTCAGCATGAGCAGCGAGTGCGCGCGTGACGAGCGCTCGTTCATGGCCGTGGCCGCGCGCCGCTTGCTCAGCTCAGCGCGCTCGAGTAGCTCGAGGGCCTGCGAGGCGCTCTCCAGGGGCTCATCGGCGTAGCCGGCCGCCGTCGCGGCGGCCGCTACGCCTGACCAGAAGCCGCCGATGGAGGCGCCCGCGTGCAGCAGGTCAGTGATCTGCTCGCCAAAGACCTCCACGCTCGACATCTTGAGGCTCACGCTCACGCCCGCCGCCTCGCGCTCCTGGGCCGCTCGCAACAGCGAGAGCACCGCGCGGGGCGCGAGGCCGGCCGTTGCGGCCGAAGGAGAGACACCCGCACCCGGTCCGGACATGGTGAATGTCTTGCCGCTGCCAGTCTGTCCATACGCGAGGACGCACGCGGACCGGCCGTTGAGAACTCCCGCGACGAGCGGGGCGACGGCCGCGTCGTACACGTCCGCCTGCGAAGCCTCGCCGGCGAAGGTGTGCTCGAACTCGAAGGCGCGAATGCCGGCGCCCGGAGCGCAGATGATCGCTTGCCCGCCCTGCAGCGCGATCAGCCCCGCGGCAGAGGCCGACGACGCGCCGTCAGCGCCATCAGCGCCGCCCTCGGCCGGGGCGCCGCCCTGACAGCTTCCATCGTAGTCATCCCCGACCGCCGCCATTCCCTCAACGCTCGCGTGGTGGTTTGCGTCGAGATTCTCCTTTGCGGCCTCATCTTCGGCGGGCCCCGCGCAGCTCGAGCTCGCAAACGGATCAACCGACTCGCTGGCCTCGGGCGCCCAGAGTCGCTTGCGCGCCTCGGCGAGGGTGCAGTTGTGGGCGGCGGCGATGAACTGCAGACGCTGGTGCAGCGGCAGCACGACCTCGCGCGGCACCTCCTGCGCGGGTCCTGCTGTGCCGCCTGGAGGACGGAAGCGGCAGCCCACTGCGATGTGGAACGGCGCGCGCTCGGGCGCGGGCGTCGGCGCGCCAAAGCACTCGCTCACGAAGGTACCCCGCGCCGAAAAGAGGCGGCGGCACTTGGTGCGCCACTCGCCCGTTGAGCGGGATGTATCAAAGTGAAGCCGCGCCTCACGTGCGATGGTGGTGGCGAGCGGCCGCCAGGTTATGTCCTCTTTCGCGAGGGCCGCCCAGGCGTGGTTGAGGCAAAGGAGATTGGTCGCCGAACGGAAGTCGCACAGGGCGATGAGGAGCTGGCCGAGCTCCACGGACGGCTGGCCGAGATCGAGGGTATCGCACTGCTCCGTGTTGACGGAGGCCGTTCGATTCTGATTTTGCATTGATTCGAAAATGGCTCGCCAAAGTTCTCCGCGACGTTCACGTTCACGTTAGATTGCCACTCGGCAAGACGCACGACCACCGGCCCCGTGGAGACCAAACGTGGAGGGCGCAGAGAAAGTTCTCGCGACGACAGCGCGACGACCGCTTGTATCGGTACGGTTCCCGCGCAATTGGTCCCGCGTTACCGCCGTTCGCAAGCTCGCCTGCACTGCGAGTACATAGTAGGCTCGAGTACCATACCTTTCCCCAAGCCTTTCACTTTCCCGTAAGTTTTTCCAACTAAACCATGCTGATCGTATACAATACCCAATGTCCGTTTCCACACTCGATCAGTCCTCACATATGTGCTGTCTCTCGAGGTCTGGTCTCGAGGTGTGATTAGCCCCGCGGGGCTGTGTAAACCTGCGCATCACGCTCGCGCCGCGATCCAAGTGAGTGCGTAAGACTTCGGCTCTGCGCTCTGCGGTCCCGGGCCGCAGTCCCGCAGACCGAGGCATGTGAATGGACACATGGCACGGAGCGCAGCGCCCACGCCCGCGCGTCGTCCGGCTTTGCGCGCTCTTCGGCGCGCCGCCTTACGATGGCTCGATGGTGCCGAGCTGGCAGATGAGAGCATCAGTCGCGTATTGTGCGCCGAGCTGTTCGAGAGCGACGAAGAGATAGAAGTTGGGGCTGACGAACGGCACGACGAAGCCGATCGCGAGGCAGAAGGCGTTGAAGATCGCGTGCTTGGCCGACTTAAGCGTCGCGTTCGTCATGAACGTTTTCGAGCTCATCTGGCCACGATACCACGCGATGCTGTCGACGAAGACATCCGCGAGGTAGCATGTAATTCCGCGCACGATGAAAAAGGTTGGGCTGGTGGCGACGAGCGCGCCCGCCCGGTAGCTGGAGACGAGCCCCCGCGCGCCACTCGCCCGCTCGGCGTCGAGGGCCACGCGCGCGGCCTTGTGAGGATGCTTGAGCAGCTCTGCATACTGTGAGGCCGTAAGCCGAGGCTTGCCTGCAATCTCGATACAGCGCGTGAGCGTCTGCCCGACAACGTCGCGGGTGAAGCCGACGGCCGTGTCGTGGCCGACGCGATCCCATTCGAAGGGCTTCCCCGGCGGCGGCCGGTCGTCCTCGTCCTCGTCCACGTCGCCCGCGATGTAGTTGGCAAAGTCATTGATCTTTCCACTGCGCGTGAGCTCCTGCATGGCGCCGTTGAGGCCGGCGAGCGCGATTGAGAGCGTGGCGTTGAATGGGTAAAAGGCATCGAGCAGGGGCTTCTCAACGCGCACGCCGTCGCCCGGCTCGCCCGGCTTCTGGATCTTTACGAGCTCTTTGGCCGACCACGCAATAAAGCTCCGCGCCGAGGAGGAGGAGGCAAAGGCGCTCGGCTGAGCTGGGCTCGCGCACTTGCCCAGGTGAACGGCCGCAAACTCGCGGAGGGAGGCGCGCGGGTTGATCAGCGGCTCACTCGGTGATGGCAGAAAGACGTGGGCGACGGGCTTCCGCACCGCACCCAGCATCATCTTCGAGCCGACGAGTGCAAGAGTCGATCGGCGCCGCGATACCCCGCCCACGTCAACGCCTGTTCCCGTATCCCGGTTCAAACGCAAGTTCCGAGCGCTAAGGGAACCCCTTAGAAAAACATCGGGTAGGTTCTTCGAAGATTCACCTCGAAAAGCCATTACGATGCAGCTCCTCTTCGTCGGCCTCGCGGTCTCCTTTACGTCTACTTCGCTGCACAGACAGCCTCGGAACCTTTCTCCTTCACGCAGCAACCATCGCAGCATCGCAATGGATGCGTTCAAACGTGCGGAGGTCTTGTTTGGTGGTGAGACAGTCACCGAGCGCGAAGTGGTTAACGTGATCGGCCGCTGGAAGGAGACTTCACAGTGGAACGATATCGGTGCGGCGGTCCAGCTCGATAAAATGGTTGCAGCCGGGGTCCGCAGCAAGAGTCAGGGCACCTTCTCCGACCGTCCTACTCAGGTCGTCGACCAGCAGCGGACTCCGGAGAGGCGTAAGATGCTGCAGAAGATGGGGCAGGTGCAGAGGTTCCTCTTCGTCGAGAACGTACCGACTCTGCCTTTCAAAGATGCGGCCCTTGCCCGCAGCGTTGGTGCTAGCGTGCGAGAGCTCAACTCCGAGCCTCTCAACCCCCTCGCCCTCGAGGTCGTCTTCGATGCACTCACTCAGAGCAAGTCGTCATTCGCCAATCAGACAGCCGCAAACGCCCGGCGCGCGAAGTATCAGAACAAGGATGGCAGCTTCAACGCCGCTGCCCTCACATCGGATCTGGCCGCAGGGCGCCTTTACATTTATTCCTTCGCTGCCGCCTTCTATGGCACGCAGAACCTCCTGGTCCTCGCGGTGCTCTACAAGCGTGGCAACCTCGATGGCCTGCTCGATGGGCTTTCTCATCTGGGCGACGTCTTCTCGTCGCCGCTCCTCTTCGCCGGCCTTACCGCGCCGCTCATCGGGCGCACCGAGACCGATCTCCTCGTGCCAAACCTCGTTGGCCTAGGCGCGTACGTCGGCCTTTTCGCCCTCCTCTTCTACATCTTCCGCCCCCAGATTTTGGAGGGCAAGGACCTTCAGTCATCGCCTCTGGAGAAGACCATCCTCAACCGGAAGAAGGATTGATAGCGCTACTCAAGCAGCTTCTCAAGGAGCTACTCAAGCTCGCGCTTGAGGGAGGAGTGTTGGGGGGGGAAGAACGAGTATTCACAGCCCATTCACACTGTCGTGACGAAGCACGTGTGCGAAGGCCCGCTGGCGTGTATCCATAGGAGTGAGTGTGCAGACGAACAACGCGTACGTCCCTGTTTTACTTTTACGCCGCAGCTGGCCCGCCGCGCAATCGTACGTGACGCGGCGCCATGTCGTTCTCGCTCGATGGCCTCTCAGCGCCTGTGCGTTTCTCTGCAAAGCTCGAGGCGGCCATCAAAGACGTGCTGCCCTCGACCGACCCATTCGACTCGGCCGACTTTGACGCGACAGCGCACATCAATAGGCTCTTCCCGACCGAGGAGTCGCTCAGCGAGGTGGAGCCCAAGATGCTGGAGCTGCAGGATCAGATGAAGGTGCTCGACGAGGAGGTGCTGCAGACCGTGCGCCAGCAGACCTCGGCGGGCACCTCTGCGCGGCGCGACCTCGAGAGCGGCAAGCAGTCAATTGGGGAGCTCATGGTCAAGGTGCGCGACATCAAGGCGAAGGCGGAGGCGTCGGAGCAGATGGTGCACGAAATCTGCCGCGACATCAAGTCGCTCGACTACGCGAAGCGCCACCTCACGCAGACGATCACCGCGCTCAAGCGGCTGCAGATGCTCGTGACCGCCGTCGAGCAGCTCGAAGTGATGGCGCGCGAGCGCATGTACGCGGAGGCGGCGAACCTGCTGCAGGCGGTCAACAGCCTGCTCGCGCACTTCGAGTCCTACGTGGGCATCAAGAAGATCGACGACCTGCGCGAGCAGATCAACACGATCCGGACTACGCTCCGCATGCAGGTCTTCGACGACTTCAACCAGCTGTCGGCAGACAACTCGACGGTCGCGCCCTCGCACGCGAAGTTCGAGACGCTCCAAGGCGCGTGCACGGTGGTGGATGCGCTCGGCCCCGACACGCGCAAGGAGATGGTCGCGTGGTTCTGCTCATGGCAGTTCGCGCCATACAAGCACACGTTCCAGCCGTACGGCGAGGCCGGCACTCTCTCGAAGACCGAGCTACGCTACTCGTGGCATCGGCAGCTGCTCAAGACCTTCGACGCGTCGTTCGGCAGCCTGTTCCCGCCCTCCTGGCGCGTCGGGCATGCGATCACCGTCGAGTTCTGCCAGATCTCCTTTAAGCACCTCGAGGAGATCCTCGACCAATCGCGAGGATCGCTCGATGTATCGGTGCTCACGCACGCGCTACTCAAGACAACTGAGTTTGAGGTCGAGATGCACAACCGGTTCACGCACGGCGCCGCAGCGCTGTCGCCGCAAAAGGGGGGCAGGAGGAACGACGACGACGAAGACGACGACAACGGCGAGGGCGGCAATGGCGACGCGCCTACGCCGGAGGAGAAATCGCCCGCCATCATGGGCTCCATCTCGAAGGCCTTCGACGCGTACATGGGGATCTACGTTTCACTCGAAGACAAGGCCCTCGAGGACATGGGCATAAAGATGCTCGCGTCCGAGAAGTGGACCGTCACGCCCACAGGGCGTGCAGACTCCCGCGTCTTCGAGTCGTCGAAGGAGCTATTCATCAACCTGCGCCGCTCATTCAAACGCGCGACGCCGCTCCATATGTCCGCCGTGCTGCACGATCTACACAAGGTGTGGGCGCGCCACCTGAAGCTGTACGCCAAGAGCTGCCTGGGCCAGCTGCCCGCCGTCAAGCAGCCCGACGATCCGTCACAGATGCCCACGTGCAACATCGACATTACTGTGCAGCAGCGCGTGTGCGCTGTGGTGAACACGTGCGAGTATTGTCATGAGACCACGGGACAGCTCGAGGAGAGCATCCACAAGGTGAGTGCCACTGATGATGAGAGCTGATGAGGGCCTCTGTCTGATTGCGTCTGATCGCCTCTGATCGCCTCTAAGAGCCTCTGATTGCATCTGATCGCGTCTGGTCGCGCCTGATTGCGTCTGATCGTCTCTGAGTGCGTCTGAGTGCGTCTGAGTGCGTCTGAGTGCCTCCTTCATCAGGCGCTCGACGAGGCGTACAGGGCCAAGGTGGACCTGTCGCCAGTTCAGGAGGAGTTTCAGACCGTGGTCACGGCGGGCATGCGCGTGCTCGTGGCGGCGCTCGAGCATCGCACTGCACCGATGCTCAAGGCGATGACGCAGGTGAAATGGGCCGAGATGGAGGAGATCGGAGAGGACACGTCCAAGTACATGAACGACCTCGTGGCCGAGGCGCGTGAGCTCATGCCCCAGCTCGGCGAGGCGCTCCACCCGCTGTACGTGCGCTTCTTCTGCGACAAGTTCGTCGCCTCCTTCGTGCCCAAGCTCATCGGCTACATCTACCGCTGCCGGCGCATCGGAGAGGTGGGCGCGCAGCAGATGTTCGCGGACATGGGCATGCTGAAGCAAACGCTGCTCGCGCTGCCGACGCTCGGCCAGGCGAACGCGACGAACGCGTACACCAAGCTCGTAACGACGGAGCTATTCAAGGCGGAACAGCTGCTCAAGCTGGTGCAGACGCCCGAGGAGCTCCTCGAGACTACCGTCGAGGAGATGAACAAGGACAAGGATAACACCTCGGGCGCCATCGACCTCCACAAGATCCTCGAGCTCAAGGGCCTCAAGAAGACCGATGCTCAGGCAGTGATCGACGCGATGAACGACGCGACAAGAGCAGCCACCGAGGGCAGCAAGAAGCTCAAGAACGTGTTCACCAAGATCGGCGCTCAGCTCGGGACCTGACCGGTGCACGCCGCGACTCGCGGCGCCGGACGAGACGAGAGCGAGTGCGTCGGGCGTCATCGGCGAGCGGGACACACAAGCGAAGTTCATAGAGGCATGAGAGTGCGTGCTCCGCGCGACCGGCCCCGCGACGTGGGTCGACCCACGCTGGAGAGTATGCGGGGCTGTGTGGGGTTTGTTGGTCGCCGAGCCTGCGTGCAATTTTTCTTGAACCTAAGTTGTACCGCGCGTACTGCCGTGCTGTACACAGCTGAATCCTGCTTCCGGGGGCCCAATTGACTTGTCTCGTTGCACATGTCCTCCGCGATGACTATGGCTGTACGTAGACGCGACGCGCCACAGACTGAAAAGGCCAACCGCCGAGAGACTGTGCCCTGTCATGACGTGCGCAACACACCGGCAATCCGCGGCCCAGAGGCCGACCCACCTGGCTCGTAGATGACTCTCTCACCCAGCCAAAAGTTCAGAGGCGCCAGCCGCTGCCGACTGCTGCGCCTTGCGCAATCCTCTGAGCGCGGTTGTGCGTCAGCATGCTTGCGCTTGGGCACCGAACTGGATATTTGCGGTGTCGTGGCGGCCACACGTCTCCTGAGGCACTCGTAACTTGTGGTCAAAGTGCCATCCGGAGCGGTCGCAATGATTTTGAGAGCCTCCACGCTCAATTTCCATCCTTCACATTCAATGCGCACCGACGGCATGCCCAGCGTCGACAGCATCTCGCGTGCGGTACCGATGGCCAACAACAGCTTGTCCGCCAATGTCATCGGCAAAAGCGACATGGCGGCCGTGTGCTGCGTTGCGAGCGCCCACTGGCGATTCCGGCGGCGGCTATGTGCGTGGATGTTGACTGGATGTTGTGGAAAGCGCGCACTCGAAGTAAAAAAGCCGAGCGCCTTGCAGGTTTTCAGAAGGTCCGACTACGCCATGGGCGTTCATTCTACTCAATTCTAATCAATTCGAATTGACTTTCCCTCATTCTACTCAGTTCATTCATACTCGCGATCTGGAGATGCTCCAGGAATCCAATCGCGAGTATTTATCCGGCGGGCAGCCGGTGATGCACGCCTTTGGTGGAGTGCCGTCGTGACTCGCCATGATGAGCATCGCTCAGGCACAGGGCTCAGTTGGACGCCTCAGGCCGGCGCCTCGACCACCGTTTTCCCCACCACCGCCGCCACAAGCCCGGCGTACCCGGCCTCCATCCTACACTTCACGTGCAAGGAGCGCTCTCCTCCTGCTGCTCTTTGCGCTTTCCGGAAGTCGCGGCTCCAAGCTCCCCGTTGAGGAGCATCCTGGGGAGCAGAGGAGCGCTCGTCATCAGCATACGCCGGGCGCGCTGGATTCCACTTGGAAGATTATCACTGTGCCAAGCGGGCTGATGCAGCACATGCTCGATGCTGGAGAGCTGGTGTCCAAGGGAGGTCCCATTATGGCGCCGGACTTGTCTACGGTACATCGAAGTGGAGACGAGCAGTTGTCCCACCTCTCAGTTGACCTCAAGCTCTTCAAGGAGCAGCTCGAGGGAAAGAGGGGGGTCGAGCAACCCATCGCTTACGTCGAGGCGGATGTTCTCGACGACGTCGGGGAGCACGTTGGGAGGCGCCTCGAGCGCCGCCGGCTCTGTTGCCTCGGTTTGGGGGGGTGCGGCGGCTGCGCATGCGGGAGTTGTTGCTGCTCTTGCGGTCATTGCCACCACCCGCATCATCCGCATCATCCGCATCATCCGCATCATCCGCATCATCCGCACACGCCGCACACGCATCACCCGCATCACCCGCATCATCCGCACACACCGCAAACACCGCCGACTCCGTGCGCCGTCGTCGGCGCATACACCTTCACTGGGGCGGAGACCTCCTACTTGACGGCCACGTCGCGCACTGGAATCGTCGGCGGGGGGCTTGGCTTCACGCTCTCCTCGTGGGTCTACCGCACGCGGACAGACCGGTCGTGGGACCGCGTCATCGATTTTGGCAATGGACAACTCGACGGCATCATCGTGGCATTCAATTCGGAAGCATCCAGCGGGATGTCACATGACGTGAAAGAGGTAAGCACCGCCTCCCATCTCTCTGCAAGCTCGGCGACCTTCCCCGCAAACGTGTGGACTCACGTCGCGGTCGTGCAGTCGCGTGCGAGCCTCG